>Ga0316217_10005857_pt1 | contig 12489 bp, 11 predicted proteins | sample 1anoAmetaG_FD_203633 | JGI IMG/M metagenome (GOLD analysis project Ga0316217, IMG submission 203633) | Freshwater microbial communities from Trout Bog Lake, Wisconsin, USA - 1anoA | ecosystem: Environmental > Aquatic > Freshwater > Lake > Hypolimnion/Profundal zone | place: USA: Wisconsin... | reverse complement strand
GGAAGTTTCCGCCGGATTAACAATTAAAATTAAAATCACTATGAGAAAAATTGCAATCTACGGAAAAGGCGGCATCGGCAAATCCACCACCACCCAAAACACTGTCGCCGGTCTGGCCGAGATGGGTCACAAGGTCATGGTCGTCGGCTGCGACCCCAAGGCTGACTCCACGCGCCTGCTGCTCGGCGGCCTCGCCCAGCGCAGCGTGCTCGACACGCTCCGCGAGGAAGGCGAGGACGTGGAACTGGCGGACATCCGCGCCGGCGGTTTTTGCAACACCAAGTGCGTAGAATCCGGCGGCCCGGAACCCGGCGTCGGCTGCGCCGGCCGCGGCATCATCACCTCCATCAATATGCTCGAACAACTCGGCGCCTACGATTCAAGTGAGAATCTCGACTACGTTTTCTACGACGTGCTGGGCGACGTCGTTTGTGGCGGTTTCGCGATGCCCATCCGCGACGGCAAGGCCGAGGAAATTTACATCGTTTGCTCCGGCGAAATGATGGCGATGTATGCCGCGAACAACATTTGCAAGGGTATCTTGAAGTTCGCGCAAACCGGCGTCGTGCGCCTCGGGGGCATTATTTGCAACAGCCGCAAGGTGGATAACGAAAAGGAAATGATCGAGCAGTTCGCCAAGCAGCTCGGCACGCAGATGATTCATTTCGTGCCGCGCGACAACGATGTGCAGCGTGCCGAGATCAACCGTAAGACGGTGATCGAGTGGAACAAGGACTGCGCCCAGGCCGAAGAATACCGCAAGCTGGCGCGGGCGATTGACCAGAACAAAATGCTGGTGATTCCCAAGCCGCTGCAAATTCCCGAGCTGGAAAAATTACTGATGGATTACGGCTTGTTCAACTAAAACGCCGTAGCAGCAGAGGTGACGAGGCTCAAAAATTTAATGAGTTAGAGCCTCCTAACGTCGGTTGCTACAAAACAAAGAAAGGAATTTTCATGTCCGAAGAAACCAACACAACGACTGTGGCCGAGCTTGATCCGGCAGCGGTGAAGGCGGAGATGCTGAAGATTTATCCCGCCAAGACCGCGAAGAAACGCGGCAAGCAGATCATCCTGAACGACCCGGATAATCCGCCGGAAATCGGCGCGAACACGCGCACGGTGCCCGGCATCATTACGCAACGCGGCTGCACCTACGCCGGTTGTCGTGGTGTCGTGATGGGGCCGATCTACGATCTGCTTCAGATCACGCACGGCCCGGTGGGCTGCGGTTATTACGCCTGGCAGACGCGCCGGAATTTGGTGCGTCCGCCGGAAGGCACGACGAACTATTTGCAATACTGCATGAACACGGACATGCAGGAAGATCAAATCGTTTTCGGCGGTGAAAAGAAGTTGGCCCAAGCGATTCGCGAGGCCTACGCCATTTTCAAGCCGAAGGCGATTGCGATTCTTTCCACCTGCCCGGTTGGTCTCATCGGCGACGACGTTCATGCGGTTGCCCGCCAAATGAAGGAAGAACTGGGCATCAACGTCATGGGTTTTTCCTGCGAAGGTTACAAAGGCGTGAGCCAGTCCGCCGGCCATCATATCGCCAACAACGGCGTGTTCAAAAACATCATTGGCCTCGACGACAAGGCTGACGTGGCGGAGTTCAACATGAACATCCTCGGCGAATACAACATCGGCGGCGATGCGTGGGAAATTGACACGCTGCTGCGCAAATGCGGCATCCACGTCACCGCGACGTTGAGCGGCGACGTCAGCTACGATCAGGTGAAAAAATCGCACACCGTTCAACTTAACGGCGTGATGTGCCATCGCTCGATCAATTACATCGCGGAAATGATGGAGAAGAAATTCGGCATTCCGTGGATCAAGGTGAATTTCATCGGCGCGGAAGCCACGGCGAAAACGCTGCGCAAGATTGCGAAATTCTTCGACAGCAAAAAACTCACCGACCGCGTCGAGGAAGTCATCGCGCAGGAAATGCTGGCGCTCAAGCCGGTGCGCGATGAAATCAAGTCCCGGCACCAAGGCAAGAAAGCCGCGTTGTTTGTCGGCGGTTCACGGGCGCATCATTATCAGGATTTGTTCCGCGACATGGGCATGGAAATCGTTTCCGCCGGTTATGAATTTGCCCATCGCGACGACTACGAAGGCCGCAAGGTTTTGCCGAGCATCAAGGTGGACGCCGACTCGCGCAACATTGAAGAACTGACGGTGGTTGCCGATCCCGAACGCTTCAAGCCTCGCAAGACGCCCGAACAAATGGCCGCGCTGGAAGCCGGTGGCTTCAGCTTCAAAGATTATGAAGGCATGATGGTGGAGATGAAAAAAACCACGCTCGTTATTGACGATATCAGCCATCACGAAATGGAAAAGCTCATCGAAATTTACAAGCCGGACATCATCGGCTCCGGCATCAAGGACAAGTTCGTCATCGAAAAAATGGGCGTGCCATGCAAGCAACTCCACAGCTACGACTACAGCGGACCATATGCGGCGTTCGGCGGCGCGATCAATTTTTATCGCGAAGTGGACCGAATGCTCACCACGAAAGTATGGAAATATATCACGCCGCCGTGGCAGAAAGATCCGGCGTCCGCCACGCCGCTCACGCACACCACCAAAACGGAAGCCAAGAACGAAACCAAAGCCTGGCGCAAAACCGCTGCGGCGGATGCGGATGGGCCGATGTGACCAGTCAACGATTAAACCTTCCACCCAAATAAAATTATGCTTAATGGAACCACTGCTGAAATCAAACCGCGCGAGGCGCTCCGCATCAATCCCGCCAAGACCTGTCAGCCAATTGGCGCGATGTATGCCGCGCTCGGCATCAACGGCTGCATGCCGCACAGTCACGGTTCGCAAGGCTGCTGCTCGTATCATCGCAGCCATCTCACGCGTCATTTCAAGGAACCAGTCGTCGCCACGACCAGTTCGTTCACCGAAGGCGCGTCCGTGTTCGGCGGCCTGGCGAACATGACGCAGGCGCTGGCCAACATCTTCACGATTTACAATCCGAAGATTGTGGCCGTGCACACGACCTGTTTGTCTGAAGTCATCGGCGACGACATTCCGATGATGATTAAAAAAGCCAAGGAGGAAAAAATCATTCCCGAAGGCAAATACGTCATTCACGCGAACACGCCGAGCTTCGTGGGCTCGCATGTCACCGGCTTCGCCAGCATGGTTGCCGGCATGGTGAAATATTTGTCCGAATCCACCGGCACACCGTCCGAACAATTGAACGTGATTCCCGGCTACATTGATCCCGCCGACATGCGCGAAATCAAACGCATCGTCAACGAAATGGGCGTGAAAACCGTGATGTTTCCCGACACCAGCGGCGTCTTGGATTTGCCGCAGGACGGCCAATATCGGATGTTCCCCAGCGGCGGCGCGACCATCGAGCAGATCAAATCTTCCGGCGACAGCAAAGGCACGATTGCCCTCGGCCATTTCGCCTCGCATCCGGCGGCCATCGAGCTGGACGAGAAATGCAAAGTTCCCGCCGCATTGCTGGAATTACCCTACGGCTTGACCAATACCGATCTCTTCATCCATGCGCTCCGCAATCACGGTGGTGTGGATGTGCCCGCCACCATTGGCGAGGAACGTGGTCGGCTGCTCGATGCCATGAGCGACATGCACCAATATTTCCACGGCAAACGCGTGGCGATTGTCGGCGATCCCGATCATGTCATCGCGCTGACGCAATTCCTGGTGGAACTCGACATGAAGCCGGTTTATGTGTTCACCGGTTCGTCCGGCAAACATTTTGAACAACGCCTCACGGACATCCTCGCCAATCACGCGCCTGACGCCATGATCAAGCAAAACGTGGATTTGTTCGAGCTGCACCAACAGATCAAGAACAACCCGGTGGACCTCATCATCGGCAACACCTACAGCAAATATATTTCCCGCGTGGAAAACATTCCGTTCGTGCGCTTCGGTTTCCCGGTGCTGGATCGCATGGGCCACCGCTACTTCCCGTGCGTCGGTTACATGGGCGCGCTGCGGTTGATGGAAAAAATCAACGACGCGTTGCTCGACAAAAAAGACCGCGAATGCGCCGAGGAAAACTTTGAATTGATCCAATGATTCTCGGTAGGGCAGAGCTGCCGCTCTGCCTTACTAAATTCTCAAATCAATAAAATCATGAACATCAGCGCCCGAAATAAACTCATTGGCAAAGTTGCCAAAATCACCAGCGGTGTGGTCAATGCCGAAGTTTCCGTCGCCTTGCCGGGCGGCGGAGAAATCGTCGCCGTCATCACCAAAGCTTCCGCCAAATCGCTCAAGTTGAAAAAAGGTTCGCCCGTAGTCGCCGTCATCAAGGCGTCGGACATCCTGCTCGCTGTGCCCTGCGGCAACCCCGATTGCAAATGCAAATGAAATGACCCCGTTCACCATCAACTCCGCCAGCGAGTCGGACGTGCCAATCCTCCTGGCCATGATCCGCGAACTGGCGGAGTTTGAGCGGCTGACACACGAGTTGGAAGTCACCGCCGGTTCGTTGCGCTCGGCGCTCTTTGGCGAACGTCCCGTTGCCGCCGCCTTGCTAGCGCGGGTGGATGGCGCTCCGGCTGGCTACGCGGTTTATTATCATACTTTCTCCACCTTCGTGGGTCGCCCCGGTGTTTTTCTCGATGACATTTATGTCCGCCCGGAATTTCGCAAGCGCGGCATCGGCCGGGCATTGCTCGAAGCCGTTGCTAAAATCGGCATGGAAATCGGCGGCGGACGTTTCGAGTGGATCGCGTTGCGCTGGAATGAAAATGCCTTCCGTTTTTATCGCAGTCTCGGCGCGAAGGTCGAGGACGAATGGGCCTTGCTCCGCATGAACAACCGCGAAGTCCGCAACCTCGTCAGCGCGAAAGTGAAGGTGCTGGCATGATCGAACTCCTTCCCGGCCGCGAAAAACAAGTCGTTCACAAAGGTGGCGAAGGCTCCGTCGCCAAGGAAATGTCCTGCGGCAAGGCGAGCGCCGCTGGCTCCGTCAGCCAGCGCGCCTGCGTCTTCTGCGGTTCACGCGTCGTGCTTTACCCGGTCGCGGATGCTCTCCATGTGGTTCACGGGCCGATTGGTTGTGCGGCTTACACCTGGGACATCCGCGGCTCGGTTTCTTCCGGCCCGCAACTTTACCGCAACAGCTTTTCCACCGATTTGCAGGAGATGGATGTCATCTACGGCGGCGAAAAGAAACTCGAAGCCGCGTTGCTCGAACTCATCGCGCACTACCAGCCCAAGGCCGCGTTCATTTATTCCACCTGCATCGTCGGTATCATCGGCGACGATGTCAGCGCCGTCTGCAAACGCGTGCAAGCTCAGACCGGCATTCCCGTGCTCGGCGTGCATTCCGAAGGATTCAAAGGCACGAAGAAAGACGGTTACAAAGCCGCGTGCGATGCGCTTTACAAACTGGTCGGCACCGGCGACACCTCGAACATCGGGCCGCACAGCATCAACATTCTCGGCGAATTCAACCTCGCCGGCGAAGCCCATATCATCCGCGATTATTACCGGCGCATGGGCATTGAAGTCGTTTCCACCCTCACCGGCGACGGTCGTGTGGACGACATCCGCCGCGCGCACGGCGCAAAGCTGAATCTGGTTCAATGCTCCGGTTCCATGACCTCGCTGGCCAAGATGATGGAGCGCGACCACGGCATTCCCTACAAGCGCGTTTCCTACTTCGGCATCGAGGATGTCAGCGCCGCGCTCTACGAAGCCGCGAGATTTTTCAAGGACGACCCGACCATCATGGACCGCGCGCAAAACCTCGTGCGCGACGAAGTCGCCGGCATTTATCCCGAACTTCAGCGCTACAAACAAAAGCTCGCCGGCAAACGCGCCTGCGTCTATGTCGGCGGCGCGTTCAAGGCGTTTTCGCTCATCCGCATTTTGCGGATGCTCGGCATGGAAACATCCGTCGTCGGCTCGCAGACCGGCGACAAGGAAGACTACAAGCAGCTTCAGGAAATCTGCGATCCCGGCACCATCATCGTGGACGATTCCAATCCGCTGGAGCTGGCGAAATTCTGCCTGGAAAAAGACGTGGATCTCTTCATCGGCGGCGTCAAGGAACGCCCCATCGCCTACAAGCTCGGCATCGGCTTCTGCGACCACAACCACGAGCGCAAAGAACCGCTCGCCGGCTATATCGGCATGGTGAACTTCGCCAAGGAAGTTTACGCTAGCGTCACCAGCCCCGTGTGGCAGTTTGCGCCGCGCCGCGCCAATCGCATTTCCTGAATCCAATTCTTCCCTACGCAAATGTGGGTGCGGTTTTCCGAACCTACCAGAATGTAGGATTTGTTTTGGTGGAAATTCCCCACGCCAAAGGAAAGCACCGGTTTTCCAGCGAATTAAATCAATTTTCCGCAATTCACCGGCTTGGCATCGCGGTTGCAATAGGAACTGGCGTGGTGCTGAAAACTCACAAATGCGAAGCCAGGAGGTTGCCGTGAACTGCACCGGTTGCTTGCCGGCCGCAGACACCTGCGGTCTTTGCACCGAGCGAATGGAGTTCCCTTCGCCATCCGGTGATGCCGGCGCCGTCGGCGTGCTGACAGCTCCTGCGGCCGTCGAAGTCAAATCGGCAATCGGCAATCGGCAATCGGCAATACCGGCGGCGGACGAGGTGCCGCGCTCGAAACATTTCACCTCCACGCGCAATGCCTGCAAACTCTGCACGCCGCTCGGCGCGTGTCTGGTCTATCGCGGCGTCGAGGGCTGCATCCCGTTCCTGCATGGCTCGCAGGGCTGTTCCACTTACATCCGCCGCTATCTTATCAGCCATTTCCGCGAGCCGATGGACATCGCGTCGTCGAACTTTCACGAGGACGCGGCGATTTTCGGCGGCAGCAAAAACTTTTCGCAGGGGGCGCTGAACATCACGCGTCAATATCAGCCGCAGCTCATCGGCGCGGCCACCACCTGTCTCACAGAAACCATCGGCGAAGATATGCCGCGCCTCTTACACGAACTGCGCGAGCAGCATGGCAACGCCGCCGCGCCCATCGTGCAGGTCTCCACGCCGAGCTATCGCGGCACGCACATTGACGGTTTCCACGACGCGGTCATGGCGCTCGTGGAACAACTCGGCAAAGCTGAAGGCAAGCCAACCGGCGGGGTGAATCTTTTCCCCGGCATGGTGTCCGCCGCCGATCTGCGCCACCTGAAAGAAATCCTAGCCGACTTCGGTCTGAACTACACGCTGCTGCCAGATTACTCCGAGTCCATGGACGGCGAGACTTGGAGCGAATATGAAAAGATTCAGTCCGGCGGCACGCCCATCGCGGCGATTGCGGCGACTGGTTCGGCAAAAGCTTCGGTGGAATTTGGCCGCGTCCTTGAGGGCAACGAAACCGCTGGCACGGCGCTGGCGAAAAAATTCAACGTGCCGCGCCATCTGCTCGGCATGCCCATCGGCATTCGCGAAACCGATGCGTTCATGAACACGCTCGTGACTTTGAGCGGCCACGAAATGCCGGTGAAATATCAGCGCGAACGCGGCCGGCTGGTGGACAGTTTGATTGACGGCCACAAATACATCTTTGAGAAGCGTGCCATCGTCTATGGCGACGAGGATCTGGTGATCGGGCTGACGGCGTTCCTCTGCGAGATCGGCGTGACGCCGGTGCTTTGCGCCACGGGTGCGCGCAGCGGCAAGTTTTCTAGTTCGCTCCGCGCCGCCGCGCCAAATCTGCCGGAGGAAACGTTGATCAAGGAGGATTTGGATTTTGCGGAAACCGCCGAGGTCGCGCCGGAATTAAATCCGGATTTTCTCATCGGCAGCAGCAAGGGCTACAAGATTGCCCGTTCGTTGAACGTGCCGCTGATCCGCGTGGGCTTTCCCATCCATGACCGTATCGGCGGACAAAGGGTTTTGCATTTGGGCTACCGTGGCGCGCAGGAACTTTACGATCACATCGTGAACGCGTTGCTGAAAGCGAAACAGGACCATTCGACCATCGCCTACAACTACCTATGATTGCCACCATTGCCTCGCCCTGCGGCGCGCCGCCTTCCACCGGCATTGATTTCAACAACCATCCGTGCTTCAGCAAGGAGGCGCATAAGAAATACGGGCGCATCCACCTGCCGGTCGCGCCGCGCTGCAACATCCAGTGCAATTTCTGCAACCGCAAATACGATTGCATCAACGAAAGCCGTCCGGGCGTGACGAGCAATGTGCTCACGCCGGGACAGGCGGTGGCGTATCTGGAAAGCGTCGTCGCCAAGCGCCCGGAAATCTCCGTCGTCGGCATCGCCGGCCCCGGTGATCCGTTCGCGAATCCCGACGAGACGATGCAAACGCTCCGGCTCGTGCGGAAAAAATTCCCGAATCTCATGCTCTGCGTCGCCACGAACGGCATGGGCGTCGGGCCTTACATTGACGAACTGGCGGAACTGAACACCAGCCACGTCACCATCACGATGACGGCGATTGATCCGGAGATTGGCGCAAAAATTTATTCCTGGGTGCGCGACGGCAAACGGCCATTGCGCGGCGTCGAAGGCGCGGCGGCCTTGCAGGCAAAACAAATTGAAGCGCTCGTGAAACTCAAGCAGCGCGGCGTGGTGGTGAAGGTGAACAGCATCATCATTCCCGGCGTCAACGACGAGCACATCTCCGAAGTGGCGGCGAAAGTTTCCGGTTTGGGCGCGGATTTGATGAATTGCATGGCGCTGGTGCCGGTGAAGGGCGCGGAGTTTGAGAACATGGCGCCGCCGGACACTCTCACGATGGCGCGCGTGCGCCTGCAAAGCGAACGGTTCCTGCCACAGATGACGCATTGCGCCCGCTGCCGCGCCGACGCGGTCGGTTTCATCGGCGAGGAAATGACCGCCGAGCAACATGACGCCGTGAAGCACTTCTCCGGCATGAGCCTGAATCCACTCGAAGACCAGGTGCGGCCGTATGTCGCCGTGGCCACGATGGAAGGCGCGCTGGTGAACCAGCATTTGGGCGAAGCCGAACGGCTCGCGATTTACGAGCAAGACCTCGCCGTGCCCGGCCGCTTCAAATTGGTGGAAACACGCAAGACGCCGCCCGAAGGCGGCGGCGACAATCGCTGGGCGCAGCTCGGCGAAATTCTAAAAGACTGCCGAGCGATAGTCGTGACCGCCGCTGGCCCGACGCCGCAAAAAGTTTTGACCGCCGCCGGCCTCAAGGTCATCGAGATGGAAGGCATCATTGACGAAGGCTTGAAGGCGGTGTTCGCCAACCAACCGATTCCCGCCGCGCTAAAACGCCGGTTCACCAGTTGCGGTGCGGGCGTGACCTGCAAAGGCACCGGCAACGGCTGCGGCTGAATTATTCTAACAACCACACCAATAAAAAATGCCAACACCCTCCGCCAAAGTCATTGCCGCGCTTGAAAAACAAGCCGATCACGAACTGCTCGCCAGCCAGAATTATCTGGCGATGTCGTATTGGTGCGATGTGCATCATCACGCCGGCTTCGCCGGTTTTTTCAAGAAGCAGGCCGGCGAGGAACTGGAACACGCGAACAAAATTCTCAAGCACCTGGCCGACCGCGATGTCGTGCCGAAGATCGGCGCAGTGGCCGCGCCCGCCGGGAATTTCAAGGCGCTGATCGAAACCGCGCAGGCGGCGTTTGATTTTGAGCGCGCCAACACCGCCGGCATTCACGCCGCCTACGAGGTCGCGCTCGCGGAAAAGGATTACCCCGCGCAAGTCCTGTTGCACTGGTTCATCAACGAGCAGGTCGAGGAAGAAGCGTGGTCGGACAAGCTGCTCGTCAAGACGCGCGAAGCCGGTTGCGCCGGCGCGTTGCTAAATCTCGACCGCCATCTGGAAAAGATTTTGGCGGGCGACGCCGATTGAAAATTTTCCCATTCAACAACCATTCAACCACAACAAAATTATGAGCAAACCAGCACATCACATATTCGTCTGCGGCAGTTTTCGTCCCACCGGCGCGGCGGGCGTCTGCCACAAAAAGGAATCCTCACGCCTGCTCCAGCATCTCTCGACCGAAGTGCAGGATCGCAGCCTCGACGACGTCATGGTTTCCAGCACCGGCTGTCTGAACATGTGCGACAGCGGCCCGGTGGTGGTCGTCTATCCCGAAAACGTCTGGTATAAGCACGCGACCATCGAAACCGCCGAGGCGATTCTCGACAGCCTCGAAGAAAAAGCCGAACTGCCGCCGGCCACGCTGTTCGCGTAACAAAATTCGCCACAGATGGGCACAGATGAAACACAGATTTTGTTTGGCAAATGAAACTGGCTTTCATGGGTTTTCTGCCATCAAATCAGATTTGCAGCCATCGGCAAAATCTCCGACCAAGTTTTTATCTGTGTTCAATCTGTGTTTCATCTGTGGCTAAAAAATGAATCCGCACCTGATTGACACCACGCTGCGCGACGGCGAACAGGCCGCCGGCGTGGCGTTTTCGCGCACGGAAAAAATCGGCATCGCACGGATGCTCGCGTTTGCCGGTGTGCCGGAACTGGAGGTCGGCATTCCCGCAATGGGCGCAGACGAGATCGCCGACATCAACGCGATTTCCGATCTTGGCCTGCCGGTGAAATTGCTGACCTGGTGCCGCGCGACGGAAAGCGATTTGTCCGCCGCCGCAAGTTGTCGCGTTCACGGCGCGCATTTCTCGCTGCCGACTTCAAAAATTCATCTCGCCGCGTGGGGCAAAAATCATGATTGGGTTTTTAGCACGCTGGAAAAGCTGGCGGCGCAGTTTCGTGGCGTATTCGGCTACCTGACTATCGGCGCGCAAGACGCTTCGCGCGCCGATGTGGATTTTCTTTGCGACTTCGCCATCGCCGCCCGCGAGAACGGCCTCGCGCGGCTGCGCCTGGCGGACACCGTGGGCATTCTGACGCCGACTCAAACCCATCGGCTCATCCGCCAAATCAAAAAAGTCACGCCGGATTTGCCGCTGGAATTTCACGGCCACAACGATCTCGGGATGGCGACGGCCAATACCATCGCCGCGCTCGAAGCCGGCTGCGAATGTGCGAGCGTCACGGTCAACGGCCTCGGCGAACGCGCCGGCAACGCGCCGCTCGCGGAAGTGGTGATGGCGCTGAAAGTCGCGCTCAAGTGCGACTGCGGTTTCCGCCACGGCGACCTTTCGCGCCTGAGCGATTTTGTGGCGCACATTTCCGGCCGGCCGCTGCCGGCGGAAAAGCCGGTGGTTGGCAGCGCGGCGTTTCAGCACGAATCTGGCATTCATTGCAGCGGCCTGCTCAAGGACACGCGCACTTACGAACCGTTTGATCCCGCCGAGACCGGCCACGAGCCGTCAAAGATGGTGCTTGGCCGGCATTCCGGCACCGCCGTTTTGAAGCACAAGCTGGAGGCGCTGAAAATTTCTTTCCCCGATGAGCGGCTGACTGATTTGCTGGCCGAACTCCGTCGTGTGGCAGCAAAACGAAAACACAACCTCAATGACGACGAGCTGAAACGGCTCGTCCACAAATTCCAAAAAAATCATGGCCTTCCTGACCTATAAAAAAACGGTGGCTGATGGCAAAGCCAGCTACGAACAAATCAAACCCCTGAAGCTCGGCGGCCGCACCGGCCTCCTCGCGCAGCATGTCAAAACGCTTTCCGACGAGGACGCGCGAAGCTGGAAGCTCGACGCCGCCGAATTCCTCAAGCTGGCCGGACAAGAAACCGCCGATACCGCCGTGCTGTTTGATGTCGCCGGCGCGGACTCGACCAGCGTGTGCCTCTACGAACTGGTGAAAATCCACGGCAGTTGCCGCGACACCTCCACGCAGCTCGCGCTCGACATGACCGTGGTGGTGGACCAGGAAATCGGCGACGACGCGCCAGCTTTCGCCAAAAAATTTGAAATCATTCCGGCCGAAAAACCGCGCATGCTGGGCGAAACGCTGGCGCTCTCCGGCGGACCGGGCGGCGGCGATTGGAAGTGGGGCACGCCGCCGATGCAACTCGGCGCCACCATTGTGCAGGCGCAGCACCACGGTGGCGGCGAACCGTGCGCCAACTGCAACTGTGGTCGCCGCGAAGCGATGAACAAGTGATTTTCCATGTGTGTTGAAGCGGCCCCAAAATCCAAGTGCGGCGGCAAGAGCCATTGCGGTTGCGGCGGTCACGGTCACGCTAAAACCGCCACGCTGAATCCGCAAACGATTCGCACGATTAGATTTGGCGAAGCAGCCGGGCACCAGTGCAGTTGCAGCGGTGGTGGGCGTTGTCCGCGCCATTATCTCGCGCCGACCGGCTATTTGCTGGGCGGGTTCCTGATTTTACATTTGCTGGTGAACGCACTCGCGCTGTGGCCGGGCAAATTTCAGTCGGCGGTGAACCGCATTCACTCGCTCGGCGCGTTCCTGCCGGTTTTGGAAATTGGTTTGATTGCGGTGTTATCCTATCATATCGCGGTCGGTTTGCGGCTGATGTGGCGCGACAAATTGAAATTTATCACCGGCGAACATTTTCACGGCAGCCCGATGCGCCAATGGCTGCAACGCGTCACCGCCGTCATCATGCTAGC
>Ga0316217_10005856_pt1 | contig 12490 bp, 13 predicted proteins | sample 1anoAmetaG_FD_203633 | JGI IMG/M metagenome (GOLD analysis project Ga0316217, IMG submission 203633) | Freshwater microbial communities from Trout Bog Lake, Wisconsin, USA - 1anoA | ecosystem: Environmental > Aquatic > Freshwater > Lake > Hypolimnion/Profundal zone | place: USA: Wisconsin... | reverse complement strand
TTATGGCACACATCTTGCCGGGAAAAAACAACAGTAAAAATCACTAAAAAGAGAGCTAAACTATCTTTCTACGTCCAACTTCAAAGACCTAGCCCAACACACCAAAGTTCTTCTTCCCCTTCACGTTGGTCCAGACATTGATCTAACCCTTGCTTGCTTGGATGTTATTTTATAGTCATCATAAATAAAGGGAATCGTACTTTGCAATTTGTTCGAAGACGAGTCTCCCCAATAAAGAGCAGAGTTGTTCAATAAAATAAACAGAAGAATTGAGTCTGCAAATAAGGTAGAGTTTGAGGTGAGTTTGGGTGGTCAGGGTAAGCTTTCTAGCATCGACTAGACAATACACAATAACATAGCTATGTATGAAATAAACTATCCTTTTCATCTGGCTGCTCAAAATACCGCATTAGTTGTGTAAAATGAGAGCTATATCTAAAAGATCCCTGAGCTTAAAGAGTAGTTGAGTCCTCTGAGCAGAAATTGCTTGTGCTATAGTTGCAGCCGGCACAGCTAAGCGTACATAGCACACTTAATAAACTGCAAATAACCGAATGCCACGATATTGCTTTGCCTACACAATTTGCAAGTATATTTTGACAGACTAGCCACTTTTACTTGATTATATCTACTTGACTTGACTTGACTTTCAATTTGCCATTTCATCAATTGTTATTGTGATAGCTAATTTAAGGTGATACTCGTGATAAGATATTTTATGGCAGTTAAACGTTCCTTGGTGATTGTCCTAATTTTCAAAAATAGTGTTTAGTTGTTGGATTGTTTGATTTGCAAGTGCGGTCAGTGAGTATACTACAGTCAGTTTCTGGATGATGTAACACCTATAATTATAGCGTAAGAATGCCACCGAAACCCTGGTAGACGAAAGGAGGTAATCAATATAAAACTCAGCGCAGCCAGCACCAAACATCTCATAAGTTATTCAGAGCAACCCTACCCCCAAATAAGAAGTACCCAAAATAAGCAATAATCCCAATGAACCCATTTCCACTACCAACGCACTTGCAACTGGCCTGGGGGCAGGTTTGGGCAGCTCATATGGTGGATATGGTAGTGGGTTGGGTTATGGAGGCATGGGTAGTTATGGCGGTATGGGCGGTATGGGCGGAATGTATGGAGGATACGGCGGATACGGTGGATATGGCGGAATGGGAGGTATGGGAGGCATGGGCGGGATGGGGATGATGGGTATGTAGCAAAACCCCAACCTCATGAACTCCATGATCGCTCTGCAAAGTTTAGGCTATCTAATAAACAGTCTTTGCGATATCGCTCGTTCTCTGGATCAGAACTATGAGGGGCTGCAGCTCTTCAAGCAATCCTTCAAAAGTAGCTCATCTTTAATTGAGGCTTATCATCGAAAGTGGAGAATGGCGTGAAAGGAAGTGTATCGGGGGCAGGCAACAAAACAAAATCAGCCTGCTTATCAGTGGTAGACTTCATAAAACGATACATTCTATGTATGGGAAAGAGAGACTAGAAGTCCAAAGAGCGATCAGTGCGTCTGATGACAGCTATTGCGGCTTTTCTGCTCATCATTTCTTTTTACCCCCTGCTCAGGAAAGTTGTTAAACTTAAATGATTACTTTTATCTCCTTTGATTAGAGAATTTAAGCCTGCTGTTATTTAATGAGGTTTTGCAGAATCTAAGTATTAATTATCATAGATTGGTTATCTATAAGTCACCCAGTTTGAAAGTTTTGTTGGCCAGGTCATACAAACTATTGGCCTTCACATCATTCTCGAAATCAAACCACTTCAGCTTTTTCTTGCGAGACTCAAGCAAAGCTTGGCTCTTGGTTTAAACATAGATATCCGTATTCATCTCAATCTTTTTCTTTTCTCTAGCCTTGGGCTATTTCTTGACTTCACCCTTTTTGAAAATATTCCTCAAAACTAAGTAAATGGGTAATTACCGAGTGCATCGTCGGATTAGAAGCTGCAGGTGAGACACATCGAGGTATCTTCGTGACATAGCTGATGGAATCCATGACCGCAAGAATACCCCAAATTCTTAGTCTATTATTCCAGTTTGCCTCTACAGAAATCGCAGTAGGTGTTCAGCACTATGGCCAGTTTCTAAGTGGATAGAGTTGTACACTGGATAACCCGATTGTCTTGCGGATGTTGAGTAAATCCAATTTGACTACCAACATGGTTCTGTTGATATTAGAGATATCGAACTTGACCATCTTGAAGAGCTCAATATAGATGGGATTTAGCTTATACATAGGGAGGGGGATGGATGGTGAAGTAAAGAATAGGATTAGCAAAGTTGTGCTTAGAAATCTGAGCATCTCATTTATTATGTTTTGGCTGGCTCGCTCTAGCTACACTTTGAGGTAGACTTTGTATTGGTGCTCAGATGCCACGAAACTGGCTAAAAATTTGATCAATCTCACCCAAAGATTCTATTATAGACTTTAGCCAGAGTATTGCTTACATATACCGATGCATTAATCTATGTACCTGCTAACTTTTTGCCGAGTCTATTCTTCACCCTTATTCGAGACAAGCGTAGTTCTAATAAGCTTCTCATATGAGGCAAATGCTTGCTCGATAAGCCCACTCCTCATTTCAAGGATAGCTTTAGCCAGAAAGTTATTCTTCTTGTCTGCAACCTTGATGGCGGGATCCAGCGGATAATAGAATCGATCAAGATAGTCCCTCATTTCTGTTTCCGGAAGCATGCAGACCTACTCCAAATGCTACAGTTGATACTGCTATTCTAAATAAAGTGGGTGTTACTGAACTAAAATTCCTAGCTGTTCCACCTGGTGAGAACTGCGGTGAGGAAGTAGATGCGCTCATTGTTTTCGAATGGGTTTTTGAAGATGATTTAATGCATTTTCTGGGTTGTCTAGCCTATCAAATAGCACAGCTCGAGGGCCGAGTTGTTGTCTGTACGGAAGAACAATCCGATGTTCTTGATGATAAAACCTCGCACTTAGATCATTTTTCTTTATTTCAGAAAGCTGCTGTCTTCAGGCAGTTCTTTTATTTCCTCGACGATTGAAGTTGTGAATTAAAATAGGCCTTGTACGCCGTAGTTTCCAAGGTACAGCTAAAGCGCTGATTGGTAGTTTTTATCAATACGATACAGCAAATGTCCTATTTCTCTATCTTAAAAAGCTAGCAGTTTCTTAATGTAGAGGCGGTCTGACCTCTTCTTGAGATCTTACTTTATCAAAGAAAGCAAGTACTATTTCAATTTTGCTACTGCTGGACGTTACCCGACGCTCAATCGCAAATTGTAATAGTAAAACTTCTTTTAAAAGAGAGTTGCAAGTAGCTAGATGATTCTTTAGAAAGATGTTTGAGATTTAGTGATGAATAGTATTGTGACGTAATACTAAGCAAAAAACGGTGATGTTCTTACTGCCCCAACGCAATGCTACAAATAAGAGAGAAAAGCAATAAAAAAATCTTGATGTTGCTTAATCTCACCTTATATATCGAATTATTGAAAGCTTTTCATGATTTCACCCTATTCTTCATAAATTATGTCCATAAACTCACCATTGAAAAAAGGTATCAAGTAACATTAGAGAAATAGCTTGTGATTGTAGTCAGAAAGTTTTCTAATGAAAGTCTTCGATAGTGTTTGCAAGAAAAAATTGGTAGCGATCTGAACTTTGGTATCTCTGGTCATATGTCCAGAAGGTATATGCTCGAATCTAAAGGTTTTGGTTAAAATCCAAAAGCATAGCAGGCCACTTTCTTGGGCCTTTTCATTCTTCTGTTCGAGATGCTTTGAGAAAGCTGAAAACGCCCTAATGTAGGGAGTATAGAAATCATTTTAGTCTGAAAGTATAGCTCTGGAGAAAAGATAAAATTGCAGATAATTCATCTACTGATGGTTGAGCAAACTCAGCAGTTTTGTGGGCTCATACTGCTAGCGATTTGATAGCACCAACTTCTCAACAACTTGTTCTTGACCCTTCTCACTATAATATCCCACTATCTCCAAAAAAATCTACTCAGGAATTGCCACCAACTGGCACTTCAGCACAAATATCTGAGTCAAATTAAACAAATGTTTCTCCAGTTGTTTTTACTTCAGTCGCGGGTAAAGATGACTCCATAATAGCTGCTACTATCCACATTCTATGCAGAATTGAACGATCCATCCTACCCGAAATAACACTATTCTTTCGTCCAACTTTGGGCTGATAGCTGAAATCGACATATCCAATGCTGCAGAAACCAACCTTTTGAGATCTTAGAGAGAATATGAAAACCTAAAAGAGTAGTTTATTCCTTTAGCCACTAGGACTAGCAGTGAAAAAGACTAACGATATGCGCATTTCTGGATCATTAGTTCATCGATTTCCTGCTCTAAACTTTTGAGCTTGCCGATCTGCAAAGTATTTTTCCAATACAATAGCATTCCTTCCTAATTAGCCCCGATAACTTGATTACCTTGATTTCTCTCGAAGCTGAAGACAATAGAAGCCTCTGAAAGCGACAGATCGGGGTCATCAACAACACTCTGAATGAGAGGCAGTGCAACAACCGCAAAATTGTGCGTTGACTGCAACAAATAATGAAAATCACTTATCTGGTATATTTTTTCAATTTGGTAATGGTTCAGAAATAACAAATGCTACTTCAGATAGTAGAGCTCTTCACTCTGCTCGTAGATTAGTCTGTAGATATTGATTTTGTTTTAGGAAGCGATTAGCAGCTGCATCTTCTATTTTGGCTTGCGCCAACTGCATGACACGTTTTAACCGACCTATAGCTTTTGTAGGCTTTGTATTTCGGGTTATACCTTGAATAGCTGAACTTGTCCACCTCCGCCAATACATAGCAAACAACATTTTGGATGAACACGCAGTAAATCTAAACTCTCAACTTTTGATAGCTGATGAGGAATGTCTTATATCTTCACTTTGGTTAGTATCATACCTATCTATAGACTTATGATGCCTGTTTGGTAATTCTCATCCCAAAAGCACACTCTTGGACCAAGGCCTTCGTAACTCACCAGCTTTGAAATCTTTCCTAACTTGATGTCTGCGAAATTTTTGAGCAAGACCAGATTAGATGCCTTCCGGATTTCGTAAATATTGATTTGGCGGTCAACCGCAGCATAGATGTACTTTTTGCAAGGCGAGACTGCGACAGCATTAATAGTTCCGTTTAAACGCATAACAACCGGTTCTCGTTCATACTCCCCCATAAAGATTACTAGCTCAGACTAAACGCCCATAATGATCCATCGTTTCTCGCCAACGATACACATCTCAATTACATAAACTCTACCACTGCGGTCTGCACCTGTGCGCTCTCCAGCTTCTTGAAGCTCACCCAACGTGCAGCCTCAGCTACACTCAGCTGAATAATTTCTTGTTGCCGGCCAACCATACTTGCAAAGTTCAGTTTAGGGAACTGACTGTCTAGTTCCATTATTTATTTCTCAGTTCGCCTCGACTTGTTTATGGTCTACTGTTAGAAAAGCTACAATTCGCTTTGTTCTTGCTTGGGCGGCTATGGCATTTTCTACTACTGTAGCTCAAGATCAATGGTTTCTTTGATTTACTCGAAATTAATTCCGACTCTGTGGCGAACCATTCTCTCTTATGCTTGAGCCTAATACTGCGCCTCTATTTCTGCCTCTCCTCTACATATAATCTGCTTAAGTTCTTCATCGAGGTCAATGTATTTGTTGGAGCCCACTTCCGCGATGATCTGGAGCACGGTTTCCTCCTCTTTGAGTGAAATTGTTGTCTCTATCATTATAAAGTTATTATGGCAATCGCTGCCAAGCAATTTATCAGAATTTATACTATTTGTGTGATATAGGGACATAAGCTTTATTTGGACTTTACAGTTAAACGTTTTTAGTAATGTATAGGTAATCAATCATCCTCTTATTTCTTCAAAGACTTTTACCATTCCTCTAGATCAGCATAGCCGTGTTGTTTTCTTTTACGGACTAGCCTTAACTCCTCTCGGTGTATCTACTATTTTTAAGTCGGTTTCGTCGGCCACTCTTACTCTTTGACGTGTACTTTCTTGCGGGAGGAAGTAGGGGAAAAGTCTCTATATTTTGTCCGATGCCTCAACGGCTTTGGTGCTTTAAATGGTTTTTTGACGAGATACGGGTTTTCACTAGAATCAGATGAAGAATCAAAAAGTTAAAAGCCGTAGCTGAGAGCACTGTACTGGAAGACACTATGTAAGTAGTCCAATACATCATCTTGATGTAAGTTTGGTACGATCTGTTGCAGTGAAAGAATCAGCTCAGCTTGGCTACCATCTACCTTAAACTACTCTTTAATCTGGTAATAGCTCACCGTCGTGGATGGTTTTTTCCACTCCGGAGAGGGCAGCTTGAGGAACTCAAACAGTATAAAATTATTGGACTACTGCCTGTTCCAACCATAAGAGAGCAACCTGCGACGCAATCGACGGATCTTTTGCAACAAACTACTCAGCAAGGTATTCTGCTCGCATTCCTCGACCTCCATCACTTCTAATTATTATAACATCTAATTCAATACTTTGATTTGCCGGTCATTCTTTTGACTCTTTTCATTAACCCACTCTATAAACTAACATCCAAATAAACATTCATCTATGCTTATGATATTTTAGCTTTAAATTATTTGGCCCCAGATTCATAATAATTTGAATATTTTAGATGGAAAATATTTCTCACTTCAAAGGTATATATCTTTCTATATGAGATCGTCCTTCGTAGTCGATTCGTTATCTAATAACTCGAAACCTCTAAAAGTTAATCAAAATCGTAAAAAATGTGATATTTCAGGCAATCTCAGAGGCGACATAATTCCAGCATACTTCCCAAACAAAAAGCAAAGCTTTGGAACAATTGAAATACGCATTACTGATCGGCTAGGACAAAATAACAAAGCACATCGAATTCGTGCTTAAGAACCTGGTGAAAATCAGTCACAACGCTGAGGAGATCCCCTACGCCAAATAAAAAATACAACAAATTGTGCAAATCATCGGATATTTCGTCAAATCAGATTACTACATCCCTTTGGTAACCAACATCCTCTCCCAGTAAGAATTCAAAAATTCCAACAAAAATACGGTAGTTCTACTCAACATCCTCTCGCAGATGATCACTCGCAGCTAAGGCTTGGATCAGCATTAAAACATATTTGCAAGTCTGCTAGTCAGCTACTAAACTCTGTTCTATGACAATGATGAAGGTCTCTGCTCCATTTTTTAGATTAGTTCTACGTTACTGAAGCGTTTGCAGTAAATAGGCCCTAAAATGCTGAACATTATGTTTCAGATTTTCATCAATGTCCAAGCTACTCGCTCTATCTCTGAAGCAACAAGAAAGCAAGCCCCAGAAATGCTGCATCTTTTGGCATCCAAAAGTGGATTCGCCAGCGTTGCTTAGCTGCATGCTTCGGAGATTGGTCCCATCCTCTAAAACATCATAAAAAGCAAAGAATACGTCCATTGGACCAAGACAAGCAAAAACCGCTTCAAATTCGACACGATCGTCCGCAACTGCTACTCCTAAGTTAGTCGTTTTTTACAAGACATCCTCATAATTTTCTAATCATTGCTCAACCCTCAAAATGACCTCGAAGTAAGGATGGATACTCTCGTTCTCATTGAATATGTGATTAGTGTCAACTAGCTTAAAGAAGCATTGGCGCCTTTGAGTGAGCAGCTCCTTAAAAAGGTTCTGCTTGTGTCCATACAGTGGAAAGTTGGAAAACCTCAGATTAAAATCAGAAAGGCTGGAGTTATCAATATCATTAACTTAATCGACAGAGCTATTATTAAATAATCACAGCTTTTGGACTGCATAGCAGATCTGTTGCCTCACCTTAAAAACTGTCTTAACGACGATTGGGCCCCAGAACTTAGACTGGCTTCCTGCGAGCTGCTCTAAAAGTATCTCCTAGCAACAAAGTAGTTCTATCGTTAGCAAGATAAAATATCGGACATGACCAACTAAACGATATCTATCCTTTACTCCTTGAAAGGCTGGACGATTCACAAGACCCTATCCGGATTAAAGTGACCTCGGCTATCAATGTCTTCTTTAGCTGTAGGTACTTGAAATTTTCATAATCAACCCTTGAATACGTAATAAATGCCATTTTTGTGCATTTCGACGACAACTCTGAAGACATACAAAGTGCAATCTACACGAATTTGAAGCATGCAGCCATAGTTGACCCTAAATTGGTACTGAAACATGCAAAATCGTATGTTTCGAGAATGAAACATAAAGAGCACTGCAAAGAATTGGTCGAATATTGCGAAGAGCGCATTGAAGAGTATTCTAGTTGATAAGTGACCAATCAATCATAGAAATTTCACTATATTGGCCATAATTGGACAGAATATTACATTCATTAAAACACATTGAATCTTTGAACCCCCATTTACTGGAATCAGATCAGCTTAAATAGGATCAACATGAATGCAATTATAAGCTCTCAACAAATTTGATCTGTAGCTTCTAGAAAAAAGTTCAAAGGGTGCATGAATTCCAAAGATTGAAGAGAGGCTCTTATAAATTTATGTGAGTTGTCTACTTTTTGTATTTTTGGCGGTCTGAGGGTAAGTAGGGTCAGGCATATTTTGTTTAGAAATAACGGTGTTTGTAATTCTATTATATGGAAATATTCTAATTACAAACGAAATCGTGGTTTCACCCCAGGTAGCTTTTCCTCTAAGACCCAACTCTTTCGACGCAAGAGGAACCCGTCTACTGCCACATCCTGTCGGGGGCGATGGCGAAATAGCATATTCACAGCATTTCTCTGCTGACCTATTAGCAAAATTTATAAATTTATAAGTGGCGTTATCAGCAACCCAGCTTCATCCTGCCCATCTACAACATAGAACTCACCAAAGTTGTCAGAACTGAGGCGATCATCTCCGTTCTCTGCGAAAAGATCTTTTTCCGCCTTTAGCAAATATTCGATAAATTGACTATCAGCGAGAAATTCTTCATGATGCAGCAGATCATCGACGCCACGGATTTGCTCTCGAATCGGCTGGGTTGCTTCCGACTCACGGAGAACATGATGGGACTCAATTAAAAAGGACATATTAAATTATGGCTAAATTAAAACCACGCCAACAACTGTCCGCAGTACGCCATTCAATCCCGCTAGTAGCAATACGACGAACTAATTAGACTCTTTTCAAAATTCAGCTACAAAAATCACCACTTCAGGGTATTCCTGCAATCTCTACAAGCCTAACGTATTAACTACCAACATTTTGGCTAGTATATGCAGAGGTTTGCACAGAAACATCAGATACAAATCGCTAAGGAGATCAAACTCCCCAAAATAGCCAGCTATGCTGAACTTGACCGTCCCCGGACTATCTACTAGTCCAATATTTCACCTTATGTCTCCATCAAATTTTCAAACTAGAGCACTCATAACACCAACAGTCAGAAATAAAACTCATTCAAAACCAAAGATTCATGTTTAAGGTGGACCTAATCACCAAACAACTCCAACATTCCCAAGTATTCTCTCAAAAACAACCAAAAGCGAACTAGGAAATCCAGGTCTTCCAACAAGATAATAACTTTGCGCAGCAAGTAGCAGCTGAGTTGCCTGCACGACAAAAACAATAACTTCTTCGGAATCAACGTGCCGAAATCGACCATCGGAAAAGCTTTCCCTGAATACTAGACCCTTTATAACTCTATTTTAGTTGAGTCTGATATTAAAAGTCCCAAAATTGATATCAACTAACTGTAGAAACTGGGCAGAATCGGCAGATTCTGTGAAAGCACAACAGCGGAAGAACTCATTTTAGAGGAATTCAAAGGCATTTATGAATGATAGATAATTATTCAGTTAATTATCCATTTGTTATTTTTCTGATAACTGCATTACACTCACCCTTTCTCACTCATTAGGGGAGCATGGAATACAAACCTAGAATAATGTAGCTAGTAAATACAGCCACCAAAATATATCTTTTGGCAATTAGTCAACATTTTATTCTATTTGGATTCTAGCTCTATTTATTTATTATCTCGATATAGAAAAAATATTTTAGTCAGAATTGAAGCAAAAATTTAGGTCTGCTAAATTTTAAGAATGGCTCTTTAGGACACTAAAAATCCTTGATGGACGCTTTCAAGGAAATTCATGGCATAATAAAATTATAAATATGAACTTAATTGACAAAGATAGCACAGAGCCGTTCGAAGGATGGGTGAACCACTCTGGCATCAGCAAAGACGACATCATCCTAACCAGCATTCTTCAGAGAAAAGCAACTTTCGGCCCCTTGCCTCCTCTACATGACATGAAAATCAGAAATTCTTCTCAACAGCATATTCACGCTTATCTGAAACTGTAGCCAGTCCGAGTCAAGCATCTTTCAACCAAATAAAAGAACAAGAAGGAAGCCAGGTTGAAAACAGAAGGATTTAACTAGTTTTATGGTGATGCAATATCTCCTCTCAAGAAAAAACTAGTCGAAATTCTCAATTAATAGTAAACTAAACAAACACCGTAGCCCATCATTTAAGAATAACTTCCAGAGAACCGAAGTCAGGTCCCCAGCTTTAAGGTAAAGCCCAATCAAGAGTAAAACTTCTATACAAAATATAAAATAAGCCCAAACAGCTCGGAACAAAAGCAGTAAGAATGCATCTAAACTCTAGAGCAGAGTAAAGAAAAAGAAATGGATGGAAACGTAATGAAAAAGTCTCAAACCAAAACGTTCATGAAACTTAACGCTTTGTAAATGCTTAGCGATTTCAAAAAAAACATCTATCGCCAAGCTGCTTCCATACACAACCTCACATCTAAGAATCGATTTGTCTAGGAACATCCGCCCAAAGCCAAGACCAAAACGCACAAAAACATTTTCGCTAAAAAATATTAGATCTAGTAAAAAGTTGTGAAAGTTGGTTAAAAACTAAAGCAGACCTTTGTGAAGTTTGACATTTTTGAAAAGGAGAAGAAGAAAAAGTAAAAACTTGAGAAACTAGAAATGCTGACCTAATTCAACGACCAGCAGATATTCAGCATGAGCCCATAGAAAATAGAAAAGATCTAAACAAGGCGAGTAAGCCCCCTGAAAACAATATAAAGGGGTTCTTCAAGCAAACAAGATATAGCTGTTCCCTTCAAAGTTCGCAAAAATAATTCTCCACATCGTTATAAGTTCACTATTAACTGATTTTTCATATTATATCATTTTCCTTCTGATTATAGTATTCTTCTAATGGAAGGCGCAAAGTAAAACGAGCAGCTCAGCAAAAGGATGGCAAACCATGTCATTTCTGAAATTTAAAAAGATATTCAAAACGAGGTCTTGAGCATTAAAGATAAACCTGCGAATATTAATTAGCTTACTCACAGAAATAGCAAAAAAGACCGCATTAATCACCTATCCAATAAAAGGAAGCACCCCGACCTGGAATCTCTCTAAGAGTTGAAACATAGCAAACTGATAGAACTTAGAGAAATAGAACGTCATGAAGATATTTTAAAAAAATCAGTTTTATTGACAAGTTCCAATGCTTCACGGAGCTTCACAAAACTGCTCAGGTCAGAGTACACTGAAGAATAGATGAGCAAAATCAAGGAGATTCTAAAGAAGCAGAAAGAGTTTGCAAATCAGCTTCATAAAAAAGAAAAATAGTTGGCCGACTATATAAATTAAAAGCAAAAGCAGGATGAGTAGCTTAGAAACAAAATATTGAGTTAGAAGTGTGAGGAACGTAAAAGTTAGCTCAAGAAACAAAGAGAGGAGGAAGAGAAAAAAAAGGAAGAAAGGAAGCATAATTTCTAGATAGAAATCAAAAAGTTAAAAGAGCTAAAATAAAAGAAGCTTCTACATCAAACTATGGAATAAAAGTTCTAAAAATAGGTGCGAGATTTGCTTGCCTAAAAGGAAAAGGCATATGAGAGATAAAAGGAAAGAAAAAAGCAAGTGTCCCAGGGTATTTAAGAACATGAAAAACACTACCTTGAGCTTAAAAAGGAAAAATAAGAAAAAAGATAAAATAGCCTGTCAAAAAGCAAATATGATTTGCCTAGCATTAAATCGAAAATTTGGCTCAAACTACAAAAAAATGAATAATAATAGCAAAAAATCAGAGAATGGGAAGAAAAGCAAAAAGACTAGCAACTACACAAAAGAAAAATCTATAGCAAACAAATTAAAGAAATTTTTTTCCCCAAACTGAAACCCAGTAATGTCCTCACAGTTCGTGATGAAATATCAGAAGCAAGGAAAGGATTAGATTTATACGAAGAGCATAAAGTCGGAAACGAATACATGAAAGCTGTGCATCAGAACATTAGTCAATAACAACTACAAAGAATGAAAAAGTCCCTAGAAAAAGCTGATAATCTCGGAGGCCACTCCATTTTTTACAAAAACTACTTATCAGATCTCAAATAGCAAAGCAGGCACTAAGAAATTTAACTATCTTCTCTTGCATTTGAGCAGACTGCAGCCAACGAGAATCTAC
>Ga0316217_10005855_pt1 | contig 12492 bp, 23 predicted proteins | sample 1anoAmetaG_FD_203633 | JGI IMG/M metagenome (GOLD analysis project Ga0316217, IMG submission 203633) | Freshwater microbial communities from Trout Bog Lake, Wisconsin, USA - 1anoA | ecosystem: Environmental > Aquatic > Freshwater > Lake > Hypolimnion/Profundal zone | place: USA: Wisconsin... | reverse complement strand
GGCTGGTAGAGCGTCTCGTAGATGGCGTCCCATGGGGTCTCCTCCCGCATGGTTCCAAGGTTACGAAGTTGTTTTCTGGATTTCAGGCAGCCTTGCCGGAAACACACAGACTACCTGCGGGACACCAAGCAGGGTCGGCGTCCGGCAGGCCCTCGCCCTACGCCAGCACACCCCGTCCGGACAGGATTCGCCCGACGATGGTGCTCGTGCTGTGGCCAGGCAGGAAGGGGATCAGGACCACCTTCCCCCCCCGGGCCTCCACCACCTCGCGGCCCACGACGGTATCCAGGGTGTAGTCCCCGCCCTTGACCAGCACGTCGGGCTGCAGGGCGGTGATCAGTTCCTGGGGGGTGTCCTCGTCGAAGCGGACGACGGCGTCGATGCTGCGCAGGCCCAGGAGGACCAGGGCGCGGGCGAGCTCGTCCTGGAGGGGGCGGGAGGGGCCCTTGAGGCGGGCGACGCTGGCGTCGGAGTTAAGGCCGAGGACGAGGAAGTCGCCCAGGGCCCGGGCATCCTCGAGGTACTGGACGTGGCCAGGGTGGATGAGATCGAAGCAACCATTGGTAAAGACAAGGGTTCCGGGCCGGTGGGGGTGGGCCTGGAGGAAGGTGGCGGCATCGGGGTAGTAGCGGGCAGGTGTACTCATGGCGATCCTGTAGTAAACTGTAGGGCCCGACCGAAACGGGCCGGAACCAAGAGGATGCCATGCCGCTTTATGAATATCGCTGCGATTCCTGTGGCGAACAGGAAGAAAAGCTGGAAGGGTTCTCAGCCCCTACGGAACACCTCTGCCCGAAGTGCGGCAAGGAGGTCGGCATGAAGCGCATGATCTCGCGCGCGGCCTTCAGCCTGGCCGGGGGAGGCTGGCACTCCCAGGGCTATTCGGGGTCGGCGCCAGAGAAGAAGGCGGCCGAAGCCGAGCCGTCAGCGCCAGCCACGCCCGCCCCCAAGGCCGGTTGCGCTGGGGGATGTGCTTGCCATGCGGCGGCGAAGGATAATTAGGGCTGGCGGGTCGTTCAATCCACGCCGACTAAAGAATTTGGAAGAACCCTTGCGGATCGTAACCCATGGGTTACACTGGTGCCGTGATCGAAACGGTGGAAACCCTCGAATTCTCGCGCTGGTTTGACGGCTTGAAAGACGACCGCGCCATTGCTCGGATTCGGCGCCGCCTCTACGAGTTGGCCAGAGGCCACGCAGGTGACGCCAAGCCTGCAGGCGCAGGTATCTCGGAACTCCGGATCGATTATGGCCCGGGTTATCGGGTGTATTTTCTACAGAAGGGGAACATCCTCATCATCCTCCTGGCTGGAGGGGACAAGAAGACCCAGGAAAAGGACATCCGGCTCGCCCATAAGTTGGCCCAGGAACTCTAGGGAGGAATCATGACTGCTACCCGCAAGAAGGCCACCACGGAGCCCAAAGTCAGACCCTTTGACGGTTCCCGCTACCTCAGCACCGAAAGCCGCATTGCCGCGCTCCTGGACGAGGCTCTCCTCAGCGGGGATCCCACTTTCCTGGCGGTCACCCTCGGCGAGATCGCCCGGGCCCGGGGGATGACCCAGCTCGCACGGGAGACCGGCCTGACGAGGGAAGCCCTGTACCGGGCGCTTTCCGCCGAAGGGAATCCGGCGATGGCCACCATCCTGAAGGTCGTTCATGCCTTGGGGCTCCAGCTTCATGCCACGCCCATCAAGGAAGCCTGAAGGTTCGGCCAAGCTGAGGGCTTGTCCGCCAACTCCTTATCACATTGCCCTGGACAATTCCCAGAATTTAGGTAAGATTTCAGATTCCCGGGTCCCATGGACCTGTGGATTTCCGCCCGACGTCATCCCGCATGACCTCTCCGGCGCCGGCAAGCGGCGAATACCTTGCTGCATGCCCAAAACATAGGAGGATGGTGTGCCAACCATCAATCAGCTGATCCGCCAGGGGCGGAGCACCTTCGTGAACAAGACCAAGAGCCCGGCGCTGGATGCCTGCCCGCAGAAGCGTGGCGTGTGCACCCGCGTGTTCACCACCACCCCCAAGAAGCCGAACTCGGCGCTTCGCAAGGTGGCCCGTGTACGGCTCACGAACGGCATCGAGTGCACGACCTACATTCCCGGGGTCGGTCACAACCTGCAGGAGCACAGCATCGTGCTCATCCGCGGCGGTCGCGTCAAGGACCTCCCGGGCGTTCGCTACCACGTGGTCCGCGGGACCCTGGACGCCACCGGCGTCGCCGGCCGCAACCAGTCCCGTTCCAAGTACGGCGCCAAGCGGCCCAAGGCCGGTGCCGTCGCAGCGAAGAAGAAGTGAGGCAGACATGAGCCGTCGTTCCAGCCCCCCCAAGCGCGAAATCCTTCCGGATCCCGTCTACAACAGCCTGACCGTCTCCAAGTTCATCAACGTGTTGATGGAACGGGGCAAGAAGTCCACCGCCGAACGCATCCTCTACGGTGCGCTCGAGATCGTGGCCAAGAAGTCCGGCGAGGAGGCCCTGGAGGCCTTCCAGAAGGCCCTCAACAACATCAAGCCCAGCGTCGAAGTCAAGTCCCGCCGCGTGGGCGGCGCCACCTACCAGGTGCCCGTGGAGGTTCCCCAGAGCCGCCGCCAGTCCCTGGCCATGCGCTGGCTCAAGACCTACTCCGCCGGCCGCGGCGAGCGCACCATGCGCGACAAGCTCGCCGGCGAGATCCTGGACGCCATGAACTTCCGCGGTTCCTCCGTGAAGAAGAAGGACGACGTCCACAAGATGGCCGAAGCCAACAAGGCCTTCGCCCATTTCCGCTGGTAGTCACAGGCCGTTTACAAACGGGGCCGATCATCGTAGATCGGCCCCCGTTTTTGGCAGGGTTTGACTTAAATCTGCTTTTCGCATCCTGAACTCTGAAGGAGGCCCCCCGTGGCCCGCACGACTCCCCTCGAGCGCTACCGAAACATCGGCATCATGGCCCACATCGATGCCGGCAAGACCACGACGACGGAGCGGATCCTCTTCTACACCGGCAAGATCCACAAGATCGGCGAGGTGCATGAGGGCGCGGCCACGACCGACTGGATGGTCCAGGAACAGGAGCGCGGCATCACCATCACCTCCGCGGCCATCACGGCGTCCTGGACGGCCCAGACCGGGCAGCTCAAGGACATCGAGCACCGCATCAACATCATTGACACCCCCGGCCACGTGGACTTCACGGCCGAGGTGGAGCGCAGCCTGCGCGTCCTGGACGGCTCGGTGGCCGTCTTCTGCGCCGTCGGCGGCGTCGAGCCCCAGAGCGAGACGGTGTGGCGCCAGGCCGACAAGTACGGCGTGCCCCGCATGGGCTTCGTGAACAAGATGGACCGGCCGGGAGCTGACTTCTTCCGCGTCTGCGAGATGATGCGCACCCGCATCAAGGCCCGCCCCATGCCCATCCAGATCCCCATCGGCGCCGAGGAGCACTTCAAGGGCGTCGTGGACCTGGTGCTCATGGAAGCCCTCACCTTCAGCGAAGGCGACAAGGGCTTCGAGGTCGAGTACGGCCCGATCCCCGAGGACCTGCAGGCCCTCGCCGAAGAGTGGCGCGAGAAGATGATCGAGATGGTCGCCGAGACCGACGACCACCTGATGGACAAGTACCTCACCGGCGAGACCCTCACCGAGGACGAGATCCGGGACGGCATCCGCAAGGGCTGCCTGACCCTGGCCTTCACCCCCATGTGCTGCGGCTCGGCCTTCAAGAACAAGGGCGTCCAGCCCCTCCTGGACTGCGTCGTCAGCTACATGCCCAGCCCCCTGGACGTGCCCGCCATCAAGGGCCACGACCTGGACGGCGTGGAAGTGGAGCGCCCCGCCAAGGACAACGAGCCCTTCAGCGCGCTGATCTTCAAGATCATGGCCGACCCCTTCGTGGGCAGCCTCGCCTTCATCCGGGTCTACTCGGGTGTCATGGCCGCGGGTTCGGGCGTCTACAACTCCAACAAGGGCCGCCGCGAGCGCGTGGGCCGTCTGCTGCAGATGCACGCCAACAAGCGCGAGGACATCAACGAGGTCCGCACGGGCGACATCGGCGCGGCCGTGGGCCTGAAGGACGTCCTCACCGGACAGACCATCTGCGACGAGGACCATCCGGTGATCCTGGAGTCCATGGACTTCCCCGATCCCGTCATCCAGGTGTCCATCGAGCCCAAGACCAAGGTCGACCAGGAGAAGATGGGCGTCGCCCTCTCCCGCCTGGCCCAGGAGGATCCCACCTTCAAGGTCAAGACCGATCCCGAGACCGGCCAGACCATCATCGCCGGCATGGGTGAACTCCACCTGGAGATCATCGTCGACCGCATGATGCGCGAGTTCAAGGTGGAAGCCAACGTGGGCAAGCCCATGGTCGCCTACCGCGAGACGATCCGGAAGCGGGTGGAAGCCGAAGGCAAGTTCGTGCGCCAGTCGGGTGGCCGCGGCCAGTACGGCCACGTGCGCATCGTCGTGGAACCCAACGAAGCCGGCAAGGGCTACGAGTTCGTCAACGACATCAAGGGCGGCGTGATCCCCAAGGAATACATCAAGCCCGTCGACCAGGGCATCCAGGAGGCCATGAATTCGGGCGTCCTGGCGGGCTACCCCTGCGTGGACATCAAGATCACCTTATATGACGGAAGCTACCACGAGGTGGACTCCAACGAGATGGCGTTCAAGATCGCCGGCTCCATGGGCTTCAAGGCGGGCTGCGAGAAGGCCTCCCCCGTGCTGCTCGAGCCCATCATGGCCGTCGAGGTCGTGGTCCCCGAGGACTACATGGGCGACGTCATCGGCAACCTGAACAGCCGCCGTGGCCGCATCGAGAACATGGAAGACCGGGCCGGCGTCAAGGTCGTCACCGCCCAGGTCCCCCTGGCCGAGATGTTCGCCTACTCCACCAGCCTGCGCGGCATGACCCAGGGCCGCGGCAACTACACCATGCAGTTCAGCCACTATGACGAAGCTCCCCGGAACGTCGCGGAAGAAGTGATCGCCAAGGTCCGCGGCGCCAAGTAAGAGAATTCAGGGGGTTAAGGCCCCCTGATTAGCAACTACAGCCCCCAGCCGGGGGTGAGGCCGCCTGAGATCCACGGATCGAGGCCTCTTAATAGGAAGCCGTTCGGAGGGCGCCCCCTCCGCTTGGCCTTGAAAATCAAAAAAACCCATTGCGTAATCAATGGGTTTTGCTATTCTGATTAGCCCTGTCCCTGCTTTGGGACAACAAATTCCATGGGCGGTCAGCGCCCCACGTCTATGGACGGTTCAACCGTCCCACTGGAGTGAAGATGAAAGACAATATTCGCATCCGTCTGCGAGCTTTCGACCACCGTCTGCTGGACCAGTCCACCCGTGAAATCGTGGATACGGCCAAGCGCACGGGCGCCCAGGTAGCGGGACCGATCCCCCTCCCCACGCGCACGTCGAAGTACACCGTCAACCGTTCGCCGCACGTCGACAAGAAGAGCCGCGACCAGTTCGAGATCCGCACCCACAAGCGGCTCCTGGACATCCTCAACCCCACGCAGAACACCGTGGACACGCTCATGCGCCTGGACCTCCCGGCGGGTGTTGACGTGGAGATCAAGGTGTTCAGCCGGCAGGGCAACAGGTAAGGGAGGCGCAGATAATGACCAAGGGAATCATCGGCAAGAAGCTGGGCATGACCCAGATCTTCAATGAAAAGGGGCAGGTTGTCCCCGTAACGGTAATCCAGGCAGGTCCTTGCGTGGTCGTCATGCGCAAGACCGTCGCCCGGGACGGCTACGAGGCCGTGCAGGTGGGCTTCGTGGATCCCGCCGGCGGCAAGCGCGCCAGCAAGCCCGAGAAGGGCCACTGCGAGAAGCACGGCGTGGCTCCGGTCCGCGTGCTGCGCGAATTGAAGTGCGATGCCACCGACACCATCAAGGAAGGCGACTCCATCGTGGCCTCCCAGTTCGAGGGCGGCGCCAAGGTGCACGTCACCGGCATCAGCAAGGGCAAGGGCTTCGCGGGCGTCATGAAGCGGCACCACTTCAAGGGTGGCCGCGCGACCCACGGCTCCATGTTCCACCGCGCCCCCGGTTCCATCGGCGGCAGTTCCTATCCTTCCCGTGTGTGGCCCGGCATGCGCATGGGCGGCCACATGGGCGCCGAGCAGGTCACCGTCCGCAATCTGGAAGTGGCCCGTGTCGACGCCGAGAACAACCTGCTGCTCATCAAAGGCGCCGTCCCCGGCCCCAAGGGCGGCTACGTCGTGATCAAGCAGGAGGCGTAAGATGGCGGTCTTCACCCACCCCGTACTCAACCTGGAAAACGTCCAGGTGGGCACTGTCGACCTGCTGGCCGAAGTGTTCAAGCTGGAAGACATCAACAAGCACCTGATCTGGGAATCCGTGCGTCACCACCTGGCCAGGCGCCGGGCGGGCACCGCCAAGACCAAGGACAAGTCCGAGGTCTCCGGTTCCGGCCGCAAGCTCTGGAAGCAGAAGGGCACCGGGCGCGCCCGCGTCGGCTCGATCCGGTCGATCCTCTGGAAGGGCGGCGGCACGGCCCACGGCCCGAACCCCCGCAACTTCGACTACGCCTTCCCCAAGAAGGCCCGGCGTTCCGCCCTGCGCAACGCCTTGTCCGTGAAGTTCGCCTCCGGCCAGCTCCTGGTCGTCGAGGACTGGACGGTGGACACCCACAAGACCAAGGCCCTCATCGCCACCCTGGCCAAGCTGGGCGTGTCGGGTTCGGCTTTGCTGGTGGGCCCCTCCGAGAAGGCGGCGCTGGCCGCCGGCAACAACCCCAAGCTCGGCACCATCGAGGGCCTGGGCGTCAACGTCTATGACCTGTTGAAGTTCGACCAGGTGGTCTTCTCCAAGGAAGCGATCCTGGCCCTCCAGGAAGTGGTGAAGCCATGACCAAGATTTTCGAAGTGATCCGCAAGCCCCTCCTCACCGAGAAGGGACAGATCCTGCGCGAGGCCAACATCCAGGTCTTCGAAGTGGCCGTCTGGGCTTCCAAGCACCAGATCAAGGAGGCGGCTGAGCTGCTCCTCCAGGCGAAGGTGAAGTCGATCCGCACCGTGAAGATGCCTGCCAAGAGCAAGCGTCTCGGCCGCTGGATGGGCACCACCGGCGCCAAGAAGAAGGCCTACATCGAACTGGCCGAAGCCGTCGCCGAGGCCTAGGGCCGAAAGCAACCATTCACTGTTCGGGCGGACAAGCATTGCCACTATCGCCCGACCCATTTGAGGCAAGAGGATAATCATGAGCATCAAGCTGCTCAAGCCCACGACCCCCGGTCAGCGCGGCATGTCCAAGCAGGGATTCGAGGAGATCACCACCGATCGCCCCGAGCGCACCCTCCTGGGCACGCGTAACCGGACGGGTGGCCGGTCCAACACGGGCCGCATCACGACCCGCCACATCGGTGGCGGCCACAAGCGCCGCTACCGCATCATCGACTTCAAGCGCAACAAGAACGACGTTCCGGCCCGGGTCGCCACCATCGAGTACGACCCCAACCGCTCCGCTCGCATCGCGCTCCTGATCTACGCCGACGGCGAGAAGCGCTACATCCTGGCCCCCGATGGCCTGGAAGTGGGCCGCACCGTCCTCTCCGGCAAGAACGCGGACATCCTGGTGGGCAACTCGCTGCCCATCAAGAACATCCCGCTCGGCACGGAAGTGCACAACATCGAGCTCAAGCCCGGCAAGGGTGGCCAGATCGCCCGCGCCGCCGGCACCTTCGCCCAGGTCGTGGCCAAGGACACCGAGTATGCCCAGCTGCGCATGCCCTCGGGTGAGATCCGCAAGATCCACCTGGAGTGCTCCGCCACCATCGGCAAGGTCGGCAACCTCCAGCACGAGAACGTGGCGCTGGGCAAGGCCGGCCGCCGGATCTGGCTGGGTGTTCGCCCGACCGTCCGCGGCGTGGTCATGAACCCTGTGGATCACCCCCATGGAGGCGGTGAAGGCCGCACCTCCGGCGGTCGTCACCCCGTGACGCCCTGGGGCCAGCCCACTCGCGGCTACAAGACGCGCTCCAACAAGCGCACGACCAAATTCATCGTCAAGCGCATCAACTAGGAGGGGAATTCATGGCACGTTCATTAAAAAAAGGTCCGTTCATCGATGCCCACCTCCAGAAGAAGGTGGAGACCGCCCAGCAGCTCAACGACAAGCGGGTCATCAAGACCTGGTCCCGTCGTTCCACCGTGGTCCCCACGATGATCGGGCTGACCATCGCCGTGCACAACGGCAACAAGTTCATCCCTGTCTACGTCACCGACAACATGGTGGGCCACAAGCTGGGGGAATTCTCCCTGACCCGCACCTTCAGGGGCCACGCCGGCAAGTCCGACGCCAAGGCCAAGGGGAAGTAAGATGACGACCATCGTAAGTTCCGCAACGCTCCGGCATCTGCGCGGTTCCGCCCAGAAGGCCCGGCTCGTCGTCGATCTGATCCGCGGCAAGAAGGTCGGCGAGGCCCAGTGGGTGCTCTCCAGCACCAAGAAGTACGCCGCCGAGCACATCAAGAAGATTCTCGATTCCGCCGTGGCCAACGCCGTGGACAAGGATCCTGCCGTCAATCCCGACGAACTCTTCGTCAAGAGCGCCTTCGTGGACGAGGGCTTCCGCATGAAGCGCGTCCGTCCTGCCCCCATGGGCCGGGCCTACCGCGTGCAGAAGCGCACCTGCCACATCACGCTCCAACTGGGTCGGGAGGAATAAGCCATGGGTCAGAAAGTCCATCCGTACGGCTTCCGTTTAGTACACAACAAGAACTGGCACAGCAAGTGGTTCTCCAAGCGCGAGTACGCCACGCTCCTCCATGAGGACCTCAAGCTGAGGCGCGAACTGAAGAAGCAGCTGCACGGCCTCAACGCCATGGTGTCCAAGATCGACATCGAGCGCGCCGCCGACAAGGTGACCGTGCGCATCTTCACCGCCCGCCCCGGCATCGTCATCGGCCGCAAGGGCGCGGAGATCGACAAGCTCCGCGAGGAGCTCCAGGCCAAGCTCAAGCGCCCCGTGAGCGTCGACATCCAGGAGATCAAGAAGCCCGAGATCGATGCCCAGCTCGTCGCCGAGGGCGTCGCCCAGCAGCTCGAGCGTCGCATCGCTTTCCGCCGCGCCATGCGCAAGGCGGAGGAAGCCGCGATCCGCTTCGGTGCCAAGGGCTTCAAGATCAAGGTTTCCGGTCGCCTGAACGGTGCCGAGATCGCCCGCACCGAGGACTATCTCTCCGGCCAGATGCCCCTCCAGACGATCCGGGCCAACGTTGACTACGGTTTCGCCGAAGCCAACACCACCTACGGGATCATCGGCGTCAAGGTGTGGGTGAACCTCGCCGAAGCCGCCGTCGAAACCGTGAAGCGCTGAGGTAACAGCCATGTTGATGCCAAACAAGGTCAAGCACCGCAAAGTCCAGAAGGGCCGCACCTGCGGCGTCTCGACCCGCGGCAACGAAATTTCCTTTGGCGACTACGGACTCAAGGCCCTGGAACACTGCTGGCTCACCAACCGGCAGATCGAGGCCGCCCGTATCGCCATGACCCGCCACATCAAGCGCGGCGGGCGCATCTGGATCCGGATCTTCCCTGACCGGCCAACCACCAGCAAGCCGGCCGAGACCCGCATGGGTTCCGGCAAGGGCGCCCCCGATGGCTGGGTGGCCGTGATTCGTCCCGGCCGCATCCTCTTCGAGATGGAAGGTGTGGACGAAGCCACTGCGAAGGAGGCCCTCCGCCTCGCGCAGATGAAGCTTTCGGTCGCCACCGAGTTCATCTCCAGAACCCCCCCGGAAGAGTGAGGAACGAGATGAACAAGAAGAACCCTTTCAGCGAACTGGCCGGGAAGAGCATCGAGGAGCTGGCGCAGCAGGAGGCCGACCTGGCCGCCAAGCGCTTCACCCTCCGCTTCCAGCATGCCGTGGGACAGGTGGAGAACACCGCCGAGATCCGCAAGACGCGCCGCGAGCTGGCCCGCGTCAAGACCGCCCTCAAGTCCAAACTGGCCCAGTGAGGAAACCATGAGCCTAGAACATAAGATGGTACGTAGTGGCGTAGTGGTCTCCAACAAGGCCGACAAGACGGTGGTGGTGAAGGTGGAGCGCAAGTTCCAGCACCCCCTGTACAGCCGGACCGTGAAGCAGACCACGAAATTCATGGCCCATGATGAGACCAACCTCTGCCAGATCGGCGACGTGGTCAAGATCGTGGAGTCCCGTCCCCTTTCCAAGCGCAAGCGCTGGATGGTCCTCGAGATCACCCAGAAAGCTGGCGAGTAAGGAGCCGATATGATTCAGATGGGATCCATGCTAATCGTCGCCGACAACTCCGGCGCCAAGAAAATCTGCTGCATCCTGCCCCTGGGCGGCGGTGTCGGCAAGATCGCCCAGCTGGGCGACGTGATCACCGCTTCCGTCAAGGAAGCCATCCCCGGCGGCACGGTCAAGAAGAAGGCCGTGGTACAAGCCGTCATCGTCCGCCAGCGCAAGGCCTTCCGCCGCAAGGACGGTTCCTACATCCGCTTCGACGAGAACGCCGCCGTCATCATCAAGAAGGATGGCGAACCGGTCGGCACCCGCGTCTTCGGACCCGTGGCCCGCGAGCTGCGAGAGCGCAAGTACATGAAGATCGTTTCCCTCGCCCCTGAGGTGCTCTAATGGATAAGCCGGTCAAGATGAAGCTCAAGAAGGGCGACGAAGTCGTCGTCATCGCGGGCAAGGAAAAGGGCAAGCGCGGCCAGATCGCCAAGGTCCAGCCCGCCACCAACAAGGTGCTGATCACCGGGCTCAACCTGGTGAAGAAGGCCACCAAGCCCAACCAGCAGACCGGTGAGGGCGGCGGTCTCATCTCCAAGGAGGCTCCCATCCACGCCTCCAACGTGATGCTGATCGACCCCACCACCCAGAAGCCCACCCGCAAGCGGGCCGAGTAGTATTTTCACTATCCTTCTCACGGATTCGTGAGATGATGTTCATTCCGCCGACGGATTCCCCGCCGGCGGAGCCTTTGAAAACTGAGGTTGGAAGGAAACGGACCGGACCGCCGGCTCCAAGCCCTTCCGCTCTCCCGAACCCTGGAGCTGTAGTCGGCTCCCGGAAATGGAGGAATAATGCCCACCGCTGCGGAACCCCGCATCAAGGCCCGTTACCACGCTGAAGTGGCCGGGAAGCTCAAGGAAGAATTCGCGTACACCTCATCGATGCAGGTGCCGCGTCTTCAGAAGATCGTCATCAACATGGGCGTCGGCGACGCCATCCAGAACATCAAGGTCCTGGATGTCGCCGTGGAGGAACTGACCTCCATCGCCGGCCAGAAGGCCGTCGTCCGCAAGGCGAAGAAGTCCGTCGCCCAGTTCAAGCTCCGTGCCGGCATGCCCATCGCCTGCATGGTCACCCTGCGGGGCAACCGCATGTGGGAGTTCCTGGACCGGCTCGTGAGCCTGTCCCTCCCCCGGGTCCGCGACTTCCGCGGCGTGCCCACCAAGTCCTTCGACGGCCGCGGCAACTACACGCTGGGCCTCAAGGACCAGTTGATCTTCCAGGAGATCGACTACTCCAAGGTTGAAAAGATGAAGGGAATGAACATCACCTTCGTGACTTCAGCGCCCACGGACCCGGAAGCGCGCGCGCTCCTGGCCCACCTGGGCATGCCATTCCGGAAACAGGGAGCCTAAGCCATGGCGAGCACCAACAAGATCTACAAGGACAGCATCAAGCCCAAGTTTTCCACTCAGCACCGGAACCGCTGCAAGGTCTGCGGCCGTCCCCGGGGCTACATGCGCAAATTCGAACTCTGCCGCCTTTGCTTCCGCAAGCACGCCCTCGCTGGCGAGCTCCCGGGCGTCCAGAAGTCCAGCTGGTAAGGAGAGGCATTCATGAATACGGATCCGATCGCCGATTACCTCACCCGCCTCCGCAATGGCATCATGGCCGGCCACGACGCCGTGGTCGTGCCCGCCAGCAAGATGAAGGAGCGCCTCTCCGCCATCCTGAAGCAGGAAGGCTACATCCACGGCTACAAGGCCGTCGAGCACGAGGGCCGCGACTACCTCATCATCCAGGTCAAGTACGTCAAGACCGGTGAGCCCGTCATCCACGGCCTCAAGCGCATCTCCTCGCCCGGCCTGCGCATCTACGCCGGCGTCAAGGACATCACCGAGGTCCAGGGCGGCCTGGGCATCTCGATCCTCACCACCCCGAAGGGTCTCTTGACGGGCAAGGACGCCCGCAAGCAGAACCTGGGCGGTGAAGTCCTGGCCCACGTCTGGTAGTTTTCGCGTAACCCACCCTTTCCAAGGAATAACACCATGTCTCGAATCGGAAAGAAGCCAGTGGCACTGCCGAAAGGTGTGACAGTGACCATCCACGGGGCTGAGGCCGTCGTCGAAGGTTCCAAGGGCACCCTCACGTGCCCGATCCCCAAGGGGATCACCGTCGAAGTCGCGGCCGATTCCATCAACCTTACCCGCGTCAACGACGAAGCCCAGAACCGGGCCTTCCACGGCCTGACCCGCGCCCTGATCAACAACGCCGTC
>Ga0316217_10005853_pt1 | contig 12495 bp, 7 predicted proteins | sample 1anoAmetaG_FD_203633 | JGI IMG/M metagenome (GOLD analysis project Ga0316217, IMG submission 203633) | Freshwater microbial communities from Trout Bog Lake, Wisconsin, USA - 1anoA | ecosystem: Environmental > Aquatic > Freshwater > Lake > Hypolimnion/Profundal zone | place: USA: Wisconsin... | reverse complement strand
CGCTCGGGCTCGGAAAGGACCACCGCGCTGGCAATTTTTGGCATCGGCAACGATTTTGCATGAAAAATCCTTTATGTCTAGTCAATTGTGATACACTACACTAGCATGCGCGCCACTTCGCTGGTCATCGGCGCGCCGCCGGAGCGCACTTCGGTGATGGCTTCAAGAATCTCCTTTTCGTCCGACCGTTTGAGCACATAACCGCAAGCGCCTGCCTTGAGCGCCTCAAAGATCATTTTGATGTCCTTGTACACCGTCAACATGATTACCTGCAGGTTGGGCAGCAGTTCGCGCAAGCGCGCGGTGCAGGCGATGCCTGATTCCCCGGGCAGATGAATATCCATAAGCACCACATCCGGGCGATGGAGCGGAATCTTGACCAAGGCCTCTTCAGCCGAGGAGCAGGCGCAAACACAATGAAGACCGGGGGCATTGTCAATCAGCCTGGTCAGGCACTGGCGCAAGGTGGCGTTGTCCTCCACAATGCCAACTTTGGTGGTCGGATCAGTTCCCATATTTCGCTTGCCGGAGCCGGCTTGTGATCCGTGTCCGCTGATAGATATGCATTCAGGCATCAGTTTAGTGCGGTTTCCTGAACAATGGAATCATCAAAATGTTGTATATCCAAGCTCATCAGACACGGTTAACATTCGTTCGCGGGAGTGTTGGCAGCGAAAGCTGAAATCTGACCGTGGTCCCGGCGCCAGTCTGCGATTCGATGCGGCAGGTGCCGCCCAGTTTTTCGAGGCGATCAGAGAGATTCTTCACGCCATGCCCGTCATGCTCGACGGTGGTTTCAAAACCCTTGCCGTTATCGGCAATCACAATTTCCAGAACGCCTCCGGCAAGCGTCATGCCGAATTGCACCTCGCTGGCCTGCGCATGGCGCACAATGTTGTGCAACGCTTCCTTGACGGCCAGAAACAGATCGTGGCGCAAATTGCCATCAAGGCTTATTTCTGGAAATTCCACCGGAATGTCGAAGCGACAAACGATGCCTTGGTGGGACAGATACTCGTCCACGAAGCCGTTGAAATAGTCCGCCAGCGATTGCAGCGAGTTCTCCTCCGGGTCCACCGCCCAGACAATCACATCCAACGCGGCAATGAGTCGGCGCGCCCGTTCGGCGATCAGGTCGAACACCGTGGAGGAACCAGGGTCGCTGTCGCGCGGCAAAGGCCGGGTCTTGGAGAGCATGGCGATTTCCGCCAGACTGGAACCAAGATCATCGTGCAAGTCGCGGGCGATGCGCGCCCGTTCCGCTTCGAGGGCGCGCAACCGTTCCGCCTGCTCGCGCTCCCGAATTTCGAGGTGCAGTTGGGCGGTGCGCTGTTCGACTTGCCGCCGTAATTGGGTAATCCAAACACTAGTCAGCATCAAGGCAAACAACAAGACTCCAACCAGACCCAACAACCTCTGAAGAGTCCACCAAGAAGGTTGCGACAGGACGGCAATGTCGGCTGGGGAATTTAACAACAACTCAAAGCTAGCGACACTGTTTCCCGTCCGCTGGTCGCCACCCTGTGCGAGATAGACTCCCATCAAGCCCAGCCGGCTCCCCACCCTCGGATAGGCGCGCATGTTATCCGCAGGCAGGCGCGCAAAAAAAGGTTGTGAACCGGCTTGCATTTCCAGCACCACGGCATTCTGTTCCCGATGCCAGTCATTCAATTTTCCATCCACGCGAACCAACAGCGAATCCAGGCGACTATCTTTCAGATCCGACTCGCCAAGGAACTTGGGGGCGGGCAAGGTCGCGCGGCCAGTTTTTTGCACGAAAGATTCATGCAAAGTCGGTGACGGTCCGGCGATGGTCGGATAACCGATGGCCAGCACGAGATCGCCGGCTTGGATGTTGGTGGGGGAGGCTTCCGCAGGCAAAATCCGCAAACCGGAATCTCCTTGCTGCAAGAAAATCTGCCCCGTGCCAGCATGAACAATCTCGCCGCGGATTTTGACGCGCTGAAATGCCGCCGCTTGCGCATCGAACAACAACAGGTCGTGAATGCTCTTCGGAATCGCATCGGAAAAATCCGCCGGCGCCGGCCGATCCACGCTAATGCTCGCATTTTCCATTCTCAATTCACCAACCCGGACTTCACGCGTGGCGGGGTTCCAGCCGGCAAAGAGTGTGCCGCGAATACGAATGACCGTGTTCTTGAACCGGCTCAGATCATGCTCATCGGCATCACCGATTTGCACATTGAGGCTGCCCTCGGGCAATAGCATGGTCAGGGTGTTGCTGCGAACACCGGTGACGAGCGACTGGAATTCGACCCATTGCACGTCCATGCTGCCATTGATCAATTGATTCCAAGAGGGGTGCGCGGGCTCGGGCAGTTGTCCGCTTCCGACCTGGGTTAATTTTTCCGCAATCACCACCGGCGCGAAATTGCCCGGTCCCGTGTGCCCTTCGATTTCCCAAAACTCTGACGCTGCCGGCGCCACCCAATAGGGAATGTCATCCAGACCCACATAAATTCCCCGCGTCCCATCCTGCAACGTCAAACCAGCCACATACCTGGCTGGAGCGCAGGTGACGATGCCACGAATTTTCACCGGCAATTTGCGTTCCGCTTCCTCCGCGCGCAAACCCTGAACCTGCTCGACCGTGGTGAGCAAGAGGGATTCATTGGTCGCCATGGTGGCCGCCTCCAGCACGTCCACGTCCCGTCTGCTGGCCGCGGACAATTCACCTAAAACCAACCGCCTTTCGACATTGAAAATGCCGCGCCCAACCCCGGCGACCCGCACACGGGCATCCACCAGCGCCGCCGGACGAATTGTCGCCGCATCCACCACATGGACCGTGATCGCGGCATAGCCTGAACGCAGTTGAAACGCCAATCCTCTCCCCGTTTGCGTGATAAATTTCGCCCGGCCCTCCACGACCATCCATTCCAGCTCATTCGTTTTATCGAAAGGTTCACCAATGAATTCATTCACCGGAACCGGCATGGCCGTCATCCCCAATTTTTGAACTTTTGGACCGGCTTTATCCAAGAACAACATCGCTCCGTCGTCGGAACGGACATGAAAGACATATCTGCCGTCGCGGGGAGCATCAAAAAATCCGGTAAAGCGCAGACTCACGCGCTCGTCCCGAGTGCGGAACCCAAGGCCAAAGTTGGTGACTGCCCCCGTCTTGACAGGCGTGAGCAGGTTGAAGTCGGGCAGGTTATTCCAAGCCCCCTCGTAACATTCCACAGCCAGCCCTGGTGCCAGATTGGAATTGTTACCGGAGCTGCGCCAAAGATTTGAAGCGGCCATCGGCTGCAACGGTAAATCCGGGCCCGCCCAAGCAACTTCCAAACCAAATTCCTTGTATCCGTTGAACCACTCGACGGTAAGTGGATGCCGACCAGCCTCCAAGTTTGCCTCTCCTTGCGCCTCGTACATGCGGTGACTGCCGTCATTGTCCACGACCGGCGCTGCGCTGATTTGCACCCCGAAGTCGCGGCGGCGCAAAAGACAATTCGTTTGGCTAATAATGATTTGTTCGCCGGGAGTCAAGGCCTCTGGCTGCGATCCCAAATCGAGCAACTCCGCCGCCGTGTCGTCACGCACGACCACTATGCCGGTGTCCGGATTACTGGCGGCACAAACCGTGACGGTCAACTGGACATCCCCTGTCACCTGATTGGCGGAATTCAATGCCCTTACGACTTGTTGCAGATTGGTGAACCGTTCCGGACTGGGATCGGCGGCGAGACTTTCCCAACTGCTGCAACTCAAAACCAAAAGAATCAACAGCCCCGGCAAAACCTGGAGGCAGGCATGCTTGCAGGCGGGAACTTTGGTTGCATAGCCAGACATGGCTTGGATTTTAACGCGCAACGCGATGCCGGGCAATGTTGGAAATCCAGCTTGGAAATCGAACTGCTCCATAGCGGGTGTATTCTGAAGGCACCCATCAGGAGGGCCAAAGTCAGAACTTTGGGAAGACGAACGTACTGAATGATTTTGGCGGCAATGGCACATCGAAACCATGGTCCCCAACTTGGATGGACAGATTTTTTGGACCCCACTGATTATTTACCACGACCAGCACCACCCGGCCCGCCGGATCACGGAAGGCGACCGCGTCGTCGAAACAGCCAAAACTTTCCAGTTTCACCGAGCCTTTAGGCACAAAATGCGTGACATGTTTGAACAGATAAAACTCCGGCGTCCAGGTCACTCTCCCGGAAGTCTGGTTGATGGTGATCAAGGCATTCTGTTTCCAACCCCAGGTGCTTTTCCCGGTCTCGTCCAGAATCATGTTCCAATATGTGTAAACATTCACGCCGTGGTTGAGGTAAAACCTCATCAGACTGAACGTATATTCCGCCGCCTGCCAGTCGAACGAGCCGTAGCCGCACTCGCTTTCGGTCTGAATTTTTTCCAGGTGCGGATACCTGGCAGTGAGCGCCGGCAGTGCGTCCTTGCCGGCCCATTGCACGCCGACGGCGGAGACCTGGGCGCTGGCCCGGGTATCCGACAAGATCGTGTCGTAGTTCCGGATATTGTTGTTGTTGAAGGTGGCCAGCCAGATTTGTGCGCCGGTTTTTTCACGTTGAAAGACCGGGCCGAGATCGTCGCGGATAAAATCCCGGATTTCTTCCGGCGTCCATTGACAGCTCGGATAGCCGGGGCCAAAAAACGGTTCATTCTGAACGGCTACGGCAACCACCGGGACGCCTTCCGCCCGATAAGTGTTCACATATTTTGAAAAGTAGCGAGCATAGGCGGACAGATAATTTTTCTGCTGGATCAACTGGTTCGTGCCGCCCGCGCCATAATGGTGGTTTACCTTCATCCAGGCGGGCGGGCTCCAGGGCGAACCCCAGATTTTCAGGTCCGGCTGAAATTGCATCGCCGCCTTGATGTAAGGAATCAGGATCGTCCGATCCCGGTCCAGACTGAAATGGCTCAACTCAAAATCGCCCGGCGTCTCGTCCAGTGAATACCAATTCGTCGCATAATCACTGGCCCCGATTGGCATCCGGCAGAGGGTGAAATTCAACCCGTTCTGCGGGTTAAAAATGGTCTGCAAGACCGTGTCGCGCTGTCCGGGAGTGAGAATCTGCAACGCTTCCCACCCCAATTCATTGAAGCAACCGCCCCAGCCGTCAATGGTTTGCTGTGGCTGGTCCGGCTGAATGACCAAATCATAGGGCGCATCGTCGCGGATGGGGGTCAGTGCGGGTGAATTGGTTTCCACCCACCGGGCGGAATCCGTGCTGACAATCCATCGCACCGATTGTGCGAACACTTCGGGCAAAATGAACAGACTCAAACCCAGCATCAGCCTGGCTCCAAGCCGGAAAAGGTCCTTCACCAGCGCGATGCGCGAAAAGTTGTTTGCCCGGTTCATATTGGTTTCAATCCACCTTCAGCAGGAGACAACCATGAGGCGGGATCGTGGCGCTGAGTTTGTTCAACCAACCCAGGTCTTGGCGCAGCCAGAGATCGCGAACCCGGTGCCGGCCAGGAAGTCCGAGTTGTTGCCAATCGAGACTGACTTTCACGGCGGTCGTCGCCACCTGCGGGTTGCGCGTGAAAACCATAAAGTGTACGGTGGCGCCTACCGTTGACGGCAACACACCGCTGCGGTCCAATCCGGCCCGGGTTGTGAAACGCGCATATCCGGGAGGCAAGTCGTATTCGATGAGCGAAGTGGCGTGCGTTCCGATTCCATCGGCGTAATCTTGCCCAGCCACATTCAACGGACCTCCGGCAACGCTGCGATTTAGATTCACTGCATTCCACCCGGCCGTCGCGGAACGCCATTTGATATGGGTAAGGTTGGTTTCCTCATCTGGACCGGAAAGCCGAGGGTTTAACCAATCGGCATGATCATAGCCATTGCCATCGCCACCGTCGTCCACCACCAGCCAAAGCTTTTTCGCGCCGGCAATATCGAGATTAATGTCCACAGCGTTTCCCGGGGTGTCCCGGGTGACTAGCGGACTTTTGAAAATCGCCTTAGCCTCCTCAAAATCCGCGAACCGGCCTCGATTAAAAACGCCCACGGCACGAGAGCCGTCGCGCAGCGGCTTGACCCAGATCTCAAGGTCATTCGTTGCCGCAATCTGCCTCGCGGCGGCTCCGAGCGCATCTTGATTAACTGCGAGCACTTCCGGATTCGTGAGCAAGGCCAGCGTCCAAGCATCGTTGTCCGGCAAGTTGGCACCCACCATCAGCGGAGAAGGCAAGAGACACCAGAGCGAGAGCAGGGTGAGTTGCTCGTCACGCGTCAAGGCAGTGAAGCGATCGTCGCCGATGGAGCGATGATTCAAGGATAGATGTCCGACGGGCAGCATGTCCGCGTCCGGCCAGTGACCCGGCCCCACGAAAGGCTGCCAGCGCGCGGCGAGTAGGAACGCGTGTTTGAGCGACTTCCAGTTGTCCCAGAAATCCTCGGAAACCCGCCAGAGATTGGCGTGCGCCATCACATGCGCGGCTTGCTCAACGGGGGTTTCGCCAGGAGATGTGCTGAACACAATGCTGCGCCCGCAACGATCCAGCGCGCGTCGCATCATTTCCACTTCCGCCGTTTGATACGAACAGGACAAATCATCCACCTTGATGAAGTCCACACCCCAAGCCGCCCACAGCCGCGCGCAGGAGTCATACCATGCCTGCCCGGCGGCGTGGTTACGCACGCCAAACATGTCAGGACACCAACTGCACGTGTCGTTGGTATTGGCTGCTTCAGCGGCGGTAAAATTCGAGCCTTCAATCGGCAGGTTCATCTTGACCGAGTTGCGCGGGATGCCACGCATCATGTGGATGCCGAATTTCAAACCGAGCGCGTGCATGGTGTCAGCCAGTGGTTGGAAACCCGTGTCAACCGTGGCGGACGGAAAGCGGTTGGTTGCCGGCATCAACCGGCCGAATTGATCCGTAACCAGCGGCGCATTGGCGCGACCGTTTGGATCGTTGTTGTGCGCACCCGGATCATACCAGCGGTAATCCACCACCAAGGTGTCCCAGCCGAAAGGCTGCATTTTATCCGCCAGCCAACGGGCGTTCACCCGCACCTCGGATTCCACCACGTTATCGCCAAAGGCGTCGTAGCTGTTCCAGCCCATTGGCGGCGTGAGCGCGAGAGGATCGCCACAGACAATTTGGAACTCCGCGGAAACCTTGCCGCCAGCATTCGCCGCTGTCGCTGTGAAGGCAAGCTTGCCTGCCTTTTTCAGCGTGCCGGTGAGGATGCCGGTGCGGGAATCAAGATCAAGGCCAGCGGGCAGCGAGTCTGCCGAAAACTGCATGGGCCGGCCTCCACTGACGGCGAGGCGGAAGAGCAAGGGCGTGTTTGGATGGATGCCGATGACTTTGGCGCCATTGAAGCGTGGCGCAAGATCATTGGCGGCGGCGGCCAAAATCTGCTCCTGGCGCGCGGTGAGCTTGGTTTGCGCAAATGCCAGGGACATGGCTCCGAGCAAAAAAGCGAGAACGCAAACCGTTTTCATTGATGAACTCAAAAGGCCTGTGGCGATCGTCGCGAGGCTCAGTGCTTCAACGCATTTTGAATCGCCGCCAGGGAAACACCCAGCGTTGCGCGGGCCACGGCATCAAGATCTTTCACTGATCCACTCAAATGCATCGTGCGGTGGATGTGCGTGAGGCTTTTGCCGGGCGCAAGCGCGGCGGCGGAGGACGACGATTCCATCTCATAGAATGGTCCGAGCGGTTTCGCGCCGGGCGCGGGCGGGCCGTCATTGTAACTGTTGGCAACGTCGCCGGCATAAGGATGATCCTGCAGTTTCCATTGCGAGTTGACGTAATCGGTGACGCCTTCGGGTTGCGTGAATTGCACAATCGTCAATATTTTGTTGGCGGCGTCGTAGCTGCCCAGCACGCCTTTGCTGCGCCGGGGATTCACCCCAATCTTGCTGCGAAACTGGCCGTCCGCGCTGAAAAACACCCCATCATCCCGCACCACGAGCCGCTCCGAGGGCACAGTGCCGAAGTAATCCGACGTGACCTTCACCCCCAATTCCGATTCCGGTCCGGGCTTGATTGGCACCACAATCGTCGTCGTGGGAGAGGGATTGAACTGTCCAAGAATCCAGATTGAAAGCAGCCCGGTTTCCTTCCGCCACGGTTCTTTCCCGGCATTGCGGATCCGGTTATTGCTTTCGTAGGCAACCAGCTTAACGCCTGGTGCGGGTTTCACGCCGAGTTTTTTCCAGGCGCTGGTGGCGGACAATAATCTCACCTCGCGATCCACCTGCACGTCCAAACGTGTGCCGCTGTAATTCGTCAGGGAAAACGCGGCGGAGAATTCCGCGTGTTCCGGCGACTGCTTTACCAACCGGTAAGGCATGGTGTCCAAGGCCGCAGGGGTGAACCAATCACTTAATTCGAACTTAGCGCCCGGCGCAAAAAAGATCGAGAATTGTCCGCCTTCCGGTCCCAGCCAGAACCGATCCTCACCGCCGAAAACATTGATGTGCGGTAGAATTTTGCCGGAGGCAATCAACTCGCGGTTGATCCAGCCAAAACTGGCGCCCTCCGCACCCTCCGCCGTGCTGGTCAGCACCCGACCCTGCCAGGCGGGCGAAACCGCCACCTTGGACTGGCCCGACGGGTCGCTCAACACAATGATCTCAGTGTGCTGCTTGAGGAAGGCCGTATCTTCACCAAACGTGGCGGCGTTGGCGCACGGAGCCAGGGAGGCAATCGAAAACATAATGGCAAAGGAGGCTTTGATATGATTGATGTTCATGAGTATTGGTTGATTAATGATGTGGAAACTAAAATTAATTCGCGGAAAGCATGGCTTGCCGTGGCTATTCCTCGACTGGCACCGCTGGCATGAGTTCCGGTTCCAGCATCGCTGTGCGTCCGAAATTCGGATTCGGCGCCGGCATTTTCGCGGCCACGTCTTTGCGCCACTGGGCAAGCTTTTCGTGCAGTTCCTTTGCTTTTTGCGGATTCGCCGCCGCCAGATTGTTCTTTTCGCCGATATCGTCGTGCAGGTTGAATAATTCCAGCCGTCCGTCTTCGTACCATTCAATGAGTTTCCAATCGCCGTCGCGCACCGCGCCACCGGGCGCGCCGCCTTGGTTGCCATAATGCGGGTAATGCCAGAACAGCGGACCATGCCGCAACGTGCCCCCCTCGATCAATGGCTTCAGGCTGACACCGTCCACATGCTGCTCCGGGAGTAGCGGAAAGCCCGCCAACGCGAGCAGGGTTGGGAAAAAATCGGTGGTGATGACCGGCGTGTCACAGACACTGCCGGGCTTGGTAACGCCAGGCACGCGAAAAATCCACGGTTCGCGGATGCCACCCTCGTAAAGCCAGCCTTTGCCGGCGCGCAGCGGGAGATTGCTCGTGGGCTGTCCTTCGGCCGTGCTGAGCCCGCCGTTATCCGAGGTGAAAATGACAATGGTGTTGCTCGCGAGTCCGAGCCGGTCCACCGCTGCCAAAACTTCGCCGATGCCCGAATCCATGGCTTCAATCATGCCGGCATAAACCGGATGACTTTGCACCAAACGCACTTTGCTCTTGCCTTCCCAACCAAACTCCGGTCCGGACGGCTTCACGTTTATTGCCTTGGCCTCGTATTTTTTAACCAAATCGTCGCGCGCCTCCAGCGGCGTATGTACGGAATAGAAACTCAAGTAAGCCAGAAACGGTTTGTCCCGGTTGGCTTCAATGAACTTGACGGTTTCCGATGCCAGCCGATGCGGCAAGTTTTCCCCCACCGGTCCATCCGTGAGTTTGGGATTGCCGTAAGGTGAAAAATAGGTTTTCGGATGTCCCCAGCCGCAGCCCGCGACGTTCACGTCGAAGCCTTGCTGTTCGGGCCAGTATCCCTCCGGGCCGAGATGCCATTTGCCTGCGAAAAAAGTCACGTAGCCCTGCGCCTTGAACGCCTTGGCCAGCGTGGTTTCGGAGAGCGCCAAATATTCCTGATAAGGCGCAGGCAGCAGCTTCGTGTTTTTCCGATACCGCGGACCGGGTTGCGGCCCGCCAATGTAATCGGTGATGCCCGTGCGCGGCGGATACTTGCCGGTCAAAATACTGGCCCGCGTCGGCGAACACACCGGACAGGCCGCGTAGCCGGAGGTGAAACGCATGCCGCCTTTCGCGAGCGAGTTGATATTTGGCGTCTCGTAAAAGGTGTTGGTGTTGTTGGCGCCGACATCCATGTAGCCCAGATCGTCCGCGAGAATAAACAGAACGTTGGGATGAGGTGGTGAAGCCGCGAAGGCGGCCGAATTGATTCCAGACCATCCGATCAATGCGAGGCCGGCGATCCAAGCGGTCAATTGCTTTGGCGGAGAGAAGCTGACCCGAATCGGGTCAAGCTGGATGGCTACCATCGGTCCTTTGAATTTAATGCTCATTTGTTAGATAAACTTTGGAGTTTTATCACCATTGATATACCCATGCGTAGGTTGTGTAACGGGTTTCGGGCGGATTGCCGACGGTCTTCCCGTTTGCTTGTTCCCCGCAGCGGCATGTCAGACGCAGCCTGCGCTGAAAGAGCACCGGATCTTCATCATGGAAGCGATAGGCCGAAAACGCTTTATTTTTGCTGTCAAAGTGCGTCAATCCAGCCAACCCAGTGGCGTAGCGACCGCGATTGAAATAATAGGTGCCCAGAAAGTAGTCCTCCAAGCCCGAGGAAAGCTCGGTGGGCTTTTTGGCGCCATCAATGTAGGCGCGCATGATGCCCTCAAGAAAGCTGAAACTGGTCCAGTCGTCGCTTTTGCGCAAACCTTCCGCCGCAATGGTGACCTGGTAAAGCGCGCCCGCGCCTGGAACGTCACACAAAGCGAATTCTTCCAGCGGCTGGGCGACGTGGTTTTCCAGCTTGTATAGCTTGAGCCGCGCTTTTGGGGGCAGGCGTGTTCCGGCGACGGTCACGGGCAGGTTCTCGGCGCCGCGTAAAATCCACCAAAACGGGGCTCCATCAGGCGAATCCTTGGCGCGTTGGGCTGTGATCCGGATGCCTTTTCCAAAGGGAATCTTGTAAGTGTTGTACAATCCGCTGGGGTGTCCGGTTTTGCCCAGTTTCTCGCTGCCCCAAGGCGCGTTGTCATCGCCAAAACCAACCCCGTGGCCCATTCCCAGTTCCATTTCGATGGACGGGATTGCCTCCCCATCCACGTAAACCCGGACGCGGGTCCGCTCATAGCCAGGCCAGTCCCCGCCAAACCACATGTGCGTCAAGCATCCCTTGCCTTGGTGCCGCAGCAGTTCGGCCTCGGGATAGCCGTTAAGAACGGAACGCTCTTTACCAATCGAGGAAAACGTCTTCATTTTCGCCAGATCCACCTCCGCGGCGGAAACGGCGCAGACGCACAAACACCAGATTAAGACAGATTGAATAATATACTTCATACTACAATTTATATACTCTGCTTCAAGGATAGACCATGCGATAATACTCATTGCTATTGGTTTTGGCGATGTGGATGCTTACCGCGTTCGTGGTGGTGTAGCCGCCTGCATACGTCCCCCAGTCGTTCGTGTTGTCGCTCACTCCCCGGTTCAGGTTGTTGGTCTGCGCCAACAGCCGCCAGCCGGTGTGATCCGCCGGCCAGGAGAGGTTCAGCGTGTTGCTTGATACTGTCACCGTGATGTTCGTCGGCGTCGTATTGACCGGATTTCCCACCACCAGATTCAACTCCCCGTTCGCAATGGCCAACGTGGCAGAAGCTGCGGCTCCGCCACCGCCCACCGGCACCGGGTTGGTCGTTACCGTGCCGCCTATGGTTCCGCCACCCGATTTGGCGATGAGCTTGTAGTTGCCCACCGCCAGTTGGCTGCCCAGGTTGCTAATTTGGAATACCGTGCCGGTCGAGACGATAAGGGTGCCGTTGGCCACCATCAGAGAGGGCGAGCCGGAAGAATAATTCAACGCCAGCGTGCCGGTGCCGGTGCTGGCGCTGCCCTTGAGCAACGCCGTGGAACTGCTGTTGCCCAAGGTCTGGCCACGGTTCAGCGTGAAGGGGGAACTCAAACCCGACACGTCAAACTTCGCGCCGCCGCCGATGAGGATGTTCGGACTGGTTATCGAACCGCTCCCGCCCAATGCCAGCGTGCCGGCGCTAATCAAGGTGTTGCCGCCATACGTGTTCGTGCCGGCAAGCGTCCAAGTGCCGGTGTTGCTCTTGAGGATGGCTGCCTGGTTGGTCAGGCTGGCGGAGGTGCTATTGGTATTGTCCCGGATGTTCCCGGTAATCTGATTTCCCGTTGACGTGCCATCCAAGGCCAGTGTTTGGAGTTGAGTGAAGGAGGCCTGGCTCACTTGCGGCAACACCGTGCCGCCGATGATGATGTTGGCGTTGGTCGGCGCGATGGTTTCCGTCTGGCTATACCAATTGCCAAAGCTCAGTCCGTTGAAAGCCAGCGTGTCCACCGTGCCGCCGGTCGGGGCGTTGGGTCCGGCCAGTACGTTCAAGCCGGAGGCGGCACCATAGTTAAGGCTGATCGTCAACAGACCGAAGTGGTGGGTGATGGCATTGGTGGCACCAGCCGTGGCCC
>Ga0316217_10005851_pt1 | contig 12497 bp, 9 predicted proteins | sample 1anoAmetaG_FD_203633 | JGI IMG/M metagenome (GOLD analysis project Ga0316217, IMG submission 203633) | Freshwater microbial communities from Trout Bog Lake, Wisconsin, USA - 1anoA | ecosystem: Environmental > Aquatic > Freshwater > Lake > Hypolimnion/Profundal zone | place: USA: Wisconsin... | reverse complement strand
TGCGGTCTCGGCCTCTGCTTCCTTGCTCCACGGAACTTTTTACATCGACAAACTCCTGCTGCCCTTCGCCTTGGGCTTTGCCGGCACGGTCGCCAAAGCCCTCGCTGCCGCCTTGCTCTTCCTCCTCTTCGGATCCAAGATCCATGTGTATTCTTTTCTAGACAGCCCTCTTTGGATAGAGGCTGCCTATAACGCCTTGCTCTCGCCTGTAGTATTCCTCCTTCTCGGCCCATTGAGTCGTTTCCTCGCAACGGAGCGCAGCCGCAGATGAGGCCTTCATCCATACCTGAACGATTCGAAAAGTCCAGGAGCTCAACCGACAGTCGAATCCGGGTTCTATCAACACTTTGCCTGATTCTTTTCATAAGCTATTCTGCCTACCTCCTCTACATGCAGACCATCAGGGGCAACGAGTTCCGGAACAAGGCTACCAAAATATCGCAGCAGAGTGATGTCATTCCCTCTCAACGCGGAGAAATCTACGATAGGAGTTATACTGTTCCCTTCGTCCTTAATACCGATTCCTTCGCCATCGACCTTGTTCCGGCCGAACTCGCCACCGAAAGGCGCGAGAGCGTATTCACAAGGCTCAGTGCTCTTCTCGACATGTCCATTGAGGATCTCCACAGGAAAGTACCGCCGGCCTATTACCACCTATACCAGCCAATCGAGATTCTCGGGTCCGCATCGTACGCCACTGTAACCGCGCTAGCGGAGCGTATCGACGAGTTCCCTGGTCTATCATGGCATTCGAAGCCGATTCGCAACTATCTGGAAACTGGTTCACTCTCCCATGTCATTGGATATGTTGGCGACATCACCAAAGATGAGCTCAAGCTCATGTACAATCAGGGATATAAAGCCGGCGATGTTGTTGGAAAGGCTGGAATAGAAAAACAATACGATATAAACCTACGGGGGAGAGACGGACGCGAATTTCACACAGTCGACGTGAAGGGCAAGAGCATTGCCTCGGAACAGGGAATTGTAGATCCCCCGGTGATGGGGTCTAACATTGTCCTGACCATAGATGACAGCATTCAGAAGCTTGCGGAGAGAGCCCTAGGCTCGCGAATGGGCTCGGCCTTGGTCTTGAGGCCCTCGACAGGAGAGATCCTGGCCATGGTTTCCTTCCCCTGGTACAACCCCAATCTCTTCACCGGAGCAGGGGCGGGAAACGAATATGCTAGGCTCCTCGCCGATCGCAACAACCCCCTGCTAAACCGTGCAGTACAATCTAGCTATCCGCCGGCGTCGACGTTCAAGGCCATCCTTACGACTGGTATCGTCGAAGAAAAAGCCTTTCCCCTGGAGAAGACCGTGCTCTGCCCGGGGGAAATCTCCTATGGCGACCGGGTATTCAACTGTTGGGTACACAGGCCCGGGCACGGATGGCTGGACCTCAAAGGAGGGCTCGAAAATTCCTGTGATGTCTATTTCTGGACGGTAGGACGTGACTTCCTCGGAATCGAAAGGATAGTCTCCTACGCCAAAGACTTCGGCTACGGCAAGGCAACCGGCCTCGACCTGCCTGGAGAGCTTGATGGCTTCGTGCCGACCCCACAGTGGAAAGAGCGTCGCTTCCACGAAAAATGGCTTGGCGGTGACACGATGAATCTCTCAATAGGCCAGGGCGACCTCCTCGTGACCCCGTTGCAGATGGCAGACATGATGGCGATGATCGTGAATGACGGGGTAGTCTATCAGCCCCACCTGCTCAAGGAGATGAGGGACTCGGCGACGGGTGGGATAGTCCAGAGCCCCATGCCCAAGCCCATTCTTCGCTCACGAGTCTCGAAGGAGACCTTCGCCACAGTCCGGGAAGATCTTCGGGGAGTTGTGACCGAGGGTACCGCGAAGTTCCCGGTAAACAACAAGGTTGTCCAGATCGCCGGCAAGACGGGCACTGCGGAGGTTGGACTTAAGGACCGTTGGCATTCCTGGTTCGTCGCCTTCGGACCCTACGATGCGCTGGATCCAAAGGACAAGGTTGTCGTCGTGGTGATGGTCGAGGCCTCGAATCCTTGGGAGTGGTGGGCGCCCTACGCGACGAACATCATCTTCCAGGGCATGTTCGCGAAGCAGAGCTACGACCAGGCTGTAGATGCTCTAGGCTTCCGCTATCTGGTTCCCAAGCAGGGGCGGGTCGAATGAATCCGATCAAGAAAGCCTTCGCGGGAATGGATTTTTCCATACTAGTCGTCACCCTTGCCCTGACCATGATTGGGATTCTATCCATCTACTCCTCGGGCCTCACCGCAGAAGGCATACATGTCTCAAACGAATACCTGAAGCAGATTGTCTGGGCTATCACCGGCCTCGTCCTGCTTGCGATCGTTTCGCTTGTGGACTACCAGAGGATGAAAGACTACTCGCTCTTCATCTACGCCTTCTTTTTGCTCGTGATCCTCTACGTGCGCTTTTTTGGGCATGAGGTGAACGGTGCCAGGTCATGGATAGGACTTTTCGGGGAATTCGGCATCCAGCCCTCAGAGTTCATGAAAGTCGCGACAATCCTTTTCCTCGCTCAATATCTCTCGGAATCCGAGCAACAGAATTCCTTCCGTCGCCTCCTCATTTCCTTCGCAATAATCCTCCTCCCAGTCTTCATCATCATCTCCCAATCCGATATGGGCACAGCGCTCGTCTTTTTCCCGATCTTTATATTCATGGCCTTTATGGCTGGGCTCGACCGGCGCTACATAGTTTTCATCCTCGTCGCCATCATTGCCGCCTCAGCACTGACAATCCTGCCTCTATGGGAGCAGTACATACTCAGGACTCCCACGAGGCTCCTTTTTGTATTGTACAGGGCGCCCTTTGTCTTCTACCTGATAGCCGCTTCAAGCCTCATCCTGCTGCTGTCGGCCTGGGGCTGGTTTTCCTTCAGGAAGAAGTACTATTTCTGGATCGCCTACGTAGCCCTACTGGCTGTCGGTTCGCTCGCGGCCTCGGCAGTCGCCCACAAGGCCTTGAAGGAATACCAAATAATGCGCCTCATCGTGTTTCTCGACCCAAGCATCGATCCCCGAGGGTCGGGCTGGAACATACTCCAATCCATCACAGCCATAGGCTCGGGTGGATTTTTCGGCAGGGGCTTCCTTCAAGGGACGCAGAGCCACTACCGCTACCTTCCGCAGCAGAGCACTGATTTTATATTCTCGATAATCGCTGAGGAGTGGGGCTTCATTGGTGGACTTGCCGTCTTCGGCCTGTATTTTATTCTGTTCCGACGATGCACGAGCCTTCTCAGGACAGCCAAGGATTCCTACGCGGCCTATGTGGTCGCAGGGGTAATGGGAATGATATTCTTCCACTTCATGGTCAACGCGGGCATGGCTATGGGGATAATGCCCGTAACCGGGATTCCGCTCTTCTTCCTCTCCTACGGCGGCGCCTCACTCTGGGCCGTGATGATAGCTGTAGGTCTCCTCCTTGGCATTTCGACGAGGCGGTTCCGGACGTGAGGCGATCCGGCCAGCGGAGAATCTCACCCCTCACAGAGATAGGCGGTGCCCTCCTCGATGTCGAGAAACCCTCGAGATATCTGGGGGGCGAGACCGGATCGGTGCGAAAGACCGACGAGACCCTCCTGAGCATCGCTCTCTGCTTTCCAGATCTCTATGAGATCGGCATGTCCAACAACGCCATCCGAATCCTGTATTCGGGCTTGAACGCAAGACCTGGGCTCAGGGCCGAGAGGGTGTTCGCGCCGGCTCCCGATTTCGAAAGCCTTCTTGCCCGTCTGGATCTCCCGCTGTACACGCTTGAAACCGGTTTGGCGCTCTGCGATGCTGATATTCTTGGCTTTTCCCTGGGCTTTGAACTGGCGGCAACCAGCGTAATCACCGTGCTTAAGTCCGGACATATTCCCGTCCGAGCCCGGGATAGGGGTGAATCTGATCCAATAGTCATCGCGGGCGGACCCGCCATCAGCAATCCACATCCGCTGGCGAGCTTCCTGGATGCCGCCTTTGTTGGAGAAGCCGAGGGAGGCTTCTTCGACCTGGCAGAGGAACTCGCGGCAATGAAGCGCGATGGCGCAGTGCGCGCAGAGCTAGTGGAAAGACTTGCGCAGGATGAGGCGATATGGATGCCTGATCGGGCAGCCAGAGTTGGGAAGAAGGCTAGACGCGCGGTATTCGGCGCCTTTGGAGCCTCAGTTTCGCGGACAGCCCTGCCTTTGCCGAACGTCAAGACAGTCCAGGATCACGGCACTGTGGAGATAATGCGTGGCTGCCCTAACGGATGCCGATTTTGCCATGCCGGCTATTTCTATAGGCCCCAGCGCATAAAACCCTACGAGGTCATCCGGTCGGAGGTAGCCAGTCTCGTGGAAACGGGGGGCTACCGGGAAATCACGCTAGCCTCGCTCTCTTCGGGCGATTATCCCCTGATCGGCGAGCTTCTCGACAAGCTGGGCGAAGAGTGGGGGCCTAGGAGGGTTTCCTTCCAGCTTCCTTCTCTGAAGATCAACAGCTTCACTCTCCCTATTGTCAGAAAGCTTGCGGAAGTCCGAAAGTCCGGCCTTACCTTCGCTGTCGAGACGCCCATCGACGAGTGGCAGCGCTGCATCAATAAAGACGTATCCTTCGAGCGAACTGTGGCCATCCTGGAAGAGGCGAGAGCCGCCGGCTTCAAGCAGGCGAAATTCTACTTCATGCTAGGCCTTCCGGTTCCAGGGCGGGGCAGGGGCGAAGCAGAGGCTATACTCGAGTTTTTCAACAGGCTCCGCTCCAGGATCAATTTTCAGATAAACGTCAATGTCGGGACCTTCGTTCCCAAACCGCATACGCCATTCCAGTGGTCGGCGCAATTATTGGAGGAGGAGGCTCTCGAAGCCATAAACCTCCTGCGCTCGGGCCTTCGGTCCCACAAGAATATCAAGCTCTCCTATCATTCCCCCTTCAATTCCCAGCTTGAAGGGATAATTGCACGGGGAGATGAGAGGGTAGGGGAGCTGATCCTGGCTGCGCACGAGAGGGGAGCGAGGCTTGACGCCTGGGAAGAGCATTTTGACCGCGAGCTCTGGCGCTCCGTCATCGCTGAAGCTGACTGGCCAGTTATTGCTGAAACCTGTGGCGCTCGAGATCCCGCCCCGCCGCTTGTCTGGGATGATATAGGAACCCGAGTATCTAAAACCTTTCTCCTGAGGGAATATGAAAAATCCCAGACACTCGAAAGCAGCTCGGCATGTTTTGAAGATTGTGGCAATCCTTGCGGTTCCTGCAACGACGAGGCTTCGGTTGTCGACAATAGTGCACAGGTCATGCCTGCGCTAGAAACACAGACTGTCGAAGCCGAGCCGCAGAAGCCTGCTGGGCGTTTTGTCTTTTGCTTCTCGAAAATGGCCTCTGCAGCCTACATGCAGCATCTTGCAGTCCTCGATTCGCTGGACAGGGCAATTCTGATTTCGGGAATAAAGGTCCAGTACTCCGAGGGCTTCAATCCCGCCCCTCGCCTCGAGACATCCCAACCTATACCCATCGCTTTCCAATCAAGTTGTGAGATTGCCTCGCTTATCGTATGTGAGAGAATCCAACCTGAGGACTACATTGGACGCCTGAATGATAGCCTTCCCGATGGAATCAGGATTTCCAAGGGGCTCTATTTCCCGATTGTCGAGGGCAAGAAACAGAGGAGCATTGGAAGCCTGGAATGGGGGTCTGAGTACGAGATTGGGACGTATGATGATTCTGATCCTGCCAGATTGATTGAGGCTCTGGCACGTGAAATGCTTGCCCGAGGGGTCCAGAACTGCTCGGTCGCCCTTACAGAATCCCGCTCAATTGCCCTGAGATTGCCGCTGCCAAGCCAGAAGGAACAAGGTTTAGTGAAGATCCTCGAAGCTTGCACAGAGGCTCGCCCTGTGCAAAAAGCCTTCCGAATCGTGAAGACGGCACACCTTGCGGACATTGGCGACGGCTATCCGGTTTCCTATTTCACTGCCTATCAAAAGCTTAGCGAATAGAACTGGCTTCCCTCGATAGCGACATGAGGGAAGCTATTTGCAACGCAGGCTGGTAGTTATTACCCCCAGGATTGATGCATAATTTGAGGGCATTGGAGACCTAAGTAAAGGACTTAGGGACATCCAGGTCGAAATGATCCTGAGAATTTCTTGAGTTATTACCCCGTAGTCTTGCATACTATGCTTAGGTTGGGGAGACTACCGGGGTGAGGCTTTGCTCCGTTATCCAGCTTTTAATTATCGCCTGCCAGTCTTTCAACTAGTGGCGAATCTATGTTGAGGCTGATCTCAACGGCCTCCTTGCCACAGCCTCCGCCAGCATGGATAATGTCACATACGCCTTAATCGTCTTGGCGCAGAACCCGTTCGAGACAGCCATCCGGGAAACGTCAATTGATGCCTCCGATTGGGAGAACCTAATGCCGGATCAAGATAGCCCCTTACCGGCTTTCGAGCCCATTCCCAAGAACCATGGTGACATCCGCCTCAATCGCTGGCTAATCTTTGAGAGCAAGGGAACCAGGCACATTTTCGGTCAGACAGCCAATGGACAATACTTCACATCCTCCCCCATTCTCGAGGAGACGGACGAGTGGATCCGAACCAGAAGTCGTCGCTACTGGCAGGGTCTCAACCATTTTTCTCGCTGGGGCCCGGACGACCAATTGAACCTGGTCGCCACGCTCAACCGGTGGAGCGTGGTGCCGGCTGAGGTCACGCGGGTAATTGCGGCGATCCGGGCCGAGATCGAGAATCTCGATTCTTCATCGATAACAGATGCAGAAGAACACTAAAGCTTTCCATCATCATTAAGGAGCGGGCTTGAGCTCGAACGAGAGGCAGGATGTCGCACTCCTTGAAACCATTAAGGCCAGGTTGCCTGAAATTGAAGCTCTTCTCGCAACAGTATCAACCATGTGGGGCTATGAGGACGGCATATATCGCTTTTACCATCAATCGTTCAAAGTATATCATCTTCAGGGAATGACCGAAATAATCGTTGCACTTCTCAAGGATCTTGCTGGCCCCCGGAATATGGACTCTAGATTTTTGAACATTGTGAATGACGGTACAGGAAAAGTGTTCAGGGACTCGCATAACAAGAAGTGGGGTCGACACTGTCGGCCCATTGTTGAGGCCTTCTTCCACGCGCGATTTTTTCTTGAGATGATAGCGAAGTACGGAAAATCGCTCGACGTGGCACCAAATATTCTTCCCTCGGGGTGGGCGGCCGTTCTCGAGCTATACAACATTCGGTAAGTTTCTGAAAGCGAAAGATAGAAAAAGGATATGCCAAACAAGATCAGCTCAAATGCGAGCCGGTCAAGCAAGCGTCACCAGAACAATTATTCAGGGCATATGATAAGCTGCTCAAGGCGCTGATTGTCGCGTCTCAAAATGGAGCTACAGGCAATACATACAGCCAAGATGGAAGCATTTTGTCACGAAAATGAACTCAGGCGGGTTATGCTGGCGGGAAGAAGGAGATAAGGATTTACTAGTGACAAATAGCAGGCGTATTCCACATAAAGAAATAAGGCAATTTGTTGCTGAGTTTACATTTAGCCTATAATTACCATTAGCAAGGCACTCTTGACCGCATAACGCTGAGACTTCATACTATATCGCAATAAAGAAATGAGAGTTGAGTTCATTCAAAGAAGCCTTATCGCGGCGATACTGTTTTTAGATTCATGCCTCATGCAAAGCAATGGTTTCTTAAAGATTGGAGGATTTTATGTCCTTTACCATTTCCAGGCTAATATTCCGGATGTTAAAAAAGGATCGCGATTTTGTTTTCGTGGATAAGATTGGCGCACTAACTAATACCCTTATCAGTACTATTCCTAATACAGAGTTGCAGAGAAATGGTCAATATGGTGCATTGGTTGTAGTAAACCCAGTCTATAAATTCGAATCACAAATTACTCAGACTGAATCAAATATTGCATTAAACGCAGAACAAGTTTTGGATTCAGACAATTTCGCCGAATATTTCGAAGGAATCATCGACATTAGTCAGAGAGTTATTACGACAATAAAAAAAGTGACCAATAGCACAAACGATCTAAAATCAATCATTTGCCATATTGAAGGAACCGTTTCAAATGACCGCCAAGAGAAGGTAAATGATTTGCTATTAGAAATAGGATCGAATCCCTTCATTGACCAGGATACAGATATTCGGCAAGTTAGCTTTGTGTGGAAAAATCAGCTATTTGAAAAATATTTAAGTATATCAAAAGTAAATGATTCTTGTAAAATAGTATTTGCATTGCAGGATTTTCAGAAATCAGATATGAATTTTTCAAATGTAAGATCAGTGATTGATTATGGGTTTCGTGAATTTAGAACCAAAGTGCTAACTAAGATCGAAGAGTAAATATGAACAATAGAGCAGCAAGTGGTACAAATGATTACATGATAGAAGAGCAGGCTCTAGAATTGGGGAATGAATATCAAAATTACCAAAATGATGAGAAGCTAAGTATTGAAACCGAAGAGGCATTCTGCAATAAATATGCCGAGCAACCTTCGTTGAATAGTATAAAAGATGTCAACGATTCAATCAAATTGAGCACGCTGGTAGAGAATGAAAACACTGACGGATATCAAGTGCATACAGATTTCAAAGGAATATTCGACAGTAATAAATATTTAAAGGATGAACAGTTTTTCGAAAACCCCAAGCATAAGTTTATGCTGAGGGTGCCTTCAAGGGTCGCAATTCTCAATGAGAATGTATTCGCAATATCCCTCAAGCTGGTAAAGAGCAAGAAATATATTTCGGAAAATATCCTTATAAAATTGTTTTCTAAGAATTTTACATTCTCAGAAAGCATGTTTCAATTAAGTGAGAACGAAAAAAACATAATCTTAAGGCGGAAGAAGAATCTTGTCGATTTTTCAATTTCAATAAAATTATACTACAACAATGAATTAATCCAGGAACGAGATCTGGATTTATATGAGAGAAAGTAATGGCTAAGAAAGCGATTCTTGGATATTTTAGCGAAAAACAGATAAGTCGTGACTACAAGCATAGATCAATTATGCTAAATGTTGAACTTGATGATGAAGCCTATTTCCAATTCTCTGCCTTCCATAATGGGAAAATGGCCGCAAAAGGTCGAGGAAGGAAAAAATCTTCCGCTGCGCTAAAAGATGAGATCAAAATATATGTTGATGAACTTGTAGCCATAGCGCGAACTCCGGCTCCACCGGCAATCCTTTCGATACAGAGCAAGCTTTCTAGCTTTACTGACGATTTTTTTCCAAAGAATATTAGCGATTTTTTATTAAGCTGCAAAGATGAGTACTCGTATCTAATTATTGATGATGAAGATATCGGGCTCAATATCCCATACGGAATTTTATTTTTCCCTGATCGAAATGTGAAGAATTGTATTTCAAATAGAGGCTTTTTCCTTTCAGAATACTATACGATTGTGCGGTCAATATCTACAAATAGCACTTCGCTTAAAATTACAAATGTTGCAACAATATCATCTGATGATTTGCCAGGCTCTACAAGAGAAGAGAGCAATCTTGAAGCCTTATTTAATGCAATACATCCTGGAGCAGTAATTTCGATTACGGACAGAAACCATCTGGCAGCTGTTCTAGTAAACAATGATCCAAATTGCTTTCATTTCTGCTGCCATGGGACAAGAGATTGCAAAATACGACTAAAGAAGCATGGTATTTCAGAAGAAATTGAAATGAATTTCTTTAATATGCATAGATTCCCGCAAAATACTTTTGTGTTTCTAAATATTTGTTCATCAGCGTACACACATTATGATGAAAGCATTCCTCGATCTATTGCCAATAAATTAATCGATAGGAATACGCATTTGGTGGTTATGACAGAATGGCCAATTGATGATGATTTCGCCTATATAATTGGAACACAATTTTACGCAAGAATGTTTTCTGATGAAACCGCGCTTCAAGCAATCCACAATATCAAGAAAGGAACGAGAAACCTTTCAGATAAATTTACGGCTATGACTTATTCGTTGCGAGGAAATCCCAATCTAAAAATTAGTCTACATGCCTAGAATATTTTTAGAATAGATTGACCATGGTCAGCAAGTTAACCACAACTAGCCGATTGCCGAGACCTTCCTTCCAGAACTCGAGAACACGACCGACAATGCTCGTGGCCTCGGCAAGTGCATTTGTATTCATCATAATATAGTTTCATTGGCAATATATTCTAATTGCCTATTTGTCGCAGTATGGGAACATCGGCGCTCCTGGCGACCAGAGCTCAACCGAATCGGAATGCTCGGAGTAGAACTCAGGGTCTGTCGTGACACGAATAGGTTTCTTGAGGCCTGGCGCAGAATAGGAATAATCCTTTCCAAGACTACCCCGGTTCTCATGGCCAGGCGGTAAAAGCTCACTGTCCTCAAGAATGGAATGAAGGTACTTGAGATCGTAGGCTGGCTTCGCAGTGAACTTCGTCTCGATTCCTTCATCTTGTGATTCGTCGATGTCGAAGGAAGCACCTTCTTGGTCGAGAACATCCTTGTAGATGGTGTCGTGGAGTTCTCCGCGACGGCGTTCGCGATCAGTACCCTCAGACAACGAAACATCGGCAATGAGCCTGGGTAGTTTCGAGAGAATCGGCTGTAGGCGACCGACAAAGCTCTCGAAGAGATGGATGCGGTCACGGAGGGCGATATAGACATCGGCTTCGACGGTCTCGGCATAATGAAGGTTCCGGACTGCAATTTCTTGGTACTTTTGACCAAGGCGGTCGATGCGGCCGATGCGTTGCTCAACCTTCATTGGATTCCAGGGCATGTCGTAGTTCACGAGTGCGCCACAATACTGGAAGTTGAGGCCTTCAGAAGCCGCGTCGGTGCAGAGCAGAACTTCAGCCTCAGCGGCCTTGAATCGTCGTTTGATGTCCTCGCGGCTTACGGTGATCCATGATCCATCAGACTTGCGGTATTCGCCGCCGCGGCCAGAAAAGCAGATGACCTTACGCTTGCAGTCGTCGACAAGGTAGTCGCGCAAGAAATCGAGGGTATCGGTAAACTGGGTGAAGACGATCATCTGCGCATAGCCCTGCCCTGCAAGGTCATGAAGAATCGTCCCAAGCCTCTTGGCCTTGGTGTCGAGGGAGAGTCGCATCGCCATTTCAAGAAGCTGATGGAGCGAATCTGACTCTTCATGAAGGAGAGCCACTCGTTCAAGGCGGCCTGCTTCCAATTCGTCATATCCATTCTCGTCATCTGGCGAAGGCGTGGTAGCGTCGTCCTCATCGAAGCCCTCATGCGAGAGCTCTAGCTCAATCATACTGGATACATCGGAGACAGCCTCGATATTTGCCAGGCGATTCTCGAGTGTGCGTCGGAGGGCAGCGAAGCTTGATGCCAGGCGTTTGCGGTAGACCGTCATGACGAAACCCACGGCAGTCCTTGACTCCTCCGAGGCATTATTGTAGGTCGTCGAAATATAGCCTTCGACGGCCTCATAAACTTCGCGTTCATCTACTGTCAGATTGACGAAATCATCATGCACATTGCGTCGGGGAATAGGCGTAGAGATCATTCCTGCTTGGAAATACTTCCTGAGGAGTTCTCGAGTGTTCCTCGAGACGAGCCGCTTGACGAGAGACTCACCGCGAAGGATCTTCTTGAATATGCGGCGCTCACTATTGGAAAGGTCTCGTAAGGGGATGATCGACTGGTGCTGCATGGCGTCGAAGATATTGCCAACTGCGAAGGAATCGCCGTCCGCATAGCGCCGTGCGAGAGTCTCCTTATCTGATGCCCCATAGAATGCCTCGAGGTCCATGAACATCTTTGCCACGATACGCATACGCTCAGGATCCGGATTGTCCTCTGCCGTGATCTCATAATATTCCAAGAAGCTGGCCTCGGACCATGACTGGGGAATGCCAAGAGGCTTGAGAAGATCCCAAACCTCGACTGGGCCTACCTGCAGAGGTGTAGCCGTAAGAAGGATGAGGCCGCTGGTCCTCGATGCCAGACCATTGAGCAGACGGAGCATGCGGTTGGGCTCATACTTCTTGGCGGTGGCACCGCCCTTCCTACGTGCATGATGGGCCTCGTCCACAACGATGAGGTCATACGTGTCCGCCTGGTCAAGAAGCTCAGAGCGGCGATCTTCACGCCGCATGAGGTTGTGTGAGGTGATGACGAATGGCTCGTGATGCCACTCGGTCCGACTCGTCGCACGAGTAGGCCGATCTCCTAGTCCGCTTTGATAGTACGGAGAGTCATACCAAGAGAGAGAGGAACCGTCGTATATCGGCCAATTCAAGTTGAACTTCTCGCGAAGCTCGAACTGCCACTGCTTAACGACCGAGGCAGGAGCCAGGACGATGGCTCGATGGATGCGCCCTGCGAGAACTCCTTGCCGAAGGATAATGCCGGCCTGGATAGTTTTTCCTAGGCCGACCTCATCGGCGATGAGGAGCTTGGGGGGCCACTTCTCGTACATGCGGAGGAAGGCCCGTGTCTGATGAGGCCAAAGTTCGACAGCG
>Ga0316217_10005850_pt1 | contig 12498 bp, 9 predicted proteins | sample 1anoAmetaG_FD_203633 | JGI IMG/M metagenome (GOLD analysis project Ga0316217, IMG submission 203633) | Freshwater microbial communities from Trout Bog Lake, Wisconsin, USA - 1anoA | ecosystem: Environmental > Aquatic > Freshwater > Lake > Hypolimnion/Profundal zone | place: USA: Wisconsin... | reverse complement strand
CGAAAGTTGTTCAAGTGGCAGGCCATTCTGTCGGAACGCCAACCATCGAAAAAGGGAAGAGCCAGGTTTCCCCAGCAAGCCTCCAGGCGGTTCAAGCCGACCAAAGCGCTTCTTGTTTGGCGTCGACCCAATGCCAGGATCTTAAAATCGCGTAGGTCACCACAGGCAAGGCCATCGCTGTGGCTAACAAACCAGAGAACGTTGTTCGAGGTGCGGGGCGGCAGAATTGGTGCCTGCCACACCACCACGGCCGGACCACGTGCGAGCGGCAGAGCGGGATTGCACATCATTCGGCTGCCGAATTAGGGAAAACCCACTCGTGCCAGTTTGGGGGCACCATTTGTTAATGGATTGGGGTGAATGATGTACGCGACCGACCCGCCGGTTCGTCCACCCATACCTTCTACGTCTGATAACGGATATTCTGTACAGTGAACCCGGGCAATTCTGACGGAGCGCCCTCTCCGACCCCTCTACCTCGGTCGAGGCCTTCCCTGCGAAACGAACTACATCTTATACCGGCCCAGATCCTCGTCGTTGAGCCCCTCGAGCCAGCCGCGCAACTGCTCCGCGGTCGGTCCCTCGGGCGGGCCCGCCGTGTTCAGCTTCGCCGCTTGCAGCACCGTCTCCGAGACGTAGATCGGACAATCCGAGCGCAGCGCCAACGCAATCGCATCCGATGGCCGGGCGTCGATCGTCATCGCCTCGTCTCCTTGCCTCAGCCATAGAACCGCAAAGAACGTATCGTCCTTAAGCTCATTAATTACAACACGTTCCAGCCGCGCGTTCATGTGACGGATAAGATTCCGGGTCAGATCGTGGGTCATGGGCCGCGGGGCCGCCACTTTTTCAATCTCAATGGCGATGGCGTTGGCCTCGAAGATCCCCACCCAGATCGGCATGACGGTCTCAGACCCGACGTCCTTGAGCACCACGATGGGCATGTTGGTGGCTGGGTCCATCATCAGCCCGCGAATCCTCACCTCGATATCCATGGGTCCCTTTCCTGTGTTCGTCCTTCTCTTAGACGGCCTCGCCGACCAGACTGTTGGGGTGCGTGGCGGTGATCTTCACTTGCAGGTAGTTGCCCGGAGCGGGCGCAATCGCCTGCATGCAGGTAAAGTTGACCGGCTTGTTCTGGCTGCTGCGGCCGGAAATCTGCCCGCGCGCCGGATGCTGCCCCTCGACCATCACCTCGACAATTTGCCCCAAGTGCTTGGCATAATTGACCCGTTGAATCTCGCGCTGACGGTCAAGCAATACTTGAAGCCGGCGCGCCTTCTCCGCTTCCGGGATCGAGTCGATCATGGTCAGCGCCGGCGTATTGGGCCGGCCCGAGTACTTGAACCCGAAGACGCAATCGTACTCGACCTGGGCCAGAAGGTCCATGGTCTCAATGAAATCCTCTGCCGTCTCTCCGGGAAAGCCGACGATGATGTCGGTGGAGATGGAGATCGGCCGTCGCGCGGCCTTGATCCAGGCGATCCGCTCCAGGTACCACTCCGCCGTGTACTCCCGGGCCATGGCCTTCAGGATGCGCGAGGAGCCCGACTGCACCGGCAGATGCACGTGATCGCAAAGCGTGGGCACGGTGTCGATGGCTTCCACAATGTCGCGGGTGAAATCCCGCGGATGGCTGGTGGTGAACCGCACCCGGCGGATGCCGCTCACCTGGCCTACAGCGGCCAGCAGTTCCGCGAAGCTCAACTTCCCTTCCGGATCGCGGTAGCTGTTCACGTTCTGGCCCAGCAGTTGAATCTCGGTGAAACCCGAATCCACGATGCGGCGGGCCTCGGTCAGAACAGACGCCGAGGTGCGACTGCGCTCTTTGCCGCGGGTGTACGGCACCACGCAGTAGGAGCAGAACTTGTCGCAGCCTTCGATGATGGTGATGTAGGCGCGATAGGGATTGGTGCGGGCGGTGAACTCGGTGTCGAAGGTCTCTTCGGTCTGGCGGTCGTCCAGCCCGGTAATGCGCGTTTCGCCTGCCTCCAGGCGGGCCAGCATCTCCGGCAGCTTGCGGTAGGAGGCCGATCCCGAGATCAGCGACACATACGGCGCGCGCTCGAAGATCTTCTCGCCCTCCTGCTGGGCCACACAGCCCAACACGGCAAAGCGTTTGCCCTCTCGATGCTGCCTCTTGTACTCGTCCAGGCGATGAAAGACCTTTTGCTCGGCCTTGTCGCGGATGGAGCAGGTGTTGTAGAGGATCAGCCCGGCATCGGCTTCCGCCTCGACCTGGGTGTACCCCTGTTGCAGGAGTGTGCCAATCACCTTTTCGGAGTCATGGGCGTTCATCTGGCATCCGAAGGTCTCTAGGTAGAAGGTTTTCTCGGTTGCCATAGTAAAGACAAGTATATCGTGATTCGGGTCACGTGTTCCGGCCCAGCCAAGCGGACGTACGGCAATCGCATGAACGCTCCAAGCATAGGACAATGGGTCTTGAAAGGCCACGGCCTCGGGTTTTGAAAGGGCACGACTTCAGTCGTGCCGTAAATGCATGAAAGGAAACGACGGGCTTTAGCCCCTGGGGGATGTTTTTCGGGTCCTTCGCTTGTTCTTCGGGGTTTTTCCGCAGCCGGTAAAGCCGTCCTATTTTCAGCATCGTGATTGGCACGGCTGATGTCGTGCCCTTTCAAATCTGTTGCTCTTCCTCCTCCACGCACCGTTCCTGCAATCGCCCGGCGATGCGGTCCGCAACCGCCTGGCCACTCAAACGTCCGATTGCGGACACCCGGCGCTGAAAGCGGACACTTGTGCCGCCCTCCGCCCGCGTGGCCCAATTCAAATCAGCAGCTTGCGACCGATCGCTACGGCCACCTGCGTGCTACTTCCCTCTCCAGGACCGCCCCGCACGAGCGGTCCACTGGTCCGCACACCGTTCCCCTGCGAAGAGAGAGACCACCACATGCAAAGTTTGCTCCAGGACATCCGCTACGGGTTCCGGCAACTCGTCAAGATGCCGGGCTTTACGTTGACCGCCGTGATCTCGCTGGCGCTCGGCATTGGGGCCACCACGGCGGTCTTCAGCGTGGTTTACGCCATTCTGATGGACCCCTACCCGTACAAGGCGCCCGACCGGATGATCCACATGCGGCTGCCCACGCCCAGCGGCGGATCGCGCGGCTTTGGCCTCACCGGCACGCAATGGCAGCAGTTGCGCACCTCCCCGGTCGTCGAGGACACCTTTCTGGAGGACGACTGGAGCCTGACCGTCACCGGCGACGATCTCCCGGAGGATGTGCAGGGGGTCTACTTCACCTCCAACGCCTTCAACTTCTTCGGCGTGCCCCCGGCGCTGGGGCGCGGCTTGCAGCCTTCCGACGCCATCGACGGCCAGGACCCGCAGCCGGTGGTGGTGCTCAGCTACAAATTCTGGCAGCGGCATTTCAACGCCAATCCCTCCGTGCTGGGACAGACCATCCAGATGGTCCACAAGAACTACACCGTTGTGGGGGTGGCCGGTCCGCGCTTCACCTGGGGAGATGGTGACGTTTACCTGCCCTTGAAAGTCACGGCCGACACCGTCAAGTCCTTTTACGCCGGGGTACGCCTCAAGCCGGGCGTCAGTCACGCAACCGCCGACGCCGCTCTCCAGCCGCTGATTGACCAATTCGCCAGAGAAACGCCCAAGCACTTCCCTCCCGATCACCTGCGCCTGCACGTTATCGGACTCAACGAAGACTTCATCAAGCAACTCGGCGGCACACTCTATCTGCTCTTCGGCGCGGTTGCGCTGCTGCTGCTGATCGGCTGCGGAAACGTCTCGATTCTGCAACTTGCCCGCGCCACCGCACGCAGCCATGAGTTTGCCGTGCGCTCGGCCATCGGAGCCAGCCGCAACCGCATCGTCCGCCAGTTGCTCACCGAGTCGCTGCTCCTCTCCTTGACCGGAGCGGCGCTGGGAATCCTGCTGGCCTACAAGACGGTCGGCGCGATTGTCGCCAATCTGCCGGAGTTTTCCTTCCCCCACGAAGCGGCCATCCAGATCAATCTGCCGGTGCTCTTCTTCAGCGTCGGGATCGCCGTCGGCACCGGCATTCTCTTCGGCCTTTGGCCCGCCCTTCAGCTCTCCCGGCCGCAGGTCAGCCAGGTGATGCAATCGAACACCCGCAAGACCACCACCGGCGTGGCCGGCCGCAGGATGCACGGCGTGCTGATCGGCGGCCAGATCGCCCTCACGCTCTTGATGCTGGCCGGCGCCGGAGCGGCCATCGAGGGATTCGTGCGCCTGATGCACGCCCCCCTGGGCTACGATCCGCACAACATCATGTCGGTGGGCATTCCCATCCACGACGGCACCTACAAAACCTGGCCGGAGCGCGCCGCCTACTTCGAGCAACTCCAGGCCAAGGTCTCCGAGGTTCCCGGCATCGTCATGACCGCGGTCTCCAGCAACGCCACGCCGCCCAACAACGGCTTCGGCACCAAGTTCGAGATCTCGGGAAAACCCTCCAGCGAAGACCAGACTCTCCGCTTCAACATGGTTAGCCCGGAGTACTTCCCGGCGTTGCGCATTCCTCTGCTTCAGGGCCGCATCTGGGATGGGGCGGAGAACCATCGCGGCGCGCCTGTAATTGTGGTCAACCAGACCCTCGCCCGCCGCTACTTCCCCAACGGCGACGCGATCGGGCACACCCTCAAGGTGCCGGAACTCAGAGCGCAGCCGCCCTACTTGCTGACGGCGCCCGGCGTCGAAGACGGCCTATTGATCATTGGAGTGATCGCCGACAAGCGCAACGACGGCCTCTCCAAGCCCATTCTGCCCGAGGGGTTCGTTCCGTTTACCGCGGCCATGGGGATGTACACGCAGATTCTAGTCCGCTCGCAGGTTCCGCCCCTGACGTTGTTGCACGCGATCCGCGCCAAGGTGAACTCCGTCGATCGCGAGCAGCAGACCAACGGCAACGTGCGGGACTTGGAGCACTGGATCACGACCGAGCCCGAGTGGGCGCGCGGCAGGCTGGTGGCCTGGCTCTTCGGCGCATTTGCCGCCTTGGCCCTAGCGCTCTCGGCGGTCGGGCTCTATAGCGTCGTCTCCTACTCCGTGGTGCAGCGAACCAACGAGTTCGGCATCCGCATGGCGCTGGGAGCGCCTCGCGCTCACGTCCTGCGCATCGTCTTCTCGTCCACGGCGGTCAGTGTCGGCGGCGGAATCGTTGCCGGCCTGGCGCTGAGCATGGCCTTGAGCAAAGTCATGGCGCATTGGGCGGAGGAGAGCCAGGCCGCATCCCACGATCCGTTGCTGTTAGCCGCAGCGACCATCACTCTGATGCTGGTGGCGGCGGTTGCCTGTACCCTTCCCGCCCGCCGCGCCGCCGCCGTAGACCCCATGACCGCAATTCGCTACGAGTAGGTGCGAAACCAAAAGTGGATCCGGTCCGCCACAACTGCCCCGTGCCCCATCCTTGACGCGCTTTTTGCGTCAAGGGTGGGAAACCACGAACCTCAACCCGCCCCGTCCATCGGACCACCGAGCGCAACATCAGCAGGCTGGAAACCACGAATCTCCACCAGCCCCGTCTTCACCCAAGCACGCGCACCGGCCTCAGCGCAGCCCAGTATGCAGATAGGCCAGCAGAGCCCCCATCTGCTCTTCGCTGAAACGGCCCTCGAAGCCAGGCATCAAGCCCTTTCCGATCAACACGTTCCGCCGCACAGCTTCATCCGTTGCTGCAACTCCGCTGGGCAGCGTTTTGTGGTCGAAGACGCCGTGCAGGTCGGGCGGGACCTTCTTCAGCGCCAGGTCGTTGTCCTCGTGGCAATGGGCGCAGCGAACGGCGTAGAGGTGCTTCCCTTCCGCCTCCTGCGGCGTGAACGCCAGCGTGGCATGACAGCCGGATAAGCCCGCCGCCATGCCCGCGAAAACCATCGCCCACCCGCCAACCTTCAGCATCGATTGCGCCTCGCTTGGCCTACGCCTTCTGCGCAAACTGCCCGCTCACGTAATCCCAGTTGACCACCTGGAAGAACGCCTTGACGTAGTCGGCCCGCTTGTTCTGGTACTTCAAGTAGTACGCGTGCTCCCACACATCCACGGTCAGCACCGGCTTGTGGCCGAGCGTCAGGGGGCTGTCCTGGTTGGCGGTGGTCTCGATGGCCAGCGTTCCGTCCGGCAACTTGACCAGCCAGGCCCAGCCGCTGCCAAAGACGCTCAGCGCTGCGGCGGTCAGCTTGTCCTGGAACCCGGAGAGCGAGCCGAACTTGGCGTCGATCGCCTTGGCCAGTTCGCCCGTGGGCGCAGCGCTGCCCCTGCCCAGCGTGGGCCACCAAAAGGAGTGGTTCAGGTGCCCTCCGCCCTGGTTGCGGACGGCAGTCCGGGCCGATTCGGGCAGGCTGTTAAAGTTGGCGACAAGGTCTTCCACGCTCTTGCCGGCCAGCTCGGGGTGAGCGGCAACGGCGGCGTTGAGATTGTTCACGTAGGCTTGGTGATGCTTGTCGTGGTGCAGGTGCATGGTCGCGGCGTCGAAGCTGGGCTCCAAGGCGTCGTAGGCGTACGGCAGCGGAGGCAGAGTGAAAGGCCCGGTCGGCTTCGCGGGTGGGGTTGCCGCCGGCGTCTGGCCGAATCCCTCGGCAAGCAAGGTTTCAGACAAGAGCATGGCGCTGGCCGCGCCGCCGAGGTGCGTGATTGCAGTTCTGCGGTTCATTTCTTGAAGACCCTCCACCCGGTTCGATGCTTTGAAGCGGAGAAAGTCTGCGCGGAATTGCTTTGCATCGTGAATTCGCGTGAACCAAGACACCGTCGACTATGCTGGAACCATGCAGCTTCCTTCGCTTGCGCAAATCCGAGAGGCCCAAGCCGTGGTCTATCGCCACATGCCCCCCACGCCACAGTACGCGTGGCCACTGCTCAGCCAGCGCCTGGGAGCCGAAGCCTGGATCAAGCACGAGAACCATACGCCGGTGGGCGCCTTCAAACTGCGCGGCGCGCTGGTCTATCTCTTTTGGCTGCGGCGCACCCAGCCCGGACTGCAAGGCCTGGCAGCGGCCACCCGCGGCAATCATGGCCAAGGCGTCGGCCTGGCGGCGCGCCTCTTCGGGCTTCCGGCCATCATTGTCGTTCCCCATGGCAACAGCAAAGAGAAGAACCGGGCCATGCGGGCGCAAGGCGTCGAGTTGATCGAGCATGGCCAGGACTTCCAGGAAGCATTGGACTTTGCCCGGACACTGGCAGCCGAGCGGGGCTTCGCCCTGGTCGAGTCCTTCCACGAGCGGCTGGTCCTGGGCACGGCCACTTATGCGTTGGAGCTTTTTGAAGGAGCGCCGCCGCTCGACACCGTTTACGTGCCCATCGGCCTGGGCTCGTCGATCTGCGGGGTCGCGGCGGCGCGCGCTGCTCTGGGCCTCAAGACGGAGATCGTCGGCGTAGTGGCCGCCCAGTCCCCTGCGTACGCACGCAGTTTTACCGCCCATCGAGTCGTCGAGGCGCCGTCTCAAACCCAAATCGCCGACGGCCTGGCCTGCCGCACCCCCAACGCCGAGGCGATGGAAATCGTCTGGGCCCAGGTGGCCCGCGTCATCGAGGTCAGCGAAGCGGAGATCGCCCTGGCCATGCGCGCCTATTACCAGGACACGCACAACCTGGCCGAAGGCGCTGGAGCCGCCGCTCTGGCCGGAGCCATCCAGGAAAAGCAGAACCACCAGGGCCGTCGCATCGGCATCGTACTGACTGGCGGCAATGTCGACGCGGACACCTACCGGGACGTACTAGCCGCAGCACAATAGCAAAGGAAGAATGATAAACACCGACGAACACCTGACGCACCTTGCCCACTCTGCCCAGAGCCGCTGCTTTGGCTGCGGCCCCGCCAACCCCACCGGCCTTCAACTCGACTTTCTGGTCGCCGAAGACGGCTCGGTGGTCTGCCTGCCAACCGTCTCCGAGGCCTTCGCCGGTCATCCCGGCTATTTGCATGGCGGCGTCATCGCCACGCTGTTGGACGAGACCATGAGCAAGGCCGTGCGCGCCAAGGGACTGACCAGCATGACCCGCCAACTGGAGGTCGATTACCTCCGGCCCGTCCCCTCGGGCGTGCCCATTCGCCTGGAAGGCTGGGTCGTCCGCGGCGAGGGCCGCAAGAGCTGGGCCGAGGCCAAGATCCTCAACGCCGCGGGAAAGATCCTGGCTCACGGCAAGGGTTTGTTCATCGAGGTAAAGCCCCGATAGGTCGGCCATGCGGTGGCTTTACAGGTTGCGGAAAGGCTCTCCCACGGCCCCTCTTTTGAAAGGGCACGACTTAAGTCGTGCCGTAATTGCCGGTAGTATCGACGTGGCTTTAGCCACTGAGGGATGCTCTTCGGGCACTTCGCCTGTCGCTGGGATTTCTTCGGCAACCTGCTTCGCTCCGTCCGTCCGGGTTTAGTGGACCATATTGATGGTGTCCTGGGTGACCGTGTCGAAGGTGGTAATGGTCTTGGAGTTCGCCTCGAAGGCGCGCTGCGCGATGATCAGGTCCGAGAACTCGGCCGAGATGTTCACGTTGGAAGCCTCCAGGGAGCCATCCTCCATCGTGCCCAGTCCCGAGGTTCCCGAAGTGGCGATGGTCGGTGTGCCGCTGGACAGCGTGGTCGCGTAATCGCCGTTGCCCAGGGCCCTGAGCCCTTGCAGGTTCGCCATATTCGCCAGCGCCAGTTGCCCGACATTCAGTTTTTGCCCATTCGAGAAGGTGGAAGTGACCGTGCCGTCGGAGCCGATGGTGAAGCCGGAAAATTCGCCGCTGGCATAGCCGTTCTGGGTATAGTTCGAGGTTCCCGAGCTTTGCACCGCAACCTGGCTGATGTTCCCCGTGCCGGTCGAGCCGAAGAGATCCCAGGTCATGGTCATCGTTGCCGCTCCATCGGAGAGCCCCGCAAACGTGACTCCGGCGACATTGGTCGACGGACTCACCAGGTTGCCGCTGGCGTCGAAATTCAAAGCCCCGGTGGTATTGACCGACGCTACCGGGTCCTGAATCACACTGCCGGAAGTGGTAATCCCCGTGCCGACAATGCTCAACTTGCCCGCGGCGGTCGCGCTTGCCGTAACGCCCGTGATGTTTGCGGCGGTGATGGCGGCTTGCAATGCGGTCGCGTACGCGGCCACGGTCTCCCCGGCAACCACCGTCGGTGCGGTAATCGTCGCCGTCGAGGTGGCCGTCGGCCCGGTAATGGTGAGGTTTGTTCCGGAACTTACCGTGGCCTGGGTGGCGCCGCTGGAACCGAAGTTGTACGCAATGGTCGTCACTCCAGCCGCGACGCTGGAGTTGGCCGTCAGCGTGTCCGGCATGGAGATGCTGTAAGACCAGGCATTGGTTCCAGTCTTGGTATACGTCACCGTGGCCTCGTAGCTATTGCCCAACGAGTCGTAGACCGGCACCTGGCCCGAGGCGGTCGCGCCGATCTTGGCCTGGGAATCCAGGGTGGCGTTCATGCTGAAGGTCGTCGTTGCCTTGGGCGGTTGCACCTGATTCTCCGGGATGTTGATCGCCGCCAGCGGTGCATTGGTGTTCACCACCCCGTTGTTGGCCGGATACCCCATCACACTCAGCCCGTTCGCACTGATGAGATTGCCGTTCGAGTCCAGCGAGAAGTTCCCCGAACGCGTGAAGACGTTCGTGCCGCCATTGTCGAGCACAAAAAAGCCGTTCCCCTGCATGGCCACATCGGTGTCCACGCCGGTCGCGTTCGGCGAACCCGTCGAAAAGTTCGTGTCAATCGAGGCAACCTGTGTCCCGGCGCCCAATTGAATCGGATCCCCCGCGCCGTTCGAGCCAAGTTGCTGGTAGAAAAGGTCGGCGAAGTTCGCCGATTGCGCCTTGAATCCCGTGGTGTTCATGTTGGCCAGGTCGTTGGCAATGGTGTTCAGAGCCGTCGAATCGGCGCTGAGCCCGGTGAGGGGTATGAAGAAACTTGCCATGGTCGGTCTCCTCTGGAGCGATCGAAGTTGTACGCGGGCCCTCGTGGCCGGCGGGTGAACCTACCTTCTCGAAATCCTTCCGTAACGCCAGGTCTCTACTTCGGGCGAGACACTCCTGCCAGGGAATGAGCCACGCGGTGCGCAGCCGGCCGGTCCGCAGGAATGCTGAGATTGCCCGGAGCTTGCCCGATCCCGGCCGAGAGGGCCGCCTTGCCCCCTGGAGCGGCTTTGCCGGATGCCACCGTTTGAAGTGCAGAGAGCAGATTGCTCTTCTGGCCAGCCCCGAGAGTCTGTGCGGCTGCTCCAGATGCGCTCTTGCCCGCCGGGCTGGAGTTGGATGCGCTGACCTGTCCGGAAGCCGAACTGCTGTTTCCGCTGCTGGAAGTGCTGCCCAAGTCCGTTGTCAAGGTCTGATTGATGGCGATCAACTGCTCCAGGCTGTTCACCTGCACCAGTTGATTGATGTACTCGTTGGGATCGGTAGCGGCAGTCGGATCCTGATTTTGCATCTCGGTCACCAGCAGGGTGAGAAAGTCGTTGGCCGAGATGGTGGCCGAGTTGCTGCTGGAACTGCTGCCGCTCGCGGTGTTGGCCATCGGCGCCGCGCCCGCCGCCATCGATTGATTCCAGATTCCCGATGCTGCCGCCATGTCTCTCCCGCCTTTCCTGGCGCCCGGCTTGCCGCGCCCCTTCCGTTCGCCGATCGGTTCAGGTGTCAGGCCATCACCGAGATGTGCAGGCCCCCGCTGGCCGCTGTCGGTACGGTCAGTCCCCCCGTCTGGCTTCTCAAGGAGACCGCCGGCGAAGAGGCCGCGGGGTGTCCACCCGTTTCCAGTTCCCGATCGGACTTGGTCTCTTGCCCCGCTCCCTGTCCCGTTCCCTGCTCCATTCCCTGCTTCGCGGGCTCGCCCATGCCGGACTCCGTTCCTCGACCCGCAGCCACGGTCAGCGTCTCGACCGGTGCATGGTGCTCGGCGAGGTAGGCGTTCAATCCCGCGATGTGGCTCCCGAGCACCTGCGCCGCGTCGCCCGAACCCGGCACCAGCGCGGCGTGGATGCCACTGCTGCCCGCATCCGCTCGAACGCCCACCCAGCCCAGGGCCGGATCCTGAAACCCTGCCTCGGCATGATGCCTCCCGGCATGAATCCAAGCCGATGTACCCGAACCCGGACCCGCATCGAGTGCGGAAAACGTCTCTTGTGCGCGTGCTCCCGCCGGATCGCCGCTCGCTCGTCCGGCCGGGTTCGCAGAAGCGTCGATTGCGCCGCGCTCATTGGCCAGGTTGCGCTCCACGGCCGGATTGCCTCCATCTTGCGTTGTTGCATGGAGTTGGCCCGTCGTCGCGTGCACACCCAATGGAACAGCCTCGGCAGAGCCGCCGGTGCGAGCCGATCGCGCCAGCGGCGGAGCGGAGGCAAGTCCCTCCGTGGTGGACGCTCGGGGCTCTTCGAGCGCGGATTCCGTTCGATTCGTGCTGAATGAACTTCCGCCAACGGGAGCAAGCACAGCGGACCGATCCCGCCCGGCCACTTTCGCCGCAATCCCCCCTCCCGCCGGAGACGCTGCGGTTTCGGCGAGCTGGCCTTGTGTCGCCGACTGCAACTGCCGGTCATCGAGAGTCTGGGTCGGCTTCTCAGCCGGCAGCCGCTCCTGCGGCGAGGCGTTCGATTGCGCATCGCCTGCCACGAGGCTTGTATTGGCGGGAGAAGACTCGGCCGGTGGGGCCGAAGACGGTGCCGAGGGCAAAGCAGGAATCGCCGTCTTGCCGGCTGCCGATTCCCGCATCGCACCTGCTTTGTCCGATCCGCTTCCCGTCAAACGCACCGGATCGGAGGCCGGCAGAGCCGTTTCCAGGACAGCAGCCCCTCCGGCCGGGTTTGGGATCTGGCTTGCGGGCCCGGCCGTCACGGCGGAAACCGCGTCCAAGGCATTTGGAATGAAGGACCTGCTGGCGGCCGGAAGCGCCGCGGCATCCCCTGCGGGCTGGCCGGCAGCAGTTGGAGGAACGGGGGAATCCCCCCTCCCGATGGAAAGAGCTTCCGGCATGGCCGCCTCGCCGGCGCTCTGTCCCGATCGTCCCCGGTGAGCGCCATGAGAGGATTCTGCTGGCCGGCTCGTCCTCGCCCTGCCTGCGTTTGGAGAACCCTCGACAATCGCCGGCACATGCGATGACGACCGCCAGCCCAGCCTCTCCCCTTGCCCGCTCACCGCAGTCGGAATCGCTGAATTGAGCGACGAGTCGGCCTTGTTTTCAATGCCTTGCGCGGAGGGCGAGACGGGCTTCGCGGGTGCGGTCGAGCCTTTTGCGGAGGTTCTGGCCGCCTTCGCGTCCGCGCCTTCGCCGTCCGCCGGGAACGTCTCGCAAGTCGCCCCCTGCTCGCTCGGGATGGCGGCGCTGCTGCCCAGAGCGGCCAGCACCGATTGCCACGTGGAGCGAAAGGCCTGGGTTCCTTGGGAGGGCCCCATCTTCCCATCGGCCCGCGCCGCGCCGTGCGTCACGCCATGCCCTGTTGCGGGCAAGGGCGTCGAACTCCCCGCGAGGCCAATCTGAACTGGTGCGGCAGCAGTCATGCGGCAGAGAGGAGCAGAAGAAAGGCCAAAA
>Ga0316217_10005848_pt1 | contig 12503 bp, 5 predicted proteins | sample 1anoAmetaG_FD_203633 | JGI IMG/M metagenome (GOLD analysis project Ga0316217, IMG submission 203633) | Freshwater microbial communities from Trout Bog Lake, Wisconsin, USA - 1anoA | ecosystem: Environmental > Aquatic > Freshwater > Lake > Hypolimnion/Profundal zone | place: USA: Wisconsin... | reverse complement strand
CCGGCGCGCCGCCAAGACCGGCGGGACCGCCTCCCCCGTCGTCGCCTGCGACGGGGCCGGCGCCAACCTCGGCGGCGGATGCCTGCCGGACGAGGCCCACGTGCACATCAAGCCGCAATCGCCCCAGTAGTCGGCCCAGTAGACGGCCCAGTAGCCGGGATCGCCAAAACAAACGGGCCCCGAACGTCGCCGTCCGGAGCCCGCTGTTCTAAATGATGGGCCTACAGATTATTCCGCAGGCTGAACCGCCTGCTCGGCAAGTTCGATTTCCGCGGCAAGATCCATCGGGAAGGCTTCGATCGCCTGCTCGCGGGCCTCGGACAGCGCCGCGTCGCGCTTGGCCGCCACCCGCTGCATCGAGCGCAGCTGGGCGCCCGTGCCGGCCGGGATCAGACGTCCCACGATCACGTTTTCCTTCAGGCCTTCGAGGGTGTCGAACTTGCCGTGCACCGATGCGTCGGTGAGGACGCGGGTGGTTTCCTGGAACGACGCCGCCGAGATGAACGAGCGGGTCTGCAGGCTGGCCTTGGTGATGCCAAGGAGCACCGGCTGGAAGATGCCGGGACGTCCGCCGCGGGCTTCGGCCTTGCGGTTTTCAAGCTCCGCATCCGGCTTGTCGAGATGGTCGCCACGGATCAGGCCCGTATCGCCCGGCTCCATCACCTCCACCTTCTGCAGCATCTGACGCACGATCACTTCAATATGCTTGTCGTTGATCGGCACGCCCTGCAGACGATAGACTTCCTGGATCTCGTTCACCAGATATTCGGCCAGCGCCTCGATCCCCTGGACCCGCAGGATGTCATGCGGATCCGGATTGCCGTCGATGATATATTCGCCCTTGGAGATGAAGTCGCCGTCGTGGACGGCGATATGCTTGCCCTTGGGGATGAGGAACTCGACCGCATCGCCGTCGTCTTCCGGCGTGATCTTGATCCGGCGCTTGTTCTTGTAGTCCTTGCCGAACTCGACCCGACCCGACATTTCAGCGATGATCGCGCAATCCTTCGGACGCCGGGCTTCGAACAGCTCGGCCACCCGCGGCAGACCGCCGGTGATGTCCCGCGTCTTGGCGCCTTCGGTGGGGATACGCGCCAGCACGTCGCCGGGCTTGACCTCATCGCCGTCGCCGACGGACAGAACCGCGCCCACAGGCAGCAGGTAACGCGCGTCCCCGCCATTGGCGAGCTTGCGATAGGCGCCTTCCAGGGTGACCGCCGCTGCGGGGCGCAGCTCCGATCCCCGCGGGCTCGCCCGCCAGTCGGCGATGACGCGGTTGGCGATGCCGGTGGCTTCGTCGACCTCTTCACGCACAGACAGGCCGTCGACCAGATCCTCGAGGCGAACGATGCCGCCCACCTCGGTGATGATCGGCGTGGTGTAGGGGTCCCACTCGGCCAGGCGGGCGCCGCGTTTGACGGATGCGCCTTCCTTCACCTTGATCTTGGCACCGTAGGGCAGCTTGTAGGACTCGCGGTCCTTGCCGTCGACCTGCACAATGATCTGCATGTTCCGCGACATGGCGATCAGCTCGCCGTCCTGCAGCGTCACAAAGCTTGGCGTTGCAAAGCGCACCACGCCGTCATTGCTGGATTCGAAGAAGGACTGTTCGGCGACCTGGGCCGTACCGCCGATGTGGAAGGTGCGCATGGTCAGCTGGGTGCCCGGCTCGCCGATCGACTGGGCCGCGATAACCCCGACCGCTTCGCCGATATTGACCCGCGTTCCCCGCGCCAGATCCCGTCCGTAGCAGGCGCCGCAGATACCGACCGGCGCCTCGCAGACCAGCACCGAACGCACCTTCACCGACGAGACGCCCGCGGCCTCGACGATCTCGACCATGGGCTCGTCAAGATAGGTGTCCGCCGGCACGATGACTTCGCCCGTGCCCGGATCCTTGATGTCCTCCGCCGCCGTCCGGCCAAGGATGCGGGTGCCCAGCGTGACCAGCACGTCGCCGCCCTCGACCACGGCGCGCAGCGTGATGCCGCGCGTGGTGCCGCAGTCTTCCTCGGTGACGATGCAGTCCTGCGCCACGTCCACCAGACGACGGGTCAGATAGCCCGAGTTCGCCGTCTTCAGCGCCGTGTCGGCCAGACCCTTACGGGCGCCGTGGGTCGAGTTGAAGTACTCGAGCACGGTCAGACCTTCTTTAAAGTTCGAGATGATCGGCGTTTCGATGATCTCGCCCGACGGCTTGGCCATCAGTCCGCGCATGCCGCCCAGCTGCTTCATCTGCGCCTGGGAGCCCCGGGCGCCGGAGTGGGCCATCATGTAGATGGAGTTGATCTCGAGCTCGCGCCCGGTCGCATCCTTCTTCTTGGTGGAGATCTCCAGCATCATCTCGTCGGCGACGCGGTCGGTGGCCTTGGCCCAGGCGTCAACGACCTTGTTGTACTTCTCGCCCTTGGTGATGAGGCCGTCGGAGTACTGCTGTTCGTATTCCTCGACCAGGGTGCGGGTCTCGGCGACGATGGGCACCTTGCGCTCGGGGATAACGATGTCGTCCTTGCCGAAGGAGATGCCGGCCTTGGCCGCTTCCTTGAAGCCCAGCGCCATGATCTGGTCGGCGAAGATGACCGTCGCCTTCTGGCCGCAGTGGCGATAGACGATGTCGATCAGATTGCCGATTTCCTTCTTGGTCAGCGGCTTGGCCACCAGGCGGTGACCGATCATCGGGTGATGCGGCAGGAGCGCTGCGATCTTCATCCGGCCCGGCGTGGTGTCGATCACCTTCGGGATGACCTTGCCGTCCTGATCCATCTCCGCAAAGCGCGCCTTGATCTTGGAGTGCAAGGTCACAACGCCGGCGTCGAGGGCCGCGTCGATTTCCCCCAGATTGGCGAGCAGCTTGCCCTCCCCCGGTTCGCCGTCCTTGGCCAGCGACAGGTAGTAGAGCCCCAGCACGATGTCCTGGCTGGGCACGATGATCGGCTTGCCGTTCGCGGGCGACAGGATGTTGTTGGTCGACATCATCAGCACGCGGGCTTCCAGCTGGGCCTCAAGGCTCAGCGGCACGTGCACGGCCATCTGGTCGCCGTCGAAGTCGGCGTTGAAGGCGGCGCAGACCAGCGGATGCAGCTGGATGGCCTTGCCCTCGATCAGCTTTGGCTCAAACGCCTGGATGCCCAGACGGTGCAGCGTCGGCGCGCGGTTCAGAAGGACCGGGTGCTCGCGGATCACTTCTTCGAGCACGTCCCAGACCTGGGGCTGTTCGCGCTCCACCATGCGCTTGGACTGTTTGACGGTGCCGGAGAGGCCCTTGGCGTCCAGGCGCGCATAGATGAAGGGCTTGAACAGCTCCAGCGCCATCTTCTTGGGCAGTCCGCACTCGTGCAGCTTCAGCTCAGGCCCGACCACGATGACCGAACGGCCCGAATAGTCGACGCGCTTGCCGAGCAGGTTCTGACGGAAGCGGCCCTGCTTGCCCTTCAGCATGTCGGCGAGGGACTTCAAGGGACGCTTGTTGGCGCCGGTGATGACCCGGCCGCGGCGGCCGTTGTCGAACAGGGCGTCGACGGCTTCCTGCAGCATCCGCTTTTCGTTGCGGATGATGATGTCCGGGGCGCGCAGCTCGATCAGGCGCTTCAGACGATTGTTCCGGTTGATGACCCGGCGGTAGAGGTCGTTGAGGTCCGACGTCGCAAAGCGGCCGCCGTCCAGAGGCACCAGGGGACGCAGTTCCGGCGGGATCACCGGCACGACCGTCATAATCATCCATTCCGGCTTGTTGCCGGACTCCATGAACGCCTCAAGGATCTTGAGCCGCTTGGACGCCTTCTTCTGCTTCATCTCCGACGGATTGTCGGCAAGCTCCCCGCGCAGGCGGTCGGCCTCCTTGGCGAGATCAATGGCCATCAAAAGGTTGCGGACGGCCTCGGCGCCGATCTCGGCGGTGAAGCTGTCGTCGCCGAACTCATCCTGATAGCGGACGAAATCATCTTCGGTCAGCAGCTGGTGCTGCTTCAGCGGCGTCAGGCCGGGCTCGGTCACGATGTACTGTTCAAAGTACAGGACCCGCTCGATGTCCTTCAGCGGCATGTCGAGCATCATGGCGATGCGCGACGGCAGGGACTTCAGGAACCAAATGTGCGCGACGGGGGACGCAAGCTCGATATGGCCCATCCGCTCACGGCGCACGCGCGCGAGGGTGACCTCAACGCCGCACTTTTCGCAGATGATGCCCTTGTACTTCATGCGCTTGTACTTGCCGCACAGGCACTCATAGTCCTTCGTCGGTCCAAAGATCCGGGCGCAGAACAGGCCGTCGCGCTCGGGCTTGAAGGTCCGGTAGTTGATGGTCTCAGGCTTCTTGATCTCGCCGAAGGACCAGCTGCGGATCTTTTCCGGGCTGGAGAGCGAGATGCGGATCTGGTCGAAGGTCGGCAGAGCCTGGACCGGATTGAAGATATTGAGGACTTCCTGGTTCATCGGAGTTCCTTTTGGAGGGCTCTAGGCCCGCCTTTGGGTGTGAGGCGCCGCCCGCCGAACAGAACGGCGGGCGGAAGTGTTCAGCAGATCAGGTGATCTCTGCGCTTACGAGTTGGTCTCAAGCTCCACGTTCAGGCCGAGCGAGCGCATTTCCTTGACGAGCACGTTGAAGCTCTCCGGAATGCCCGCCTCGAAGCTGTCGTCGCCGCGGACGATCGCCTCGTAGACCTTGGTGCGGCCGGCCACGTCGTCGGACTTGACCGTGAGCATTTCCTGCAAGGTGTAGGCGGCGCCGTAGGCTTCCAGCGCCCAGACTTCCATTTCCCCGAACCGCTGACCGCCGAACTGGGCCTTGCCGCCCAGAGGCTGCTGGGTGACCAGCGAATAGGGTCCGATGGAGCGGGCGTGGATCTTGTCGTCCACCAGGTGGTGCAGCTTCAGCATATAGATGTAGCCGACCGTGACCGGGCGCTTGAACTGATCCCCGGTCTGGCCGTCGAACAGATAGACCTGTCCCGAACGGTTCAGGCCCGCCGATTCCAGCATGTTCTCGATATCGCTGATGCGGGCGCCGTCGAAGACCGGCGTAGCGATCGGCACGCCCTTGGCGAGGTTGCGGGCCAGTTCGACCAGCTCCTCGTCGGTGTCGGGAAGGTCCTCGTCCGGGCCATAAATCTCGCGAAGGCGCTCGACCAGCGCTTCGCGTTGTCCGCCCGCCTGCCAGTCTTCGAGCAGGCGCGTGACCTGCTTGCCAAGGCCTGCGCAGGCCCAGCCAAGGTGGGTCTCGAAGATCTGACCGACGTTCATGCGCGACGGCACGCCCAGCGGGTTCAGCACGATGTCGACATGGGTGCCGTCCGCCAGGAAGGGCATGTCTTCCACGGGCAGGATCTTGGAGATGACCCCCTTGTTGCCGTGGCGTCCGGCCATCTTGTCGCCGGGCTGCAGCTTGCGCTTCACCGCCACGAACACCTTGACCATCTTCATCACGCCGGGGGGCAGTTCATCGCCGCGCTGCAGCTTGTCGACCTTGCCCTCAAAGCGGCGGTCCAGACGCTTGCGGGCTTCGTCGAACTGGCGCTTCATCGCCTCCAGCTCGCCCATGGTCTTTTCGTCGTCGAGGGCGATCTGCCACCACAGGCCCGCCGGGATCTCGTTCAGCTTGTCCAGCGTGATCTCGCCGCGGCCAAGGCCCTTGGGCCCGGACACGGCGGTCTTGCCGACCAAAAGCTCGCGAAGACGGCCCTGGATGTTGCGGTTCAGAATGGCGAATTCGTCATCCCGGTCCTTGCCCAGACGCTCGATTTCCGCGCGTTCGATGGCGAGCGCCCGTTCGTCCTTGTCGACGCCGTGCCGGTTGAACACGCGGACCTCGACGATGGTCCCGGCGACGCCGGGCGGCAGACGCAAGGAGGTGTCGCGGACGTCGGACGCCTTTTCACCGAAGATGGCGCGCAAGAGCTTTTCTTCCGGCGTCATCGGGCTTTCGCCCTTGGGCGTCACCTTGCCGACCAGAATGTCCCCCGGCATCACCTCGGCGCCGATGGCCACGATGCCCGCCTCGTCGAGATTGCGCAGGGCTTCCTCGCCGACATTGGGGATGTCGCGGGTGATTTCCTCGGGGCCGAGCTTGGTGTCGCGGGCCATGACCTCGAACTCTTCGAGGTGGATGGAGGTGAACACGTCGTCCGACACGATCCGTTCGGAGATCAGGATCGAGTCCTCGAAGTTGTACCCGTTCCAGGGCATGAAGGCGACGAGCACGTTGCGGCCAAGGGCAAGTTCCCCCAGCTCCGTCGACGGGCCGTCGGCGATGATGTCGCCAGCCTTGATCTTGTCGCCCACCCGCACCAGCGGACGCTGGTTGATGCAGGTGTTCTGGTTGGAGCGCTGGAACTTCGACAGACGATAGATATCGACGCCCGGCTTGGTCGGATCGGTTTCCTCGGTGGCGCGGATGACGATCCGGGTGCCGTCGATCTGCTCGACCTGCCCGGCTCTGCGCGAGACCACGGTCGCGCCGGAATCGCGGGCGACCACGCCCTCCATCCCGGTGCCGACGAGGGGCGCATCCGACTTCACCAGCGGCACGGCCTGACGCTGCATGTTCGAGCCCATCAGCGCGCGGTTGGCGTCGTCGTTCTCAAGGAACGGGATCAGCGCTGCGGCCACGGACACGACCTGCTTGGGCGAGACGTCCATATAGGTGACGGCCTCGCGGCTCGACAGCATGACGTCGCCATTGATGCGGCAGGGCACGAGATCTTCCAGGATCTCGCCGGTCGGCGACAGCTTCACATTGGCCTGAGCAATGGTGTGCTTGCTCTCTTCCATGGCCGACATGTAGGTGACGTCTTCGCCCGCGCGGCCGTTGGTCACCTTGCGGTACGGGCTTTCGATGAAGCCGTACTTGTTGACTACGGCGTGGGTGGCGAGGCTGTTGATAAGGCCGATGTTCGGGCCTTCCGGCGTTTCGATCGGGCAAATCCGGCCATAGTGGGTCGGGTGCACGTCGCGCACTTCAAAGCCCGCGCGCTCGCGGGTCAGGCCGCCCGGGCCCAGCGCCGAGAGGCGGCGCTTGTGGGTGATTTCGGACAGAGGGTTGGTCTGGTCCATGAACTGCGACAGCTGCGAGGAGCCGAAGAACTCCCGCACCGCCGCCGCGGCGGGCTTCGCATTGATGAGATCGTGGGGCATGACCGTGTCGATATCGACGCTGGACATGCGTTCCTTGATCGCCCGCTCCATCCGCAGCAAGCCGACGCGGTACTGGTTTTCCAGAAGCTCGCCCACCGAACGGACCCGGCGGTTGCCGAGATTGTCGATGTCGTCGATTTCGCCGCGACCGTCGCGCAGGCCGACGAGGACCTTCAGCACTTCCAGCACGTCCTCCTTGCGCAGCACGCGGACGTCGTCCGGGCAGTCGAGCTCGAGGCGCAGGTTCATCTTCACCCGGCCGACGGCGGACAGGTCGTAACGTTCCTGGTCGAAGAAGAGGCCGCGGAACATGGTCTCGGCGGCTTCCGTCGTCGGCGGCTCGCCCGGACGCATGACGCGGTAGATGTCGAACAGCGCGTCCTCGCGGACCTGGTTCTTGTCGATCCGAAGGGTGTTGCGCATATAGGCGCCCACCGTCACGTGGTCGATGTCCAGCACCTCGATGGTGGAGAAGCCCAGCTCCTCCAGCGCCGCAATGGTGGGGGCGTCAAGCTCGTCGCCAGCTTCGGCGTAGATCTCGCCCGTCTCGTAATTGACCATGTCCTTGGCGATGAACTTGGTCACCAGGCTTTCGGGGGGCAGCAGCAGCGTCTTGACGCCATTGTCCGCGAACTTCTTGGCGTTCCGCGCGCTGACCTTCGCGCCGGCGGGTGCGATCTCTTCACCCGTGTCGGCGTCGATCAGCGGGAAGTCCGGCTTTACGCCTCTCCAGCGCTCGGGCTTGTAGGGCGTCGCCCAGCCGCCAAGTCCTTTTTCCGGAGAGGCGCGCTTTTCAAAGGGGATGGTGTCGTAGAAGACGCTCAAGATCTCTTCGGCGTCCATGCCCAGCGCATAGAGGAAGCTTGTCGCCGGCAGCTTGCGGCGGCGGTCGATGCGCACATAGACGATGTCCTTCGCGTCAAACTCGAAGTCGAGCCAGGACCCGCGGTACGGGATTACGCGGGCGGCGAACAACAGCTTGCCCGAAGCGTGGGTCTTGCCCTTGTCGTGGTCGAAGAAGACGCCCGGCGAGCGGTGCATCTGCGAGACGATCACCCGCTCCGTGCCGTTGACGATGAAGGTGCCCTTGTCCGTCATGAGCGGGATGTCGCCCATATAGACGTCCTGCTCCTTGATGTCCTTCACCGAGCGCGCGCCGGTTTCCTCATCGTTTTCAAACACGATCAGACGCAGCTTCACCTTCAGGGGCGCCGCATAGGTCATGTCGCGCTGAATGCATTCCTCGACGTCGTACTTGGGGTCCTCGAACTCGTAGGACACGTATTCCAGCACAGCACGCTCGTTGAAGTCCTTGATCGGAAAGACCGATTTGAACACCGCTTCAAGTCCGTCGCCGTTGCGGTCGGCGGGACGTACGTCGCGCTGCAGGAACTGTTCGTAGGATGAGCGCTGAACCTCGATCAGGTTCGGCATGGTCACGGCTTCGGGAATGCGGCCGAACGACTTACGGATCCGCTTCTTACCAGTGAAGGTCTGGGCCATTTATGTGTCCTTGAGCCGCGGCGAGGCTGCTTCGCCCGCCGCGCGATGTGTCCACGCATCCGCCCTTGTGCGCCATGGACAGGCGCCGGATGCTGGGCTTGCCCCATCCCTTAGGACGGAGCGCTCCCTCGTCTGGCTTAAGGGCCTAGGGCCAGACCTCGGAGCGGACGCGCAAAACGCCGCCAGACCGCCGAATCGGCGCTGGATCGGATTTTTTCGCGAGACAGGCGAGATAGGTCATTTCCAGCCGGATGGGAAGAGGCAATCTGCAAGAAAATCGCAAGGCCTCTCCCCGCCCCTGTCCCCAGGCGCGCCTACATCTTCGGGCGCCCGGAAAATCCCGCGGCGGTGCGAAGGGCGTCGGCGTCCATCAGCTTGCCGTCCATCACCACCATCCGGGTGTTGCGCAAGGCACCGATCTGCCTGGACGGGTCGCCCTCGACCAGCACGAGGTCGGCGACCTTGCCCACGGCGATGGAGCCGGTGGTCTTGTCCACGCCCACATTGCGCGCCGGCGCAAGGGTCGCCGCGGCCAGCGCCTCCGCCGGGGTGAAGCCCGCCTGGACATAGAGCTCAAGCTCGCGGACGATTTCAAGGCCCGAGCCGTCCGTTCCGGCGACGATCGGCACGCCCGCCTTGTGCAGCGCGCCCGCCAGAGCCGTCAGCTTGCCGAAGGCTTCGCGATAGTCGGCGCGGGTCAGGCCTGCGGGCGGGCTGAAGCCCCCCTGCCGAAAGCCCCGCTCCACCGCCGGCGGCAGGGTGCCGATATAGGGCGCATAGGCGGGGGACAAATCCCCGTTCTCGGGCACGTAAAGGGACTCGAACGTCACCAGGGTGGGGTCCGACACGATCTGGCGCTTCGCCATAGTCGCGATCAGGGACTTCATCGGATCGGCGTTCAGATCGACGCCCTTGGCGAAGCGGCCTGGTCCCTCGAAGCGGGCGATGCCGTTGGAGACGTTCACCACCTCGTCCGGCATGGCCTGCATCAGCACGAAATTGATGTGGGTGATCTCGTCATAGCCTGCATCGATGGCCTGGGCCGGGCGCATGGTCGCGGGGATGTGCCCGTGAACGTGCAGGCCAAGCCTGTGCGCCTCCGCCGCCGCCGCGGGCAGCCAGGCGGGGTTGAAGGTGCCGTAGAACTTCACCCCCACCATGCCCTCGGCCTTGGCCTTGCGGACGAGCGCGATGGCCTCATCCTGCGAAGTGGCGACATTGGCGACCTGGGCGGTGTTGGGCCCCTTTCCGTCGATCAGGGACGACGCATAGACGTGCGGCGACAACAGCTCGCCCCGCGCCCGCCGCGTCGCCCGCGCCACGGTCAGCGCATCGTCATTGCCGGGGTCCCGCACGGACGTCACCCCCAGGGACAACAGCATAGGTCCGGTGGAATCGTCCCCCACATGCATGTGCGAATCCCAAAGCCCCGGCGAAAGGGTCTTGCCCCGGCCGTCGATGACCTGCGCATCCTTGGGGATGCTGACCGACGCCGACGGCCCGACGGCGCGGATCACGCCCTTGTCCACGATCACCGTCTCGTCGGCGACAAAGCGCTTGCCGTCGATGAAGGCGCGGACATGGGTGAAGGCGACGGGTCCGGCCGGGGTCTTCAACAGCGCCTTGACGAGGGCCGGGCTGCGCGCCGCCAGCGCATCGTCCTGCGCCTTGTTCAGCGCCGCGAGGCTGTCGACGGAGTCCGTCGGCAGCACGCCCAGCCCCTGCACGGCGGCGAAGAACTTGCCGTCCGTCGTCGTCCACACCGGCGTTGCGGAGTTGGACAGGCCGCTGATCGCCCAACAGACCACGGTGCGCTGGGCGGTCCCCTGCCCGATCTGCAGCTCGGTCAGCTTTTCGATCGTGGCCTTGCCGCCGGGAAGCAGGTCGATGGAATGGCTGGGCGCGGCGATCAGCGCCTCGGTCAGGACGGCCATGTTGGAGACAAAGGCGCCGCCGGCGGCGACATAGAGCTTGGGCGTCGAATAGGCCGCTTCGCCCGCATCGACCTGGCTCTTCCAGACCGCCTTGGCGTGCCCGACGGCAAAGGTCTCGGCGGCGTCGCCATTGGGGGTGAAGCCGCGCACCGTCAGGCTGGAGGGCATGTGATCCGCGCCGAAGGTCGAGGCCTGTTCAAGCTCGAACTTCTGGCCGCGCAGGTTCATGCTGGCCCGCTCCATCAGCGTGCCGTCGGCCAGGGTCCAGGTATAGATCTGCCCGTGCACCCCGCCGGTGGAGGCGATGACATAGGCCTTGGCGTCGGCGGGCGGCTTGGCCAGCGCTTCCACCGGAACCGGCGCGGCCATCACAGCGGTGGCGGCGCTCCATCCCAGTCCGGCGATGATGGCCGTCGTCATCAAGAGTTTGCGCATGTCGTTCAGTCCCCCGAGTGGCTTGAGCCTTGAACTCTAGCGCCCGCCTGCGCGGAGGTAACGTTACATCGCCGTAAGGCGCAAAAACGGGCCCGAAGGTGATCCCTCGGGCCCGCTGACGTCTGGATAGTCGGTGCGCGGATGGCGCGGCTGACTACTTGATTTCGACCTTCGCGCCGGCGTCTTCCAGCTTCTTCTTGATGTCTTCGGCGACTTGCTTGGACACGTTCTCGACGACGTTCTGCGGAGCGCCTTCGACGAGGTCCTTGGCTTCCTTCAGACCGAGGTCCGAACGCACGCCGCGGACTTCCTTGATCACGTTGATCTTCTTGTCCCCACCGGAGACGAGGACAACGGTGAACTCGGTCTGCTCTTCGGCAGCTTCGGCCGGAGCCGCCGCGCCACCGGCCGGGGCGGCCATCATGGCGACGGGAGCGGCGGCGGAGACGCCCCACTTTTCTTCGAGCATCTTCGACAGTTCGGCGGCTTCCAGAACGGTCAGGGCGGAGAGGTCTTCAACGATCTTGGAGAGGTCGGCGGCCATGTGAGGCAATCCTTTGTTTGGTGTTCAGAGGTTGGGATGTCTTGGAAAGGCGGAAATGACTTAGGCGGCGTCCTTGGCGGCATAGGCCGAGAAGACGCGCGCCAGCTGGCCAGCGGGAGCCTGCAGCACGCCCGCGACCTTGGTCGCCGGCGCATTGAGAAGCCCGAGCAGCGTGGCCCGGATCTCGTCCAGGGTCGGCAGGGTGGCGAGTGCCCCCACGCCCTTCTGGTCGAGGACCGCGGTGCCCATCAGCGCCCCGACGATGGCGAACTTGTCGTTCCCCTTCGCATATTCGGTGACGATCTTGGCGGCCGAGGCCGGGTCCGGCGCATAGGCGATCCCGACCGGACCGGTGAACAGGGCTTCGCCCTTTTCTCCGACGGACCCGTTCAGCGCCTTGATGGCCAGGGTGTTCTTCACGATCTGGTAGGTCGCGCCTTCCTTGCGGAGGCGGCCCCTCAGATCGGTCATTTCCGCAACGGTCAGACCCAGGTTGTGGGTCACGACCACGGCGCCGGCGCCTTCGAATACGCCCTTGAGCGCTTCGATCGCTTCGGCCTTTTGTGCGCGGTCCATTGCGGTCTCCGTAACAATAACGACAGCCGGACCATCCGGCAGCCGACAGAAACGGAACGCACCGCGGGCCCGGGGGCCCGATGCGTCCCGGTCGATCGACCTGTACCGTGAGGAGGTTCAGCCGCCGCCCCTCCCGCCCCTGCCGCAGATGCGGACCAGGTCGCCGGATCGGACGCTGTAACGGCGTCGACATCCCCGTCTCCCCGCGGTGGAGTTTTGAGGGCGCAAGGCTCCCGCGGTTCTCGGACAGGAGGACGGAACGGGCAAGCCCGATCCGTCGAAGGCGCGGTGTATACGCGGCGGAAGGTGGGATGGCAAGGGGGGCTGGGTCCTTCGAGACGGGCTTCGCCCTCCTCAGGATGACGAAGGTTTGTGATCCCCAA
>Ga0316217_10005846_pt1 | contig 12504 bp, 5 predicted proteins | sample 1anoAmetaG_FD_203633 | JGI IMG/M metagenome (GOLD analysis project Ga0316217, IMG submission 203633) | Freshwater microbial communities from Trout Bog Lake, Wisconsin, USA - 1anoA | ecosystem: Environmental > Aquatic > Freshwater > Lake > Hypolimnion/Profundal zone | place: USA: Wisconsin... | reverse complement strand
GAAGTCGGGAGTCGAGGCGAAATTACGGCAGGTCATGTGCAGGACAGAGCGGGTTGGCACCACCGCGCGCCTCGACGCCATGATCAGTGAGCGAACGGAGGAACCTCCCTTCATCGCCGAAGACCTGGATGACCTGACACTGGTTTCAGAGGTGGCGACGGCGCTCAACAGCTACGACCCGATGGAGTTCTGGAAATCAAGCCCGTATCTACTCAATTTCATGAAGGATTACGAGCTGAAGAAACGGTTTGACTTCAACGCCAGTTCGCATCAGGCGTTGAAAGAGGCGGTGACCCGGCACCAACAATGTCTCCTCTCACGCCGGGAGGTGTCCGAGTTCAGCGCCGTGGAGCCCGCCAATCCACGTCTGCGTCTCATGGTGGAGGAGCTGCGTCAAAGCGGCCTCTGGAAAATGCTCTGGATGCCGCCCTCTCTGTCCTATTGGCGGCCCGAGGGGTGTTTCGCCGACTGCACGGACGCCAGCAAGACGCTGCTTTTTTCCGCCTGGAACGTCGCGCCCGATGCGATAGCGACCCTGCTTTCCTACGAGGTTGAGCGGCTAATGACCCGGGAGGTAACCCCCCCCGTAATTTACGACCATATCCATCCATCGCAAAAGCTGCGACGATTCCCCCAGCGTCTGCGTTTCGCCAAGAGTACAGACGGGCAGTTTACCGGCCTCAGCGCCCTCGCTCTTATGCACCCATCGCCCTCCTTGGCAAAGTTGATAGATCCGCTCGCCCTCGCCTTGGAAGTAGGACTGGGAGAAACGCCTCTATTTTCGGATGTGCTGGCACAGGCCCAGCGTATTCTCGAAGCTGCCATCCGTCCGTTGCTACCCGAACGTTCGGTGGCCAAAAAAGGTGATGTCCGCTGGTACCTGGTTGCTCCCGCGTTGTTGGACGCGGTGCATTATCCCGCCATTAGGGAATGGTATGTCACAAAATGGGGGGTGACCAAGACCACCAGTGAGGACGAATCTCTCACCGGACTTCAAGAAGTCATTCGGCATTTCGTCGATTCGCTCACCGGACGTTTTGAAAAACTGGGGGCATTCCCGGCGGACCTCATGGAGGTGGTCGCCGAATTGGCGCTAGGTGGGCATGGTGTCTGCGCACTGCGCTCATTGCAGAGATTCGCCCAAGACATGGCCTGGGATACCCCAGAAATCCTTTCCGCCGCGGCCTTGATAGCCGAAGGGTTCCGGGGGCAGTTCAACGCTCCCGAGGTCATCGCGTTTCTCGAAGGGGATGAAGAAGAGGAGGACGAACGGTACTGGCGCAGGGTGTTGCGGTATGGGTTGGATGGGAACATTCAGTCCTTGCTGGATGAACAGGCGCATGTTCTGTCGGACACGCCGAACCTGGCGGACGCACCGTCAATGACGCGGGTAACTGCCGTGGCGGCGGAACTACATAAGGCGATGTCGATCAGAGCTGTTCCGCTGCGGCCGGATGAAATACGGGTCAATAAGGGGAGTGGCGACCTTGAAATTGAGTCATTCCCCATCAGTTGCCGATACGCGCTTCGCTTTGGTGAGATAAAGGATGAGGATCAGGCACTGGCCCGAAAAGAAGTGGTACGAGTTGCCTTCAACTCACCGTTTCGCCCATTTGTTCTCGCTTCAACTTCGGTAGGACAGGAGGGATTGGACTTTCATGTCTGGTGCCACTCACTAGTGCACTGGAACCTGCCGTCAAACCCCGTCGATTTGGAACAGCGCGAAGGGAGAGTGCATCGCTATAAGGGGTACGCCGTCCGTAAAAACATCGCCCGGGAATTTGGACTTCGCGCACTGATCACGAGGCGATACCAAAGCGATGATCCATGGGAGTTCATGTTCGACCATGCTTCCGATCAACGTAAGGATGGCGCTTCCGACCTAATTCCGTACTGGATCTTCGAAACTGAAGGGGGAGCGACTATCGAACGGCGACTGTTCCTACTGCCCATGAGCAAGGATGCCACCCTCTACCGCAGACTCCAAAAGAGTCTGGCACTTTACCGAATGGTCTTTGCTCAGCCACGTCAGGAAGACTTGCTCAATCACCTGGAATCTGTTTTTCCTGACCCTGAAGAGGCGGCACGGATCGCTGAACGATGGCGAATTTGTCTGGAACCACCACAATAATCGATAGGAAGGTAATGATGCAATCACTCTCCACTCCACTACGAAATAAACTGGAAAACACTGTTAAGAACGCTCGCGACGTCGCCGAGGATGCTGCCCGCGCAGCAGTGGAGCAGTTGGGCGTCCAGCTTAAGGATAAGCCGGCCTACCTGGATGAAGAACAAGCCCAGCTTCGCATCCGACTACGTGCTCACGCCAGACAAGTGGGGGATACCCGTGACCTTGGTGGAGGACAAACAATAAGCCACCTCATTATTGAAACAGCCTATGAGCAGTGGCACCGAATGCTCTTTGCACGTTTCCTAGCTGAGAACCATCTCCTGATGCACCCAGATGGTGTGGCTGTCAGTTTGGCTGAATGTGACGAACTGGCCCCTGACGAGGGTGCTGCTAACGGTTGGGAGTTGGCCGGACGTTATGCTGCGAAAATGTTGCCACAGATTTTCCGCCCCGAATCACCGGTACTCCAGCTTCATTTTGCTCCGGAATATCAAAAACGGATGGAAAAACTACTCGCTGATTTGGATAGCGAGATATTCTCAGCAAGTGACAGTTTAGGCTGGGTTTACCAGTTTTGGCAGGCTAAGAAGAAGGAAGAGATAAACCATTCTGGAGAGAAGATAGGTGCCGATGAACTCCCAGCCGTCACTCAACTATTCACCGAACCCTATATGGTGCAGTTTCTTCTGCACAACTCCTTAGGGGCTTGGTGGGTCAACAATCATCCCGACAAACAATGCACTGTAGAATTTGAATATTTACGGGTCTTAGAAGATGGTACGGCGGCGGCCGGCAAGTATGATGGTTGGCCCAAGCGTCTGGCAGAATTGAAGCTACTGGACCCTTCCTGCGGGTCCGGCCATTTCCTGGTCGCCGCTTTCCTCATGCTGGTGGCAATGCGGATGCAGACGGAAAACCTATCTGCTACTAATGCTTGTGCAGCCGTACTTAGAGAAAATCTTCACGGCTTGGAAATTGACCAGCGATGCGTAGAAATAGCAGCCTTTGCACTTGCCTTAGCGGCGTGGAGTTATCCTAATGCAGGCGGCTACAGGGAACTACCGGAGCTACACCTAGCCTGCAGCGGGTTAGCGGTGAGCGCCAAGCGAGAAGAATGGCTGGCCCTGGCCGATAATGATCAGAAATTCCGTCTTGGGATGGGGCAGCTTTATGATCTATTTGCCGATGCACCGGTTCTGGGCAGCCTGATCCGGCCAGACCGTCTAGGTAAAGGAAGTGCTTTTATTGCTGGCTACGCAGACTTGAAACCACTGTTAAATAAGGCCTTGGAAAAAGAAGCAGCAAATGGTAACTGCGAGGCTGAGGAATTGGGGGTGGCTGCCCAGGGACTGGCCAAGGCTGCGGAGTTACTGGCAGATAAATATCATTTAGTAGTTACAAATGTGCCCTATCTTTCCCGCACCAAGCATTGCGACAAGCTCAAGTCTTTTTGCGAAGCTTGGTATAGCAAGGCTAAGAACGACTTGGCTAATGTCTTTTTGGAACGCTGCCTAGAGTTCAATTTACATGGAGGCGTCACCCAGATTGTCATGCCTCAGAACTGGTTATTTCTTCCAGGCTATAAGAAGCAACGTGAACATTTGCTACGACACGAAACCTGGAACCTTGTCACTTTGTTAGGAGCAAAAGCTTTTAGAACACCTATGTGGGATTTCAATGTTCAGCTACTCACGATGACGCGGCAGACTCCAGGTGAAGGCCACTGCCTGCATGGTATCGATGCCGGTAAACAGCTTACTCCTGACGATAAGACCTCATGGTTGCTCTTAGGGAAGATTGCGCAGGTTGCCCAGTCGGAACAGCTTGGTAATCCTGACGGGAGGGTTTTATTTGAAGAGCAATCAGACCTAAAACTGCTGAATGAATATGCATATCATAATTTGGGCATTTGTTCTGGAGATTCCATCCGTTTTTATCGTAAGTTTTGGGAACTTAAAGACTTTAATGCAGGATGGGCGTGGATGCAGAGTACAGTTCGTGGTACTTGCCAGTTCGGTGGAAGCGAACAGGTGGTGTTTTGGCAAGATGGTTCTGGTGAACTTTACAATTATGTCGTTGAAAAACTCGGAGAAGAACAGGTTGGATCATGGTTAAGGGGCAGAAACGCTTGGGGTAAGAAAGGAATACTTGTCAGTGCAATGGGAGAGTTACCGGTAACTCACTATTTAGGAGGCTTTTTTGATGAAAATACAGTCGTTCTGATTCCAGAAGACGAAAAAAATGTTGAAGCTATTTGGGCGTTCTGCTCTGACGCCTCTTATGCAATAGAAGTGCGAAAGACTAATCAAACCCTAAAAGTCCGTGGTGACCTAGTAAAAGTTCCCTTTGATCTCGCCCACTGGCAGCAGGTTGCCGTCGAACGCTTCCCTAACGGCCTTCCTAGACCTTATTCCGACGACCCGACTCAATGGATTTTCCATGGCAATCCGGTGCCATCGACCTCACCACTTCAAGTAGCGGTAGCTAGACTTCTCGGCTACCGCTGGCCGGCAGAAATTGACAAAACAATGGAACTCTCCGATGAAACACACCAGTGGGCTGCCCTCTGTACTGTATTGGATGACATGGTGGACGACGACGGCATTGTCTGTATCGCGCCGGTACGTGGAGAAAAATCTGCCTCCGAGCGGTTGCACAACCTCTTGGTTGTAGCTTATGGTGATGATTGGTCACCCTCCCTGCAATCCAAGCTATTGGCAGAGGCTGACTGTGCCGGCAAAACCCTGGAGGTATGGCTCCGGGACAAGTTCTTCGAGCAGCACTTCAAACTCTTCCACCACCGTCCTTTCATCTGGCACATCTGGGACGGTGTTAAGGACGGTTTTGCTGCGCTAGTGAACTACCACAAACTCACCCGCCAGAACCTAGAAACCCTTATTTACACCTACCTGGGAGACTGGATCAAGCGCCAGGAGGATGAGATCAAACAGGGCCAGGACGGCGCATCCATCCGTCTGACTGCAGCAATGAAACTCAAATCAGACTTGGAAAAGATCCTGGAGGGTGAGCCCCCCTATGACATATTTGTCCGCTGGAAAACGCTCGAACAGCAGTCTATTGGCTGGGAACCCGACCTGAACGACGGAATATGCCTCAACATCCGTCCCTTTTTCCAGGCCGGCATCCTGAGAAAAAACCCGAACATTAACTGGAACAAGGACCGCGGCAAGGACGTGGAGTCTGCCCCATGGTATCGCCTTGGTCTTCAATATGGCGGGAACGAAGGGGACCGAATCAACGAACATCATTTGAGCCTAGCGGAGAAGAAGGCCGCTCGGGAATCCGAGAAATAAAACCAAACGCGCACACCATTTAAGCTTGTTTTTTGCAGATTATATGCGATAATTGGACATAAATCAAACTGCGCGAGGGACCAAGCCATGCTCATCGAGTTCAGCGTTACGAACTTTCGTTCCATCCGTGGGACCCAGACCCTTAATATGGCCGCCAGCAAATACGACAAGGAGCTGGTGGGAACTAACTGCACAGAGACCCCGGTCGTGGGCCTGCCGCGGCTACTCCGTTCCGCTGTTATCTACGGGCCGAACGCCGCAGGCAAGAGCAACCTCCTGAAGGCGCTGGGGTTCATGCAGAACTTCGTCCTTAAGTCCCATTCCCATCAAGAAGGGGCAATGATCAATGTGGCCCCCTTCGCGTTGGCGGGTGAAACGAAGAACGAGCCGAGCGAATTTGAGATCTTCTTTATCCAGGACGGCATCCGCTATCAGTTCGGTTTTGCTGTCAACAGATCGCGGGTGACCAAAGAGTGGCTTTATTCCTATCCGAAGGGTCGCGTGAAGCGGTTATACGAGCGGGCTTTCGACCCTGATCTTAATGACGATAAATGGTACGATCCCAGCCTTACCGGGCCGAAGGATCTTTGGAAAAAATCCACCAGAAAGAATGCTCTCTTCCTTTCAACCGCTATTCACTGGAACAGCGAGCAACTAAAGCCAGTTTTCAACTGGTTTCAGAGCAATCTGGTAGTCATACTCCCTGGTGGTGAATTCAACATTGGCCATTCTATTAATCAATGTACTACCGATGAAGGTAAGCAAAAAATTATGGAGTTCATGAACGCAGCGGATATCAGTATTGCAGGTATCGAACTGCAGAAGCTGGCATTAACACATGAATTACTTCCTTTGGATATGCCTCAGTCCATCAAGGATCAGATTGTAAAAGACGGCGTTTCGCTTGTAAGGTTTCAGCACAAAACTGATACAGGGGAATCACTTACGCTTGATATTACTGAGGAATCAGATGGCACACAAAAACTTTTCAGTTACGCCGGACCGCTGCTGGAGGTGCTTGCAAATGGGCGCATCCTCGTGGTAGATGAGCTTGATACGAGCCTTCACCCTCTGATGGTTCGCTTTCTCATCTCTCTTTTCCAAAATCCAGTAATTAACAAGCACAACGCACAACTTGTTTTCACGACGCATGACACTTCCGTCCTAGACCCTGAACTCTACCGTAGAGACCAAATCTGGTTTGTTGAGAAGGCGAAAGACCAGTCGAGCAGGCTATACCCGTTGAGCGACTTCAGCCCCAGGAAAGGTGAAGCCCTTGAACGAAATTATCTCCATGGTCGCTATGGGGCGTTGCCGTTCATTGGCGAGTTGAGGTTTTAATGGGAACTGACAACCTCTTCCATAAACGGAAAGCCAAAGCTGCGGACGCACATCGCCGTAAAAAGGCTACACAAGCACTTTACGAACGAGTTTTGATCGTTTGTGAAGGTGAAAAAACGGAGCCCTATTATCTCAAAGGCCTCCGTACATCGCTCAGGCTGCATCCTGCAAATGTCGTCATTGCCGACAAAAAAAGCGGTCTTGACCCGAAAGGCCTGGTGGAATACGCCTTGGAGGAACTGAAGAAGGATTCCGACTTTAACCATGTCTTCTGCGTCTTCGACAGGGATAAACACCGCACCTATGATGCCGCACTGGATAAAATACGCTCAAAACGGCTAAAGGGAGACACTAAACTCCACCCGATCATCTCGATTCCGTGTTTCGAGATCTGGATACTGCTTCACTTCAACTATACTACCGCCCCCTTTCAGGCCGCAGCTGACGACTCCAACTGCGCTCTTGTCGTTAGGGAACTCCGCAAGGAGGGGCGAATCCCCGGTTACGAAAAAGGGATCGCAAAGGTCTTCGATCTCACAGTTGACAACATTGACACGGCAATTTTGCGTGCGAAACGACTCGAACAGTTTCATCTCACCAGCGGGGTCGATAACCCTTCTACCAAGATGTACCAGCTCGTGGAGCATCTGAGAGGCATGAACCGATAAAAGGCTCCTTCAATGAATTCGACTATACTAGACAGGCTGATTGACTCGATCAAGAAGGCATCGGCCTTCAACCAGACGGCCCAGGTATCCCCGGCTGCTGTGCTGTGGACCGACAAAGAGCGGCAATGGGAAACGGTTATGCCCCTGCTCACGGGGACATTCCCTCATCTCTTGATATTGGGCGATTACGCTCCGGAGGCTAAAACCGGCCCCGCAATCTGGCTAAAGTGCATGATCGCGCGAGCCCTTCCGGAAGCAAACTGGCCGGAACTGACGGTCCCCATCATATATCTTCCTGGCGTGAGCCGCATGGAACTGCGGGCAATCGAAAGCTGCCCGACGGAGTTGCAGCCACTGGCAGAGCTACAGTATCGGGGAACCTTTTGGAGCCAGAAAAACGGCAAGGACTGGACCCTTAATGCCTTTCTGAAGTCCCCCGAGGGCGGGATAGGTCTTGACGTAGCCCAAGATGAAAAGACGCTCCAAGCCCTGCGACGGGCTTTCCGTTACGTTCTGGAAACCCCGGTCGACTCTCTGAAAGGAAAGCGACTGGAAGCTCAGGATTTCAACCTTCTCCTGACTGCCGATCCCGTACGGGATCTATTGCGGTGGCTGGATGATCCGGAAACTACAAAAAAACAGTGGGTCAATGAAGAGTGGGAGGCATATTCGGCCTTATGTAAAACTGAATTCTCGTTTAGCCCATCCACGGATGGTGAACTGACGGGAGCGGAAAAGCTGGCACACCGTCAAGGGCCGTGGGCTAAGGTATGGCAGCGCTATACTGAGTCACCCCAGCTCTACCCTAAGCTACCCGACCTCCTTCGGCGCACGGCGCTGCCTAACGATCTATTCACTGACAAGTCTGCCTGGCCTCAACACAACGAATCCCAAGAAGGTGAGCTGCGTCTTTCTCTGGAAAAGCTGCTGGAATGTGCTCCCCATGATGCCCGCTTCAAGGTGCTTGAACTGGAGCGACAAAACGCAGAGCGCCGCAAATCGGTTTGGGCCAGGTTGGGGCAAGCTCCTCTGGCTGTGGCGCTGGGGCATCTTGCAACGGTTGCCAAAGGAACTCAGCAGGCAATCATAGGGGATACGCCCGATAACATGGCTGCCACGTATCAGCAAACTGGCTGGCTGGTTGACGATGCCGCGTTAAAAGCGCTATCGAGCGTCTCCAGGGCAGATGACGTCAAGGCAATTCAGACAGCAATCCAGAGCATCTATAAACCGTGGCTGGAAGATTCTGCGTTCAGACTACAGGAGGCAGTTGCAAAATCCGGTTACCCTGCCAACGCTGCTAATGACGATGCAAAAAACGGTGACCTTGTGCTCTTCGTGGATGGTCTCAGATTTGATATCGGTCACAACCTCATGCAGCAACTGGGAGCACGGGGTTGTGATACATTACTTGCCGCGTCCTGGTCCGACCTGCCCACGGTTACCTCTACGGCAAAACCTGGGGTCTCTCCGGTTGCCGGCCAGATTGCGGGAACACCAGAATGTACTGACTTTGTACCGAATGCTGCCGCAAGCGCCAAGACCTTAACCACACATTATTTCAGGAAATTGCTTGAAGACAGCGGCTGGCAGGTGGTGGCAAAAGGCGAATATGGTTCGGCTGACGGGAAGGCATGGGCGGAATTCGGAGACTTCGATCATTACGGTCATGAGCACGGCTGGAAGCTGGCCCGTCATATCGAAGTTCAACTAAATGAACTGGTGGAGTATGTCGAGGCACTGCTGAGCGCCGGATGGCTGCGGATCAGAATCGTCACCGATCACGGCTGGCTGTTGTTGCCGGGCGGCTTGCCAAAGGCCGACCTCCCCAAATGCCTGACTGAAACCCGCTGGGGCCGCTGTGCTCTGGTAAAGGGCTCCGCAACTATAGACCATCAAGTGGTACCCTGGAGATGGTGTACCGATGTGCAGGTGGCAATAGCACCGGGAATCGCCTGTTTTACCAGCGGCAAGGAGTACGACCACGGGGGTATCAGCCTCCAGGAATGCCTGATCCCGGTGGTAACCATAACCCGCAAAGCGGCTAAAGCGTCAGCTAAAATCAAGGACCATACCTGGCGTGGCCTACGGTGCAAGGTGACCATTGACGGGAGTGCCAAGGGATTAAAGGTGGACATTCGCACCAAGCCGGCGGATGTTCTGTCGAGTGTCGCCAACGATGGGAAGCTTATCGATGACGGACAGAACGCCTCGCTGCTAATTGAAAAAGATGAATTGTTAGGAACGGCCGCGGTTCTTGTCCTTGTGGACCAGAACGGCTCAGTGATTTCAAAGATACCGACAACCATCGGTGGAGATAAGTGATATGGAAATGGACGCGTTAGACAACAAATCTGCCGGGGCCTTTGACGGCTATCTCGTACGCAAGGATTTGGTCCGCCAGTTCAGCAGGCAGTATCCGGTGCCGACCTACGTGGTGGAGTTCCTGCTTGGGCGGTATTGCGCCAGCGTGGATCCTGCGGAAATCCAGGAGGGACTGACCATCGTCGAGCGCCAGCTTGCCTCACGCACGGTAAAGGCCGGCGAGGAAGAGCTATTCAAGGCCAGAGCGAGAGAGCAGGGTTCAGTCAAGGTAATCGATATTATCAGCGCCCGATTGGATGCCAAGAGCGATTCATACCTGGCAACTCTCCCCAGCCTGCGCTTGAAAGATGCGAGGATCAGCCCCGAGTTGGTTCGCCAGAACGAGCGGATGCTCACCGGCGGCTTCTACGCGGAAATCGAGTTGAACTACGATGCCAGCATTGCTCAGGAAAGCAGCGGAAGGCCTTTCGGCGTCGAGTCGTTGCGAGCCATCCAGTTATCCAAGAACGACATCCTTGATGACCTGGGTAAAGGGCGAGAACAGCTGACGACTCAGGAGTGGAAAGAATTACTTTTGCGAAGTATCGGTCTGGAGCCAGAGAAGCTGAGCTCGCGTCAACAGGACGTTGTTCTTCTCCGGATGGTTCCCTTTGTAGAGCGTAACTACAATCTGGTGGAACTCGGCCCCAGGGGGACTGGCAAGAGCCACCTTTTCCAGCAGATATCCCCCTACGCCCATCTGATATCCGGCGGCAAGGCCACCGTGGCGAGCATGTTCGTCAACAACGCTTCCGGCCAGCGCGGCCTGGTTTGTCTGTATGACGTCGTCTGCTTCGACGAGATTTCAGGGGTATCCTTCGACCAGAAGGACGGCGTCAACATCATGAAAGGGTACATGGAGTCGGGCGAATTCAGCCGCGGCAAAGAAAGCATCAGGGCTGACGGCAGCATGGTGATGGTCGGCAACTTCGACGTGGACGTTGAACACCAGCAGCGCATCGGCCACCTGTTCGGGCCCATGCCACCAGAGATGCGCAATGACACGGCTTTCATGGATCGCATCCATGCCTACCTACCAGGCTGGGATATACCAAAGATGAACCGAGATATCTTTACCGACCACTTCGGCCTAGTAAGCGATTTCATATCGGAATGCATGTCTCAGCTACGAAAACAGAGCCGCGCGACGGCACTCCAGGGGCGTGTCCTGTTCGGAGGCAGCCTGAGTGGACGAGACATGACGGCTGTGACCAAGACGGTGAGCGGCCTGCTCAAGCTGATTTATCCAGATCAGCAGAAAACCGTAGCTGACGAGGACTTGGAATGGGCCATCCGGCTAGCTCTGGAGATGCGCCGTAGGGTAAAGGAGCAGCAGAAGCGGATTGGCTCCGCAGAGTTCCGCAATACGCACTTCAGTTACACCATGGGCGAAGACGGGGTTGAAAAGTTTGTCGCCACCCCGGAACTGCAAAATGAAAACAGTATCGGTCTGGATCCGCTTGAGCCGGGCCAGGTTTGGACCATCAGCCCCGGCGGCATGGACGAATATTCCGGTCTCTATCGAGTCGAGATCAATGAAGGTCCGGGATCGGGCGTTAAGATTCTCAACAAGCCGGCACCTCAACCCTTCCAGGAGAGTGTCCGCTTCGCCGAGCAGAACCTGTATGCCCGTTCAAAAAGCCTGGTAGGCGACCGTGATCCCCGCCTGCATGAATTCACCGTTCAGTTGCGCTCCTTCGACGCCTCCACCAATGGTGGCCAGCTCGGCGTGGCGGTTATTGTCGCCTTATGCAGCTCGCTCCTGAAAAAGCCGATTCGGGGCGGGTTGGTCGTAATCGGAGGGGTTAACCTGGGGGGCTCCATTGAACCTGTCTATAATGCCGTGACCATCGCTGAACACGCTGTCGAGAAAGGTGCCAATGCCGTACTGATGCCGGTAAGCTGCAGAAAGCAGCTAAATGACCTATCCGATGACATGGCGACGAAGATTGACATTCAGTTCTATGCGGATGCCAGGGACGCGGTGCTTAAGTCGATCATGGAGTGACATCTGTGAATGGGGGCCACAATGACCAAGGACGAACAGGAGATCTTGACGGGATTTCTTATGCAAAGCATAACCTCGGCCGGGTACGATTACAAATCCGGAGATGTTCAATTCAAGATAGACCTGCTTGAGCGAGCCCTTGAAGTGCTGCGCTACGAATACAAACATCTAAAGAACGAGCTTCCCTTTGAGGAATTCATCTCAGGCTTCGTATCTTTGACGCATGGTAGATTGAATTTCGCTGCGCCCAAAAAACGTACTGACATCGGTACCGGTACTGCAGCGGTCCGGCTCCAACCGAAGTTACTCATGTTCCTCCTGCTCTACCACCGCGACTACTACAAGGTATTTGACATCATTGACAAATTCATTGAAAAGATCTGGGATGAGCTTCAGGTCGTAGACTTCAAAAAGACTCAGACCGGCGTTACACGATGTTTTACCAACACTCGCTTCGCTGCGACAACTCTACGGGATTACGGCTTTCTCAAATATACTAACAAAGAAGCTTTTAAGACCTGGACGCTCTCCTTACCCGGCTTTCTGGTAGCTTCAAAGGTGCTAGAGGATCAAAACTGGAAAATCCCGGAAACACAGAAGCAAACGGGTTTTGACCTCCACCCGGATATCCATCTCGCATGGGATAGCCTTCAAACCTTCGATGATTTTACGGGGAGA
>Ga0316217_10005845_pt1 | contig 12505 bp, 5 predicted proteins | sample 1anoAmetaG_FD_203633 | JGI IMG/M metagenome (GOLD analysis project Ga0316217, IMG submission 203633) | Freshwater microbial communities from Trout Bog Lake, Wisconsin, USA - 1anoA | ecosystem: Environmental > Aquatic > Freshwater > Lake > Hypolimnion/Profundal zone | place: USA: Wisconsin... | reverse complement strand
AGCAGATTACCCAGGTGGCCATGGATCACGGCATGGTTTCGCCGTTTACCTCGATTTTAATGGTGGATGCCGCGCAACGTGCGCCGGCACCGAAATAGTAAGTGACTCAAAATGTTTTTCACCAAGGAGATTGTCATGAAACGATTGATGTGTTTTACAATTATTATCATTATTGCCGGTATCAATGGTTGCGCCAGTTATGCCACGCCGGGCGGGCCGGCGGATATGTCGGCGGTGGGCATGTCGGACCTGGCCCGCAAAAATGGCACCGATGCCGCGCTGCTTTCGGCGTTTGATAAAAAGCCGCTGGCACATCTGCCTGCATCCATCGCCATCGCGCACATTCAGGCGCCGGGCTACCGTTCCGATACCGCCGTGGGCTGGGGCAGCGGCAAGTATTCTGTCATCACCGTCGGCGAAGTGGACGATCAACCCGCCATAGAAAAACTGGCCAAGCTCGATTCCATCGCCCAGATTGCCCCGATCAATCGTCTGCTGCTGCCAAGCGAATTAAGCTCCGATTTGGAACTGCGCAATGCCGCCGCCCAACTGCACGCCGACATGCTGCTGATTTACACTTTTGACACCACTTTCCGCGACAATGACGTGGCCGGGCCGTTGTCGGTGGTAACACTTGGCCTGGCACCCGACCATACTATCAAGGTTGTCAGCACCGCTTCGGCCATCCTGCTGGACACCCGCAACGGTTACGTCTACGGCATCGCCGAGGCCACAGATACGCAAGACAATCTCAGCACCTCGTGGAATAACGATGACGCCGTGGATGCCAGCCGGCGTAAAGCCGAACGCGAATCGCTCAAGAAGTTGGTGGATGAATTTGCCAAAACCTGGGCCGGTGTGAATAAACAACTGGCGGCCAAGGGTGGCAAGTGAGAAACATGGATGGGCTGAAGCCTGTTTTACAAAATGGGAGTTGAAATGAAGCGATATCATTGGACGCTCGTTAGCATTCTCATTACGTTTGGTTCGCTTAATATCCAACAAATCCAGGCGACGACTCGCCCAGCCGATCTTTGGGACGTTGGTCAGGCAGCAGATATCAGAAGCTGCCGACCCAGCAAGAGACCCGGAAGCCGGCGCGATTATCCAAGCCCATGCCCAATTGCGCCAGTTGATGACAGAAGGCCAGCGGCATAAGTATGACAGTAACACTGCCGGTGATGCCAGCACACAGCCGGCACCGAATCAGTGATTGCAGCCGCGCAAATATCATGAAATGATTGATATTACTCCTTTTCTCAACACGACTTAACGTAAAATAAGCAAGAAACTGCTTGCAAGCGGCATTTTGGAAAAATTATTTTTTTAACCTATTACGCTGCAATCACTTGTGTTTCCAGCCACAAGAATTTTCCCTCAAAATGGGGGGTCTGCGCACCTATGGTAGAGGCACCATCATAAATTACCCGAATTTCCATCCGCGAAATCCGCGCTATCAGCGGTTGAAGAATCTGTGAATAATTTTCTTGCATCCAAAAGTCCCGTTCGTTACATTTATCGCATCCGAAAAAATTCGCCGGACCGCCACGGTGACGCTCCGGCGTAAATACGGCTTAGAACCATGTTGCGCGAAGGAGATATCATGTCCAAGCGATCTTATTTATCTCGTTTGGTGTTTGGTGCGCGTGCGGCGCGGGGCCATATTTATCATCGTTTTGCTAAAATGGGGGGGGGTAAATCTGCTTTTGGCCCGGCAGTGATTGAAGCATGTGAATCCCGCATGATGCTCGCCGCCAGCACGCTTTATTGGGATGCCCCCAACCTGCAAGCCGGCAGCGCAACGTGGAGCACCACGGCGGCTAACTGGAACACCCAGCCGGATGGCAGCGGCAGCGTGGTGCCGTGGACTAATGGCGATGATGCAGTCATCTGCACTGGCGGCAACGCCACCATCACTGTCTCGGGTAACGTAACCGCCGACAGTATCACCTTCGGTGCTGTCGGCTATACCATCGCCGGTTCGGCTATCACGCTGAGCGCGCCCACGTCGCCGATTACCGGCAACCAAGCGGCCACAATCACCAATGACATCGTCGGCAATCCCATTTTCAACGGCTCCATCTCTTTCAATGGCACGATAACCGGCAATGCCACCTTCAATGACGATAGCGCCAATAACGGCAATGTCACTGGCGACGGCATTTTCAACGACAGCAGTTCCAACAATGGAAACGTGACCGGCAACGCCACCTTCAACGACTCCAGCGACAACTATGGTGGCATTGGCGGCGACGCCACGTTCAATGACCAAAGCTGGAATTACAGCACCATCAGTGGTGACGCCACGTTCAACGGCTCCAGCTATAACTATATCCCCGGCAATGTGAATGGCGATGCCGTCTTCAACGACAGCAGCTCGAATTGGGGCACCATTGGCGGCAACGCCACGTTCAACGATGGCACCTACGACGAAGAAGGCATCATTAGTGGGAATGCCACGTTCAACGACTCCAGTAGCAACTACTGGGGGGGCCACGTTAACGGCAATGCCATCTTCAACGGCGGCTGCAACGAGGGTACGGTCAACGGCGATGCCATCTTCTACGGCGGCACTTCCAATCAAGGCTCCGTGTACGGTGACGCCATTTTCAATGACGACAGCAATAACCAGGGCGGTTGTGGCGTGGCCATCTTCAATGACAACAGCTACAACGATTATACCCTGAACACTTGGTACATGCTTAACAAATTACGGCGTTCACAACTGTCGCTTTCCAACGTGCATACTTCCAATGACTACTATGACAACTCGATTGGCATTGGCGATGCTACCTTCAACGACAACAGTTATAATGATGGCACCGTTGGCGAAGCCACCTTCAATGACAACAGCGTTAATTGGCTTACGATCAACGACGACGCAAACTTCAATAACGACAGTGTCAACTGGGGCATGATCGGTGGCGATGCCACCTTCAGCGACTACAGCTACAACGTCGGGTTTGTCACCGGTTACGCCGGGTTTTCCGATCACAGCTACAATGAGGGAACTATTTCGTGGGGCGCCAGCTTTGCCGACTACAGCTACAACGACGGGACTGTTTCCGGTGGCGCTGATTTCTACGACTCTGCCTACAACGCCGGCATGGTCATCTTATCAAACTTCGATTTATCCGGCGTCACCCTTACCGGCGGGTGCTACCAGATTCCCTCGGGCGTTACCGCAACGAACAACGGCGGGCTAGTGATTAATAACGCCACGCTGGAAAATTACGGCACCATCTACTGGCAGACCAGCGACCTGAGCCAACTGGCCAACATCAGCAATAGCGGCACCATTGTCTATAATTATCCTGGAGCAATAAGCATTACCGGACAGACCATCGTCATCTCCCCGGGTCAAAGCTATACCGGCGAACTGGCTGACTTCACGGATAACGCTCCCGATGCCTGGTCCGATCCATCTCTTTATTGGGTGTCCATCAATGGGGACTATAACATCCCCATGGAGGCGATTGCCCCGGATGGCAGCGGAGGATTCACCGTTTCCGGCGAGATCATTTATTATTCCCCTGGCCTATATACCGTCACGATTGGCGTCAGCGGCCCCGACAATCGGAGTGCCAGCATCACTGATTCAGTCTACGTGACCACATTGACGGCCACCGGCCAGACCTTCACCGCCGTACAAGGCCAAGCGTACAGCGGCAACGTGGCCACGTTCACGGATGCCATTTCCGGAACACCGGCAAGTAACTACACCGCCAGCATTGATTGGGGCGATGGCTCGACAACTTCACCATTGGATGGCTCGGCGGTGGCCATCACCAGTGATGGCCATGGCAACTTCACGGTGAGCGGTAATCACACTTACACCCAGGCCGGCACGTTTTATCCCCAGGTTACGATTACCGAAGGCGACGTTACCACGAGTGCTTCCGCCGAAGCGGATGTGAGCGGATTTGCAATCTCGCCGCAGGCGATCAACGCCACATTGCCAAGTGGTAATTTCAGCGGCACGGTGGCCACTTTCACCGACAATGGCGTTGATGCATCGGATGTGAACAGCGATTATTCCGCGACCATCAATTGGGGCGATGGCAACACCTCGCCGCAAGATGGCCAAGCAGTGGTTGTCGCTTACGATAGCAACAACGATGACTTTACCATTACTGGCAATCATACCTATTTGTCGGCTGGCACGCCGACAGTGACGATTACGGTTACCGGCCCGGATAGCCGCAGTGCCGTTAGTTCCGGCACGGTCGCCGACGTCACCAACCTGACGGTTACCGCAGAAACATTCCCCGCCCTGCAAGGCCAAAGCTTTACCGGCCCGGTGGCCACGTTCACCGATGCCAGTGGCAACACCAATCCAAACCAATACACCGCCAGCATCGATTGGCTGGGCGATGGCAGCGATGTCACCACCGGCAGCATTACATATGCCAATGGAATCTTTACAATTACCGGAAACCAGACTTTTACCTCCGCCGGAACCTGCTACCCGGTGGTGACCATCACGGATAACAGCAATCAATCGTATGCAACCGCTTTCGATGAGGCGGATGTCACGGGATTTGCCATATCACCCCAGCCGATCAGCGCGACCTTGTGGGACGGCACTTTCAGCGGCATAGCGGCCACATTTACCGACGATGGCGTTGGTGCCACGACGAATCCGGCCGACTATACCGCCACGATTGATTGGGGCGATGGTTCGAGGGATTCATCGCAAAATGGTTCGGCTGTGGTTATCGCCTACGACAGCACCAACGATGACTTTACCATTACTGGCACTCACAATTACTGGTGGGCCGGCACACCGACGGTCATGATTACGGTAACCGGCCCAGATAGCCGTACAGGTAGCGCCACCGAGTCCGGCAATGTCACCAGCCTGACGATTACCGGCGAAACATTTTCCGCCGCGCAAGGCCAGGACTTCGCCGGCGAGGTTGCCACGTTCACCGATATCTATGGCACCTATGATCCGACGATTTACACGGCGACCATCGACTGGCTGGGTGATGGCAGCGATATAACCACCGGTAACGTCTATTGCACTGGCTATGGAAGCTTCGCGGTTGCCGGCAATAGCACATTTACCTCCGCTGGCACTTTCAACCCGGTTATCACCATTGTCGATGCCAACACCGGCAACAGCACCGCCACGGCGTTAAGCATCGGCAATGTCACCGGCATCATTGCCACGGCGGCATCGTCAGTCAGCGCTAATGAAGGTCAGCCAACCGGCGATGTGGTATTAGCCACCTTCACCAACACGTCGTCGAACACCAGCGGCGACAGTTATACCGCCAGCATCGACTGGCTGGGCGATGGAACCGACGTAGGCACTGGCACGGTTACTTACATCGGCGGCGGGAACTACACCGTTACCGGCAACAACACCTTTGCATCATCCGGTACATTTAATCCGGTGGTGACGATCACCGACACCACCAACCCGGCCAATGAATTCACCGGCACGGCCAGCGCCGAAGTTGATGTTGCCGGGCCTTCCGATGTCAGCATTGCTGGCGATTCGACCGCGCAAGAAGGCTCGCCTTACACACTGGTTTTATCTGCACCGGAAGTGGGGGCCAATACGATCACCGGGTGGACCATAAACTGGGGCGACGGCAGCGGCAACCAGACAGTCGGCATCGATCCCACGACTGGAACGGTGCCAGACTCCGTCGATCATATTTTCGCCACAGGTGTGGCATCGGCCAGCATCACCGCCACGGCTACCGACCAAGGCGGCACCTATGCCGCCGATGCGCCAGTTGCCGTCACGGTTGTGCCGGCTGCGCCGGACAATGTTTTGGCACAATGGAACGAAGACGGCACGGTTTCGCTTTCGTGGACCGAGCAATCGGCTTTGGCAACGTCATTCGTGATCGGCGAATCGACTGATGGCGGAAACACATTTACCACGCTGGCGACTATCTACGCCGGCAACACCACTTACGCGGTTAGCAATCCTGCTGCCGGCGCAAGCTTTGCCGTGGCGGCGGCGGATGCAACGGGAGCCTCGGACATGGCGAGCGAGACGCTCAATGCCTCTGATCTAACGCTAACCGCCACGGTCAATTCCAGCAGCGCCATCAATGTCTTTTACACCAGCACATGCCCAGCGGGTACAAATTACTTGTTGGAGTGGAAGACCCCCTTGGACACTAACTTTCACTCGTTTACATTTGACGACAATACCACCGGATCGGGGACGATAGCCGATCCCTGGGTGGTCGGCAATCTGATCTCATGCGGCAATTATAGCTTTCGTTTGCGTGCAGATTTAGACGGCAATGCCGTTTATGTCGATGGTAATGCAACCATTAGCGATCCGTCGAATCCAGCGTTTCCGGTTCCCACGTTTGGCTCGCAAGGGCAAGATATTACTGTAACGATGCCATCCCAGGAGGATATTCCTGCTGGCTATTCGCTCTTTTGTCTTAGCATACAGTTTTGCACGCCTGATTGTACCGGCTACACGGGCTGGTTCCCTGACGATGATGTTGACGGTGGGCAGGTATATGCAAGCGATGGCCTTTCTCCTGGCCAGACGATTGTCGTATCCAATTATGGAGAAGGTTGGGCTGATATGCAGTATCGAGCGTCTTTGACCTACGAAGACACTTCAGCAGACTATGTGAGTTGTGCCTCGTCCATATCGGGGCAAGTCACCAATCCCGACTGCTCCGGGTCGGCACCACAGGCGGGAAATGGCGGATTAACGGTAACACCCAATCTTGACGGTAATGGGACGCCAGATGGAACATACGACATAAGTTGGACGGGGAGCGGCAGTTTGATAATCAACAGCGATTCCGGGCCGAACTTAGGGCCGGATGGCAGCTATATTACCACCTTAAACACGGATGATTCGCTCGATTCCTTCTCCCCGCCGCGAGCCTTTGTCGCCGCGCGGATCGTGGATCCAGCAAGCCAGCAAAATCCTTCCGGAAGCGAATCGCCGTATGGAGTGATTATTCCACCTGCCGCCGCTTATCCAAACGCGCCCAGCAACCTGTCGGCAACCTTAGGTAATCAGCCCAACCAAGTGAACCTGCTTTGGAACGATAACTCCAACAACGAGATGAGCTTTATTGTCGAGGAGAAACTTGACAGCGATCCGAATTCGGCGGATTGGATGCAGGTCGGTTCCGCACTCAGTGCGGACACGGAAACCGACACGCTGACACTGCCCAGCAACAATCACGTCTATGACTTGGCAGTTTTGGCGTCGAACGCAGCCGGTAATTCGACTGCCGCGACAACCAAGGTGTCGGGCGTTGCACTACGGAGCGTTACTTTTGGTGGAAGCGCCTCACAAACCATTGAGCGTGATAATGGTAGCGGGCCTTATACCGGTCCGCAGTGGTTCGATGGCAACTTGAACGGCAAGATCGATCCAGGCAGCTTTAAGCCGTTCTCCAATGGAACAATTGACAACCAAGCTAATCCAAGTGATCTGGAACTCGATTATCCCGTTAGCTATATTCGCAGTTCGAGCAACAGCAGCACATACATCACCGCCACCGTGTCCCTGCCCTATGTTGGTGCTGCTGGAGCCAATTGGGAGATGGAGGCCGATGCCAGCGGCTACATCTTTCCAGCGGTACATGTTACTGATTCAGGAGGTAATCTGACCGCAACGTTGACCGCTCAACAGGCGATTCCTGAGGCAATCCGCGACACCGAAGTGGACATCGTCTGGAAACTCTCCACTAATGGTGGTGCCAGTTTCTTTAAGGTCGGGGAAAGCGAGAACCGCGTGTACGTCACCGGCGGCTCGGCCAACGGAGCATATGAGACGGAGTTGGACATTGGCTGTGCGGCAGCCGATAAGGTGAACATGAGGGACGACCCGAACAATCCGGGGCAAGCACTTCAAGCTGACCAACGAACAGCCGTGGATCACATCTTCAGCAAATTCGAGAGCCTAAACATCAAGCGGGTCGATGGCACGGTGATGTTGTATAATCACCAGCCGGGCTTTGGAGGTAATGCCCCACAGATGCTCGCGCAGCCGCAAGGCAGGGGACAGTGTACGGCGTGGGCCGATCTGCTCGTACAGGTATTGAGATGCCAAGGAATCGCCGCCACCCCAGTTGACATCGATCCACCGGGAGCAGCGGCGAGGTTCGCGGTCAAACTTATGCCAGCCCAAGGCAATGCCAGCTACACGACGGGAACACAAGCGCGCGGCGGGTTCAACTTCCACCAAGTGGTGGCCATTGGGGTCTATCCGAACGAGATCTTCGACCCATCGTACGGTGGACTGACTGTCGGAACCAGTGCCGTAGACGTCGAGGAAAAATATGAGACCAATAATATCACGGCATTTTTGGAGGGAACATGGGTGCCTGATCAACACGTTTACACCGGTTCGCCTTTAGTTGTTTTTTCGCCATCACTAGCATGGCTATGGAGTCCCTAATGAAATGCGTTTTGCTTTTTACCACATTGGTTGTGGTCGCATGTGCGGCCAACGTGTCGTCGGAAAATCAGGCTGGCCCCACACTCGCCACACGGGCACCCACCCGCGTTAGCGTTGTACTGCCGAATGAAGTTTCCACGCGTCAGCGGGTTCCGCTCGCGATTACTTTGTATTATAATGGGGATGAGACCGCTCAATTGAGGAACGGTACGTTGACGAACTATTCATTCCTGTATCTGCTGCTGGATGAGAAGGGACAGCAGGTCGCAGTTAATCCGTTTATCCGGGAAGCTGTTACGGTTGATTTGCAGCTCAAAGGGCGTCAGCCGATTTATGAGCCAGCACCCACTTTCAATTCGTACTGCAAGCAGTTGGTGCCCGGAAGAAAGTACCAACTCATCTGTGTTCTTCCTTCTCGGCCATTTCCCTTGGCGGACTCGGCTTGGTTTACGCTTACGGATTGAACGTGAAACGGGGCGATAGTTGATTGAGAAAAGCTCAGAATCGAACAGGGGGTCAACGAAGCGGGGTCAACGCGATACACGAGATTCTGCTGAAAAAGCCGTTTTTCTGGTTTTGAACCGCGTTTTTGATAGCGCCAGCGGGGGTAAAATCGACCCAGAAGGGGGTTCTTCAGCGGAATCTACACGATACATCGGAACGGGGGCCAGGGAAAATGAAGCTAGGACGTGAGCGTTTTCTCGGTCATCATGACGGCAACTCCTGAGTGGGACGTTGCAGTATATAGTCCAGTTGAGCAAACACGCATGATCGGCGCTCCGCCGCGATAGCGAACCGCTTGAATTATCTGTGACCATCTGTGCCCCATCGGTGGCTAAAACTCTGCGTATTTTCTTCGCGGCCGGTTGCGGCTAAATGGTTTGGTTGTTGGGCATGCCGTCATCGTCTGGCCCCTTGAGGCGCATGACAAGTCAGGCACTTGTCAGGAACGATTTATAATATTTGTGCATACGAACAGCTCGTGTAGCGAAAGCCAACTGCGGACTCGTGTCATTTTGGCGGGGAAGCCCGCTCAACATGATAATGGATGTACGAATCGTGATAATGACAGTAAAAAAAGAAACGGGCCGGCAAAATGACGTGGCGCGCATGACAAATAAAACAATTAGTCATCTGTCATGCGCTGGTGGGCAGACGAATATGTCGGGAAGCTGAGCGGGCAAATCTTCCGCTGGGCTTGGCCGCTGGTGACGGTTGCGGACGATTCATCCGACAATTTAAGGCGGTCGTGGTGCTACGCGATCACCACTGAATACCAAAAAGAAAAGAGCCGCGATGAAGCGGCTCTTTCCTGGAAAAACTATCGATCTGCGAGCTTAGCGACCGCGACCGCCGGAATATCCGCCGCCGCCGCCACCACCGCCGCCGTAGCCACCACGGCCACCGCCACCACCACCGCCGTAGCCACCACGGCCACCACCGCCGCCACTGGGACGGCTTTCTTTTGGCTTGGCTTCATTGACGGTCAGGGCGCGGCCACCATTTTCCTGGCCGTTGAGCGCGGCGATGGCCGCTGCGGCCTCGGCGTCGCTACCCATTTCGACAAAGCCAAAGCCCTTGCTTCGGCCAGTGTCGCGGTCGGTGATGATTTGTGCGCTCTCCACCGTGCCGTGCGGGGTGAACAGGGCCTGCAAGGCTGAACTGTCCACGTCGTAACTCAGATTTCCTACATACAGTTTCTTACCCATGAAATTCTCCTTTTGAGAATGGGCAACCGACCTAAAGCTTTTACTTTCGAGGTCAAGCGAAAGAGGCCAGCATATCGGCCCAGACAGGCCGGAGGGCGATTGCAAAACAGACAGCGGGCAGGAAAACTGCGGCAGATTCTGATTCGATCAGCGGACCAACCGATTAAATCATAAACGATCGCGTCGGTCATGTCCATAGAAATATAAAACAATTTGCGGCAGGGTTTAGCGGCCTCGCTTGCCAGGCGTGTGGGAGCGCCTGCCCAGCGTCACATCGGTCTTGACGCTGACGCGCCTTTGCATTCCAATTTGTCTCATGGCCAAGGCTCGTGCAATCGTTAAACGCCGCAAGGCGGTGCGCAATATCCGCAAGATCACCAAGACCATGCAGATGATCGCCACCGCGAAGTTTCAGAAATCGCTGAAACGCGCCGTGGGCACCAAACCGTATTCGCTGAAAGTGCGCGAACTGGTGGCCGAACTGGCCGCCAGCGTGGACAACGTGGAGCATCCGTTGCTGCGCAAGCCTGGCGCCAACGACAGCACGGGCAGGATCGCCCTGCTGGTGATAACCAGCAACCGCGGCTTGGCCGGGGCGTACAACGGCAGCGTGCTGCGCACGGCCATCCATTTCATCCGCGACAGCGAAAGCCAGGGAAAGAAGATCGATCTGTTCTTGGTGGGCAAAAAAGGTGTGTCGTATTTCAACTTCCAGAAACGGCCAATCACCCAGCGGCTGGATCAGATTGTTGATCCCCCGCAGTATGCCGAGGTGGAAAAAGTGGCCGATACATTCATGCAGCAGTTTATCGGCGGGGTATACGATTCGGTGCATGTGGCGTACATGAACTTCCATAGCGCCGGCAGCCAGAAACCGGACGTGATGACGCTGCTGCCGTTGTCGCAGTTGGCGGCCGCGAAGGGGCAAGCCTCCGCTGCGCCGGGGGACAAGAAGGGCGTGACCAAACCCGCGGGACGCACCGTGGAATATGAATTTTCGCCCGATGCCAAGGACCTGCTGGACGAGCTTTTGCCGCTGACGGTGAAGACGGCGTTGTTCCAGGCATTTTTGGATGCCACCACCAGCGAACACGTAGCCCGCATGGTGTCGATGAAGAGCGCCACCGACAATGCCGAGAAGATGGTCAAGACGCTCACCATGCAATACAACCGCGCCCGCCAGAGCCAGATCACCACCGAGCTTTCGGAAATCATGGGCGGCGTGGAAGCGATGAAGTAAACCACATCCGCAAGATCACGCGGATTCGTTAAAACACATAGCGCATAAAACAGCCCGCTGTCCTTTCGGCCAGCGGGCTGTATGGTTTAATCCAGATGGATGTCTGGGTTTTACGTCACTTATGCGAGGATGCTGTTTGCGTCTGAGCTAAACAGATCCTGAGTAGCCGGGGTGTAAATGGTGGAAACCGGTGCGGCATCGCTGTTGGCCACCGGCGCCGCCGCAGCCTTGGACACGGCGCTGTTAATCGCCGTGGAGCTGAAGATCGACGATGCTCCGGTTAGGCTCTGGTCGTAATTGTTCTGCAAGATCGAGAAATCGTTGAAGTTGACTAAACCATCGTGGTTGTAATCACCCTGCGACCAGTCCCTGCCGCTCTGGTCATAGTTATTTTGCAAGATCGAGAAGTCATTGAAGTTCACCAGCTCGTCCAGGTTGTCATCGCCGGACAAGGTGAACATCACCTCCACGTTCCCAGCGGGAATCGAAGATAGCTCGGTGTTGTCGGCATAGCCGATGGCGTATTGATCGCGGTTGCCCGCATTGACCGTGCTGCTGATGATGGTTCCATAGGTACCCGTAGCGCCGCTGACGCCATACTGGCTGTCGTAGCCATTTTGTACCGCGGTCTGCACCGCCGCCAGTGGTGAGGAACCCGAACCATAGTTCAAATGCAAGATGTTATTGGTGATGTCCAGTGTCGAACCGACGCTGATGGTTACCGCCGTTTGCGTGTCAGTCACACTATCCGGGGTTGTGGCGGCGGTAAGCTGCACGGTGTTGTTCGAGGTGCCGTTGCCCACGGTAAGGTTGCCGCTTCCGGTAAGCTGGCCAACCGAACCGTTGCCGTTGATCTCAACCGAGCCATTGTTCACCAAGGCGCCCTGGCTGAAGTTGCCGGCAACCAACACGTTGCTTCCGCTGGCGACAGAGGTGGATCCATTACCACTGATCGAAGCAATATGCACCAGCGAGCTATTGCCACCGGTGTTGATCGTGATGGCGCTTGACGCACTGTTATCAATGATGGTCGGGGCACCAGTCGTGGTGCTGGCGGGATCAGCAGTGATGGTGAAATTGCCGGAGTTAACCGTCAGCGTTTTGCTGGTGCCGTTCCAAGTCACATTGCCACCGGTGGACACCGATAGC
>Ga0316217_10005844_pt1 | contig 12508 bp, 10 predicted proteins | sample 1anoAmetaG_FD_203633 | JGI IMG/M metagenome (GOLD analysis project Ga0316217, IMG submission 203633) | Freshwater microbial communities from Trout Bog Lake, Wisconsin, USA - 1anoA | ecosystem: Environmental > Aquatic > Freshwater > Lake > Hypolimnion/Profundal zone | place: USA: Wisconsin... | reverse complement strand
CACCAACAAACTGAATCCTTTCCAAACTAATCCACTGTCTATCAGTGGTTCTCCAAAATCCATGCTGCTAAGTCAGCTGCCTCAAGAAAGTGATAACAGTCATAGTTCCGTATTTATCTGTGTCAGGTAAGTTAATCTAATCGCAGAAGACAACCAACCATTTGCTAGGTTGCTTGGGTCTCAAAATGATTCCACTGACTGTTTTGTTGTACTAGCAGTAATGTTAAAATTGCTTCATGATGAGGCCAGGGTTTGTCGAGGAGGAGAAGTTCACGAAGATCATCTCAAATTATGGCAGAGCTTTGAGGGTTGACATCAAGGTCATTGTTTTGCCTGATCCTGGTGGCCCGCATAAGAGGAAAGGACGATGTTCTGACAACCATGAGCATAAAATCTACTGATGCCTCAATGTATCGACTGTAGGAATAATCACATCCGCATCTGTGACTTTCTGAGGGTCAATTTAAACAGTTGGCACTTTCTTTTTCCACAGAACCCACTCCCCATCGTCGATTCTCACTTCGAAATCGATCAAAATGTAAGCAACTCCCGCTTGGCCTTACACTTGCCCTAACAAAGTTGGCAACTAGATATCGTGAGTAGGTAGGAATTCGGTGATGGATCTCGAAAAGTTACCTCTTTCTTTCAGTGTTAGTGAACCGCCGACACCCCACATGATGCTTTGAAGTGTCCATTTTCTGATATACTTAACCAGCACTTCATCTTACATTGGGATCTCTTGGTGCATGTCGTTATATTAAAGGACATTGTTGATACCTTTCCTTATCAAAGCAAATAGTGCCTATGTGACACGGATGACAGTGAATTCCATAACATGCGGCATTTTAGAGGCAACATTCAAGCATCTCTCGGCAAAACTGTCCTACTGTAAGAATAAAAACTCAATAGCCTGAACACAACGCTATCTAATGAACTGTGAAGAATCCAAATTATTCTTTTCTCCTGATTCGTCCTTTTTCTCATCAATCGTTTTTGGAACTTTGTCATAATCCTCCTGCTTTAGTCTCTGTATGTAGTGATAAAACACCATTCTATGGGTGATGACCTCCTATGAGAACCAGACCATACCGCAGCGACTAACTGTTGCTAGAGTGGCATACTTTAATGTTTCGACCTCAAACATAATTCTCACATTTGGTGGAATTTGGATACGCTCACCGTTTGATAGAGTCAACAGTTTGTTATCATCCAGCACAGAGTTCAAATTTTCAGCCCATTCAGGATCAACATCACCATCGAAAATAATCCAATGTCTTTTACTTGATTCACCTCTTTGGTTCTCAGTGATTTTTCTGAGTACACCAGTGAAAATACCATCAGTCCATTCAAGAGTAGTATTGTCAAGTCTACCATATAACTCATCTTTGGTGATAGCCTTAGGGTCAATCACGTAACTCTCTCCTTTGATCTTATCAGTTCTTTCCAAAGCATTTATTAGGACTTGCCAAGCTTTGGATTTTGCGCATCCGGATGGCCCAACCATCATCAACCCGTGATGAAGTCTTTGGATTTGATAGAGTTGCAATACCTTTTCGATAAAGCTTTCTTCTGGCTGAAGATGCATCATCTTGGCAACCTTCACGATGTTTTATCTAAGCTCTGGCTATCTTATAGTTGGAATGGCTGATCCTGGGAAGACTCCTTGGAGCAAGTTACTCAGAAGTGGAATATCATCAGCTATCAGTTTAGGTACTAAAGTTTCACAGACTGATCTAAGTAAAATTTTCATTTAAAACTCCTATAAGTCTCTGCCTTTGATTGAGTTGATATCAGTATTATCTTTTTTGAGCTGCAGAATAGCTTATCTTTTCATGTTACCAGCCGACACAAGCACACTCTTCAAAGCTCTTAGACCAAAATCGTAGTGAGGTTGTGAAGACAACTGGTCATTACAGAGCTCGAACAATGAGACGATTTTACCTGCAAGCTGTTCGGCAGTTTTGTAGCCTTGGGAATAAAGCATAACTTGAGCGATCAGTTCTCTATCTGGCTTAACCATGGCCATCTGTCTGAACAATTGTTTGAGATTTTAGGGCAAGTTGGATCTTCCAGCATAGCCGGGGTTCATAGTAATAAAGCAGCCCACTTGAGGATTCAATTTCACGTCTTTACCCATCAACTCTATTTTGTTTTGTCTCTCTCTCAATCCGGTTTGAATGACTAGAATTTGTTGAGAACAGGCGGACAACATACGTTCTTATAGCCTATTGAACTCGTCGAAGCAACCCCAAGCACCCACTTGGCACAAACCAATAAAGATACGACCCATTGCGTGGAAATCGAAGGTTTAGTCACAGTTAAATACAAGTACGAAGAAACCAAGTTGTGAACCCAAGGCTTTGACAGATTCTGTTTTTCCAGTACCGGCAGGACCGAAAGGAGCTCCTCCCATACGAAGGTGGATAGCTTGCGTGAGTGTTAAAAAGCATCTGTCAGTGAGTGGCGTTTGCACAAGCTTTTAGCCAACACCCAAATACTAGAATCCATAATGGAATTGAGCATTAGCCATTTGAATCGACAATTTCTTCAAGGTGTCCTGTTACTTTGGGAAATAGACCATTCTCATGAAATACAGCCAGGCGAAAACTTTGTTTGAGTCAATTTTATTTAGCAGTAGCTTTCTTATCACATCTCTTTGATGGACGAAGTCAGTAATGGCTTGCTCGAATTTTTGTCGCAGATCTTTTTTCAAGTCGGCCACCACGTTAGTTGCCAAGACTGTTAAGAAGTTCATGACATACTGCTCCACAAGGACTAGTTTTTAACCTCCACCCTCAATCAGGGCATCTTCTACTTTTTTACTCCACAGAGTTTGAAGACCCAAGAGCACAACTTGTGCTGGATTTTTTTAAATGATCTTCAGCAATCCTTCATTCAAGTTTTGTTTTTCCTCCTAAACTTTAGTGATATCTAACATAACCTCTTCCAAGAAAGTAGCTAGAGAAAATCTCATTTCGTTGTCAACTTTTGAAAGCCAAACATTGATCTTAGGATCTTCAGTAATGTTTACATGTTTCTTGAAATCAACCACTTCGCCTTCTCTACTGGACATTTTCAAGATGAGGTCATTAGTTTCAGATTTTTGATTTTGAAGAGAAGTAATACCTGCGTACATCTTCGTGAAGTGTTTTTGAACGATTGCAACATCTTTGCTGTTACCGATAATTTATAGCAAATCATCATCACCCACAAAATAGAATCTTGCGAATGCTGCTCTTTGGGTTTAGAGATAATCGCTCAAAGCCTTTTGAATATTGGACAACATATCAATAATTCTAGTGAGAGTCTTTTGTAGTCCTTGAATATTCATGGTTTCAATAATGTTGGGTTTCGATGAAACTTTTTTCATGAGGGATGTAAATTCAGAATCGATTCCTTTAAATCTGGTATACTAGTTGAAAAGCATTTCTTTGATATCTGATGAACCCATGAATATGCTCTAGAGATAAACCCACTTTCTTTGCACATCAATCCAGGTATCTAGGGTAATTTTGACTTTCTGTAATTTGTCATCCCACTGGGCGATTTCTTCTTAGAATGTACGATAGTACTGAGATAGCTTCATACTTGCCAGGTTATTTAGGTCTTCGTCAAGTTGCTCGAACATGTCATCCCAACCTCGAATCAAGTTACACTTTCCTTGATATCTTACTAGCTCGAACTATTTAGGCAACCAAATCTATTTGACCTTTGCTAACATATTCTCGAGCACCATTTCTCCAATAGCTACAGTCATGATATCTCTAAACACTGATTAGTTTCTGTTCAAATCTGCTTTCCATAATCTTCCGAATGTTACCTCATTCTGAGGAACGTTGATGTTGAGCTTGTTCAACAAAGACTTCCAATGTCTTGGCTTCATGCATTCTTCTTTGAGCTCAAGTATCTTTTTATTCATTAGGTAATAACTTCCTCCTGGAATACCTACCTTCAATTTCATTGCTTCGAAAGGCTCATTCGATTTCAATTTTGTTGGAGTTTTATTCAATTATTTGACCGATTCTGTTTCAATGTCTTTGAGCTTTGTTCTTGTAACTGCAGTGATCAAAGTGTCTCTGATATTTTAATAAGGTGTCCAAACTGTTTGTAGGTGATTCCAAACTTCCCTCAGAAGCTCAATTTCTTCTCTGAGATTTTCTAATTTTTGCAGATTTCCAGGTTCCAATCCAAGTAATTCTTTAGCTTCACAGCAACGTGAATAACTTTCTTTGACGTTGGTAACTTTAGTGTTGAGGATTTCTAAGAGATTGAGTGCATCTTTGGGCAGAACATCAGCAGCAGTGCTTGGTTTCTCTCTGTTCCAATGGTTCTCAATATCATTGATCTTTTAGTTAAGATGCTTTTCATCAGTCAAAACCTTTTATTTAAGCCTATCAAGTTAATTATCAAGCTGAGTGGATTTTCGGTTGTAGATTTGCCTAAGATTTGACCATTAAACCATTATCTTATCCAGTTCCAGCCAATCTGCAGGATATTTGTACCTTTGCCTTTCTAGAAGTTTATTTGAGCTGTCGAACTTTTACACTTATTTGGACCATTAGAGATATTTCTTCTTGATTGTTTGGAATTCGTTCACCATCTATACTATATCTGCTGATAGATTTTGGAAATTGATCTTTTCAAGTTTGCTCTTGGCATTTAATAAGTTATTGAAGAAAGTTTTTAGGGTCTAACCGAATTTCTCACCGAAGTGGTTCAAAATTTAGTTGTGCCAGGAGTCGTATTTGGTATTAATCTTATGCAAAACAAGTCTGTAGTCAATGATGATAGGTCCAAAGGCTTTCTCAGTTTGGCTGTTATCAAAAGTCTTTCTATTTTCTCTAATCTAATTCAAAAGAGCCTGCCATTTATTGATATCATCACCCAGTCTTTCATAGATCTTTTTCGAGTCAATAATCCACAGTGATTAGTAGTTGAACCAGTTTTTAATGTAGTCTTCTGCGCTTCTGAAAACAGTGAAGAGCTATTTGTAGGCCTTCTCTAAGACATCAGGGCTGATTTCAAACAGCACGTTTTCATAGTTCTATTTTCCCTTATCTTTTTTGCCGAGAGTCACCTGATAAATATCTGATTTGAGTCGAGGTAAAGAACAGATAATGCCGATAGCTTTGTGGAATTATTGAGTCCAAACAAATTTGGCATGCTCAAGTGGTGGGTCAAGGAAGAAGACATTGTTTTCAGTCTTTAGTTCCAATCTCATTCCTTCAGTAACAAAATTAAATTTGAGATCTTCTTGATCCTCGTTGTTCAAATATGAAGTAAACTCTTTGATCCATTCTTGAATTAGAACTTCTAACCTTTTCGCAAAGATCGCCTCAAGCTGAGTGTTCAACTATGGCACCCAAATATGCAAATTAGACACTTATTTTCTGCTGAAGTCGTCGATTATTTCCTGGATCACTTTGAGCTTTTAGTTCAAAACATCTTCTTTCAGAGGGCAGGAAATAAGAGATTGGATGGTTGAAGAAATGTTCTCATACTTTTCACAAACTAGAGATTGCAGCTAATGGAGCTATAACACGACTTCCGCCAAATTTCTAGAGTACTTATCAACATTTTTGTTGTTTTAGTTCCAGTTAGTTTCAAAACCTTCCTTGATGCAGAGCATCACAGCTCTTTTCTTCTCTGCTACAAGTTTTGCAACCTTTTAGTCAATCTTGGCCGATACTTGATGATAAGAATGTATTGATTCTTGGAGCGAAACAACAAAAGGATAGAAATCCAACAAGGACTTTCCCGACCAGAGTGCACTTGTCTTTTTGGGTTGGACTGAATCGAAGCTGCGGATCTATTTTATGAGGTAAATGTATTCGGTTTCGAAGTTTACTGCGACTTCGAATTTTTTCTTTTTCACAAGTTTGAAGAGTTGCTTCTTGCTTAAGGTATTGGATTTAATCACAGCTCCAGTATCCTTGTCCCAGTCTCTCATAATGGTATCAATATTGAGTTTTTTGAGGAGCTAATCAATTTTATACTTGCATTCTTTTCCTTCGGGATGCTAGGTCCAATTCTACATCAAAATCTCCCTAAGCTTGTCATAATACTTCTCAAGTTTATTCTTAATCTGTCTCAGCCAAATAATCATTCCTACTTTATCTGGGACATCTCGCACCTTGCAAATCTTGATGTTTTCAGTTTTCTCATAGTTTTGTTTAAACTTCTTGTCAAGCAGAGTTATGCTTTCTTTGACGGTTTTCAACAATTGACTTTGATATTATTCGATTGCAGATTTTATACGAGGTCTAAAGAACAGTCCATTGAACTTAGCAAATATCCTAAACATCTCATTAGCATTAGATGATCCTCCAAGTTTTTCTCTCAGCCTCTTTGTGATATAGTTTTCTGCGATGTCAATCTGGGCATTGAAAAGTTTTTCAGCATTGGCAAGTAGCTCGTCTCCTTCTTTGCTAGTGTCAAGCACATTAATGCCCTTGAAGCTGTTGTAACCCTCTTCAATGTTGGCAGTAGATAAGAAATCTTTTTCATTGGATTTGCTAATAATATCATCTATGACACTCTTGAGTTTGAAGTAGAGCTATCGTATTTTGAATATTTGCTCCATTCTTGATTTGAGAGGGTTGTAATGATAAGTAGCCTTAATTTGCAAAGTAGTATTTGAAATGGCCTTATTCAAAGTTGATCCTGTTGATTTTTTGCTGATGAAGGCGCTCATACTCTCTTCAAACTTCTTGAAGATGTCCTAGGATTTTTAGTAGAGTTGCTTGAAGTTGTTGAAAGAACTAAACATCATGTTTTATTCACTCAGGATTTTGTACATCTGATTCGCGAGATCTTTGCTTAGGACTTAGATCAACTGATAAATTCTTTTGTGATCGTACTTCTATTTGGGAGTATTGATGGTATTCAGTCTTTTCAAGTGTGTCAAAATGGGCACTAAAATGCTACTCATCTAGTCCAAACTTTGTGAAGTCATGAGTTCCTGCAGTTTAAGCTCCTTGAAGAATGCGTTTATGTCACTGGCTTTCTCAGCGGCTTCTCTCAAGCTGGTTTAAATGGACTCAAAGGCAGCCTTCAAGTGGAATTTGCTCTTTTTCTGCATGATATCTTTGTAGAGCTGAGCCTCCTCAGTTTTGATTTGACTTTCAGCTTCCCTAAGTGAGGCAGAGTAGTTGCTCCAATAGCTTTGTTCCTGGAGAGTCGTAGAGCTCATCAAGTCGAATTGATACTTGAGCAAGGTGTAAATATCTCTATTCCACTTGGTAAAATCTTCACTTATTCTGATCAAATCTTAGGAAGTGATGAGATCTGGCTCATTCAGGTACTTTTCCTTTTGTTTCTTAGAGGTGATCTCCTTAATCTTTGGGTAGAAATCTAACTTGACCTCAGGGACAGTCACTGTTTCTTGGCACTGGGCAATGCTGAAATTAAGCTGAATTATTTGATTAATACCTCATTGACCTTCCTCATGATGTTGCTAAAGGTATTTTTGTCTGAGGTCGGCTTCTTTTAGAGTTCATTCTTGTAGAGCCCAAGCATAGGCAGCATCAACTTATTGATGTACTGATAGGAGACGTTGAGAGGATCCGATTCGTTTTGGAAATCAAGGTTGACGATCTAAATCGAGAGAGATTTACCTGGAGCATCTCCGCAATTTTGAAGGCGGTAATATCCTTATAAATGGAGAAGTTGTTCTTCTTGATCACAAGGATGTTGGTGGTGGTCAGCATGTCGGGGACCCACTCCAGCTCAAACCTGATCCCATTCTCAGGCGTTTTCTGCAGGATCACAAAACGAAGGGAGTAGTCAGTGGCAAAGTTATTGATGATTTCGTTGTTGCGCTCGCGCTGCAGCTCACTGAGTAGGATCTTCTGCTCCACACCCAAAAACATCCAGAAGTTCGCGAAGTAGCTCTAGAATGTGGAGATATCTTGCTTGTCGACCGATGACAAGGTTGATTAATCCATAAATAATAGTGATTGAGTTGAATTACTTGCGAGATATAAAGTTTTGAATTCCGATCATTTAAAATAAACAACACATTATATCTTACGCCAATGCCAAATAATTTCTGACTGTTTGTCCTACTTAGCGTCATTTCTGCTAATTTCTTGCTTTCTTGATCTCATATTAACGTTAAACCTCATTTTTTGGTGGACCTATTCAGAAATATATGATCATGAGTTTGTTTAATAAGCATTTTTTATTAGAGTACTAATTCTAAGACTGTTCTTTGATTATTTTTGAAAGAAAGTTGTTTCTTGACTAAAAGATGCCTCCCTCTTTCAATAATAACTATAATTAATCAAATTCTAATTTCTACATTTAAGTCTGCATTTACTCCCCAACATAATACATCTCTATTAATCGCCTAATTAGCATTGAAAAAGGAACTTAAAGCTGCATTCAAGTCCTGTTATGCTATCCTTTAATGCTTTTGCTGTACAAAGTGAAGTTACTGAGATCTTGGGCCAAACCCTGGCAGACTCCATGAAGTTGCTGCTCAAGAACAGGAGTTAACTCATCTGCGGTTAAGCAGTTACAATTTTAGTTCCGAAGGAGGTCCATTGAGACAGTGCTGCCCTCTTTTAATAAAGCGTTATATTCAATGGATACTTATCAATGATTTGTTTTTTCAATCATTTCTCCTCGCGTTTGGGCCTCTTTTTCCCTATGGGTCTCTAGAATTATCTCATTTCCTCTTCTTTTAGACCATGTGATGGGGCTTCTCGCTTTGGAGCCTGGTTTTGGACACTTTCCTCTTCGATCGGGACTAAAAGTTTCTCCTATTGTTTGGGCGGCTCGGAAACGTATTATTGCCTCGCAAGTTTTAATTTTTACTCTATCAAGTCAATGGTTTACTTGACCCACTTTCCTCTGGTTTGTTGAAGGTCCCTTTGGTTTTTTTACCAGTTCCCACATTTCACTTTTATCTTTAAATAGAGCTTCAAAAAGGTGTTTTTGGTCTTTTCCGCAATGCTTCGTACCATATAAATTTTAGTTCTCTAACAATCTTTGCCGCAAGATTCTATACCCTCAATTATTTCATTGAAGCTGTTGTATTCATGGTCAGTAATGATTTCTTAACAGTCTTTACACAAGGCTCGTTTGTCGTTTATGCGAATACTCCATTTTGTAAGCTACTTCGTAATCTATTGACATCGACCCTGTACTTAGCCTGCTACGCCAGCTGAATTATTCGATCTATCAGTTCTTTAATGCAGCTTTATTGCTTGATGACAGACCAGAGCAACGCTCTCGAAGCTGCGGCAGTACTGTGCTAAATTGGCGATCCCGCTCATTTTAATTCTATTATAGCGACCAAACTGTAAAAGAGGGTGACTTATGGTCAGAACTTCTTGCATTGTGGTTGTCTAAGATACTTGGAGGGAGAGACGAGCACTTAAAGAAGTTGCCGATGAAAATAAACGATTTTTGTCTGATGCGGCAATTCGAACAACAAACCTTTTTACCACTCTAAAAAAGCAGCTTTTTTGTGAGAAAAGGCAACTCCCACACAGCTGAGGTCAAACAGTTCGATAAAACGCATTCTAAAGTCGAAAGACCCTTCAGTAATATTGAAGGGAAGCTAAGCCTAAACCTAATCGAAGAGCAACTGACACATCCACGACGAAGAAGATGAGTAAAAAACGAGAAACAACATCCAAAGCACCTACCAAAAGAGTCAATAGAACAAACTCTGAACGGGCTGTGGCAGATCGAAAGATGCCTAATCCACTCAGTAGTCAACCACCAATAGAAAGTGAAGTCCAAAGCAGCCCCCATCAAACTCGCACTGCTCTGCAAGAAAAGCAACGATGTTTATGAAAGTTTACCAATTCTGGGCACACTAATGGATTGACTAAAGCCACAAAACAAACACTATAAACTAATTATAACATCAAAGCAGCTGTAATATTAAAGCATTTGTAATACTAAAGTATTTGCTGCATCGAAGTATTTTGGCCGCTCTCAGATCACAGGTATTCGATCTGCAGCTTCCCTTTCTGTACCTGAAAACTGTTGATTTCGTTGATTTAGCAATTATCTGAAAAAATCGAGGCTGGCCGCCCTATGGATTTATAAGAAGCGCAGCTCTAAGTATTTAGCTTTAAATTTCAGCCCTAGAACAGTTTTTCACGAATCATGAAAAAAACTCAATCCGCAAACAGTCTCAACACTTTACAAAGGCTTCACACGAAACAAGAACAAAAATGTCATTTCAATTAAGCTAGAAGAGCAATCTTGGTCTTACAAAATTATTGTTTTGTTTGTGTTGCCTTTTGAGGCTTTCTTCTCGTCCCTCAAGCCTCCACTTTGATGCTAGTTTTGCGCTGCTTCCAGCAACTCATCTACCAGTAAAACTCGAACGGAGTGGGTATTGCAGGCTACTAGAAAGCCGCCCCCATGCTTAGAGAGTCGCTTTCTAGAGGAAAAGGAGGTGCTCTACACATCTAAGCTGTCTTCTTTGTTTCTTTGAGGTCAGTGAAGTAGCATAATGTAGAAGATGGCACGGATCTAAAAGCAAACACATCGAGAAAACTCGTCTGAAGTTAAAGAAGCACAGACAGTAGCTGCAACTTGGCCTTCAGACTGTTTAGGAGGCTTTTCGGGCCTCTTTCAAGTGACTCCTTGGTATTATAGCATATTTTAGGTATAGTATGCCATAATACCATTTAAGATAGATTTTAGATGTCACACGAGGATTCACAAACCACTCATTTGCTTCTTTCTTTTTCTCCTTTCATTACACTCTCTTCTCGCTCCACTCAACTGCTAAAGTTGCCCTATTAATCTTCTCACTTAGGCCCTCATTCGCTTATCCTTGCCCTCTTCAATATCTCCCTCCATTCTACCTCAACTGCTACCACTTGGCCTTCCTCTTCTACACATCCATTGAGTACAGCATCCTTGAAACCCTCTTCGAAACATGTTTTATGTTCTCCCCCGTCTTAGCTATCCATTCCTTCTCCTACCTCATCAAGAACCTTCTCTGCTTCCTCGCCTCTAACTTAATTTCAGCCTTCCCCAACGAATCCTTCAGTTCACAAAAATATCCCCACCACCAACTATAAGACCTCATTCACCGTGATTTCCCCAGAAAAGCAACCTTCAGTACCTTCGTGAGAAATTAAAGGATTCGATTCTCATTTTTTGATCGGCTATTAAGCTTTCCTCCGAAGATTAGAATGTTTAACCTTATTTGTCAGATAGTATATTTTGGAGTTGTTTTAACAAAACAGTTTCTTTCTCCAACATTTGTCTTTTTTCACTGGTTCTCGCTAAGTCTTAGTCTTAGTAATATTATGGATAATATTGCAATCCTGCCATCGTACATGCTCCCACCTTCTTTTTTTTTTTGCTCTTTTCCCTTTTTGCTCCACTAAGTTCTTATCGATCTTAATAATAATAGATACATCAATCAGCTTACGCTGAAGTCTAAGTCTTAACAAAGTTTATGCTTGAAATATGTCTCAAGAAAAAATAATTATATTAGTAATAAATAAATCTTTTTCCTTGAAATTAAATCAGCCTCCAGAAAATTAGCCTAAGATAGAAAGAAAGAATCATCCTCATTTGAGACTGATATTAGGTTATTCTTTGAAAAATCAGTAATTTTAATCGATATGAATTTTCGCAGAGAATTAGAAGAAAAGGCTGATTAAGAATTGACAGAGTTACCAAATTTATATGTCTTTTTTGTTTTTATTAGTATTTTTGACAAATAAATTGTCTGAAAAAGGCTGCTAAAGAAATACCACAATTACCTCTTTATGCCCTTTTCCGCCTCGACAACATCTTTTTCCTCGACTGACGTCCTTCTTCCTAGACAGACCTTATTCTCCTTCTTCCTAGATAGACCTTATTCTCCTCTTGTTGATGTATCTTTCTTCCAGTGTCATTAATAAATTCGAGTATTCATTCATCTTCTCTGGAAATAGAGACTTTTGAAGCAGAATACACAATGCTACTTCGTTGAAGAAAACTTCTCGATACATTTCTTAGATCGTTCTTGCAAATAAATCATCAAAACCAAACGGTATTCCTTGTCCTCTCATATGTGATCTCTAGTCAGAAATTCTGAGGAACCTATACTCAGCATATTTAAAAAAGATGAAAGCTAATATAGCCCAAGAAATCGAATATCTAGATAAGCCTACTATGATGTTAACTCTATACCTAAGAAATACCTATTAATCGCAGTTAGCATTCAAAAAGAAAACTTAAAACCTGCATTCAACTCCGGGTTATCACTATCCTTGAGCTTTCTTTTCATGTTTTTATTTAATCATTTTTGGCTAGGTTTTTCTCATGTTTCATGATTTATTAGCTAAATTGAGGAAGACGAAAGTCTCCTTTTGATTTCTATGGTTCTTAGTTCTTTTCATGTTTTTGCTGTACAAGATTCGGCTGCTTAGATATTGAATATCGTCCAAGGTCTGAGCCTCTTTCAATCTTCGTCATACCTGATTTTGACAACCCTTGGGAATCGAAGCGTGTACCCCGCAGGATAGCTCTCGGAAAGGGC
>Ga0316217_10005843_pt1 | contig 12513 bp, 10 predicted proteins | sample 1anoAmetaG_FD_203633 | JGI IMG/M metagenome (GOLD analysis project Ga0316217, IMG submission 203633) | Freshwater microbial communities from Trout Bog Lake, Wisconsin, USA - 1anoA | ecosystem: Environmental > Aquatic > Freshwater > Lake > Hypolimnion/Profundal zone | place: USA: Wisconsin... | reverse complement strand
AACTAATTTTCTAAACAAACTGGCGGTTTAGCCAAAGCCTGAGATTTCAATATGATTGCCTTCAAATCAGTTATTTAAAAACAAAAGCTTTAAAACTACTTTTATATAAATCAGAAAGGTCCTTATTCCTTACGAATCATCTTTTTGTTCCACCATTCAATTCTACCAAAGATATAAAAAAGCTTTTGGAAAGGCTTTAATTTGAATCATCTACTAGTATTCTAAGTCTCAAAATTAACAATCCTTCAACTACTCAGCCCCTTTAGTCAATTTAATCTACTTCCATGTAATCTTGAATTTTTTTTGTCGTCCAATCTGCTCTTTAAATAAAGCAAATGCAAGAGTGAAAAGAACTTTTCTCCCTATGCCTCACAGCTTTTCTTAAATACTTTCCATTAAATTCCTTTCTTTTTAGGCTCTTTTGATCTTTGCAACAAAAATCCTTAAGAAAGAAAAAGTGCCGATAAACTTCTATCAAAAATTTAAGTCAATTTTCTAAATTATTGGTTTTTTCCATAAAGATTAAACAGTTACTGAATCTTAATTTCATAGACTACTGCCTCATTTGCATCTGTTTTGACCTATTTGATTCATCTGAAAGCAGAAAAACATGGTTAAAGAATCTGGGCATAGAAGGTTTCTGAAGTTTAAGAAAAGTGGGGTAATGGGAAAAACTTTTTTTGTTACACAAAAGATTTAAGACTGTAAATTATAGTTTTTATTACTTAAAACTCGATTATCCAAATAAACATGCTTTTTTAAAGCGAGCGAGTTGAGAGAGATGAAAAGAAGCTGCTTTTTTTAAATAATCGTTTAAATTATAGAAATTCAATGTTATTAATAGTAATACCTTTCTTTTTTGTGTTTTTACACTCAGAAGCAATCGCGACAAGTGACCTACTCTCCTGGGATGAGTTCAAGGCAAAGTACCAGCTAAGTTTCGATGCCTCATAAGAAAGCACTAGGCAACAATATTACTATCAAAATCTCAGCAGCCTAATAGCCAATCCTTGTCCCTACTGCGGTATCACTAAGTTCTTTGCATCGACCCTAAAATAAATATAAAGTAAATTAGCATCGATTTAGAGGGAAGCTCCTTGAAGCTCCTAGATAATACTGGCGAACTTGCGGCTTAGCAGCAAAAGCAAAATTAATCGGACTCATACCTCACTAAGGCTTTAACTGATGTAAAAGTGAAATGGGGTTCTCCTTCATCGCTTGATTGGAGAGACCATGGCGCTGTAACTCCTGCCAAGGCTCAAGGAACATGTGGAACTTGTTGGTCTTTCGCAACAGTTGCAATGTGCGAAAGCTCGCTTATTCTGCAAGGCAGGGCCGTAAACAACAAGATCTATCAAGTGGACCTTTCTGAACAATTTTTACTAAAATGTACAGTTGGCAACAGCTGCTCAGGAGGCTATTTGGAAAACGCAATCGATAAAGCACTGAAAAACGGGCTTCCTTATGAAAGCAGCTTTGCTTATTAGCCCTACTCAAGCAACAACAAAGTTTGCACCACTAAAGACTTGATTACGATTTCTAACAAAACGAGAGTGTCAAAATACCACATTGACGATAACTCCATAATCGGAATGCTTCAAGACGGACCAGTGGTGGGGGCAGTGAGTGCTACTGGGTGGTAGAAATACTCAACCGGAGTCTTCACCTGTACGCCTAATGCTCAGATTAACCACGCCGTCTAGATTGTGGGGTACACTCCTTCCTACTGGATAATCAAGAATAGCTGGGGGACAGATTTTGGTATTAAAGGCTTTATCTATGTTACGAGAGATGCTTCATCGAATTGCGGGATAGGTACTGCGGTTCACGAATTAGGGTAGTTTTATGGTGATTTGCCCAGATTTCTGTGGATATTGCTCTTAATAGCTATTCTTTTTATGTGAAAATGATTGTTTTAATGTTTTCAAAATCATTCTCTTATAAACTGTCTTCATCCTCTCCCAAGCTAAGTTCGGCTTGGAGTTATCATTGCTGGGCTAGAGGTAATTGCTGCTTACTACCTCCTCTGATGTAAAATGCCTTAATTTCTTTAAACTGATATTTCTTAGCTTTGCTAAATCTCAGCTTCATTTGACTATTCTTCATTTTCGACGTTTTTCTCTTCACTAACTTTTTTTTCACTGCTGCCAGAGCCTTATTTTACCACATTCAGAATGGCCTCTACTAACTCCTAGCCAGTCAATTCAGGACCATTCTTCTTTAGTTTTGTATAAGCAGAGAAAGTTTGTGAAAAGTTGAATTCCATACGACAATAAGGACATGACTAAATAACAAACATTTTACTTGATTTTTGGCAAACCAGACCATCAAACATGAGCTATGAAAGAAATGCCGGCAGTAGCCAACTCTAATTTTCTAGTTTTAGGTTATTTAAATCAAGCAAATGCAGCATTGGTAGCCGTTTTCTGCTTTTTTGGCGATTTCGCCTTAATTTTGCAAACTTTCTTTGGATTAATCTAGATTCTTCAAGTTCTTCAAAGCCAAATCCGAGGAAACTTCAGGCAAGTATCTTTCGATTTCTTATAACGTAAGATGAAACTAGTTCAATAACGTATTGGCAGTGGAAATATTGGTTCTCTGTCTGCAAAATAGGCACACAATAACAACTAAAATGATTATTACTGAAATCGGAATTCCGATTCCAAGTCCCAAAATCAATCCCAAAGTATTATTTTGATCCTAAAAGGTTTGGGAATAGCTCAAATTAATGACTGTGTTTATCTGCTGCCTACAAGCTATGGTTAAAGAGATATTCTTGCCTTTTGTCTGTATACTAATGCTTTTGGTATTATTAGTGATCTTATAGCTATAGGACTGACCATTCAGATCATAATGGGTGTTAAGATAACCAGCAATTCCTCCAACAACAGCTTAGTATTGTATATACAACGTACTGCTTGAAGTGTTAGTCAACTAAGTAAAGGAAAGAACAATGGTTTCAGAGGGATTGAGGATACGGTAGTAAAGGTTGTTCATTTTATAGAATGTAGCATTCACTGGATTATTTGGAGCAAGAGTTTTCTCATAATTCTCACAAGCAAGGCCGAAAGTGCTTTAAGGGCATGGAGCACATTGACATGTGTTGCTAGATTGGTTGTTCTGAGAGGAACTTGGACATTAGTAACACAGAGGGGTGCCATTATTGTTGAGCGCTATCTAAAAAAGATAACTTTTGTTGGTCAAAACCTAGGGAAGGTCTAGGTTATATATCATAAAATAGAGGGTATTGGTGCCAATGGGAAGGTTCAAATTCACAATTTGTCCATAGCCTCCAATTGCTCTGGGGATATCCATGTGTTAAAGAATCGAATGGTTTTGCAAGTAATAGTCGGAAAGAGACTGAGGAGTGATGGTCAAATTAGAGATAGGATCAGTATCGGCAAAGAAAACAACATTGCTGTAGGATTGGTTATTGATTTTGAAGTTAATGCCAGCGATATTGGCTGGGATGGTGAAAGTAAAATTGACAGATAAGGAGGTGGTGTTGGCAGGCTAAATAAGGAAATAGGTACAAGTGTTCCCCCGAGATACATCTGAGAACTGACTGCAGTGATTCCCAGAAGGTAAAACAAGCATGCAGATCTGCAGTTTTAAGACTTCATCTTATAAATTGACTAATTGTTATTATCTAAGCGAATGTTAAGAATTCAAATTAAAGATTGGGAAAGTAACGGCCCAGAATTATTCATTTATTGCTTTATCTTTTGTTCTTAGCCAGGTTATTTGAGCATAGCGGAGAAACTGAAGGTTCTTGCGCAGAGGAAAACAGGAAATTACACTGGGAAGTTCTTGAACTTTTTCTCGGTTTACAAGCAGGAAATGTTGAGCTTTAGTAAATGAAGCTTGGTATAAGTTGCTTTATGGTATTGTAATAAGTAATGTTACCAAATACATTCAAATCATTTCTCTTTTGCTTGAATTTTATCAAAGTAGGGATTTCTCATTTTTCATATAAAATTTAACCTTTTAATCTTTCTGAATGTCTCAGAATATCTTTATTTTCAAAGGCTATGGCGTTTTTTTAATTTTTTATTTATCTTCCTCTTCTTATGACTTTTTCTTTAATATTCACATTTGCTTTCAGCGATTGATTCAGATCTCGAGTTGAAAATTTCTTCAATTATTAATACAATACCTAACCTTATATTCAGGATCTCTTAACTTAACTCTTTTGAACCCCAAAAGATCATTAACAAACTTAATGCTTATGAATCTCTTTATTTCTTGGAAACCTCTTTGTTTGAGTGACAATCTCTCATCTTGATGTCCGAAAGGGTGCCTTGAGTTGCTAATAATCTTCGGCCTATGGCAATATAATAAATTAAAGAGTAAATTTATCATTTTATGAAAAAGAGTGTGTAATAAATTGGCCGAGTTGTCATTTTTGACAGTTTTGCATTTTTGCCATTTAAAGAGTTTTCTTAGCTTTAAGTCTTACAATAATAAATTTGATTGCTGAATAGAAATGTCGAAACCCAACTTTATAGACTTTTAGACTAGCAGCGAACGTAACTATCTGCATTAAAACATTCATCGGCATAACAGGTCACTCTCTGATGCTTTTGATGACGTGAACGGAACCAAAAGTTAGCTTGCACAGATTCCAATGTCCCTTACAATTGAAGATTACCCCTCGTAGTTTTCACAGGCCAACCCTTTTTGTGCAATTTGCGGCAACTACATTCAAAAGACAGAGTCTTTTGCCACTTTCAACTCAGTGCAGAGAAAGAAGAAATATCTAATCCACGCGGAATGCAGCTAGAAAGAAGAGGGAAAAACTCTCTCTGTTTCACAAGCAAGCTAGGCAAAACTCCAGTCAATCGCTTTTCTGAATCATATCAGATCATATTCATTTGGGGGAAAAGAATTTTATATTGAGCTTGAAGTTCTTCATCCTTTGGGTGGTTTTTCCTTTGCTAAACTTTGGACTAAACTGACATCCATAGGAAACGTCATCGTTTGGGACTTGAGGTCTTTGAACTAACCTAATTGCTTTACTCCTAATATTGTAGCCTTTCCTCTCCCTGAGTTCTAAATCGTTGTCAGCATAGTGGAGATTGGCTAAAAGTAGGCAAAAAAGGTGAGAAAATGCGTGATTTCAGTGGGAAAGTTGAGAGGCAAAGAAGTCCGATTCGTTAAAGCCTATACTGAACATATTTAGCTGACTCTCCAAATAATAGGAAATAAAGAGGAGCAGCTGAGAACAATCGACGAAATGAACCTAAAGTACAGATTTCCTTTAGAGACAGGAACCTCTTTGATTGAGCTAGTGAGTTTGCAAATCAATTTGCCGGCTGAAGAATCAGATGATGATGAAGAATCGAGTCGAAGGAACTCAAGTATCATGGAGTTAACTAGCCAAAAGACATCTCATAGATAGGATAAAAGTGTTCATAATAGCTAGGCCTTAAGCTAAAGATCTTTTGACAGAGAAAAGATCGATCTTGAGAAGTTGATTGATTCTGAAAAACTTGGGGACTATGTTAGGCAAAATACTCAATCTAGAGTTTTCCAAAATTGGCTGAGCGAAGCTCTTCCCAGAGAGATCGATGAGGTCATATCTGCATTGTGGAAAGAGCTACCATAACTGATTACTCACTAATACGCTAACTACATGGTCCAGAAGCTGATAAGTGTTTGTAGTTTAGCTCAGAGGGTCAGGATAATCTAAAGGCTACAAGGAGACATCCCAGGGATTGCTAGAAATAAGCAGGGTACACACTCACTACAAACTTTCATCACTCTCTTTGCAACCCACGAAGAATATAAGCTTATTTGTGCCTCAATAAAAATCAATTATCTTAGTTTGGCTCAACATCCTAATGCCACTCACTTTTTGCAAAAAATCATCACACTTTTTCCCATAAGCTTTACAGTGGATTTCATGCAAATGGTCCTCCAAGACTTTTTGTCTTATGCTTTGGATAAGCACGCAATGTGTGTAATAAAGCAAATGCTGAAGAAAATATCCGAACTTTAAGATAATGCTTTGTAATCTCAAATTGTTCTAGAAATGAAAAAGCAGTTTTTGCACATAGTCAACTTCAACATCGACCAACTTATTTGCGACCCATATGGCAACTATGTGATTCAATTTTGCTATGAATTTTTCAAAGAAGACAAATGTGCTGCAATTGCGGAAAGAATCATTGATAAATTTTATCAGTTTTCTCTGCAAAAATACTCATGTGCTGTTTTACTCAAATGCATTAACAACTGCTGGACGAGGAAAGAGACTTTGGACAGACTAAGGAATGCTTTGACTCATTAGATGATAAATGAAATGTTTAGAAACAAAGATGCAAACAAAGTTTTGCTCTAAATCGTCTAACGTTTTGAAGACTCAGCCTTGAGAGAGAAGATCCAGAGCCAACTAATGCTGAGCTAACCTACGAAGTTTAACCATGACCGATGGGGAGTGGCATTGGGAAGTAGAAGCGGAATGGTAGGAGGGGAATGGGGTAACTTTAGTGAGGCAGTGAAGAAGACGAACAAAAAGAAAAAATACTATAACAACAATATACGCTGATTTATTGTAGAAATCATTACAGATATCTTACTCTCTATCAAGCTTATTTATTTTTGAATAAAGGTGGCGCCTATTCCTAGAACTCTCCCAAGTTTTAATCCTCAATCCTCAGTTAAGCCAACTTGCTTATCTAATAAGACATGTCTTCTTCAAGACCTAGATTGGCTTTAAAGGTGGTTTCTGGGGTAATTTCTTCATTTTCTGGAGACCTTTCTTAAATCTTTTTCAAAGAAACTGACATACTGTGTTTGTTCATTTGTCTCTTTTAAACTTTCTGTATTTGCTTTTTCTTAGAGTTGTCATGGTCTGCCAAATTCCTACTTTCCCTATAAGGCATCCCTAGCTTGATACTTGCTTGATACTGCTCTTTAACTATTTGGTAGGAATGGTTGATTGTTTTGAAGCTACTTTGCAAGTTAATCTTGCGCTTGATATCCATAATCAGAATTTCACATTAGTCTTGCACAAACTGTTATGCAAAGGTAGAGTTTACATTGAGGGCTTTACCTAAATGGACTAAGAAGACTTATTAGATTTTCTTTCCTATCTTTTGCTCTAGCTCTTTTTAAAACAGACTTTTTATCTTTTCTTTGGGGTTAACTGTGACTTAAACGAGTTTTTAGGAACTTAGGTCTTTAAAGTAAACTTTTATTTAGTCTTTTTGGGCCTAACTAAGATCAACCACATGAATAATAGCATTATCTTTAACGTTATCCATCTCCTAAATCTGACAAATTCGAGTTCCTTCGTAAAAAAGTGCAAAGTTGTTGGAGTGGAGCTTGAAACGTCTGACAATACTATCTTTGACATCTGCAATCTTGAGAGGAGAGCCTACTTCTAATCTGATAGTGCTTTTATCTGCACATCTCGCATAGATCGTCTTTGCCTGAAGGTCATCGTTTACTTCCTACTTAGTGCTCATTTATACTTTATTAATCAGATGTGAGACTATCGATAATTGAGTTGATTAAATTCAGCCCATAAATAATGAAACTAATTTAATGCACTCCATTGATTTGAACCTTATTATTTATTTGTCAAGAATGACCGAAAGGAAAGATTTGGAGGCCTACCCTGAAACTAATCTCAGCAATCAGCTTCTCCTTCATCATCAAGAAATGCTGCAATTCTTGTATTTCACTAATTACGACATCATTTATTAAACTTTTTAACTCAAACATGGCTCTTACTCCGAACGCAACAGAGGACATCTCTCCCACACCTTCAAATCCTAGTAAATCGCCAAACACTACCAAAGCAGCTCCGAAAAGAACCATTTGCGCATATTGAGAGATGACATAGACCTTGATAAGCAGCTCGGCAAATTATAGATATTATGGCACAATCGCAACATACCTTACTTCCATCGCTACTACTTTCTAAAATATCTCTTGACTTGCTACATGCAGAATATTCCTCCTATCATAGCTAAGTAGGAGCAACTAATCCGCTCAGAAGAGCATATTTACTACCCCACTTTCAAAAGCATCAACGCCAGAGAGGCATGTCTGAGAAATCTTAGAAAACAGCTAGCAGAAATGACTGCACAAGATGTCTATGAGTACCTTCATATCGCGAGAGAAAGGATGTTCAATGAAAAGAGGAAGATATAAAGAGAAAAGTACAAAAACCAAGGCTACAAGATTAAACTAGTTTAGTAAACGCATGAAGGAAAAATGGGGAAAACCAAGTTGTAGCTTTTTTCTGACACTTTCAACCATCTAACCAAACTAACTCTTTACTCTCTTTAGCTTATTATCAAATGGAAATAGTATATTGGGAGTATTTCCCATGATGCGCGCAAGGCTAAGGAAAGGATGGAGTACTACTTCTACGATGATAACTACTTTTTAAAGATTCTCAATGACTTAGGTTTCCTTAAAGTGTCTTTTCTTCAACAATTCTACCAATTTGCACCTAAAAATGATCCTTTTCTCTTGCATTGTGTTTTGGCTTTCGAAAAAAAGTCATAAAAGACTATTTAGCACTAGCTTCTGAAGCTAATTTTTATGCCTCAAAAAGAACATTTGGCTGAAATTATGAACAAATTAGAGATATTGTCATAATAATACAGATCTAATATCAGAAGTAGAAAAGTATTTGACCTCAATACCTTGAAGATGCCTATAGTCCGAACACAATAAAAACAGCTAAATAACGAAGCGTCTGAAAATGCCTCAAACTTAATCCTAAAAAAGATTTAATCACCTGTTCTACATAAGAAATCAAAGTCTCTTGCCAATTTCCGGATAAGAGCTGGTAGTAGTTCTGGACAAAAAAAGGAAAAAATTATAGTTGAATATAAGTAATCTCCATTAAGGAAAAAACTTTTGAATCTTCCTGGAACTCTTTAGAAAACTATGCTCTAAAATGATAAAGACTCTCCACTCAAAAACTCAATAATCTTACAGAAAAATGAAACCTCAGTAAACCTTAGCACCATAGATGAAGGTTTACTAAATATGCTCAAAAGAGAAGTCATAAAAAAAGTAAGATAGGAGTTTGATTTAAACGGAGGAACCAAAAACCATGAAAACCAGGCTTTGGAATTGTTAATAGGTAACAAAGTAAATGAAACGATGAAAAACATTTTCCCATTCCAGCCCGAAAACGAATTGAAGCAAAACATCTAATTTTTTCCAATTTCTATCAAAGAGACAAACCTTTCATCATAAGTAGACTTAATGCTGAAGCAGTCTTACAATTAATTCAAAGAAATGCAAATCAGTCAAACCGAATTAATGAAAGTACTGTAACAAACTGAGTACGTCTATATCTTGGTGGCAAAAATAGGTGAACAATAGATAGGAAGAGTAATCTGTGCTTTGTAAAAAGAAGTAACTTAATTAAAAGTTTTAAAAGTGCTTTATCTTCACTTCAGTGACATTTCTTAAATTGAGTTGCTAATCCTGAAGTTTGTGGAGTTTTTGTGGGAATATGAAAACTCCTTTGAAGTTCACTATGTTTTTTATCAGCCTGCTAACAATGAGCCCATAAGATTGCTAATTTAAGGCATGGAGAAAACATTAGAGAAAGAATGTTTGTTTGGTAGAAAGCAGGTTTATTCAACAGTCACTTAAGTGAAGCTAGTTTTCAAGAGAAAGTTCAAGAATGTTAACTATTTCCCTAATAGATACCCTTTTAGCTTCAACCTTTAGTTCAATTTACTCTTCTCAAACAAAAAACTTATGCTTTAAAACAAAAATGAGCACAAAAATTTACAACTTTTAGACTATGACTACTTTCTGATGCAAGCCATCAAAAGGTTTCTTAGTTCCCAAGAGATTTTGACTTTAAAAGAAAAAGTTACTTGGAAAAACAGACTCAAGATTTTGGTTTAGATGATAAAGGAGGAAGAATAGAATGACTTGATGATTGACCAAATGACTCAGATCTAGGCTTAAAACATTTCTTAGCTGAACAACAAACTTAGTAAACTGAAAAAGCCTTTTTTGTAGGTATCAGACATAGTAAAATCCAATCGAGTGAGTCTTTTGAGCCTCAAACTTTCTCTCACTCCCAACTATCCAATCAAAGCACTACACCATATAAATCATCAGCAATACTATAGAATAAGCATTTTGAATCACCACCTGATAGATATAGACTAAGCAGGTACTTAATTCATTTCTTTGAAGACTAAAGAAAACCAAGATTACAGTTTATTGTTTTTTGATGCCAAGTAATACTTGAAGTCTTGCAAAAGTAGTTAGTTGTCACTAAACTAGTATCTGACTGAGAGGATTAGCAAAAGATAGCACGGAATGAAGAGGGCTTAGATTCAGCTAGGGTGTTTATGGATTCCTATGGCTCGCCATCCGCACAAGTTCAAAGAAAGAGAAGAGATGTTTTATCCCACTGTGAGAGTGTTGGACCTCGCCTCTCTCAAATACGATGTGTTATTGGGTTAGAAGATGGAGTGGATTTGCAACATGTAGATGGATAACTCAATCGTCTTCGAGTAGCATAAACACGATATTGTACTACACTCTCCTTTCGGAGTGGCAGCAGTGGCAAACAAATTGAAAGCTGTAATTTATGCAAGGATAAATATCTGATTTTGTTTTATTGTTTGAGTCATGTATTGCTAATCATTGTCCGGCTTCCAAAATGGCTGCTTTAATGGATTAGGCCAAGTATTTGACGTTCTTTTTGTTCACTCCGGCCATACTGATTCTGCCTGACTTCAGTAGATAAATGTGGAACTTGTTTATCAAGATCTCACAGGCCTTCACACTTAGTCCAGTGTAGGAGAACATGCCGATTTGGTCAGTAATGTGATTCCAACTGCCAGGGGTTTTGATACTCTCCAAATGGCTTCTTAAAAGTTATCTCATTTAGATTATCCTCTTGGCCACCACATCTCTGAGTTCAGTTTCCCATTGATTGAAGTATTCCTTGTTGTTCAAGATGGTGGCAGCTATCTCTGCTCCGTATTTGCTTGGGCTTGAATAAATTTGCCTAATAATGATTCTAAATAAGCCAAGTTTTACTTGATTTGGGACATAACTTTTTCTGTGATATCCTTGTTTGGAACAACGATGTGAAGAGCTCCCACTCTCTAACCATAAAGACCCATGTTTTTAGCAAAGGATTGGGAGACAAACATGCTGAACCCTTGAGTTAAGAAGTATCTGACGGGCCAAATATCTCTTTCAAAGCTTCCAGAAGCAAAGCCTTGATATGCAGAGTCAAAGAAAGGAATCAAGCTGTTTTTCTTCATTACTTCTGCGATCTTTTTCCATTCTTATTGGGAAGGGTCAACGCCTGTTGGGTTGTGAGCACTTGGGTGCAATAAAATGATCGATCCAGCTATGGCGTTTTCAAGTGCTTTGAGCATGCCTTAACAGTCAAACCCTCTAGTTTTTTAGTTATAGTATGGGTATTCTTTGGTCTTCAATCCAAGCTTTTAAGCCATTGTCACATGATTGAACCAAGTTGGAGAAGACACGTAAATGATTCTAGGCATGAATTTAACAATAAACTCATAACAGAGACTGACAGCTCCAGTTCCTGAGATAGTCTGAGTGCTTGCAACTCTTTGGTCAAGAATTACTTGGCTATTGGTTCCAAACACAAGATTTCTGGCTCCCTACAAAAAGGCAAGGTTTCCTTAGATTTCAAGATATTCCTTGATAAAGTATTAGGTACGTGATTGATGTTTTTCTTGATGATCAGCTCTTCCACACTTCTGACGATCTTGAAGACATAAGGATTTCCATCGGCATCACGGTAAGCACCGATTCCCAAGTTGATTTTGTTTGAGTCTTTGTCTTTTTGGAAGGCGACTCTAGTCCCAAGGATGGGATCAGGGGGACCCATGGGCACTTTAGTGATAGCTTCAACGAAAGAGGTCATGTATGACGTATGAGTTAGATATTACACAAATGAGAAGCTATTCTCCTATAATAGAATATCAAACAAACTAAACATTTTGCTTAAGTTTTGCTCATCTTGATTAATCTAGGACGAAAAGAGCAAATTAGCCTCAAATATTTTGGATAAAAGCACCAATATATCCCTATTCCTTTGATCAGTTACTAATGAGTGCAGTGTAAAACGAGAGCTTTCAAAAAAGATTAAAAGTAAATACATACTTTTAGGTTTTAATTCAAATCTAACACTTTCATCGCTATCGAAACCAAATTTGCATTTTCTTTTTAAGGCTTCCCTATCTTGATTTTTTGGTAAAGATGAAAGCAGATTGTTTACATCCTACTTTGATTTAAAGTTGGAATAGCTTGTTCCGTAAACTCTTTTTTTGAAATAAGAAGATTTAATGATTAAAAATGGTAAGTAAGTCAAACCCAATAGTCAATCTGTCGATCAAGGTTTAGAAAATTCCAGAAAGAAAAACAGATTATCAAATATTCAGGCTCATTGAAGCTGCAATCGAAGATAAAGGGCTGGAAAAGAATATCAGAGCAAAAAGTATCAAGTTTCTTTTACTTGAGCTCCTGAAA
>Ga0316217_10005842_pt1 | contig 12517 bp, 11 predicted proteins | sample 1anoAmetaG_FD_203633 | JGI IMG/M metagenome (GOLD analysis project Ga0316217, IMG submission 203633) | Freshwater microbial communities from Trout Bog Lake, Wisconsin, USA - 1anoA | ecosystem: Environmental > Aquatic > Freshwater > Lake > Hypolimnion/Profundal zone | place: USA: Wisconsin... | reverse complement strand
TGTAAAATATCGCGGCTGGGCGTTCTCACCTTTCATCTGCTCTTCCTCTCTGGCACAGCGTCCCACGCCACTTGTGCCAAGCGCTGATACCGCTGCTAATCCGCCGGTAAACCAGGGCGTGCCCAAGATTCCGGGCAGCACGTAATGCAAGCGGCTACCGCCTCTTATCCCTTCCCCCGGAGTACCCGAGGGTGAAAAGTCACTGCCCGGATGTTTTGCCACGCCCCGTAGTTGCGTGACAGTTCCGGCGGCTAGTCTTTAGCCCTGAAAAATGCCGCCTCGTTGGGGCTGAAAACAATCCGCGTCAATTCAATTCCACCGCCAGTTTGGCGAAATATGCATGGCCCGGCGCGGCACCGGACTTGGCGTAAACGTCCAGGTGAACTTCCTTGCCGGTCCAGGCGGCCAGATCGACCGTCTTGTCGAGCCAGCCGTCGGGGGCGGTGGTGGCGTTGACGCCAATCGACAGGGCTTGCTTGTCGGCAACGGTGGCCACCAATTGCCAATCCTGATTCAACGCGCGCCCGGCGACGATATGCAACTGGCCATGTTTGCCGGCGGGAATTTTCCACGTGGTTTGCATACGGCAGGCAGTGTCGGCATTCAACGGCGGAGCGGAAAAAACGTTTTGCCGGCCATGCAGCTTCTCGTGCAATCCCGGGGCATTGTCGCGGTTCCAGTTGCTGATCTGCCAGTAAGGCGCGAACGCCGCGAAATCACGCTCCACCTTCTGCACCAGCGGATCGGGCGGTGGATCGCCGGCGATCTTTAACAATTCCGCGGCCGTGTAGGTGCGGGTCACCGGCTTGCCGCGCACATGCGTCAAAAACCAGTCGTAAAATTCCAGCTTGGGATAAATGTTGGGCCAGATGCAATGGTCGGCACCGGGGATTTCGGTATAGAGAATGTCGGCGTGTTCCTTGCGCAGACCGTCCATCATGGTCCGGCAGCCGGCCAGGAAGCCATCATTGGTGCCGATGACTAACCACACCGGCAAGTTTTTCACGGCGGGGACGACCGTTTCCGGCGAGGTGAGCGGCGGACAAAGCGGGCATGCCGCCGCCAGATATTTGGTGCCGGCGGCGGCGACCGACCAGGTGCCCCCGCCGCCCATGCTCAAACCGGTCAGATAAACCCGATCGGTATCGATGCGCGGATCCTTCACCAGTTCCGCCAGAAAATGCACCATCACTTCGGTCATCTCCGGCTCATACCAGGTGTGATTGGGCGGGCATTGCGGCGAAACCAGCAGCACCGGGCAGGACTCATCCAACACCGGCGTGCGCTGCATCCATCCCGATGGCCCGCAGAAAAACGCGCCGTCGCCATCGTCGCCGCGCTCGCCAATCCCGCACATGAAAATCACCACCGGCACTTTGCCCTTGGTTTTGGCGATCAGATGCGAGTTGCTGCACACCACGCACAGATTCAGCGCTTCATCGTGGTACTGCGTGAAGAAGCGCAGGCGGTAATGGCCATAGTCGCTGGGAATGGTTGCCGAGAGCCCGGTGGTGGCCGGCCGCGTAGTTTGTGCCGTTGCGAGCGCGGTCAGGCTCAATAACGCCGTGAAGGCCAAGGTGGATCGCCATGCCGAATGGTTCATGCTTGGTAATACCCAGGATTGGCGTGGTTGTTTGGCGGACGAAAACGATCGCGATTCAGAGCTTACTTCCCGCGGCTTGGGCGTACTCGCGGAACAGTCGCAAATACAAGTGATAATCTTCCAACGATACTCCCGGCGGGGTCTGGTGATCGCAACTGATGACCAGCCCGCCTTGCCGAGCCACGGGCAGCAGACGTTCAAATTCCCGACGGATCGCCGCTTCGCCCTTGTTCATCACCAGCTTGTCAAAACAGCCGATGAAGCGCATCCGCGGATGGGCTTTGCGCATCGCCGCCACATCGACACCGGCCTGCCGCTCCAGCGGCAGAATGCCTTCCAAACCCACACGCTGGAACCAGTTGGCGGCAATCGAGATGTCGCCATCGGAATCGATGATCGTCACAATGCCGCGCTCACGCAGCCGCGGCACCACCCGCTGATAATATGGCGCGAGAAAGACATCGAACTGCTCCTCGGACAGCATCGGCCCGTGGTTGTAGCTCATGTCTTCGCCGAAAGTCATGAAGTCCGGCGTGCAGATGGCGCAGATTTCCTCGATCACCGCCAGCATCCAATCGGCCAAATCGGCATTGACGCGGTGCATCAACTCGGGCTGGTCGTAAAACGCGTATAGATGACCTTCAATACCCAGCAGCGTGCGCGGAAACCAAAAAAAACCTTCCAGCGTAAACCACAACACCGCTTCGCCGGCAGCTTGGATACTTGCCCATTGCCGCCACTTGTCGGCGTCAATCGCCGGCCGCGGAAACAGGTGCGGGCGGATACGCAGATAATCGTCCATGGTAGTGACAATGCCCGCGCCGTGCGCCGCGGGGCTGGGACAAGTGACGCGGCGTAAACTCACCCAATCTTGCAGATGCATGTCCAACGCAAAGTAGCGTTGAATATCCGTGCCCAATTTCAAATCGGTCGGCAAGCCTTCCCAGCGCCAACGATCCAGCGTCAAGTGCCACCACGACGCCCATTCCAAAACCGGCAACCGGTCGAACGGTTCAAAATTCATCACGGCATGGAAACGCTCGCGTGAAGTCATGGGTTTTAATAGGTGCTTAATTGCTTGGCCAGTTCAATAAACCGCGTGAACTGCTGGAAACTCACCGAATCCGGCACGGAATGATCCGAGGACAAAATGTACCCGCCGTTTTGTTTCAGCACCGGCACCACCTGCTGCATCTGCGCTTCCAGCTTGTCCATTTCCCAGAACAAGGCCGCGTTTAATCCGCCCTGGAAAGCCAGCTTGTCGCCGTAGGTCTTTTTCAGCCAGATGGGATCCATGCCCGCCTTGACTTCCAGCGGGTTAAGGATATCGATGCCGATCTCGATCAGGTCGGGAATGAACGGCCGCACGTCACCGCAGGAATGCAGGAATACTTTCGCGCCTTTCTGATGCGCCCAATCCGCCGCCCGCTTATGCACCGGCCGGATCATCTCGCGGTACATATCCAGCGAGAAAAATTGCTTGCCCTTATAGCCCATATCATCCGGCCAACTGATGCCATCAAAATGATAACCGGCGTCCCACACCATCTCGAATAGCTGAAGCTGCACGTCCAGTTCGTGGTTGAGCATTTCGCTGATCCAGTCGGGTTCTTCCACCATGGCCATCAGCACGCGGTCGGTGCCGATAAACCACGAATGGGTGATGTCGAAGCCGAACCAGAAGTTCGCCCAAACCCAGGCTCCATCCTGCCGCCATTGGGCGTAATTATTTTTGAGATGTTCCCAATTCACGCGGTCGCGGTCGGGCGTCATGCGGGCCTTGGCTTTGGCCCAGGTGTCGCGATCCTTGACTTCAAAATCGATAAACTCCGGCACGCCGCCATGCTTCTTCCAGTTTTTAATGGTGGCCCCCCAGTTGGTGTAAGTCACCACCCAATCCTCGGTTTCCTCGATGGTTCGCCGGGGAAAGCGCGGGGAATTATCCGCGCCGATGCCGGCAAAGCGGTCCAGATCAAAATGCCGCGCCCAATCGACCCCGGCCGGCAAGCCTTCGCGCCGCCAGCGCTCCAGGGTCGGCCCCCACGGCGAATCGGTAATCGGAACGCGGTCGGCTTCCTGATGCGCGATCATGCGCGTCATACGCTGGTGTGTGGTCATAGGATTCATGATGATAATCAGGATAAAGGAACCGGCGGGGAATTCAATTGCGTCGTGAGTAGCCCCGCATGTACATGGGAGGCTTCGTCAATGCCTATCCCCGTGGCGTCTTGGCCAAGCCGCGGATGTCCTGCAAAAATTCCTTACGCAGGATGTACCGCACCACGATGGCCGCACCGAAGCACAACGCAAAATATTCCAGCGTGTGCGGATGATTGACGCGCCGGCCAATCCACCACGCCGTCAGGCCGCAGGTGAGCCACTCACATAACGTGATAATCGTAAAATCCCGCCACGGTTTGGGCCGGATCAAAAACTCGCGCTGCGTATGCACGTAGCGCAAATGCAGCAAGGCATTGATGGCAATGGTGGCCGGATAGGCCAGCGGCATCGCGGCCATGGGGCCAACGCTTCGCCGCAGCAGCAGGAAACACACCAGCGCCGTCAAGCCTTCCAGAATCACGCCGATTAGAAACTTGATCACCGGCGAGGCCCGCGGAAATTTGAAATCGTATAGCCGGCTCAAATGTTCCAGATATCTAAACTGCTGCTGGATCGACAGCTTGGATTGGCCGCGCAGGCGGTTGCCAAAGTGGATGGGGATTTCGCGCACCCGGCTCAGGTTGCACTTGCACATCAGTTCCAGGCCGATCTTGTAGCCCAAGGGCGTCAATTGCCGGGCATTCACATAACTCTCGCGGCGCAAGGCGAAGAAGCCGGACATAGGATCGGTGGTTTGCCCGGCAAACGGCCGGGCCAGCAGCGTCGCCACCTGGGAATTGATTTGGCGGAACAATCCCCAGTTGGCTTCGGTGCTGCCGCCGGGGACGTGCCGCGAGCCCAGCACAAAATCCGCGGTGTCATCAATCAGCGGCTGAAGCAAATCGGGCAGGCGTTCGGGCGGATGCTGAAGATCGGCATCCATCACCACCAGATACCGTCCCTGCGCCTGGGCCATGCCGTGCAAAACCGCGCCGCTCAAACCGTTTTTCGGCTCCGCCCGGACCATTAGCCGCAGCGGATATTGCGCCGCCAGTTTCGCACAAACCGCTGGCGTGTCATCCCGGCTATTATCATCCACGACGATCACCTGATAATCGCGCCCCGCCAGTGCCGCATCAATCCGCCCCAGCAATTCCGGCAGATTCAGCGCTTCATTCAGCGTCGGCACAATGATGCAGATATCCGCCGCGGCGGGTGTAGACGGCAAGCTGGGGTTTTCCGATCGGCTCATAGTTCGCGTCAGCAAATAGACCAGAACTCCCGGCAAGTTAAAAGGGGGAGGGGAAGATGACAGGGTGACACGGTGACCTGGTGGCAGGGAGGTGAAACGTGAAAACGTGAAACGTGACAAGACCAAATGCAATTATCACGTTTCACGTTTTCACCTTTCGTTTCTCACCTTGTCACCCCTTCACCTTGTCAGTTCCTCCTTCCCCCCTTGCATTCCGCTTTCGCCGTCAGCGGATTCTCCGGCCAGCTATGCTTGGGATAACGGACGCGTAAATCCTTGCGCACCTGAAAATAGGCGGTGGACCAAAAACTTCTCAGGTCGTCGGTAATCTGCACCGGGCGGAAATTGGGGGCTAATAAATGCAACAGCAGCGGCACGTGGCCGGCGGCGATCCGCGGGGTTTCGGTCCATCCGAATAGTTCCTGCAAGCGTGCGGCTAGGATCGGCGGCTGGTTGATTGCATAGGCGATCCGCACGTGATTGCCGCTGGGCACTTCCATCGCCACGGGCGCGTGCTGATCCAGCAGGCGATCCAGCGGATAGGGCAGGCGGGCGCGAATTGCCTCCACCAATGCGCCATGATGCAAATCAGCCGCCGCGCGTTTGCCGGCACAAGCGTCGCGCAGGGCGTCGGCCAAGCCGGCGGCATCGAATGCCGGCCAGGGAGGCTCGGGCATGGCTTTTTGCAGCAGGGCGACGCGGGCCAGCAGCGTGCTGGCGGCTTCATCGGCGGCGAAGATTTGCGCCACCTGCGGGGCCAACGCTGCGGCCAAAGCCGCCGACGCTTGATCGGCGTCCACGGCCACGTCGGCATCCTGACGCAACAGCAAATCGAGATACCACACGCGACGGACGCCGATCACCCGCTGACGGGCGGCGTCCATTTCCACCGATTTTTCGACGCGCATCGATTGCGGGAAGAATTGTTCCAGCCAGTTGCTTTCGATGCGGCTGGCGATGCGCACCAGCGCTTCCTGATTTTTTTGCCGGGCATCGTGGCGGGCGTTCAGAGCCAAAAACAGTTCGCCCTGTTTCACGGCTGATTCGGGGGAAATACGCACGCCCGCGCCGCCGACCATTGCCGCGGCCGCGGGATCACCGCCGCGCCGCCGGCAAACGCGGTCGGGGTAGCCGAGAAGCAGAAGTTGCCGCAATTGTTGGTCCCGCGAAGGGCAAGCTGCTGAATTTGAGATTTCAGATTTCAGATTTACAATTAGAAATTTGAGATTTCGCCGGCGATGAATGATCCGCCCCAATTCTTCCGCCAGGCAATCCACCTGCCGGGCAGTGTGCGGATCGATTCCCTGGTCGCGCAGATGCGCGGCGAATTTGTATTGCCGGGCGCGGGCCAGCAAATCCAAACGTATCAGCATGTCGCTCTCACCCTGCACCGGGGCCGCGCGGGCGGCATCGGCGGCATAAATGTCTTTCTCGGAAAGCAGTGCGGCCAGATCGGCCGCGTCGTCCACGCAATCGTGCTCCGCCGCCGCCAGCAGCAATCGCCCTAATCGCGGATGCACCGGCAAGTTCGCCAGCTTTTTACCCAGCGGTGTAAGCTGGCCATTTTGCTCGGCCGACAACGCCCCCAGGCGAAACAGCAAACGTTCGGCCGACACCAGCGTGGCATCCGGTGGGGCGGCAAACCAGCCGAATTGCCGCGGATCGGGCCGGCCCCAGGCGTGCAGTTGCAACACCGTGGAACACAAATCCACGCGCTGCACTTCCGGCTCATCAAACGCCCGCAGCGCGTGCTGCTGCTTGGCTGACCATAACCGAATGCACCGCCCCGGCGCGGTTCGCCCCGCCCGGCCGGCCCGCTGATCCGCCGATGCCTGGCTAATCCGCGCCAACTCCAAGCGATCCAATCCGCGCTGGGCATCAAACGCCGGCGCGCGATGCATACCGCTGTCGATCACGAGGCGCACGCCATCGATGGTGAGCGAGGTCTCGGCAATGTTGGTCGCCAGCACGATCTTCCGCTTAGAAGCGGGCCGCAGCGCCAGGGTTTGTTCTTCGGCTGGCAAACTGCCATGCAACGGCAACACCAGCAAATCGTGCCGCGCGGCCACGTCGGCCAAATGCCTGGCCACGCGGCGAATCTCATCCGCCCCGGGCAAAAACACCAGCACGTCGCCGCTGTCGGATGCAGATTCAATCGCCGCCCGCACCGCGTTGGCCGTGCGCTCCACCAGATGCACGGCATCATCGGCGTGATATTCCACCGTCACCGGAAACGTTCGCCCCGGAACCGATATCACCGGGCACGCTCCCAGATAATCGGCCACCGGCCGCGCTTCCAGCGTAGCGCTCATCACCAGCAGCAACAAATCCGGCCGAACGGTTTGTTTCACTTCGCGCAGCAGCGCGATGGCCAGATCGGTATGCAAACTACGCTCATGAAATTCATCCAACAGCACCGCGCCGACACCCGGCAAAAAAGGATCGTCCAGCAGTTGCCGGTTAAGGATGCCTTCAGTCAACACGCGGATGCGCGTACGCTCACAGAGCTTTTTATCAAAGCGGACGTGATATCCCACTTCCTCGCCAAGCTGCCAATGATTCTCCTCGGCGATCCGCAGCGCCGCCGCCCGCGCCGCCACCCGCCGCGGCTGCAACATGACAATCGCCGGATGTTCGCCGCGCAAAATCCCCGCCCGCACCATCGCCGGCGGTACGCGCGTGGTTTTCCCCGCACCCGGTTCGGCGACCAACACCAACGCCCCGGCCGCAGCCAGCCGGGTAACGATTTGCGGCAAATGTGGATCAATCGGCAGCGGTGTCATTACCGCCATAGGATAGCCGATGGCACACGCTGGTGGATATGCGCCAAGCGTAGTACGCTTTATGCCCTCCCCCGGCGTATCGGGGGCAGGGAAGCTATGCAAGTATTTTTGCAGCAACTCATCAACGGCCTGTCCATCGGCGCGGTCTACGCGCTGATCGCCCTGGGCTACACCATGGTTTATGGCATTCTGCGGCTGATTAATTTCGCGCACGGCGATGTTTATATGGTCGGGGCGGTGCTGGCGTATTACCTTTCCTGCTGGGCGCAAAAACATGTGCATTCGACCGTGGCGGCGCTGGCCATTGTACTGGCCGGGGCCATGATCGGCTGCGCCGTGCTGGGGTTCCTCATCGAGTTTCTCTGTTATCGCCCGCTGCGCAATCGGCCGCGGCTGGTGGCGCTGATCACCGCCATTGGCGTGTCGCTGTTCCTGGAAAACCTGTTTCAATACGATGGCATCTTCGGCGCTAATCCACGGCAAATGGCCCAGTTGATCGTGGTCAAACCCATTGTCAGTTTCCATATCGGCGGCTCGCCGACCGCGGTGGTCATCAGCAGCGTGGATGCCATTACCCTGGGTTTGTCGCTGGTGTTGATGCTGGCGTTAAGCTGGCTGGTGCTGAAAACCCGCACCGGGCTGGCGATGCGCGCGGTGTCGTTTCGCTTTGATACCGCGGCACTGATGGGCATCAATACCAACCGCATTATTTCCATCACGTTTGTGATCGGCTCGGCGCTGGCCGCTGTGGCCGGGTGCATCGATGCCATGCGCTACGATATCAACCCGCTGATGGGTGTGCGCCCCGGCATTGTGGCATTTACCGCCGCGGTGCTGGGCGGCATCGGCTCCATCCCCGGCGCGGTGTTGGGCGGGCTGATGATCGGCATGGTGGAAACCTTGCTCAAAGGGCTGATTCTGCCCAGTGCCTACAGCGGCTTTGCCGATGCCGCTGCCTTTGTCGTGCTGATCTTTATCCTGCTGCTCAAGCCCTCCGGGCTGCTGGGAAAGAAAGCGTTGGAGAAGGTTTAACCCGCGTGGCTTAATCCATGGAAGCGCTACCGCGAAACAAACCGTTGCCGGGCTGGCTGCTGAACTTGACGCTGCTGGGCATGATGGCGGCGCTGCTGGGCCTCAATGCGGTGGTGAATGCCAGTCTCACCGATTATGCCGTCGAAGTGCTGATCCATATCGGGCTGGCGATGATCCTGGCGGTGAGCCTGAATCTGATCAACGGCATCACCGGCCAGTTTTCCCTGGGTCACGCCGCTTTCATGGCCATCGGCGCTTACACCGGCGGGGTGCTGATGTGCCATTACCAGCCGGCCGGGTGGCTGGGCACTGCGGCGTTTGTCGGCGTCACCATCCTGGGCGGATTGGTGGCCGCCTTGGCCGGGCTGGTGGTGGGCATTCCGGCGCTGCGTTTGCGCGGCGATTATCTGGCCATCGCCACCTTGGGTTTCAACCAGATCGTTATCACCTGCCTACAGCAAATCGACTCCGTCGGCCCATTCACCACCGGCGGGGCGATTGGGCTGTTCGGCATTCCCCATCACACCAACTTTTTCTGGGTCTACACCTGGGTGTTGCTGTGCGTGGTCGGCATCTGGCGGCTGGTGCGCTCGGGCAAGGGCAAGCCGTTCTTATCCATCCGCGAAGACGAAATCGCCGCCGGGGCCATGGGCGTCAATACCACCTTTTATAAAGTGGCGGCGTTTGTGGTCGGCGCTTTTTTTGCCGGCGTGGCCGGTTCGCTGTCGGCCATGTTCGAGCTGAGCATCAGCCCCACCTCGTTCAATTTCATGCGCTCGGTGGAAATCGTGGTGATGGTGGTGCTGGGCGGATCGGGCAGCATCACCGGCGCGATGCTGGCCGCCGCCGTGCTGACGTATCTCCCTGAACAATTGCGGATCATGCCCGGCCCGCTGCACGCCCTGGCCGATTGGCGCTGGGTGATCTACGCCCTGCTGCTAATCGTGATGATGCTGCTGCGCCCGGCCGGTTTGTTGGGTAAACGCGAAATCTGGTGGACGCGCAAACGCCGCCCCACGCCGCTGGAAGGGCCTACCTGATGCCGCTGCTGCAAATCGACAACCTCGGCATTCATTTCGGCGGCTTGCGGGCGCTGAACGATTTCAGCCTCCAGCTTGATCCCGGTGAACTGGTGGCGCTGATCGGCCCCAACGGCGCGGGCAAAACCACCGTCTTCAATATCGTCACCGGCGTGTACGCCCCCAGCGCCGGTTCGGTGCAACTGGCCGGTAACAATATCGAAGGCCTTAAACCCTATCAGATCAACCGCCTGGGCATCGCCCGCACGTTCCAAAACATCCGCCTGTTTGGCGGACTATCGGTGCTGGATAACGTGCTGATTGGTTTCAACCAATCGGTCACGCACGGCTTCTGGGGCGCGGTGGTGCGCACCCGGCATTTCCAATTTGAAGAAGCCGACCACGAAGCCCGCGCCCTGGAACTGTTGCACACGTTCGGCCTGGCCGACCGCTGCGACGACATCGCCGGCGATCTGCCCTACGGCCAGCAGCGCCGCCTGGAAATCGCCCGCGCCCTGGCGACCGGCCCGAAAATTCTGCTGCTGGACGAACCCGCTGCCGGGATGAACCCGCCGGAAAAAGCCGATCTCATGCAACTCATCCATTTCATCCGCGACCAATTTGGCGTAGGCATCTGGCTGATCGAACACGACATGAAACTGGTGATGAGCATCTGCCAGCGCATCACAGTGCTGGATCACGGCGAAACCATCGCGGTGGGCAACCCGGCCAGCGTGCAGGCCGATCCGAAGGTGATTGAGGCGTACCTGGGCGAACCGGCGTGAAGATGACAAGGTGAAAAATGTCAGATGATACTACAGGTTGACCATCTCGATGTCGGTTACGGCGCGATCAAGGCACTGCATGGTGTCAGCCTGTCGATCAACCGCGGCGAAATCGTCGCCTTGATCGGCTCTGAACGCCCCAGCGGGGCGTGGGACGGTAGCCACGGGTGCAGCGTCACGGCGGCAACGCCGCCTGCGAAACCCGTGGCCATGAAGACGTTTCCCATTCGCCCCAAAGGGGCGCGGGATTGTAGCCACGGGTGGAGCGTCATGACGGCGCAGCCGGCTGACGCGGAACCCGTGGAACTGGACGCATCTTTATCTCGCCCCGGCGGGGCGAAGGAGGCTTGATGCCGGGCACTTATTCCCAGTTACTTCTCCACGTCGTTTTCTCGACCAAGCACCGTGCCCGGCAGATCACCGCCGAAATCGCCGCGCGGCTCTATCGTTATATCGGCGGTATCGTCCGCGCTGAAAACGGCGTGCTCTACGATATTGGCGGTGTCGAGGATCACGTCCATCTTTACCTGCGGTGGCGGCCCGACGGTTCTGTCTCGGACCTCATGCGCACGGTGAAGGCGCGTTCCTCAAAGTGGGTTCACGAGACGTATCCGAACCTCGGTGAATTCGCCTGGCAGGAAGGTTACAGCGTCTTTTCCGTCAGCAAGTCGCAAGAACAAGCCGTGAAACAATACGTTGCCAGCCAAGCCGAGCATCACCGCAAAGAGGATTTCCAATCGGAGTTATTGCGGCTGCTCCGCGCCCATGGGGTCGAGTTCGAGGAGAAATATGTCGTGGAATGATCGGTCACGCTGCCTTCCTCTGCCCCTCCGGGGCAGACGCTTGAGGCCCGCTCGCGTTCCACGGGTTGTGCTGCGTCCGGCGGCGGCCGGGCTGCGCTGCACCCGTGGCTACATTCCGTGGCCCCGTTGGGGCCGAATGCGACGGACGTGCGCACCGTTGCGATACAAGCCGAGTTCACAAAAAATGCGTGTGTTCCAATGATACTTCAGGTTGACCATCTCGATGTCGGTTACGGCGCGATCAAGGCATTGCATGACGTCAGTCTGTCGATTAACCGCGGCGAAATCGTCGCCTTGATCGGCTCCAACGGCGCCGGCAAATCCACGCTGCTGCGGGCCATCAGCGGCTTGCTGAAACCGACCGCCGGCCACATCGTCTTCGCCCCGGTGGGCGATATTTCGGGTGCGGACAAAACCCTGGCTTACTACCAAACCACCGGCCGGCCGGAAGATTTAACCCGCTTGCGGGCCGATCAGATCGTGCGGCTGGGCATCAGCCATGTTCCCGAAGGCCGGCAGATTTTCCTGGACCTCACCGTGCTGGATAACCTCCTGCTGGGCGCCTACGCCCGCCGCAGCAAGGCCGAAATCACCGCCGGCCTGGAACGCTGCTACGCGCTATTTCCCGTGCTGGCCGAACGTCGCAAACAGCGCAGCGGCACCCTCAGCGGCGGCGAACAGCAAATGCTGGCCATCGGCCGCGCCCTCATGGCCCGCCCCACACTGCTGCTGCTGGACGAACCCTCGCTGGGTCTGGCCCCCCTGATCGTGCGGAAAATCTTCCAGATCATCCACGAAATCAACGCCTCCGGCACCACGGTTTTCCTGGTCGAACAAAACGCCCACATGGCCTTAACCCTGGCCCACCGCGCCTACGTGCTGCAAAGCGGAAAAATCGTGCTGTCCGATCAGGCGAAAAACCTGCTGGATAACGATGAAGTGAAGCGGGCGTATTTGGGGGGATAGCCGACTGGCTTGAAAGGAACGCTACCCTAATGGCACTAAAACAACCTCCTCTTCCGGCGGCGCAGGCGTTGACGCATCGCCATACGCGGCTGATTCAGCCGCGCGTAGGGCTTGGGCCGCCGCTTCACGGCACGCGGCTCGATCCGCTCGGGACGCGCCGCCACCACCCAGAAC
>Ga0316217_10005841_pt1 | contig 12523 bp, 8 predicted proteins | sample 1anoAmetaG_FD_203633 | JGI IMG/M metagenome (GOLD analysis project Ga0316217, IMG submission 203633) | Freshwater microbial communities from Trout Bog Lake, Wisconsin, USA - 1anoA | ecosystem: Environmental > Aquatic > Freshwater > Lake > Hypolimnion/Profundal zone | place: USA: Wisconsin... | reverse complement strand
CCAATTGACCATCACCCGCCCGTGGCAGGCACACGTCCTGGGCGCCCCGTATATCGGCTGGGGACGCCTGCACTGGATCGTGCTGGATGTCCAAGCCCTCCACCCCGGGGCCCCCTGGCGCTGGCCGGAGTGGATTGTGCTTTCACCAGCGGATCAGGCGGAACTCACCCGGCGGCTCCAGCACTGCGCCCGGCCGGTGTGGCGCGCCGCCCCGGCGATCGTGGAGAATTTCCAGCACCTGGCCGCAGGCCTGACCGCGCCGCCCCGGCAGATTCCCTACTCGGCCCTGGCCATCCACATCAATCATCTGCTGCTGAACCTGCTCACACTGCTGCGCCAGTCGCCAATCTCCACCACCCCCTCCTCCCAAATAATCGAACGTGTCGATCAGACCGTCAGCGACTTCCTGAAGGAACTTCAGCACAACGCCCTGAGCCTGATGCACCGCTGGAGCGTCACGGAAATGGCCCGGCACTGCGGCATGGGCGTGACCACCTTCACCGATTGCTGCCGCCGCATCACCAACACCACCCCCAGCGATTACCTCCTGCGCTGCCGCCTCCAGGTAGCCGCCGAAATGATCCGCCAGGACCCCCACCGCAAGATTGTTGAAATCGCCCTGCGCTGCGGGTTTTCGACCGGGCAATACTTTGCCACGCGCTTCCAGCAGCACTTTGGGTGCAGCCCCAGCGCCTATCGCCAGAACCCGTCGCCCCGTGCGGGTTAATTGCCGGTTTGCAGGTAATTCTCCAGCCGGTACAGGTCCGGGTCGCCGGGCGTGGAAATGCCCGTCCCGGCAGCACCGGGCGTCAATTTGAGCGTGCGTTGATCCACCCAGGGCCACCACTCCACATGCCCGTCGACAAACGAAAGATTGTTCCCGTTGAAATGGAACAGCCCGGGGATATCGACCCATGTGTTATTGTACGGATAGTATTCCTCGAAGCCGCCCTCGTTATAGCCACGGTTATCGTACTCATCGAGCATATAGATGACCATGGACGGCTGGCGTACGGACGAGAGGCGATAGACCACGTGCGGCATCCAGCCGAAACTGTTTTCATCCAGGTAGCCATTGATCGAGTACGTGCGGATATTCGTGGCTACAAAATCGCTCGGGCACTGATACAGTTTGATGGCCTTGGGCGCCCGGCCCGGCAGATCAACCGTGGGCATCACCGGGGAGGTCTGCCACGAAAGATCCGGCGGGTTGCCGGCATTGACGTACGGAAACAGCACGCCGGAAACAATGGAATACGCATCATTGTTAATGTTGTAACCATTCACCGTGCCGGCGTTGACCCACCCGCCCGAGTTCGTACTACCGGGCATCAGGAAACCACGGTTGTTCACGGCGTACTGCAAGGCCGCGCCCGTAAGCTGGCGCTGGTTGGACAGGCAGACCGTCCGGCGGGAATACTCCTTAACCCACCCCAGGGCCGGCAGCAGCAACAGCAATAAGATGGCAATGACCACCATCACCACCAGCAATTCCACCAGCGTAAAGGCATGCCGGTGGCGCGCCGGTCTGGCTACCACCAGCCACCCTTTCTGATTTTGCCGGGCGTCGAACATTTCAGACTCCCATTACGTTACGAACGCTTCACCCCGGATGCGTCATCGACGGCACCGTGTGCGTCTTCCGCCATTGCTGCAGGGCTTCCCGTGCGGCCTTGATTTCCGCCGCGGTTTGGGCATTCTTCAAAGCCCAGTGCAATTGGGCCCCTTCCCGGGCCAGGAGCGCTGGATCCGCACACTGGGCATCCATTGCCGTAGCTGCCGGCAGCGACGTGGCCGCGCGGATGGTATCGAGTTGGGGCCGTGGTACACGTGCAAGGTAACGCCATTCCACGACGATACCAACCAGCAGTAACCCCAAAGCCGCAGCCAACAGTTGTATCTTCTTCGGGTCCATTTTCTATCCGTACTGCACGGGGCTGCCGATCCCCCGGCACGCACCCCATGTTCCTGGCGACTTGCATTGTTTCCATTCTACCAAATCGCATCACCATTATGCCATCAAAATACCACCATCATTCAACCGGCCCGTTGGTCCGGTCCACAGGCCTCAAGGTTTCAGCAACTGCCATTCATTCAATGTCGGCCCTTCGGTGGCTTCAAGGATATTCAGGCGCACATGCTGTGCTGTGATCGCTGGAAACTTCGGCGTCGTGAAATTCGCACCGATGGTTGTGCCCTTGTAACCGGTCTGCCAGGCATCGCCATCCTTGTATTGCAGCTCAAAACACCTGACGCGCGCGCCGCAGGCTTCGTCGATCTGGACCCGATCAAACGTCATAGGCTTTCCCAGGTCCACTTCCAGCCACGCCGCCTTGGTGCCCGCATCGGTCGCCCAGCGCGTGCCATCATCGCCGTCGCAGGCCTTGTCGGGACCATACGTCGCGTCATTCTGGAACACGTTGGATGCCGTGACTTTCATCGCCGGCTTGATCAACCCCGGGACGGCCATGCCGATGGGGGCGAGCGCGTCGGCCGCGGAATCCAGTTTCAACTTGATGATTGTATCGATTTCGTGCCGGTCCGCGACCGCCACTGTCAGCTTCAGTTCCGTTTCGCCTTGCTCGGCCTTTACGCTACCGCCGCCCAACACCTCGGCCGAGAGCACCTTGGCCGGCAGTGGCGGCAGGCTGATGGTTTCGTCGTTCCATTGCCGCACGTGCACATAGATCACATCATCCTTGTGCGTGCTTACCAGTGCCTTGGTGGGCTTATACGGCCCGCCGCGCGTGCCATAAATGCTTTCCCCATACTTTTCCATCCATTGCCCCATCTCCTTGAGCCGCCCCGCCTGTTCCGGGGCAATTTCGCCCAACGGTGTCGGGCCGACATTCAGCAGCATGTTGCCGTCACCGCCGGCACAGCCGATGAGCATTTCCAGGCACTGGGCCAACGATTTGACCCCATCGCCCGACCCGCCCCACGCCCACGCGTTGTGCGCCGAGATGGTCATGCACGATTCCCACGGATGCTTGTTGTTGAAGCCGCCGATGGACTGCTCCGGCGTTCCATAGTCGCCGCCGTCGCCCGTGCGATCGTTGATCAAGATGTCAGGCTGTAGCTGGCGCACCATTTTGATGGTGGCGGCACCGCGCTTCCCATACATCGCCGGGACATCATTCCAAATGGTGACCAGCGGGCCGTAATTCGTGATCAATTCGGTGATCTGCCCCTGGAGGTACTTTTCATAGGCGTCCAAGTCCGACTTTTCACGCGGAACACTGCCGCCCGGACTGGTGACCGGCCAGTTGGGGTTGTACCAGTCTGTCACGGAATAGTACGTTCCGAACGCCATGTTCTGCTTCTTACAGGCGGCGGATAGTTCCTTGACCACATCGCGCCCGAAGGGGGAATTCATGATGTTGTAATCGGTCAGCTTGGTATTCCACAGACAAAATCCATCGTGGTGCTTCGTGGTCAGCACCATGTACTTCATACCGGCGGCCTTGGCGATGGAGACCCATTCGTCGGCGTTGAATTTTTCGGGATTGAATTTTTTGTACAGGCTGTCGTATTCGGCCAGCGGCGTCGGGGCGCCGCGCGACCAGCCGATCTCGCGCGCCGTCAGGCTCACCGGGCCCCAATGGATAAACATGCCGAAGCGCATATCCTTCCAGTGTTTGAGCGCCTCGGGCTGCGCCGCCGGCCAAGCCGGTTCGGCCGCCATGGCGCTTTGGCCCGCCAGCACCAAAGCCAACCCACACCAGATCGCACGCCGCGCCAGAACGCCAAAGGGCTTCATAGAGACTCCGCCTTGTTACGCACACTTCCACCGCCACACCGGTAGCGGCGCAGCATTCCAGACTGGTTGATCCGTATTTTCGTCCAAACGCTACCGCGGCGTCGTTCGATTCTTTTCGGCGAAGAATATTGCACCTGTTTGCAGAGTAGAAGGCAGAATCCAGGAGCCAGAAGGCAGAAGTTCTCGGGCCCCGACACGCCATTTACGTGCGTACGGCAAAATGATCCACGCCTCCCCCGCAACCCCTTAACTCCGTAACGCCACCCGCGAGTCAGGTCCACTGCGCGCGGAGGCGGTTCATGAACAATTCCAGGTGCGTGCCCGGACAATCGGTATTGTTATCCGCCAGTTCCTGATGCGTGAAGACCGCTTTAGCCGGCACGGCGTAAAGTTTCCGCAAAAAGCCCATGAAACGCACCAGCGCGTTGCTTTGGTCGGCGCCTACCTCGTGGCGATCAAAGTCCCCCAGCAGCACGATTCCTATATTGTGCTCGTTGTGGTTCCTGACGTGCGCCCCCTGATAAACCAGCGGTCGGCCCTGCCATACCCGCCCCGCCCGGTCCACCAAATAGTGATAGGCAATATCCGCCCAGTTCCGATCGGTCGGTGCGGTGCCGGTGTGGAACTGCCGGATATACTCGATCTCTTCCTTGGTGGGCGTCCACCCGGTCGTGGTCAGGTTGAAGGCCGAATGGTGAACCGTCAGCCGGTTGATGCCGTTCATCAATTTAATCCGCGACAAATCCGGCCGGGCCGGGGTCCAGATGGCGCGGGGCATCACGAGCACCGGGCAATCCTTATTGGTAGCCAGGGGGCGTCCCAAGGCATCGGGAAACAAGGCGACGCCCAAATCCGGGGCCGGGGCTTCCGGGGGCGCCGTCACGATCGGCGGTATATCCGGCCCGTGCCAGCAACCGGCCAGGGCCGCCCCGGCGCCCATTGCCAGAATCGAACGCAGAAACGCCCGTCGCTCGGCCACCGAAGCATTACAGTTCCAGCACATGTGCCCTACCCAAATCTACAGGAATCAGGCTATCATATAGACGAGACAAGGCTCATGCTATACTCCCCGGATCGTTTATTATTCCCGGAGCACCGCTATGCAACGATTTGTCGTTCGGCCACTCCGGCACCGGCGTGGGTGCTTATGCCCCGGAAGGCGAGTCCCGGAAGATCCAATGGATCAACGACGGCCAGACGGAAATCGGAGCATGGCGCGGACATCCTGCCCGTGCAAATTTGCAGGTGAACAGCGACTAATCAATACGGTGGAGATACCTGATGGATTGGCGAACCTCTCGGTCAGTGTTGCGTAAAGGGATGCTCTGGTGCGGGCTGGCAGCAACGCTGGCCTGGCACCTGACCACAAATCATATCCAAGCCTGGGCCGCACCCGCCAATGGCAACGCTGCGGTCGCCGTGGCCGCACACGAAGCCCCAACCCCGGACAAGCCGAGCGCCCCGTCCGCCATCGACCTGACCGTCTTCCAAGTCTCCGACACCCACTATGGCCTGAGTTCCATGGGCGACCAGACAGTGCCCCTGCTGGTCGATAAAATGAACGCGCTGCCGGGCACTGCCTATCCAGCGGATATCGGGGGGAAGGTTGGTACGCCGCGCGGCGTGATTCATACCGGCGACATTACCAACGACGGACGCAAGGCGCCTTGGGATATGTTCGTTCGCGACTACGGCCTCGACGGCACCGATGGCCGGTTAAGATTCCCCGTCTTCGAGACCTTCGGCAACCACGACGGCGGAACGACCATGGCGGTGCGCCAGGGCATTCGCGAGCGCAACAAACGCCGTGTGGGCCTTACCAGTATCTCCGAGAACGGACTGCACTATTCCTGGGATTGGGATGGCGTACACTTCGTAAGCTGCGGCATTTCCCCGGGTACGGTCATCCACCCTTACGATCCCGAGCACAGCTTTGAATTTCTGCAGGATGACCTGAAGAAGAACGTCGGCAGCAGCGGGCGTCCGGTCATCCTGTTCCATCATTTTGGTTTTGATAAGGGCCACAGCCTGAGCTGGTGGCCCGAAGAATGGCGGACCAATTACTACACGCTGATTAAGGATTACAACGTGATCGGCATCCTGCAAGGCCATGCCCATGACTCGTTCTTCATGAAGTGGAATGGGATCGATATCTATCATCCGCCGCATTTTAAACAGAAGGGACCCAAGGATTCCGGGCCGGTGACGCACGGCTTTTTTGTCTATCACATCACCGCCGATACAATGACCGTCGCGGAACGCAAGCTCGATGACACCTGGGGCCTTACCGCACGCAAATCACTCAAGGCGGTACCCGCAAAGTAGCGGCGCGCCCCTGGACAAGGAGAACGACATGCATCGTTGGCTGCAGATGTTTACCGTGGGACTTTGCCTGGCCGCGTCAGCACTGACCCGGGCGGACGATACGCCGGTGGACGTAACCTTTATCGTCACCTCCGATACCCATTACCGCGAACCCGACCACGCGCAGGGGCATCATAACGACTACAACCAGTTCTCGATCAAGGAGATGAATTGCATCACGGAAGCCACCTGGCCGGAAAAACTCGGCGGTGGAAAAGTCAGCCCGCCGCGCGGCGTACTGGTGCTCGGAGATTGTATCGATGATGGCGACCGCGCCCGCGACGGACGCCAGATCAGCGCCGAGCAATACGGCCTGTTTCTCAAAGATTTCGGATTCGATGGCACCGATGGGCTGGTTAAGTATCCGGTCTTTGAAGGCTGGGGCAACCATGATGGCCCGCCGGAAGGCCAGGAGAAATCCGGGTTCAGTTTCCAGGCCCAGCTTAAGCAGCGCAACAAGACACGCCTGGCCAAGGGTCTAATCACGAACCTGGCGGACAACAGCCTGCATTATTCCTGGGACTGGGAGCGCATCCATTTCGTGCAGCTCAACCTCTACCCGGCCGACGAACAGCACGCGGGCGTTCACTACTCGCCCGTCTGGCACAATCCCCAGGGGGCCTTGCGCTTCCTGAAGAAGGACCTGGCAGACAAAGTCGGCGACAGCGGTCGCCCCGTGATCCTCATGAGCCACTGCGGCTTTGATACCGACTGGTGGAACAAGGATGACTGGAAGGCCGTTTACGATGTGGCCAAGCCGTATAATGTCGTGCTCTACCTCTACGGGCATACCGGCACCAAAGTGCACCGGTGGGCGCCCGACGGGGAAACGAAGAAGTGGGACTGCATCAACGATGGCCAGACCGAAAAAGGGTTCTTCGTGATTCAGATCACCGCCAACCGTATCCGCGCCGCCATGCGTAACATGGTCGGGCTCATCGCCACAAAAAATGTGGACGGCTCAATCCATCGCCGCTGGTCCGGCGAATGGGGCTGGCGCTGGATGCTCGATAAACCCCTGACCGCAGCCACCGCCCCCGTGGTCACCCCCTGATTCCCAGGAGCGGGAGATATCCATTCCCGCTCACTCCTGCAACGCTTGCCCGCACGACCGTGCGAAGCGCGCGATGGCCTGAAACTTCGGCGCCCCCGCCACCTTGTCGTCCCAATACTGCATCACGCCCCAACTGCCCCATTTCGACCATACGCCAACCGAGCTGAAATAGCAGAAGGTTCCTCCGCCCGCCGCCCGCCATGCGTCGAAATACGTGTCGTACAACGGGCCCATCCGGGGGCTGGCATTCGCCGCCTGTAGCAGCTTGGTAATGGCTTCATTATTCTCCCCGCCGCCCACCCCGACCAGGTGCTGCCCGCCTTCGTACGCGATCAGGGACAGGTGGTACTTATCGGCGATGGCCTTCTGCTCGTTGATCGCCTTAATGGCCGCGGGCAGCGCATCGGCCGCCACCGCGTCGAGCACCTTGTCAACGGTCCAGGTGGCAACGACGTTGGAGTCCAGGGTCTTTCCGCCCGGGCTGGGCATAAAAGCCATGTACGGCGCGATCGCCAGCGCGTCAGCCGATTTATAGGCATCCTCGAATGGCAGCACGATGTGGTCGCACCACCACGCACTGACGGCCTGCCAGGCCAGCACGCGCACCAGGCGCTCGTGGCCACCAAAGACATTCTCCCAGATCTTGAACAGCTCGACCGAGCGATGCGCATAGTACATCCCCCCGCCTTCCCACGGCCGCTCTATGGGTCCGAAGTGCAACTCCTGCCCCTTCTGCTGCGCGTAGCGGGCCTGATGGAACATGTTGTTCCAGACTTCGTTCGAGTATTCGATGTAGACCTTGCGGCTCGGGTCCAGCCGCTGGTGCACCAGCGCCGCAAAGTTTCGCACATACGCGTCGTCCGCCTGGTCGGGCATGTTGAACCACGGGTCGGCTCCCAGCCGGTTGGCCAGGTCGACCATCAATTCGACCGGGGCGCCGTTCGGGCGGTTATAGCTGAAGCAGCCCGGCACGGTCCGATCCGCCCACGCAATCTTCTGCACATTGTTGGTGCTCATCCAGTCCATGAAACGAATACACGACACCCCGCGCCAGCGCTCCAGGAACTGCGGGTTAAAAGGGTTGGTCTGGTACGTCAGTTCCGTCCCCGGCAGAAGCACGCGAATATTCTTCGGGTAATGGGCCGGATCTACAGAACGGAGCCGCAGCCAGAAGTCGCCGCGCGGCGTGAACGCCATGCGTCCGGGCGTATGGGAGGCCATCGTGCTGTTGGTAATCTCAATATCCCCCTGGCCTTGGTAAAGTAGGACGAACTGGCCGGCCGGAACGTGCCCGGCCATTCCCGTCAGCAGCGGCACTTCCGCCCAGCAATCGGGCGCGAGCGTGGTCACCCACCCATTGGCGTCCAGCGCCAACGCCGGTCCCTTTCCCCACGGTGTGCCTTTCCGCTGACTGATCCACGCCCGGGAGCTCTTCATCAAGTCGGCGAGCGGAAGTTCGCTGTTCCAGTCGCACAGGCCGGCGAGATTCAGGCCCAGCGTTGCGGGCACCTTCGCCGCCGGCGCCGCGAGCACAGGGCTCAGGCCCATCACTAGCGCCACGGCCGCCACCAAGGATCGTAAAATCCCGCTCATAACGTTCTCCATCTGCTCCACCGGCGCCACGCCGCCGCAACGCCTTCAATCATCATCCTTGCCGCGTGCGTCCGCCGGCCCGAGGGCATGCGGGGTCGGCGGCATCTCCGACGCCGCGCCGCGTACGGACTTCCAGATCACCGTGTTAAGCAGCTCCGCCGGCACCTGATCGGCCTTGCTGAAATCCATCGCCTGCGATGCCCGCGCCAGGTCCGCCGCACTTCTTAACTGGTGGGCGGCGCCCGCCGGCGGCGTCCCCGGCCCACCCGGCCGCGGACTTTCCGGGCTGGCGGGCGCGTCCTCGCCCCCGGCCGTATTGCGTTCGCGCATCAGTTCGGCCGCCGGCAGCACCGCCGTGAACGGCTCCATGTTGCGCGGTACCGTATCCCACGCCTCGATCACTGGCGCCGCCGCGTCGTACTGGCACAGGGGCGGCAGATCCAGCAGGCACTCGATCGTCCGCAGCGCGCTGACCGTATTTTGAAATGAATGATCAATGGTCCCGCGTTTGATCCACGGGCTCACCACGTAGCAGGTGGACCGGTGGGCATCGACATGGTCCGGGCCATTCTGGGCATCATCTTCCAGGATCACCACAGCGCACGACTTCCAGATCGGGCTGTGACTGAGGGTGTCGATGAGCTGGCCAACCGCAAAGTCGTTGTCCGCCACCATGCACCGGGGCGTCGGCCGCCCGGCCCGCGCCCCGAGCGTATGGTCGGTGCCCAGGCGCACGGTCATAAAGGCCGGCACCGCGCTGCCCGATGGATCCTTGGCCAGCAGCAGATCAAACTCCCGCTTCCACTCGCTAAAGCGGCTGACCGCGCCGGCCTGCCCATAGGCCTTCTTTGGCCACAGGAATCCGGCATCCCCGGATCGGGCAGCATGGCGGCTGGGCGCATCGCTGTCGGGGTAGTCCAGGTCGAAGCGGCGATAATCGATATCGGTAATGCCCGCCAAGTCGCGCCCGCCCGGCTGCACGCCGGCCACTGCCGGGTAGTTGCCGGGAATCGCCACCTTCCCGCCGCTTTGCACCTCATCGGTCATGAAAAAGCCGTAGTTCCGATAGCTCAGCCCATTCTTCCGGACCAGATCCCACAGGTGCCCGCCGGGCGCTTCGGCCACATCGGGCACCGCCTTAGCGCCCTGACTGAAACGCGGATCGGCGGAGAGCGGCTTGCCATCGAGCCCAACGGCGGGAAAACCACCGGTCGGATAATCGTTGTTCAACCCCTCGTAATCGAAAACGCGCCCGCGGGTGCTGTATTGATACGGCACGTTGCGCACCGTGTACTCGTTGGCGTGGGCCTGGGTGCTCCAGGTCCAGCCATCCCCGGAAACCTCGCCCGAATCGTAAAAGTTGTCCAACAGCACAAAGCGTTCCGCCAGTGCATGCTCATTGGGCGTCACCGCACGCCCGAACAAGCAGCGCTGCGGATCGCCATTGCCTTGCGGCAGGTCGCCCAAAACCTGGTCGTAGGTGCGATTCTCCTTGACGATATATATAACGTGCTGAATATTCCCCGCCTTGCGACCCACCGCCGCCAGCGGATTGTGCCCGGCCAGGTACGCGGGCGTCAGCCGGGCATCGTCCAGGCACTTTTGCGTCAGCGCGGCGCGCTGGGCCGGGGCGGGAATCGTCAGGCGCCACAGCGTGCCCTCGAACAGGTTAAGCGGCGAGGTCACATGCTGGCCACGGGAAAAATCATGCGGCACCCGCGTCTGATCGCCCTTGGCATTGGTGACCCAAAGCTGGTCCCCGGCGACGGCTATGGCCGTCGGATACCAACCCGTGGGCACGTAGCCTTCCACCCCGGGGCCATCGGCCTCCGCCAGGTCCACCAGCGCCACGGCATTCATATCCCCAAGGGTGACGTAAAGTTGCTTCTGGTCTTCCGCCAGGGCCAGGCCCGTGGGCGTCGCCCCGGCCAGGTCCTTGGCCACCTGGGGCCGCAGCAATACCGTGCCGGTAATTTTTTCCGCGGTGGTATCGACAATCGAAATCGTGTCGCTCTGGGCATTGGCGACATAGAGCCGCGATTGATCCGTGCTCAGCAGCAGGCACACCGGGTGCGAACCGGTGCGCAGCGTGGTCACCGGTTTAATCGTTGCGGGCTCCGCGGCGTCGAGCACATAAACCGCAGCATCGCGCTGGCTGCCCACGTAGAGCCGGCTGCCGTCGCGATTGACCGTTACCGCCAGCGGAAAGTTCGACAGGCCCAGATCGTCTGCGAAGACATGGCGGCCGATTTCCCGGCGCGTCGCCGTATCGTACACCGAAACCGCGGCCGGGTTGCCGAACGCGGCCTCATGGCCGGCGCCATCCGGGTCGTTTTGGGTAACATATAAATGGCCCTTGGCATCCAGCGCCACGCCGGCGGCAAAGTCGTGCGGACCCATGGCGATGGTGCCATCGGCCTCCAGCGCCCCATCCTTGGAAAGCCGGAACACCGCCACCTTCTTGGCCGCACCCTGCGCCGCATACAGCCGGCCATCGGGGCCGAACGCCAACCCGTAATAAAGGCCGTTGGACGGAGCGCCCCGTTTCTTCGCAAAATCAAGGTGCGATACCTGCTGGCCGTCGCTGACGCGCACCACGCAAAGTGCTTCGCGAAAGCCCGCCCCGGTGGTGATCACATACTTGCCGTCTGGGCTCAGGACCAGGTTCACCGGCATGCTGCCGACGCCCTGCGAACCGTTCGCCGGCGCCGCTGCAATGCTGCGCCCGGTCGGCAACGGCACACCGCCGGCCGGAATCTCCGCCTGGCACGCCGGCCCCCTCAGGCCCAGCGTCCCCAACGCCACGGCCATCGCCACCGCACAACAATCCGCGCCCACCCACCGTCTTCTGCCGAGCATACACATTCCTTAATTCTTACAGGGTCTATAGCATAACACGGGTAGCCGGGGGTGCGGCAAACCGCATCCCAAGACACAACAACGCGCCGCAACTGCCGACCGAGCGCTAAGATTATCCCCGGCTTTGATGCAGATCGTGTTGCGCCGGCGCTAAGGTCCCGTTTACTGACCGATTTCCAACTTCCATTACGGATCCCTTCCGCCACATTTCCCAAGCCCTCGTCCTGGGCTCCCATTCCGCGGCTCTTTTGCGTACACTTCCCTGACGGAAAACCGCACCTAGCGATGAATGGATATTGAACATGCTGCACAAAATAGCTCCCGCCCTGTTTCTCCTGCTGGCGCTCTTCCTGCGCCGCGCCACGGCCGATAGCGCCGACCCACTGCACGCCGCATTCATCGATCCGCCCCGGTCCAGTTGGCCCGCCGTCTGGTGGCTCTGGGGCGAGACGCCCATAACGCACGAAGGCATCACCCACGATCTGGAGTCCATGGGGCGCATCGGCATTGGCGGGGTGTGCATCTACGAGCAGGTCTTCACCCTCCGCCCGGAAGCCCTGCACACCTTTTCGCCGCAGTGGCATGATGCCATCAAATTTGCCGCCGCCGAATGCCACCGCCTGGGTATCCGCCTGGAAATTAACACCGGCAGCGGCTACGTCGCCGGCGGCCCTTGGATCACGCCCGATCTGGGCATGCAGCGTCTGGTCTCCAGCCAACTCGTTCTTGATGGCAACAAGGACTTCCAAGGCCCCCTGCCCGAGCCCCCCACCTACCTGCATACCTACCACGATGTGGCCATCCTGGCCTACCCCACCCCCGAAGGCGGCAGCGCAGAGGCGACAAAATGGGACCACAACACCATCACCTTTGCCCAGCCCTTCACGGCCCGC
>Ga0316217_10005840_pt1 | contig 12523 bp, 11 predicted proteins | sample 1anoAmetaG_FD_203633 | JGI IMG/M metagenome (GOLD analysis project Ga0316217, IMG submission 203633) | Freshwater microbial communities from Trout Bog Lake, Wisconsin, USA - 1anoA | ecosystem: Environmental > Aquatic > Freshwater > Lake > Hypolimnion/Profundal zone | place: USA: Wisconsin... | reverse complement strand
CCGACCGTTTTTCAGGGTGAGGATCATTCCGCCAAAAAAAGCCCCGATCCAGGATCGGGGCTGATTCATTGAAACCATTGGTGCCCGGAGACGGAGTTGAACCGCCGACACATGGATTTTCAGTCCATTGCTCTACCAACTGAGCTATCCGGGCCTAGCTTCCCAAGTCTAACTTAATGTATGACTTGCGATCAAGGACTAGCCGGGCGATCTCCCGGTTCCTCCCGATGTAGTGAATATTGTAGGGAATCCCCCCTCGCATGTCTGTCCACCGCCTCCAAGGGGAGAGAGCGATGGCTCGAAGCAAAACACCCGGACTCGTTCGGCGTGGGAGTCCAATCTGGCATTACGACATCGTAGTGGATGGGTTGCGCTACCAAGGTTCAACCCACACAACCGATCTCAAGCTGGCGAACTTGGCCTTGAATCAGGTCCGCCTCGACATTGCCCGAGGGCAGCTTGCCCTTCCGCAGGATCGGGAGGTTCACCTTCTGACAGAACTGCATGAAGAGTTCCTGGGTGCCAAACGTGCCCTGATCAGCCCGCTCTATCTGGCATCCCTGACGGCCCACTGGAAACACTGGATCAATCCCATCCTGGGATCGCTGCCCTTCGCCAAGATTCATCTCTCCCACATCGACGACCTTAGAAATGCCCTGCTCGCCGCCAAGAAGTCCCAGGTCTTCACCAACGATGTCCTGATCTCCCTGCGGACGTTGCTTAACTTCGGTGTGAGGCGGGGCAAACTGAAGCGGGCACCCAAGGTAGAGTTGCTTCGTGTTCAAAAGAAGCCTCGCCCCACGGTTCCTGCAACCCGAATCTCCGAGTTCCTTAGTTCCTTTGATCGTGCCACGCAGAACCCTCATGCTCGGGTCATGGTCAGGGTCATGGTTGGGTTGGGATGCCGGTCCGCTGAGGTCGCCGGGATGAGGTGGGAGTGGCTGGATTTCGAACAACACACATACACGGTCGGAAAGGCAAAGGGAAAGGAGGCGCGAGTCCTTCCGGTGCCCGGTTGGCTTTGGCAACAATTCGAGAACATGCCGAAAACCCTCAGCGGATGGATTTTCCCCTCACTGGTTGGCAAGATTCACGCGCCTGGGTTCCTCAGAAAGCCGCTCATCAAAGCTGCGAACGATCTCAAGCTCGGTGCGTTGACCTCCCACCGTCTCCGGGCCACTTTCGCATCCCTCCATGCCGAAGCCGGAACACCCATCACGGAGATCCAGGGGATGCTCGGGCATAAAAATATCGCTACGACGATGATTTATGTAGAGACTAGCCTGGAAGCGAAACGGAAGGCCCAGGATGCCCTCAGTCAGCGGCTTGGGCTCGGATAGACATTAAAAATGGCCATTCAGGGGGAGGCGAACGAACTCGGGTCGAAAATATAAATCGCTTGATTAAATTTGATGTTTTCAATATAGCATTTGTCAGAGGGGTAGCCCATCCCCTTTAATGTCAATGTTTATTACGTTTGCCCCCCATTTTCCTGGGACAACCTCTGGTTCTGGATTGTGAAGTCATGGCCCCAGGACCAACCCAAACGCGAATCTCCGCCAGTTGAGGGGCATGGGGTCGAGGCATACGCACCATACGTAAATAATCAATAGAAGGGTCAGCGAAGTTCAGTGGCCTCCTGAACTTCCACCCTGATGCCTTCCCCAGCAGTCCCGCTGAGGTCGTTCAAGCGGGTGTGGGTAGTTTCCGAATCGAAATACCCCTCAATGAACGATCATGGATGAGGGATGATCGAGTAAAATGCAGCCCAGGCACCCAGTTTTCACAAACTTTCACGGATCCAGGACTAAGAGGGCTGTTATGAGCTACAACTCCGACTTCGAACGTGCGTTTATAGAACGTAGCCTTCTACTGGTCCAGCAGTACCATGGGCCATTTGATGCCACCCTCCTGTTGAACTGCCTCCTCGGCTTGGCATGCGTCGGACCAGGATGCGAAGACGGATACGAGCCTTGGCTGGGCCTGCTTGATGGCTGGATCACCTTCCGCGACCAGACGTTGAACGATCGGCATCAAGGCTGCGGAAGCATTTCCGTTGGTCAATGCGCTCCCTGTTTGCGCCACCAATTTGAACACGGTCTCCGCCGCCGAAAAAATCTTCATCACGGCGCCCTTGGTGTCGGGGGGCCTTATAAGCAGGTCGTCAAAGGCCGCATCTACGTCGGTTCTTGGGCCCTCCAGGGCAGCACCACGCAAGCAGGCTAAGGTGAGTTCTGATCCTCGCTGAAAGGCCACGTCGACCCGGTGGCGAATGGCTCCCCGTTCATTCATCTTGTATGCCATCTGCCTATTCGCTAACAGTAGAGTACCGTGGTATCTGATGGGCGTAACCCAGCAAATGACACATGGAGGGGGTCGTACCTGGCCCGGGCATTCCAGCAGGTCGAACCCTTCCTGGAGCCTTGCAGCCCCTTCAGGGCTGCGGCATGACCATTACGCTGAAGGATGACCTTGTGGAAATGATTGGCTATGACAAGGGAAGTGGTACACCCATAAGAAGATGAAACTTGGCCAGTAAACCCCTGGGCATTGGCTTAGTGGATACGGCAGGAACGGATTCAGGTGGAACAAGCTGGACCATTGCCGTAGACAGAAACCTCGGTGATCCGCCCGCCATCTCAATCAACCCCATCCGTTGTGGTGAGGTGGTCGTGGTCAAGATCGATAAGGTGGGGTTCGCACTGTTTTAGAATGAGATATTAAATTTCTTCAAGTCCCGGACCAGTTCTTGATGTCCACGGTAGGCGATGCCATGGAGCAGGGAGGCGTTGGCTGCTTGAGCGAAAGCTGGAGTGTCAGTGATGAACACACACTCTTCAGCGACGAGGTCCAGCTTGTCCAGACAGTCCTGGAAGATACGTGGATCGGGTTTGAGCGATTTCACCTCAAAGGACATGGCCACAGCTTCAAACAGCGGGAATACCTCCAAGGTTTGGATCCCCTGGGTGAATTGCCAGGGATTGGTATTGACGATGAGTCCCATCCGGTAGCGCGGCTTCAACTTCCGGATGAGTTCCTGAGTGGAGGGGATGGGGGTGAAGATGTCGGTAAAGATGGGAAGGACTTCTTGTTCGCTAAGGGGGCGACCGCAAAGCCGGGAGACCTCTTCCAGGAACTGCTCCGGGGAGACTGCCCCGCACTCAAAGTCGCTGAAGAGCGAAGCCTCCTGCTGGAACTGCCCGCCCAGTTCCTCCGGAGTGAGGCTGCAGACGGTGGCGAGGCGGTCCATGATCAGGTTGTTGTCGAGAATGGCGATTACGTTCCGGAAATCGAAGATGATGCCGCGGATCTTCGCCCGCCGGTAGAAGGATTTCATCCAGTCCGCATAGTCCAGGTCGGACCTCATTATGTGATCGACGAACCAGTCCTTCAGGAAGGCTGTGGTGGCTTCCACCAGGGCGGGGTCCGAAGGATCGTAGCCACGGTCCAGTTCCAGGATCTGGTCGATGAAATAAGCGTGTTCGGCCTGCTGCTGGGCGAGGCGCTCGTATCCGCTGGCCTGGAGGAAGCGCTCCTCTGCGCTGAAATGTTCCATGGCGTAGTGGCAGAGTCGGCTGAATATCCCCGAAACCTGCTCCGCTTCCCCCGCCTGCCCCACCAGATCCACAAGTTGGTTAAGGATGGCCAGAAGTTCTTTGTGCTGCTGATCAACCCGCTGGTAGCGAATGCTGTAGCGTTCCTTCCAAGGGACATTTATCATGCAAGCACTCTGTTTCGATGGAACGGCCGATTCCCTTCCAGGATCGGTCTGCGGCCGAGGCGATCACTCATGATAAGCCTATAGGCCCCAGGGTCAACGTCCGGTTCATTACCTGGGGTGGAACCGATGGTCGAGCACACGTCCTGGAGCCTTGCAGCCCCTTCAGAGCAGCGCCATCAGGATTCCAATTCCATCCGGTGCAGGGAGGAAAGCAAGGCGATCGGTTGGGTAAAGGCCAGACCGTGCATCAGGCGCTTGGTCGCTTCAAGAGCGAAAGCCTCGCAATCGTCTATGTAGACGCACTCCTCAGCCATCAATCGGAGTTTCTGCAAAACTTCGTTCCACAGGCCTGGTTCAGGCCTCACTCTACCAACCTCGTAGGAGAGCGCCACCGCGTCAAAAAGGGGGAAGATAGGGAGGGTGTGGATGACCTCTTCAAAATGCCAAGGGAATGTATCTGCTAGCAAAGCAATTCGGTAGTGGGGTTTCAGCTGTCGGACAAGTTCAAGGGTGGCTTCATTGGGTGTGAATGTTTTGGAGTATGCCTCTCGGAAGTCCTCCTCGGTGAACGGACAGCCACACAAAACGGAAATCTGGGTGAGGAAGGCTCCCTATGCTCCAGAAACTGTGAACTGTCGGTCCGCTCGAAGACGTGGCCAAACCCCAAGATGAGCCCCATGATCTCGGCCGTGGCATAGTAGGCCTTCAAGGATGGCGTATTTCCTGGTCCGAAATAGCGATGTGGTTCAGGTACCACCGCCGGACGAAGACCAGGATCTCCTCCAGGAGGCCTGCATCCAGCGAATCTGATGTCCGGTTCAATTCCAGCAGCCGGTCGATGAACGTGGCGTGTTGGGATTTATGGCGTCCCAGACCCGGGTATCCGGCCGCCTCCATGTAGCGTTCTTCCGAGGCGAAGTGGGTCAGCGCGTACTGGCAAATCTGGTGGAAGATTTCCTTGGTCTGGTCCGTTGGGTGGTCCTGGCCAATGATATCGATCATTCGATTCATGATGGCCACCAGGCATTTGTGCTGTTCGTCGATTTCCTTGTAATTGATGTTGTACCGGTCCTTCCATTGAACATGGGCCATGTTCCCTCTGCCGGGCGCGATGCCGTTGAAAATGGTTTGTGGTCAGTCTCTGGTGAATCCAGGGCTGGTAGGCGTCCAAAGTTCGTTGGGCATGCGTTTCCTTCTTTGAAAGAGTGGTCTAGGAGCGTTGGACAGGGTGGAAGTCAGCGCTCTAGCACCTCCCGGAGCATTTCTGCTAGATGTTGGATGGAGAACGGTTTGGTCAGCGTTCCATCAGGCTTCGTGCTATTGCCTTCATTCACCTTTCCCTGGTCCTGGAAGCCGGTCATCAGGAGGGTGCGCAGGGTTGGGCGCAGGAGGTGGATCTTGGCGATCAGGACGATGCCGGTCATTCCGGGCATTGTGAGGTCGGTCAGAAGGAGGTCGAAGACATCAGGATCAGCCTGGAAGCGATCAAGGGCCTCCTGGGGGTTGGGCAGCGCCACCACGCGATAGTCGAGATTGGCAAGCATGGTCTCCAAGGTCGCGAGCACGATTGGATCGTCATCCACGAGGAGGACCCGCTCTGTTCCATGGGGGAGCGTGTGCCTTTCTCCATCGGGAGGCGGTGCGATCGAGGAGGCACTGGGAAGGAGGATGCGGAACGTGGTGCCGGCACCGAGTATGCTTTCCACCTGGATGCCCCCGCGGATCCCCTGAATGATTCCGAGCGCGATCGTGAGTCCCAGGCCGGTGCCTTCGCCGGGACCTTTGGTGGTGAAGAAGGGCAGGAAGATCCTGGAGATTGTCCCCTCGCTCATCCCGTGGCCACTGTCGGCCACTTCCAGGACGAGGTAGTCCCCCTCCGGCAGCCGCATGCCAAGGGCGCAATCCGTCTCCGGGAGGCTCTCCTTGTGCAGGGAAACCTTGAGTACTCCGCCACCGCCGCGCATGGCGTGGGCGGCATTGGAACAAAAGTTGAGCACGACCTGGTGCAGCTGAGTCGGATCGCCCATGACCGTCCCGCTGGACGGATCAAGCGAGACCTGGAACGAGATGGTGCTGGGAATCGCGGCACGGAGCAATTTAAGCGATTCACTCACTAGGCGGTGAAACTCGACGACTCGGGGTTGCGTCACCTGGTTCCGGCTGAAACTGAGCACTCGTCTGGTCAGGTCCGCAGCGCGCTCAGCTGACAGCCGGATGACCTCGAAGTGTTTCCGCAGGGCGGGGTTCAAGTCACGGTCCACCAGGCCCATCTCCGAGTGGCAAAGGATGGGCACCAGGATGTTGTTGAAGTCGTGGGCGATGCCCGCCGCCAGCATGCCGATGGCCTCCAGGCGCTGGGCTTGCTCCAACTGCGACTTGAGCTGGCGCTCATGGGTTACGTCCCGCTGGGTGCAGACATAGTTGACCAGGAGTCCCCCGGCATCCATTACGGGAGCGATCAAAACCTCGGCTTCCCAGAGCTGACCATCCTTGCGCTTGTTCACGATGAGGCCACGCCAGACATCTCCCCTCACCAGGGCGTCCCAAAGGACCTGATAGAAGGCCGTACCTTGACGATCACTCTTGAAGATGCGGGGATTCTGGCCCATAAGCTCAGGGAGGGAATAGCCCGAAATGGACTCCAGCGCGGGGTTCGCATAGATGATTGTCCCTGTGGGGTCCGTGATGACGACGGCATCCGGTGATTGACTGATGGCCATCTGGAGGTGGCGACGCTCATCCTCGTAGGCCCGCTGGGCCCTCCGGGTCTCCGTCTCCCGCATCTCGCGCTCGATTGCCGGGGCGAGCCGGGAAAGCTGGTCCTTGAGAAGGAAATCATTGGCCCCGGCGCGCATGGCGGCTACGGCCAGGTCCTCCCCCACTTTGCCGGAGACCATGATGAACGGGATGTCCGGGTCCAGGGCGCGGATATGGCGAAGAGCATCCAGACCATCGAAATGGGGCAGCTGGTAGTCGGAAATAACCAGGTCCCAATGGCCTTTGGCCATGGAGGCGTCCAGTTCGTCCTTCGTCTCAACGCGGCGAGATTCCACTGCCAGCCCCTGTCGTGCCAGTGCTCGCAGCAGAAGCCTCGCGTCGTTTTCTGAATCCTCGATGAGCAGGAGGTGGAGGGGGGTCATGGCTGCAGACTCAAAACCGGAAAGGCCAGTGTAAAGGTCGCCCCGTTCCCTGGGCTACCCTCGGCCTGGATCAGAGCCCCGTGCCGGTGGGCAATGCGATGTACGATAGCGAGGCCGATGCCGGTTCCGGGGAATTCGTCAGAGCTGTGCAGGCGGCCGAATGGCGCGAAGAGTCGGTCCGCATAGGCAGGGTCAAACCCTGCGCCGTTGTCGGCCACAGAGAATCGGGACCATCCAGGTTCGCTTGGTTCCTGGCGGACCTGGATGCAGGCATTCTCTGTCCTGGAGGTGAACTTCCAGGCGTTCCCCAGCATGTTTTCCAGAAGCACACGCAACAGGATGGGATCCCCATAGACCTTCAGGTCAGAGGCTAATTCGTAACGCACCCGGCGCTGGGGTTCCCGCGCGGCGAGATTCTCAAGAATGGAACGAACAAGGGAGGTGAGGTCCAAGTTCTCGACGGACATGGCCTGATGGCCCAGGCGGCCCAGGCGGAGCAGGTCGTCGATGAGTACACCCAGGCGAATGGCCTCTTCTTCCACACGCTGAAGCAGGTCCTCACCTTCGGGTCCCAGAATGGGAGCATAGTCCTCGAGCAGGGCCTGACTGAACCCACTGATGGACCGCAGAGGTGCTTTGAGATCGTGGCTGATCGAATAGGCAAACGCTTCCAGTTCCTTGTTGGCAGCCTGGAGTTGGGCGGTGCGTTCCAGCACGCGCTTTTCAAGCCGTGCATTCAGGCTTGTGATCTCCGCTTCGGCCTGTACGCGCTCGGTGATGTCCTCGGAGATGCCAAGCAGGTATTTCGTGACACCGTCAGCCCCCTTGATGCAGATCTTCCTGGTATGGAGCAGTCGCTCGCCGTCATGGGCCGTCATTATGGGTTCTACGGGAATATCCACAAAAGTGTCTTTCTCCAGCACCTCCCTGTCCGTGGCCATGAAGAAAGCTCCCTGTTCGGTAGGGAAAAGGTCGAGGTTATTCTTGCCGATCAAGTCCTTGCGATCATAGCCGAGAAGGTCCTCACCGGCCCGGTTGAACATGACGAACCTCATATCCTGAGCCTCCTTGAGGAAAATCATGAGCGGGACGTTTTCCACGACCGTTTCCACCAGTTGCTTTGATTCTTTGAGCTCTCGGTCCACCCGATTGCGCTCCGACTCATCCCGCGTGATGGATATGTAGCCCGATACCGCGCCCTCCTCGTTGTGCAGGATCGACGACGATATCTCTCCGAAGAAGGTGGTTCCATCCTTCCGCACCAACTCGAACTCGATCGGAGGGATTTCCACGCCATTAATCCAGCGCTCCAGATTCTGTTCAGAATAGTTTGGCCAGGATGGGGCGATCAGTTGGGAAATAGGCAGGCCGACCATGTCCGTGGGCGAGTCATAACGGTACATTCGTGCTTGGGCGAAATTGGCCTGTTCGATACAGCCATCGGACCGGGTGACCGTGATGCCATCGGGGCAGGCATTGAACAGTTCCCGGAAACGCGCTTCGCTTGCGGCCAGTGCCTCCTTGGCGTGTTTGCTCACTGTCACATCCCGCAGAACGTGCACTGCGCCTGTGATGACATCGGCTTCAGAGCGCAGGGGATCCACGATGGCCTCGAACCAACTCCCATTCAGGAGGAACTCGCTCGTTTCTCTGTTCCCTGACTCCAGCATGCGGCGAATGGGGTCTCCTTTGACGAATCCCGGTTGCCCCTGCAGAACCTCATAGCAGTGTTGGCCCTGCATTTCTTCCCGCCTGATACCCGTAAGGCGCTGCATGGCTACGTTGCTTTGGAGAATGTGCCCCCCCGTGTCCAACAGGCATACTGCATCTTGCATGGCGTTAAAAGTCTCGTTCCAGTTTCTGAGGGCCTCCCTGATCCTAGTCTCGATCTGCTTGCGCTCGATGGCGTAGCGGGCGACCCGGTCGATGGCGTACTCAGCGATCCGCCCTTTGGTCAGGTAATCCTGGGCACCCTCCTTTACCGCCATCTGGCCGAGGGCCTCGTCATCCAGCCCAGTCAGAACCACCACGGGTACCGATGTCCCTGATTTTAGGACCTCCCGAAGGGTATCAAGCCCCTGGCTGTCAGGCAGTCCAAGGTCGAGCAGGACCAGATCCCACTTCCGGGCTTTGAGTTGCGCGATCCCGGCAATCAGGCCGTCTACGTTGTGAATTTCTAGTTCGGGGGTGTGCCGGACCATCTCGCACACGATCCGGACATCGCCCGGATTGTCCTCCACCAGCAGGATGTGGATCGTCTGTTTCGGCACTGCCCCCTCCTTACCGCAGTCTGGCTAGTGATTGCCATTCGGCAGTTTTACGATCGTCAACCAGAAATCCTCGACCGAGCGTATGACCTTCATGAATTGGTTGAGGTCGATGGGTTTGGTGATGTAGCAATTGGCATGCAGGTTGTATGTCTTGAGAATGTCCTCCTCGGCGCTGCTCACCGTGAGGATCACCACCGGGATGCGCTTGAGACTTTCGTCCTCCTTGATCTCGGCGAGGACTTGGCGACCGTCCTTCTTCGGGAGGTTCAGGTCGAGCAGGATCAGGTCCGGCCGAGGCGTTGCCGAGTACCTTCCCTCCTTCCGGAGAAAGGCCATGGCTTCCTCGCCGTCGGTGACGTGGTGCAGGGTGTTTCGGATCTTGCTTTCCCGCATTGCCTCTTTCGCGAGCCTGGCGTCGCCTTCGTTGTCCTCGACCAGAAGGATGTCGATCATCTGACCTAGCGTTTTCGTCGTCATTTCTGTGATCCTTTCCCCCGGTCCGTCGTGGGCAATGTGAAAAAGAAAGTCGTTCCCTTGCCAGCCTCGGATTCGAGCCAGATCTTCCCGCCGTGCCGCTCGACAATGCGCTTGCACGTGGCGAGGCCGATCCCGGTGCCGGGGTACTCCTGCTTGCCGTGGAGCCGCTGGAAGATAACGAACAAACGCTCGAAATGCCTGGGTTCGATGCCGATGCCGTTGTCCACGACCTTGAAAGTGCAGAAACCGGGATGCTCCGCATCGCGCTCTGCACTGAGGTGCACGCGTGGTATCTCGCTTGGCTTGTGGAATTTGATGCCGTTGCCGATCAGGTTCTGGAAAACCTGTACGATCTGGGAATGGTCTCCGTGGATCCAAGGCAGCTCGTCATTGGTCACCAGCGCGCCAGTCTCCTGGATCGCTGCCTGCAGGTTGATAACGGACTCGCCCAGCGCATTATGCGCGTCGAACGGTACCGAAGGCTTGGTGCGAGTGGTGATTCGCGAATAGGCAAGAAGATCCTGGATCAGTCGCTGCATGCGGTTCGCGCCATCGACGGCGTAGCCGATGAATTCCTTGGCGTCCTGGTCCAGCTTGTCCTCATAGCGCCGCGCCAGGAGCTGCGTGAAGCTCGAGACCATCCGGAGCGGCTCCTGCAGGTCGTGGGAGGCCACGTAGGCAAACTGCTCCAGTTCCTGGTTGGAACGGGTCATGAAGACCGTGTTGTCACCGATGTACTGGATGGGCGTATTAATCTCATGGGCAATCCCCGCCGCCAACTGGCCGATGGCTTCCAATTTTTGCGCTTGACGTAGTTGAAGCTCCATCTGGACTCGCTCGGCTTCCAGGCTGATCCGACGGGTGACATCCCTGACAATTCCGATCCCATGCCAGCCGTCCTGGAACAACGCCCTGGAAAGGGACAGTTCGACCTGGATTTGCCGCCGGCTCTTGGCGAGGGCCGAAACCAGGGTGGTTTTCCCGACTTCATCCCCTTCGCCACTGTCCGAGAAGCGGGTGAAAGCGGTCGTGAACGCTTCCCGGTCGGTTGGGGGTGCGATGAACTCGTGCAGATGATTTCCGCGTATCTCCTCGGATGAAAATCCGAAAATCCGCTCGGCGGCAGGATTCCAGAACGACACGCGGCCTTCGGGGTCCATCATGATGATCCCATCCTGGGCCGCTTCACTAATCGCCCTGAACTTGGCCTCGCTCTCCAGGAGATGGATTCCAGACAATTGGGCTGTCCTGCGGTTGGCTTCCGAAAGGATTTCCCGATGGATAGCGGGAATCAGCCGGGCGAGGTTGCTCTTGCTGATGAAGTCCCTGGCTCCCCCGCGCAAGGCTCCTACCGCATATTCCTCACCCACTTGGCCGGAGATGATAATGCAGGGAAGGTCTGGGTCAATGGTCTGGACCAACTTGATTGCCGACAAGCCATCAAAAGTGGGCAGCACGTAATCCATGAGGACCAGGTCCCATCCGCCCTGTGCCAGGGCGGCTTTCAAGGCGTTCTCAGAAACCACGCGAGTCAAGTCACAGAGAACCCCCCCCTTGCTCAGATGGCGTTTAAGCAAAAGGGCATCGTTTTCCGAATCTTCCACTTGGAGGATCTTCAGAGCCCGCATCCCCTCGCTCATGGATGCCTCCCGGGATCAAGAGGTATTTCCACGATGAAACTGCTACCTTGGTCAACCTCGCTCTCGACGGTAATCCGTCCTCCGTGCTTGTCCACAATGACTGAATGGGCGATTGAAAGCCCGTGTCCGGTGCCCTTTAATTCGAGGATCTGGGGTGAATGATGGGCCCGGAGTTCTGCCTGCATTCGCTCGAAGGCGTAGCGGACGACCTGGAGGATGGCTGCTGAAATGATAGCCCCCATATTCAAGCAGTCCTGAGCGCCCGCCCGCAGGGCTTGCAGAGCCCGATTTCCCTCGACTTCCCCTGTCATCACGACGATGGCAGAATCCGAGGTTCCTTCGTGGATACGATGAAGGATCTTCAGGCTTTGGCTATCCGGGAGATCGAGACTCAACATCAGAAAATTCCAAGACTGTTCGGAAAGGCGCTGAATCCCATTCTTGAGGTTTCCTGCGCAATATGGACCATTCCCCGGTCTGAGAATTGAGAACCCGCGCCACAAAGGCCGCCCGTTGGGGGTTGGCTTCGATAATCAGGACAGAGATGGCTCCTTCCTTATTGATTACATGGCTTCGATCCTCAACGATCAAGGACCACCCCGCTTTAGCGTATTCCCAAGAATCATGTTTTTCATGAAGAATTGCCATGAAAAAACCGTTATAATAAATTTATTATAAATTAATTTTAGGGGTAGTATCAATCGCAGTGCGGTGAACCCAAGATGTTGGGGGGTCGACACAGCCATCGGCCTCCCATCTCAAGCCTGGGCATGACTGCCCGTCAACTTCACGGGGGTACGGGCTTGGTCTCCTGACGATGCGGCCCGCCTCGATGACCTGCAATGGTTTCGCTGGCCACATGGTTTCATCTACCCGAATTGCAAGACGGCAGGTCGCTGGCGGATGGCCGATGGCCAGTTCTGGTGTGAATGGCTGTCGTCGGCGGTTTCCGTGACCACCGGGAAGATCCTCCATGGAACATTGACGCCCTTGACTGTTTGGATCGAGGCTGCGCGGCACGCCACCTCCGGGAAGAACGGCGTCTCGGCCAAGACCTTGCATTGTGTTCTCGGCTTCGGCTCCTAGCTTCCCGAACTTGTATTCATTGGTCCCATACCAGACGAACATCTCGGGTTTGAAGGTTACCCTGCCCGAACCCTGCTTGTGGGTGCATGATGCCGCTGGTGAAATCCTTCTCTCTTTCCACGAAAAAAGGGCAGGACGCCAGCATTGAGCCGTTGGTAGACCGGAGCACTATGCCTCCGTCAATCCGCT
>Ga0316217_10005839_pt1 | contig 12524 bp, 7 predicted proteins | sample 1anoAmetaG_FD_203633 | JGI IMG/M metagenome (GOLD analysis project Ga0316217, IMG submission 203633) | Freshwater microbial communities from Trout Bog Lake, Wisconsin, USA - 1anoA | ecosystem: Environmental > Aquatic > Freshwater > Lake > Hypolimnion/Profundal zone | place: USA: Wisconsin... | reverse complement strand
CGCCTGGGAAAAGAATACCTTTTGCACTAATGAGAATGCAGCTTAAAATCAGCTTCTTTTTGGCGGTTCTCCCCGTTTTGACCACCCTGTCCGCATGCGCCTTCTCGCTGCTTGGCCCGTATGAGCCGTGGATGGAAGAAACGAATGGTTTTGAGCAAGGCTCTGTTATTGAACAATATCTGTATGCGATGAACTCGTCGGGGGGTAGCGTGCATCCTGCGGACATTGGTGGGCCGATGGACATCAGCAGCGCATACCGCTGGAATGTGCCGATTGTTACCTACGGCTTCGACCAGTCATTTCTCAACTATTTTGGGACGAACGGTGTGGCGGCGGTGGAAAGCGCCATTCAGATTTTGAACAGTTTGCCACCGGCTTCCCAAATTGTGGCAACCAATTATCCCCTTTCAACACGCCAATTCAATTATACTGGCGAAGTTCAATCCCTTCTCGACCTCAAATCCACAACGCTTTCCGTGCTTTTGGAACAAATGGGATTAGCGCAACCAACACGATACATGTTCGCGTTAAAAGAATGGACTCCCGAGTTCCTTCCGGCTCCTCCATCTTTTGACCAGAATTTGGACTTTATCTGGCTTACTTGGGCGGTCCCCGATTACATTGTCCCGAGAAATTTTGATCCGCAGACACTTAACTTCAGCACCTATGTAAATCAAATCTTCTATGGAAGTGCCGTGGAAAGTGGGGTGCCGGACATTGGCAACTTCGTGGACATGTACATCAGTGATATCCAAACTGCGCCGAATCCAGCGGTAGCTGATGCGACCTGGCTTCCCGGCGAGTTTTTTGATGGCTTGACTTACGATGACGTTGGCGGGCTCTGCTATCTGCTCTCGACCAACACCGTCAATTACGAGACATTGCTACCGGGAATTCTCGGTATTGGCGCCAACGCAAGTAATTATGTGAACGGCGCGTGGCGCCCCGGCGTAGACAAAGTCACCTTTGTCCCGCAGCCGGTGGATTCATTGACCGGTTCATTTGTGCTTATGACCAATCAGTTCACCGACAGATACATCTCCAATGGTGTCTTGGTCCAACAGCAGCTGGCTCGAATAATTTCAAAGCCAGACTTTCTGTTCAGCGCAACGGATTTAAAGAAGCATCTTTCCTGCCCGGATGTCAGCCGAACGGGGACAACGAACTGGATTAATAACGCGATCTCGAATGGCAATCCGACCGGAGCCGGGCCGGGGGTCATTCAGCCTACGATAACCATTACCTACAACATCGCTGGCCAAACGTTTTGGCACGATAATTCCATGTCGGACGAGTCCGTCGACGATGAGACGTTTTTGTGGGGAACATATGACGGTTCGACAAACCCCCCGGTTGTTTATCCCGCCCTGTCCACAGGATCCAATCAAATGACCTTTCGGATGTCGCTGGAAATGGCTGGTTGCTGGTGGCTGGGTTCTCCGCAGGACTTTGATTGGCTATTGGACAGTTCGGCAGGTTCGCTTTACAATTTTCAGACTTCGACGAATTTATCAGATTGGGTCACTCTTTTCGTTGTAACCAACAATGGCGCAATTTGCGATTTTTTCAACTGGAACCCATCAAGCACGCAACGGTTTTATCAGCTTGTCCCTCGATGACCACCTACCGTTCCTGCACCGGATAGCAATCCAAGGCGGTCAAGGCGTTTGGCGGTTCAGTCTGATTTTGGCGAGCTTTGACTTCGTTCAAAACCGAGAAGCTGCACCAGCGTTTATTTTCTTTGGCACCAGTTCCGTTCGTTTGAGTGACGAATTCAATTTGCGGTGTGAATTAAAACATTACCAGCTACCGAATACTTGAAATATTTGGTCACTTGCCCCGTACTTTAGCCGCCATGTAATCTGTAGATAGAATTCCGTAACCGACAATGCTGACCCATTCACCTTTTAGCCGATACGCCTCGCGCCATTCGCTTTCCAATCTCATCCCACTTTTCTCAACCATTCGACGACCAGCTGTATTCCGACAATCAATCGAAGTGCGAATGTCGTGCAGGTCCAGCCTCGCAAACCCCAAATCAAAAAGGCTCAACAAGGCTTCAGTACCATAACCGCACCGCCTATACGAGGGATTAATTATTATCATGAAATCCCCCTGTTCCTTCGTTTCAGGATCTTTGAAGAAAAATGACAAATAACCAATGAGTTTCAAACGCTCAGCAAGTACGATTCCTAAATCAAGGCGACCATGCCCATCAGTTTGAGTAGGCCTGATAGCCACACTCTTTTCTAGCCACCTCTTTGCGTCTTCTTCCTCTGGTGAAAATAAATGTAAAAATCTATAAGAGTCTTCATCCTTTACGCATTCAAGCCAATCGGACAAATCTTCAACCCTTAGCAGTCTGAGACTCAATCTCGAACTAACAAGCGGAAGAGGTAGTCTTCCGTCGCCGTCTGATGTACCTCTTGGGACGAGGACGGTTTCCAAGCAAAAGGGACATTCATGCACCCTTCCATGACTCTTTCCAGAAAATGACAGGCCGGAGTGACAATAAGGACAATCAAATTCAATAAAATCGTCCTTTGCTTCATGGTGTTCTTTCATGTCTAAAGCCTATTTATCAGGAAACATTATACACATTATTTGTGACAGAATAATACCAATACTCGCCGGGAATTCTAGAAGGTGGCTCTGGGGGGCGGGGTTGCTTTGCACGTGGATCAATCCCATTTGGCTGCATCCATGGAGGCAGTGGGACATCAATCGGCTTCGGCGCTTCAACAGTTGGCCATTCGTCATGTTCAGTCGAACCGTGGTTCCCAAGTTCCGGCACTTTTAGGGAGCCGGGAATGTCTGTTTTGGGAGGACAGTTGGCTCGGCCAAAGTTCGGATTGAGCAAATCCGGATTAGAAAGTGGGTCGAAATAGGTCCATGGTCTATTAGGATCCGGTCGTAACGGCGGCAATTCAAGCCTTGGTTGGTCATGCGGGAACGGATTACCCTCGCCGAAAACGGGCTCGTATTCAGGCGCGTGTGCAGCCTCAAGCGTATCCATTACCTCACCAGCAACAAAGAGAGCCAAAAGTGCAAGGGGTACGATAAACTCACCATTAGGATCGGATTTATTAATCGGATTATTTCCCAGGAATCCGTAAAGATTCAACCCACCCCATTCCCCGATTGGGTCTTGATTTAGCCAGCGTTGTAAATTTGGATCGTACGAACGAAACGAATAGAGCGACAATCCTGAAAAACTGTGGCGTTGCATTGAGGAGAACAACATCTCGTTTGCGGCGCCCAATGGCCCCCATTGACCAAGCAATTTCCCGAAAGGCGAATAAAGATACCGCGCCGCGATATTTTCACTTCCATCCATCAACGCCGTGATGTTCCCGTTGCCATCGGAGTGATAAAAGGTCGTTCCGTTGGTATCCGTCCGCGCTAGCAGGCCTCCGATTCCGCCATCGCCACTTAAGCTTTCGCTTATGTCCAAACCACGTGTGTAAGTGACGATCACATTACCGTTGGTGGTCCGCTCTTGAACCAACAAGAAGCCGTCATAGACAAAATCGACCTCGTTGGTTCTTAACCATGCGCTGTTTGTCCATTCATAATCCCGCTCGATGCGCCGCCGGTTCAGCCCGTCATAAAGGAAATCAGACCGCCAATTGCCTGCCAGCGTGATGTTCGTCAGCTGGTTTTCACAGTCGTACCCAAAGCTGAGCGCTCCGTCATTCGTCAAATTCCCGTTGTTATCATAGCCAAGGTTGACGCTCTGCGGCAAGTTCAACGCCATCGTGCTAATCGTGGTAGCCTGATAGAGGTTTGTGCCGACGATTGTGAACGTATTGATGCCGTTGGTCAGCGTAAGGTTTGTGCAGGCAAAGGTGAAATCGCCATAAACTTGCGCCGCCTGGCCGTTGACCGCGATACCCGTCACAGGCACGGGCATCGCTCCATTCAGGGTGAACCCGCCCGTACGCCCAACGCTGTTCAGCTGGTTGGCTGCGTCCGTGGTGAAGGTCTGCGACAGGCCGCCGTTGGTGCGAGTATGCAGATTGTGGGCTGGATCGTAGGCGAAGGCAAGCTGTTCGTTTTGGCGTAGCATCCCACTCGCTTCCTCCGCGCTCCACGAAGTCAACTGGCCGATTTTATCAAAGTTGACATTCACGTTGTTGGTTGTCAAACCAAGGTTGCGCACGATGTTTGTCCGCAAGCCGAGAAGATCAGGCGTATAGTTGTAACCGTCCAGCGTATGGTCCCAGTAGTTGTTCAAATCGGTTCCGGTCAATCGGGCCAAGTTGTCGTAGCTATTGACAACGCTTGCCCCGTTTGGCAGGGCGATGGTCGTTACCAGCGTCGAAGCCGGCTGAAAATTGTAGCTATATCCAAAACCGCCTGCTGGTGAGGACAACGACTGCAACCGCCAGCCCGAATCATAATTGTAACCTTGTGACCAAGTTCCGCCAATGGTCATGGCCGTGCGCAGTTTTTGCACGTAAATCCAAGAGTTAGTGGTCCAGGCATCGTTTTCGCTTGCAAGCTGCCCGGCGCGCGTCCAAGCGAACGAATGACTACCCAGTGCGTCCACCATGTTCGTCCGCCGGTTGAGAGCATCGTATAAATACGTGTTTGTCTGATTCGGATAGGCGACAATCTTCAAGTTTCCGACGCCGTCGTACGTGTAGGCAGTGTTGCCTTTCTCCGGCGTCCAACGGTTCGCTATCCAGCCGTTAGCATTGCGAGCGTATGTGAAATTGGTCCGGCCAATGCCGTCAAGCTTGTTCGTCAGCCAGCCGTATTGATTGTACTGCCAGTGGGTTTGGTTCGTGTTGCCGTCCACAAGTTTCGTCACATTGTCGAGTGAATCGTACGCGAATTGCGTGACTTCGTGGTTGGCATTTGTGACGGCCAGCAATCGTCCGGCTCTGTCCCGGGTATAATGCGTCGCCTCGCCATCGCGATTGGTGTAAGCGATCAAACCGTTTGTGGAATAAACGAACCCTTCGCCATTCCCGTCAGGCCAGACGCGATTGATCAATTCATTGATGGCGTCATAAGCATTGGTCACTGTCACGCCGTTGGCGTCGGTCACGCTGATCGGGCGGTTGACGGCGTCATAAATGACCGATTGCACGGTCCCGTTGGGGGTGGTTTGCTCTGTCACCAAGCCCTGATTGTTGTATGCCAACTGCACATAGCGGTTGGCCCCGTCAAGAATCTTGGTGATGCGGCGTGACTGGTCAAACTGCCAGTACAAGCTGCTACCGTCTGGAAAACTGACGTTGGTCAAGTTGCCCTGGTTGTCGTAGTTCAGCCACGTTGGAAAGAGCGGGCCGTTTTGAGCATCAATGATCTCGGTCAACGAGCCGCAGCCGCAATAGCCATAGGTGGTGACTGCTTTGTTGGCGTTGGTCACAGCAATTAGGTGTTGCAGACTGTCATAGCCGTAGTATGTCCAATTGGTGAGGCGGTCCTGGGTGGCAACCAGATCAAGCCGGTCGTAGATGTTGGAAATACTGGTGGAGTCGGGAAACGTCGCGCCGGTGAAGCGGTTAAGGCCGTCCCAAGTCTGTGATACCGTTACTCCCCGGTCGTCGGTGATGCTCGTCGGCAGGCTTGCGAAGTAGGTGTTGGTGAAACATCGTCCACTGGGTGAGAAAATAATACTGACGGGGAAATAACCGTTTGGCCCGTTGTCGTAATAATCCCGATTTAAAGTCATGCTCTCGCCGGATGGCAACTGGATTCCGATCAAATATAGCCCCACATTGCCGGCCAAATTATCATAAGCGCCCCAACTAAAAGCAGTCACCTGTTGTAGCGCATTGGTGATGGCGACAAGAATGTGACTGTTAGCATAGCCATAGTTCACGGATTGCCCGGCGGAATTGCTGACACACACAAGATCGACGCCATTAGCGGCGTAAGTGAACGAGGTCGTAATCTCGCCAATGGAGCCGTCTGGCCTGGAATAGCTGGCGGCATTGGAGGAAACCAATCCGACGCCCGCTGGAGGATACACCCTTAGCGGAGGCGAAAAATAATTGTAGGTGGTGTATTGGCTGGTGCCGTCCGGCAACATTTTGGCAACGCAGGCGATTTGGGGAGAGGAACCCGCCACCTCGGGTGCGGTGGACGACTGGCCGATATAGCTGTACCAAATGCGGTTGGTGTCTTCAATCTGGCCGGCGGCGTCGGGCGACGGCTCGCGTTCGCTGGAGAGGCATTCGGAAATGGAAGCGCTATCCGCCTGCCACAACCAATTGCGCACGCGGCCTTTCCTGAAATCATTGGCCGTCAGAGCGGCCAGGGCGTTGGTCATGTTGGACGGCAGCAATGCCTGCACATTGGTGGAGAGGGCGGCAAACTGCCGCCGGCCCCAATAGATTGTGTTTCGATAATCAAGGGTGAAATGAGTTGAACCGGTGGTGCCGTTGTCAAAGTTCGTCACGCCAGGGATGTTGTTGGGCGATTGGGCGGTCGTCTCCAAGAAGGGCGTTCCCACGTGAAGATAGTAGTACAACTGGTTCTGGCCCTGCGGTTCGTTAACATAAATGGCACGTTGTTGATAACCGTTGACCTCGCTTGAATCCGTGACCTCATAATAATTGAAAACATTGCTGCCATAAGGTGTTATCAGGTTGGTGATCCAGCCTCGGCTGGCATTGGCCGCGAGTCCGGTGATGGAAACCGGGCAGGTCCCGCCACCCTCGCACAAATCCTGGGGATCTGGAAGATAATCAGTTTTCGTGATAGCCGGCACATTGTATTGAAAATAGCTTGTCAGCCCGGCGGCGTCGGTAATATTGGTAATCAGGGCACTGACCATGTCATAACCCAACTGAGCTTTCCGGCCATAAGGGTCCTCAATTGTAACCAATTCTAGCGGATTTCGCGGTGGAGCGTTCGAGGCCACAAAAAACGTGGTGTCCTCGATCCAACCCCGACTGAGCGCACTGCTGTTGGTCGGCGCGTTATTGTTGTAAACAAACGTGTTGGTGCGGCCGTCCTCATCCACCACATAACGCAGTCGATAAATCGGAGTTGCCTGTATGCCATACATTCCGTTGTAGAGATCATGCCACCAGTTTGTGAACGTCGGCAAAAATTCGTAACCCAAGCTTGTTACCTGCCCTTGCGGACTGATTCGCTGCGTCAATAAAAGTCGGACTTGCGGAGCTCCATAGGTTTGAAAATTGGCCCCGGTTGCGGCGCTAGCCCCGTTTGTTGTGGTGGTCCAGTAACACGACAAACCAAAAACATCCTGACTGCCGTCTGGATAAACCAATTTGAGGCCCACACCGGAGTCGCCCCAATAAATACCATTGGTGTCGCAAGAAGGTTGATTCGTCAGAGTTCCGTAATTATTGAGTTCTTCAGCCAAAGGGTAGCCAAGCCCCGAAACGTCCTGCATGATGGCCTGACTGGAGGGATTCCTTCCATAATTCACACCTTGGAAGTTCGTATAGATTTCCATCCCGCCGTCAGGTCGGAAAACTACTGCGGTGTATCCAAGACTGAAAGCCGGAGTCACGTTTGCGCCGGTGGCTTGAACCAAGAGGCTCATGTTCCAATTGTGGCTCCAGAAAGCATTCGTACCGCAATTGGCGCCCTTCGGATAATAGACATCGATGGGTGAAATCGGTATGGTGATAGACGATTCATCCGGCTCGGGCATTTCCGCGCGAATCCGGTAAAAAAGCTGAAAATCCATCTCCTTGCCGGACGCTGTCTTGTAGCTCAATGGCGTATCCGAGATGTGGAGGTTGATGTATGGCTCGTCTATCCACCAGCGCGGCATACCACAATCGCTGCAACTCTTGGGCGCAGACGGTCCTGCCGGGGGAGCATTGAGTATGGGACATCCGCAATCTTGGCAATCGTGAAACCGCGCGCAGGTACAGGCGCCGGCCTGGGCCTCATGCGGCGCCAGCAATATCAAGAGTGCCCCCGCCAATACCCACCAAGTTGTTGTTTTCATTGTGTTTTCAGGGAATTGCCGTGGTTCCATTCAGTGCCGTCCAGATCGAAAAACCTTCCGAGACATTCGGCCGCGTACCGTAGAGATATTCCTGATAATTCAGCAGACCATCATGGTCCGGGTCAGCCGTCGCCAAGCCGTTTGTGATTTGCAGAAATCCGTTTGCGGCATACCAAGCATACGGCACGCCATAGCCGTCGGTTTGCGGACCGTAAGGACTGATTTTGAGCACCAGGGATAAAAAAGCGTCGGTTAATCCATTTGTGCCTTGGGGCGTGCCCAAAATGAAAAAGGCATTTTGGCTATTAACATTCACACTAAACTTATAACCCGCCTGAACTTGTCCCAACCAAGCCCAAATCGTGTTGGTCACTGGGTTTTGGAGCGCCCCGGTGACGAAGACATCGTAATAGTAGCCTGTGGAACCGCCCGCCACTGTGGCCGCCAACGTCGTTCCGCTATTGGTGGCAATCCTGAAGACATTGGTGAACCATACTAAGTCTGGACTGGAGCCTACCAAAGAAGAGTTGGAACTGATCAATTGCAAGTTGCCGATCCCGCTGATGAGGTCGCCACCATTGGTCCAAGAGGGACTTGAGATGGCGTTTGTCAGTGTGAACATCACGAGGTTATGAGGGTTCATCAAATAACCTTCGTATTCCTGACTTTCGGTCTGGGCGATTGTGCCGGCATCGAGCGGGGCGTTGTACGTGACAACACTGTTGAAGAGACCATTTGCTTGCGTTAGACCATTGGTGTCGGAACCAAAATTGATGCCGCCCGCCAATGCCGACACTGATGGCAGGATGTTCAAACCGCCCGGGTCGTTGGTCGCCAAGCCTCCGTCAAGGTAGATCGCAACATTGGTGCTGCAATAGGTCACCGTGATGGTATGGAAATAATTGGTAGTCCATGAAATGGGAGCCGCCAGACTGTAGGAATTGCCCGCGCCGTCCTGCGTCTGAAACCAAAGATTTGCGCCTTCAGGGTCAACCGAAAGCCCCCAATAACCGTAGGAGGCGGTCGCGGTCCATTGGCCGACATTGATCAATTGTGCTCCGTTCGGCCCCGGTCCAATGCCACCATCATCGGCGCTTGCCCACGATGCCGGCGCGAACCAAAAGGACAGGGAGCCATTAGTGATGGTGAGGTTGGTGGTGCCGTCGTTTTCAACAAGGTTGTATTTCAGCCAAGCCGGAACATCGGCGTTCACGACCAGCGATGCGCCGTTGCCGAGATTGGAGAAGGCCAGGTTGGTAAAGGAAATTGGGGCATGGCCGGAGTCGTCTGTCCAGCCGACAGGATCGTTAAAACTCCAGGAACTGAGCTGTACCGGAGTCGGACTGGAATTTGTGCCACCACCACTTGGGTTGAGGTTCACGGCGTCGGCCGTTTGGACCTCGGCCAGCAAAAAGCCCGCGACGAGCAGCGCTTGGATTACTACATGGATTGGGTTGAAGTAAAGTTTATTCCATACTTTAGTTGTGTTCATAATGCTGATTGTCTCCCAGACAGTGGAATGCTAATGACCTGCAAACCGACTCTAGCCGCCTTCTGCAAACAGGCAAGAAAAATTTGATAAAATCTTTGACTCCATTCTTCAATCATGTCGGAAAGCGACAAACTTGCCGGCAGCAACGGAACAATGGCGGGGATTTGCGGTGTCGGGAGCGCTTGGCCTGTACAGCAACGCTACGCGTGGCTCAATTCATTTGGCCAAGGCTATGGTTCTGTTTTAACCATTGGAAAGGTGCCTGCTCGCTGCTCTCTTGGCCTTTGCAAGCACCGTAGAAAGCTCAACATCAAGTACTTCCGTGATTCTCAGCAGAGTTTCGAGCGTTGGGTTCCGTAGATCCCGTTCAACCAGACTGATCATGGACTGAGACAACCCGGATTGCTCGGCTAATCGAGTCATCGAGATTTTCTTTCGCTCGCGCTCGTCGTGCAAAATCCTGACAACCTCTGCACAGACAGCCTCGCGCAATTTGGCTGATCGCATGGATGAAGAATTACCAAGAAATAATTTGACGAACGAAATGACTATAGTCATACTCGTGAATCGTTTTTGAAACGACTCGGCCAAAACGGGCGGCAGATGTGTTCGTATGGGCACCACTGTCCGCATATTTTTAACGTGGTTTATGGCGATTTTGCCGCTGTCGCCTTGGATATTATTGAATAGGCAATTCCTGCCATGCCGCCCGGCCCCGGTATCGGCTCCAAAGAAGACGCTTGCCGCTGTGGAAATCACGGAGGGCGCAATCTACCGTCTGCTCGCTACAATCCGCAAAAGGAACCGAGTGCTTTCACCGGCCAGGAAAGCGTTTCTGGCGATCATGAAAAGGGCGACTCGAGTGTGCCGTCACAATTAACACACATTATCGATAACGCTGCTAAAGGATTGCCAATTCTGGCATGTATGCACCCCTACCTGCATTTCACCATCGCGCTACGATCATCCCGACCATCCATCACGGGATCGGCCTCAATCGGGTGCTTCCCGACATCATTTATGAACGACAAATCAGGCAACAAGTCCTGGCTGTTTAACGCTGCCAGAGTATCGATAATTTTGTCCCAAGTTCGAGGTATGTCCTGTTGTTGGCCACAACCACTAAATTCCGGTCGATTTACGATGTCCTGAAACGGCAACGATGGCTTAAAATCAATCTTTTTTCCGTTGAGCAAACGGTTCGAGGTGAAGATTTTGACCATTTCACGTCTTTCTTCGGGAAGTGCGAAAGCGTGGCTTAACCCGGCGCTTCCGGTCAGTTCGAGGAATTCTTCTAATTTTGTTGGCGTTGAGCTTCCATCACGAGCTAAGCCAGCCAGATTTGCCTCTGTCGCCTTTTGGTCAATCAATAGACTTTTCTTTCGTTCTTCAAACATCGTTTTATCCAGCGCTTGATCCAAGTATGCATCCGTCAGGCGATTGAGCCTGTCTTTAATCTGGCCCAACCTAACGTTCAAATTGCGTGTATCTTCTTCTTGTCGAGATTTCCATACCTTTCTCAATTTCAAAATCTTGGCTTTGAAATATGCCACTTCATTTTCATTGAAATAAAACTTTTGGAAAAATCTTGCCGCTTCCATACCGACAACATCCTCGCGGATTGAAGTGTTTGGGCACAGTCTATTTTGGCATCGGTAATAAACGTTGCCCTTTTGACGCTCTCCGATAAGTGAGTGTTTGCAAGAGTTGCAAACAAGAAGTCTTCGAAATTCATAGCTGTGTTTTTTGCTGTTGGTGTTAATCTTTCCTTTTAATATTCCATTAACACGTTCAAACAGCCTTTTGTTGATGATTGGTTCGTGAATACCAATGAATGTCTCACCAGTTTTCAGGATCTGAATGATGCCCATATAAAAAGGGTTGTTGAGCATCGAAGACAACCCACTTCGTGTCACCAATCCACCATTTCGATTGCGAAAGCCGAGCTTTTGAAGCTCACAGCCTAGAGTTTTAAGGCTGTAGCGTGCGGTGGAATACAATTCGAAGGCTTTGCGCACCAATGGGCCGGTAACAGGATCAATCGTCTTTGGTTTGCCTTTGCCCTGGTCGGTGTAGCCTATAGGAGCCTGTAAAGGGTATAACCCTTGTTTCAAGCGCCCGTAAAATCCTTTGCGGGTTTCCTCACGTAAGTTTCGAATGTAGTCAGCCGCAACGACAGCCTGAATGTCCGCAGAGAGCCGACCGCCACGTGATTGTAGATCAAGGCTTTCGTTAACGAAATGAATTTCAATACCTTGATCTGAAAGTTCGCCAATCGTTGCCCAGTCTCGAAGGTTTCGTGCGCCACGATCCAACTTGTGTAGAATAATGCCCTGGGCTTTACCACCGCGAAGAAGCTTAATTGCTTCATTAAACACTGGCCGTCCCTGTTTGGCAGCCGTCACCATTTCCTCAAGCCAGATGTCAATTGATAATTGATTGCGCTCGGCATAACGCACAATCGCGTCACGCTGTTCTTGCAGTGACACTCCTTTTGTCCCTTGTTTGACCGTGGAAACACGGATGTAGCCGATATATCCTGGCATTGATTTAAATGATTAGGGTGTTTTAGAAGCCGACGGTTCACATGGTATCGCATCGCCATCTTCTGTCAATCGCTCAGATTTTTCTAGCTCCCTGCGTTCAAAGATACCTAATACCAATATGAGATACCTTTCGAGATTGTCTTCGGCCTCCTCAAGTTCTTCTTCGGTGAAATGGGGATATAAGTCACGAATTGTCGGTGGCTGGTCTTTGTCCATGCGGCCAAACATATCGCTCTAAACATTGTCTTTAAAGGGGGGCAAACTCGCCTCAAATTACAAATCAACACATATTGACAAATATAACAATATATTCTGTAGTGTAGGTGAAATATTGTGTCGAATCGGCAGTGTGCTTTCTAGCAAACATGCCAATTCTGGCATATTTACACCCCTACAGCAGTCTTCGCTACTCGTCTATCATTTGGTCCTGAACTCCAAGTGAGTTCGGCTTTTCTACCATGTCATCGCTACCAAACTATCTGCGATCCAAACGCAAGGAAATGGCACTTTCACAGGAGGAAGTGGCTTTCTTGCTGGGCAT
>Ga0316217_10005838_pt1 | contig 12530 bp, 7 predicted proteins | sample 1anoAmetaG_FD_203633 | JGI IMG/M metagenome (GOLD analysis project Ga0316217, IMG submission 203633) | Freshwater microbial communities from Trout Bog Lake, Wisconsin, USA - 1anoA | ecosystem: Environmental > Aquatic > Freshwater > Lake > Hypolimnion/Profundal zone | place: USA: Wisconsin... | reverse complement strand
ACGATCACAGCAACCGGCATCAGTCCGCAGAACCGGCCTCTCACTTACAGCTATGCATCGAGTTCTGGCACGCTGACCGGAACAGGTTCCACTGCCACTCTCTCTACCGCGGGCGCAGCGGTTGGAACCATCGTGGTCACCTGCAGTGTAGCCGACGACAAAGGCCAGAGCGCTTCCGGCGCAACCTCGGTGATGGTTGCAGCACCCGTGGCGGCGCCGAGTCCCCAGGTCAGCGAGTTGTGCGCCATTCACTTCGATCGCGATCCTCGGCGACCGTCTCGTGTGGACAACGAAGGCAAAGCGTGTCTGGATGAAATCGCTCTGAATCTTCAGCGCCTCAACGATGCAAAGCTCGATCTGGAAGGAAATGCCTCAAGCGGTGAAACGGGGGGCAGGAAACTCGCCGCTGAACGCGCGATCAACACCAGGACCTACCTGGTCGGCGAAAAGGGCATCGACTCATCCCGGATCGCGGTTTTCACCGGTTCCCAGAATGCAAAAATAGTTTCCACGATCCTGGTTCCGGCCGGTGCAACGCGCGATATGACCGGCTTGACTCCCGTGCAATAGCGCGCACGCGAGGAACGTCCAGGCATCGCATAGAACTCCATCAACAGCGGCGAGGCCCGGCAAAGGCCGCGCCGCTGTTCGTTATTGGAAGAGAAGACACCCTTGGCAACTTCTCGCTCGCGAACGGTCGCTCTTGGCGCACGACTCCAGTCCGTTGGGACCCCTGCGGCGGCTTGTTGAGGTTGATCGAGTTCCCTATCAGGCAAAGAATATTGCTCTCTTCCCTTGTCACCTGTTGTCCGCTTCACGTCCTCGACGCAGTTCCGCAACGATGCAGCGTGCATGGACACAGAAGCGAACAGGCGGCTCCGCACTTTTGCGTTCGGGGTTGACGTGCAGCCAATGCAGGAAGATCGGTCGCCCTCCTCGGTCGTTTTTGTGTACTGCACTAGCCATATGGTACGGGAGGAAGCAGAGCTATTTGGAACAGACGATGCCCCGAGGATTCTGAACAATACATGTACCAAGTCTCTCGACAATTGCCACGCAGCCGGGCGGCGCCCTCGTCCATCAAGACGCGATTTTCCTGGAGAAGATCTCTCGTATGCGCTTAAGCCTAGCCCACAGCAACGAGGCCGACAATCACCGAAGGGTGACGTCTTTGAAGCGGCTCGCTATAGTTGCCGGCTTTGTGCTTCTCCTCGTCCTGCTGGCGGCAACCACCATGATGCTCCGACATAAGCTGATGATTCAGATCGGCAATCAGGAGTGGGCTACGCACACGCGGCTCGTATTAGGCGAGTTGAATCAGATCGACTCCCTCCTCAAAGACGCCGAGACCGGCCAACGTGGCTTTCTTTATACAGGTGACCCGAAATACCTGGGGCCCTACGACTTCGCCATTGTTCAGGTCGAAGCGCATATCAACCGGCTCGCGCAGTTGACCGCCGACAACCCTCGTCAACAGGCGAAAATCCCTGAACTCCGCAGCCTGACCCAGGCGAAGTTGATGGAACTTGGCCAAACCATCTCCCTCTATTTCTCAAACGCCCCTGACCAGGCCAAGTCGCTGGTCATGTCGGATGAGGGAATGGTGACGATGAACAAGATCCACAACCTCACCGCCCAGTTGGAGGAGGAAGAGACATCTCTGGGGCTTGCCCAGACCGCGAACCTGCAAAGCAACATCCATGTAACGATCGTTCTCATCTACCTGGCCAGCTTCCTGGGTGGAGCAAGTCTGATTCTCTTGGCATACTTCATCCTCCTCGAAATGAAGCTTCGCGAAATATACCTCTATGAGATGTGGAAACGGGAAGAATCCTACAGGGTCACTGTCGACTCGATCGGGGATGCGGTGATCTGCACAGACTCGATGGGAAAAATCACTTTGCTCAATCTGGTTGCCGAACGGCTCACCGGATGGTCGCAGCAGGAAGCAAGCGGTCAGCCTATGGACCAAGTGTTCCAGATCGTAGACCCTGCGACTCGGGAAACCATCCCCAATCCAATGGACGAAGCCGTCACACTGAACCGAACCGGCCACTTGCCGCCGAACTGCCTCCTTATCCATCGCGGCGGGCACGAGATCTTTATCGAAGACTCCGCCGCCCCAATTCACAACCGCGAAGGAGTAATTACAGGGTCGGTGATCGTTTTCCGCGATGTCAGCCCGGCCAGAGCATTGGCTGAACAGGTAGTGCACGCCTCCCAACATGACTTTCTTACCGGTTTGCCCAACCGTTTGTTGCTCAATGACCGGCTTGGTCAGGCAATTGCCCTGGCCCAGCGCCACAAAAGCCAGGTCGCCGTGCTCTTTATGGACCTCGACGGCTTTAAACACATCAACGACTCGCTTGGACACCTGACGGGCGACAAACTCCTCCAATCCGTGGCCAAGCGCCTGGAGGGTTGTGTCCGCGCTCCGGACACGGTGAGCCGGCAAGGCGGAGACGAGTTCGTTGTGCTGCTGCAAGAAGTACAAGACCCGAGGAATGCTGCCACGACCGCTCGGAGAGTCTTGCAGGCAGTTTCGCAGATTCACTCCATCGACCACCACGATCTTACTGTCACTGTAAGCATCGGTATCAGCATCTATCCCGACGACGGATTGAATGCCGAGACTTTGATGAAGAACGCCGACACTGCGATGTATCAGGCGAAGGATCGCGGGCGTCAGTGCTACAAATTCTTCAAACCGTCGATGAATGTACGCGCGGTGGAGCGGCAATCCATTGAGGAAGATCTGCGGCACGCCCTCGAAAAGAAGGAATTCACACTGCATTTCCAACCCAAGATCGATCTTGAATCCGGATTGATTAGCGGGGCGGAAGCGCTGCTTCGCTGGACGCATCCCATTCGAGGGTCGATTCCTCCGGCCAGGTTCATTCCAGTAGCCGAAGATTCGGGACTCATTCTTCCCATCGGCGCTTGGGTCCTACGGCAAGCATGCACACAAGCACAGGCCTGGATCGATCAAGGACTGCCGTTCACCGGCATGGCCGTCAATGTCTCCGCGATCCAGTTTCGAGACGATGACTTTTTGGAAGATCTGTTCTCGGTTCTAGCAGAAACCCGCCTGGACCCAGCATTTCTTGAACTTGAACTGACGGAGAGCGTGCTCATGCACTGGCCCGACCTCGCCGCCTCCATCCTCATGGATCTCCGGAGCCAGGGAGTGATGGTGTCGGTCGACGACTTCGGAACTGGATACTCCAGCCTGAGCTACCTCAAGAAACTGCCGCTCGACGCCTTGAAGATCGACCAGTCTTTCGTTCGCCAGCTCAATGATACTGCCGACGATGCGGCTATCGCTGTTGCCATCATCAACCTGGGAAGGAGCCTCAACCTACGGGTGATCGCTGAGGGAGTCGAGACGGCTGAAGATCTCGCATTCCTCAAGTCGCACCATTGCGACGAGGCTCAGGGTTTCTATTTCAGCCGCCCAGTTCCCGCCGAGCAGTTCGCGAAGCTGCTCTTGGACCAAGTATCGCGTGTGGAGTCGACCGCGTATCCAGTTTGAACCTAGTCTACTTGTCCAAATTCTTCTCGCATGTCCCAGACAGCGAATTGCGCCATGCGCGTGCAGAACTCAGGCTATTTGTAAGTCCTGGGCGAGTGTTACAGCGGCGTTCTGTCTGCATCAAATGGCATGTAGGAGTGGAGCGCAATGCGCCGGATACCATTTGCCTGCCAGCCGAGTTTTGAACAGTTTGCGCGAGCCGGCCGCCGGGAGCAGTTTGTCAACACCATGGACGCGGTGGTTCCCTGGGACGAGTTGGAAACCTTGATCGAGCCTTACTATCCCAAAGCGGGCAACGGACGCCTGCCGGTAGGCCTCGGCATCATGCTGCGCATCTGCTTTCTGCAGCACTGGTTCAACCTGTCAGACCCAGGAGCCGAGGATGCGCTCTACGACTCCCCCGCGCTGCGCGGCTTTGCCGGAGTCGATCTGGGCCGCGCGGCTGCGCCCGACGAGACCACCATCCTGAAGTTCCGGCACCTGCTTGAACAGTACGACTTATGCGGCAAGATTCTCGATACGGCGAACCGCTTTCTGGATCGCAAGGGCATTCGTATTTCTACGGGCGATCGTCGGCGCTACGATCATCGCGGCGCCATCGTCGACCAAGAAGGAGAACAAGGAGCGCGATCCCCAGATGCTTCAGACCAAGCAGGGCAACCAGTACTATTTCGGTGCCAAGGCGCATTTCGGCGTTGAAAGCAAGCGAGGCCTGGTGCACTCGGTCTGCATGTCGGCGGCCTCGGTTCACGACAAGCATATGCTGCCCGACTTACTGCATGGCGAGGAGAAGAAGGTCTGGGGCGATGCCGGCTATCAGGGGCAAACCGAGGCGATCCACGAGGCCGCGCCCAAGGCGCAGGACATGACGAATCGGCGCGTAAAGGCCAAGCAGGGCGTGGATGAAGAGCAGAAGCGCAAGAACCGGACCATGTCGCGCGTTCGAGCCAAGGTGGCGTCAATCTCCGATTCCGATTTTCTACTCGCGCCCCTTCTTGCGTATCTCGATACTCAGCCGCTTGATCTTCTGGTTGAGCGTCGAGAGAGGAATGTGGAATTGTTCGGCGGCGTCGGTCTGGTTCCAGTTGCAGCGCTCCAGCTTCTCGATGATGATGCGGCGCTCGATGTCTTCCAGGATGTCGAAGAGCGAGGCGTTGGGATTGTGTTCCAGGAGCGCGTCCTGAAAGCTGCGCCCAGTGATGTGGCCGGGCAGCAGGTCGGAGCCGATGACCGGGCCGTTCGACAACACCACGCCGCGCTCAATCGAGTTCTCCAACTCGCGCACGTTGCCGGGCCACTCGTAATCGACCAATGCGCGCAGTGCGTCGGCGGAGAGCTTGCGCGGAGCGAAGCCGTTCTCGTTGGCGTAGAACTCGAGGAAGTGATTGGCCAGCAGGGGAATGTCCTCGCGGCGCGCGCGCAGGGGCGGCAGGTCCACGGTGATCACGTTGAGGCGGTAGAAGAGGTCCTCGCGGAAGCGGCCCTCGCGCACGGCCTGGCGCAGATCGACGTTGGTGGCGGCAATGATGCGTACGTCTACCTGGACCTCGGCGATGCCGCCCAGGTGCATGAAGCGCCGGTCCTGGAGCACGCGCAGAATCTTGGCCTGGGTATCCATGCCCATGGTGGCGATCTCGTCCATGAACAAGGTGCCGCCGTTGGCTACCTCGAAGAGCCCCTTCTTGCTGGCGATGGCCGAGGTGAACGCTCCCTTGACGTGGCCGAAGAGCGTGGACTCGAGCAGTTCCGAAGGCATGGCGCCGGTGTTGATGGGAACGAAAGGCTTGTCCTTGCGCGGCGAGTTGGCATGGATGGCCTTGGCGATCAGTTCCTTGCCGGTGCCGCTCTCTCCCTGAATGAGCACCGTGGAGCGGCTGGGCGCAACCTGAGCCACCAGGTCGAAGACCTTGAGCATGATCTCGCTTTTGCCCACGATATTGGAGAAGTTGTAGCGCTGTTTGAGGGTGCGCTTGAGCTGGAGGTTCTCCTCTTCGGCCTTGTGGCGGGCCACGGCAGAGCGGATGTCGGCCAGCAGTTTCTCGTTGTCCCAGGGCTTCTGGACAAAGTTCTCGGCGCCGGCGCGGATCGCTTCGACCACGTTGTCCACCGTGCCGTAGGCGGTGATCATGATGACCGGCAGTTCGGGTTGGCGCTCCTTGATTTGCGGCAAGAGCTCCAGGCCGCTCTGACCGGGCAGGGCCAGGTCCAATAACACCAGGTCGAAGTTGTCCAGCTCCAGCGTGCGCAAGCCTTCCTCGCCGTCGACGGCCATGCGCACTTCGTATCCCTCCAGCGTGAGCAGGAGTTCGAGCGACTCGCGGATGCCCGCTTCGTCGTCGATCACCAGAATGCTGGCGCCGTTCGAGTTGCCGTTAAGAACGGATACGGATGCTGCGAGATTCAAAGGCGGTTCGACCTCAGGCATGAACGGAATTCCTCAATAACGGAAACTCGAGATGGAACGTTGTGCCGGCGCCGACCGCGCTCTCGACATGAATCTTGCCCGCGTGTTCCTGGATGATGCCGTAGGAGACGGAAAGGCCGAGCCCGGTGCCGCGCCTGTCTCCAGGCTTGGGCATCGTTTTAGTCGTGAAGAATGGATCGTAGATGCGCTTCAGATGCTCTGGAGCGATGCCCGCGCCGGAGTCGTTGACCACGGCCTCGACGTGCCCGTTGGCCAGCGTCGCCACACGCAGCCGCCCGCCGCCGGGCATGGCTTCCTTGGCGTTCAGCAGCAGATTAAGAAACACTTGCTGCAACTTGCCGGGGTTGCCGTGGATGGAGGGCAAATCCTCCGCCAGGTCCAGATCGACCACGATCTGCGCGGTCTTGAACTGGTGCTCCAGCAGCGAAAGCGTGTCGCGTATCACCTGGTTCAAGTTGGTGTCGCGGAACTCGGTGGTCGAGGTTCGAGAGAAGTTCAGCAGGCCGTTGGCGATCTCCGCTGCGCGGAAGCTTTGCTGTGTGATCTTGTCCAGCACCGGCCCCAGCCGCGTGTCGCCCTTCATCTGCTTGGAGAGCATCTGGGCGTAGGAGGAGATCACGGCCAAGGGCGTATTGATTTCATGGGCCACGCCGGCTGCCAGCAGTCCGATGGAGCTGAGCTTGTCGGCTTGAGCAAGCTGCGCTTCCAGCGAGACCCGCTCGGTGATGTCGTCGACCAGGATGATGCGGCCTACGGAAACGAAATTGCGCGACAGCAGCGGAGCGATGGCGATGTTGGCGGTGCGCTGCTCTCCGGCGCGTGTCGTTAGCCGGAACTTGTAGAGATGATGCACACCGGAATCGTTGCGGAATCCGTCCAAGGCCTCGACAAACTCCGCCGGGAAGACCGAGCGCAGATCCTGGCCGATCGCTTCGGCGCGGCTGAGGGCATACATGGCCTCCATCTGCGCGTTCCAGCTCTCGATACAGTCTTCAAGATCGATCGCCAGGATGCCCACGTTGATGGACTCGACGATATTTTCGTTGAACTCCTTGAGCCGTTCGAACTCGACGATCTTCTCTTCCAGACGGGAGTAGAGGCTGGCGTTTTGCAGCGCGATGCCGATGTAGCTGGCCAGCGACTCAAGCAACTCGACGTCTTCGCTGGAGAGGAAATCGCCGCCGATGGTGCGCCCCAGGCCGATGACGGCGATGGTGCGCGTTTGCTCGCCGTCCTGAACGCGACAGGGCAGGTAGTAGTTCAGGTCGAGCAAAGCTGCCGCGCGCCGCTGCTCCTCGGGCAGATGCAGCGCCTGCTGCGCGTTCTCCAAAAAGATGTGGGTATGGTCGGTCGCTTGATCGAAGTCGAGGAAACCAAGGTCCAGCGAGTCCGGTCGCAACAGATCGCGCGCCGCGCCGATCTCGGCGGGCAGTCCGTGGGACGCGGCCAGGTGCAGACCGCCGGGCTCTTGCGCCATGAAAACCGCCACGCGCGCCACCAGCAGGGTGCGCGGCAGTTGCTCGACGATGGATTTCAGCAGGGTCTGGAGATTTTTTTCCGAACTGAGGCCGCGGCCGAAATCCACTAGCGCCTTGCGGTAGTCGTAGCGATGGCGATCGAAGACCCGGTCCACCCAACTCTGGATTCTCCGCTTGAGCGGCTCGAAGAGCGCGGCGGTGGCCACAATCGAGATGCCCAGGCTCCACTCGCGCACCGACTGCGGCAGACCGTTGTGCACCAGCAAGGCGATGAGAGCAATGATTCCGAAGTAGGCGCCCAGCAGCAGGCCGGTGGCCAATGTGTAGGCCACGCCGCGCTTGAAGATCAGATCGGTGTCCATCAGCCGGTAGCGGACGATGGCCCAACTGAAAGTGAGCGGCAGAAAAACCAACGACAGACCGGCTAGCTTGGTCAGCAAGCTAGGCATGCTCAGGTCGAAGAGGAAGGGAATGGCGTAAAGCAGCGTAAACGGCCCGACCGCCAGCCAGGCGCCGCGCATCAGCCACTTCAACTGCTGGCGCAAGAGAGGCGTGTCCGCCTGGCTATAGCTGCGCACGAAGAGCAGTGCGGCCAGTACGTAGTAGATCGCGTCGTAGGCGGTGGCTGTTTGATTCAGACGGTGATTGAGCAGTCCCGTGGCCTGCCAGTGGCCGATGGCAACGAGCCACAAACCCAACAGGGCCGCGCCCGGCGCGTAGACGACCGGCAAAAGCCATTTACGCCGGATGTTGGCCAGCCGCTCCTCGGGAAAGCTCAGAGCAAAATGGAGAAACAACGCCGGTTGCAAGGACTCGGCCAGCACATTGAACCAGAATACCGTCTGGTCGACCTTGTCCCACTGCCCGGATGCATCCAGCGCGCCGGTGTATTTGAGCGCGTAGAGTGCGAACGAAACCAGGCAGAAGAGATAGAAGTGCGTCGCGCGCAGGGCCGTCCAGCGGCGGAACAGAACGTAGATGCCAATGGCGAGATAGATAAGCCCGATGATGCGCAGGCCGAGCGCCAAGCTGCGGTCCATCGGCTCGGGAATGACTTGCGTCTCCAGCGGAATGCCGTTGCGGGTGAGCGCGTATCCTGCCTTGCCGTAGATGCCGGTGCGATAGAGGACGTGCTCCAGGTCGGCCACATGGTGAATGCGGGTGTAGTTGACCGGCGGAGGGAGGGCCTTGGACGGAAGGCCAGCGTGTTTGGCCGGGCTCTCTTGCAGAGGTTTGGCTTCCGGCAGAGGCTTGGTCTCCGGGAGGAACTCCTGCGTCTGGATGTCGACTCGTTGGGCCGCGTTATCCGGCAGCACCTGGGCCCCGGTCAACAGATCGTGCACCTTGATGCCGGCCAGTTGGCCGGGACTGCCGGGCAGCACTTTCACTGCCTCCAGCCCGCCGCCGTCCGCCGCTTCGCTCCACCACACCCCGTCGTCGGGCTGCTGGAATTGACTCTCCTGGCGAAGGTTCATGACCGCCAGCACGAAGAGGCCGACCGTGGCTACGGCCAGCAGCGTTGCGTGGAAGCGGTTAAGTAGACCCTTCTCCATGGGAGAGCACTCTCTTTTACATCAACAACGTGCTATAGCACGTTGGTTGCCATGCGGCGCAGGAGTTTGTTTCATCCGGAAGAAAAACTCCAATCGATAGAGGACGCACGAGATAGAGACGCCAGAATGTGGGATGCGTCAACCGTGGACTTGGGACGGCCTATGAGAAATGCTGAAAATAATAGAGAGCCTACATGGAAAAGTATCGGCATACGGAATTCAGTATGAGGGCCGGATGTCGAATCAGGCGACCCTGACCTATCGACGGATGCTTGGTTCAATCGATAGGTCGGAATCTGCCAGTTTCGCAGCGAATGGGAAGCGTTCTCTTAACTCTGGCCGTAGGTCGCCTGGGGGCCATGCTTGCGTTGGTAATGGTGCTCGCTCACGTAGGCCGGAATGCCGGCCTCCGGCGCTCCCAGCAGCACGCTGCGGAAGGCCATGCGGGCAATGTACTCCAGGACATCGGCGTGTTCCACCGCCTCGGCGGCGGTTTTGCCCCAGGTAAAGGGAGCGTGCCCGGCCACCAGCACGCCGGGGACGGCGATCGGATCGAGCCCTTCCATATGGAAACGCCGAACGATGACCGCGCCGGTATTGCGCACGTAGGCCTTTTCCACTTCTTCGGCGGTCAACGGAGCGGTCACCGGGACCGGGCCATGAAAGTAGTCGGCGTGGGTGGTGCCCAGGCAGGGAATCGGCCGGCCGGCCTGCGCCCAGGACGTCGCGAACTCGGAGTGGGTATGGACAATGCCCCCAATTTGCGGGAACTCGCGATAGAGCAGGGTGTGGGTGTCCAAATCCGAGGAGGGACGCAGGTTGCCTTCGACCACGGTGCCGGCCAGGTTGGTGACCACCAGGTCCTCGACGGTCATGGTCGCATAGTCCACGCCGCTGGGCTTGATGACCACCAGGGGTTCGGTACCGGAGCGGTCGATGCCGCTGGCGTTGCCGAAGGTGTGCGGCGCCAGCCCGCGGCGGGCGATCTCGCGGTTGGCGTGGAGGACTTGTGCGCGGAGAGAGGCAAGCAGCATGGTGGAGATCCTTGTGCAGAGAGGTGGAGTGGAAAGCGTTTACCGGACCAGTCTATCACCGCCGCGCTTGCAATCCGCGCGGGAATCGGCCAGCATGGTTGCAGTTCAATGCGCAAATCCCGAGAAGTGCCTCTTACCCTGCTGGCGGTGCTGGCCCTCTTCGTGACCGGCTGCCGCGAAACCCCGGAGAGCCGCAACTGTGTCGATGCCCAGGGCCGGATCGTTCCCGACACCGCCTGCGAGGCTCACTCTTCCGGCATGTCCTATCACTACATCTATGGCGGTTCCAGCGGCGGCCGCGTCGGCGATGCGGTGGTGGGTGGCAGCACGTCGCCCAGCAACTCGTCTGGGATCTCGCGCGGGGGCTTCGGCCACGGCGGTGGCGGCGAAGGCGGTGGCGAATAATGCGCCGGCACAGCATCTCCCCCCGGCGTGGCTGGCAGGAGACAGTGGCGCGCACCGGGCTGACTTGTCACACCCTTGCCGACGGCTCGCCCTATTGGGACGAGTCCGCCTACTGGGAGTTCAACGCCGAGGAGATCGATCGGCTGGAAGCCGCCACCGCCGAGATTCAGAAGCTGGCGCTGGCCGCCGGGGACTATATCCTCGACCACAATCGTCTGGAGGAGATGAAGATTCCCGCCTCAGCGGCGGCGCGCATTCGCGAGACCTGGAACTCCGAGCCCCCGGCGCTCTACGGCCGCCTCGATTTTGCCTACGACGGACGCCAGATCAAGCTGCTCGAATATAACGCCGACACGCCCACCGCGCTGGTCGAGGCCGCCGTCACCCAGTGGTACTGGCTGGAGGAGTGCTTCCCCCGAGCCGACCAGTTCAACTCCATCCACGAGAAACTGGTGGCTAAGTGGAAGGACCTGCTTCCCTATCTCAAGCAGCCGGTTTTCTTCGGCCATGACGGCAGCGAAGAAGACTTCATGACCGTCAGCTATCTGCGCGATACCGCGGAGCAGGCTGGACACCGCACTGTGCCCATCGCCATGCACGACATCGGCTGGGAAGAGGCCAAGGCGCGCTTCGTCGATCTCGAAGAGGCGCCGATCGAGAGTCTCTTCAAGCTTTATCCCTGGGAGTGGCTCTTGCACGAGGAGTTTGGCGCACACGCGCTCGAAACCATGGGCCAGATGAACTGGATCGAGCCCATCTGGAAGGCGATGTGGTCCAACAAGGCGCTGCTGGCGATTCTGTGGGAGCTGAACCCGCATCACGACCTGCTGCTGCCGGCCTATCTCGACGGCCCGCGCGATATGAAGGACTACGTGCGCAAGCCTTTCTTTGGGCGCGAGGGAGCGGGCATCACCGTCTTCCGCAACTGGGTTCCCGAGGAGGGAAGCGCCGCGGTCGAAGAGGGAGAAAGCTACGTCTACCAGAAGCTGGCTTCGCTGGCCACGGACGGCACAAACACCGCGGTGATTGGAAGCTGGCTCGTGGATGGGGAACCGGCGGGGATGGGAATTCGCGAGTCGTCCGGGCTGGTGACGACGAATACCAGCCGCTTTGTGCCGCACATGTTCCGGTAGGCGACCTCGGATTGTGTTGGTACTTTGATGCTGGCGACTTTCTGCGTTGGCGCAGGGTCGCTGAATGAGCGCCGGGAAGGGGCAGGAAACCGTCGTTTTGTGCCCAAAACGTGCGCGAAAGCGACCTGGGATTGGAAGAGAGTTCAAGGAACGCGTGGTTGGGTTTGTGCTCTCCCGCCCGGCTGGGATGGCAAGAATCCGGTCGCGGAGCAAGATATGGTCATTTTCCCTGAAGAAATATGACCATATTTTCCGGGCCAAGAGAGGGAATATCTCCTGCTGTCGCTCGTCGCTCCTGCAAGGCTCTCATTTCCCGGCAAGGGCCGCCGCGGCAATTGAGCGCCAGCTCTGGTTTGCTGGTCACCCGCCCGGAGGCACCTGCCACTTCACACCGAAGTACGCGAGCTAGGGGCCGCATTTTGGCTGGGCGGGGCAGTGCGGGGAGCACCGGGCCATTCTGTCAGGGATGGGAACGGTGCATCCCCCTCTCCCTCTCCCCCCGGCTCTTTTGGCTATGTTCTTCATTTCAAGCTGGATGCAGGCGGAGATCTTGGCTAAGTACGTTCGATTGTTTGACTTGCGAGTAGGTTGCTCACTGCAAACGGGTTACGGACGCCTTTCCGGCTATTTTTGGGGCTTCGGAGAGAGGCAATCGGGGACGAGGGCGGATTGCCTGCGTTCGGGGGCCTTCGGAAAGGAGACATGAAGCCATTGTGCGCCACAATGCGCTAATTCTCTGCAAAAGGCCGGGCTACGGCTTGCAACTTTCCACGAATGTGGCTCGGAGGCCCGGAAAGCCGGCGGGATGGCGGCTTCACATTACTGATCCAGCTTACTGATCCAGCTTACTGATCCAGCGCCAGAACGCGCATTGTCGATTTTTGCGTCATTCCAGAATCCATTTTGGCGGCCTGGCGTTTTCAAGAACTGAATCTGGACTTATGAGAAATTGGGTCTCCCTAGCCGCAAA
>Ga0316217_10005837_pt1 | contig 12531 bp, 11 predicted proteins | sample 1anoAmetaG_FD_203633 | JGI IMG/M metagenome (GOLD analysis project Ga0316217, IMG submission 203633) | Freshwater microbial communities from Trout Bog Lake, Wisconsin, USA - 1anoA | ecosystem: Environmental > Aquatic > Freshwater > Lake > Hypolimnion/Profundal zone | place: USA: Wisconsin... | reverse complement strand
CGCCTTGGCGGCGTCGATCGAGGCCGGCATGATGTTGGCGCCGCTCGCGGCGGCCTTGCGCAGGGCGGTCAGCGCCGCCTCGACCCGCGCCGCGTCGCGGCCGGCGCGCCAAGCGGCGAGATTGTCGATCTGCCTCGCCTCGACTTCCGGCGAGGGGGTGAGAATCAGCTTGTCGCCGGCGGTGAGCGGCGAGGGATCGGAATTCGTGTAGGCGTTGACGCCGACGACGACCTGCTCGCCGCGCTCGATCGCCTCCAGGCGGCGGGTGTTCGATTCCACCAGCTTGGTCTTCATGTAGCCGGTCTCGATCGCCGCGATGGCGCCGCCCATGGCGTCGATGGCGGCCAGTTCGGCCCGCGCCTCCGCCTTCAGCTGCTCCACGCGCGCGGCGATTTCCTTCGAGCCGTCGAAGATGTCGCCATATTCGAGCAGGTCGGTCTCGTAGGCCATGATCTGCTGCAGCCGCAGCGACCATTGCTGATCGAACGGCCGCGGCAGGCCGAGCGCCTCGTTCCAGGCCGGCAACTGCACCGCCCGCGCCCGCGCCGATTTGGACAGCACCACCGAGAGCATCTCGATCAGGATGCGGTAGGCGTTGTTTTCCGGTTGCTGTTCGGTGAGACCGAGCGAATTGACCTGCACGCCATAGCGGAAGCGGCGTTTGGCGGGATCGGCGACGCCGTAGCGCTCGCGCGCGATCTCGTCCCACAATTCCGCGAAGGCCCGCATCTTGGCCAGTTCCGTCACGAAGCGCATGCCGGCGTTGACGAAGAACGAGATCTGGCCGACGACGTCCGCGAACGCCTCGCCCGTGACCTCGCCGGAGGCGCGCACGCGGTCGAGCACCGCCACGGCGGTGGCCAAGGCGTAGCTCAACTCCTGCACCGGCGTCGCTCCGGCCTCCTGCAGATGGTAGGAGCAGACGTTCATCGGATTGAACTTCGGCGCCTCGCGGGCGCAGAACAGGATGAGGTCGTTGGTCAGGCGCAGCGACGGCCCCGGCGGAAACACGTAGGAGCCGCGCGAGAGATATTCCTTGATGATGTCGTTCTGCGTCGTGCCCTGCAATTGCGCGCGCGGCGCGCCCTGCTCGTCCGCAACGGCGATATAGAGCGCCATCAGCCACGGCGCGGTGGCGTTGATGGTCATGGACGTGTTCATGGTGGCGAGCGGAATGTCCGCGAACAGAGCCCGCATGTCGCCCAGATGCGAAATCGCGACGCCGACCTTGCCCACTTCGCCGCGCGCCAGCGGATGATCGCTGTCATAGCCCGTCTGGGTCGGCAGATCGAAGGCGATGGACAGCCCCGTCTGGCCCTTGGCGAGATTGGCGCGATACAGGCGGTTCGACGCCGAGGCGTCGGAATGCCCGGCATAGGTGCGGAAAATCCACGGCTTGTCCCGCCGGGGCGCGTCAGAAGAATGTGCTGGGGCCGACATTCGCGATCCGGTCCTTCCGCTCAGGTCCATTGTGCACAGCACAAAAGCAGAAAAATCCGGCCCCTGCTACTCGCCAGAGGTCGATAGCGCCAGCCGCAGGCGTTCAGAACAGGCCGCGGGCGCGCAGAATGCCGATGAAACCGAAAATGACGGTCACCGAACCGAAACAGAGCGCCATGGTCGTGATCGGCTCATAGCGGAAATAGGGGTCGCCGAGGAAGTAGTTGTAACGCAGCCAGATGCCGCCGAAGAGCCCGCCGATGACGAACAACCCGTTGAAATAAGGCCCGAAAGCCATGTTTTGCATGAGGTAGTCGGTGAAAAATCCCGTCAGGAGATAACCGACGAACAGCGCCAGCCAGAAGGCCACCCACTCGAAGCCTTCGAGGGCGAAGATCGTGTTCAGAAAAGGCTGCATCGCCTCCATGCTCGAACTCCCCCTGACATTCACAGGATCCTAAGCGGGCGAAGCTAGGTCGAAAAGATTGCGGACGCCTTACCGCGCCCCGCGCCCGTGGCGCGAGCGGCCCGTCGCCTGGCGGCGCGGCGAAACCGGAACCGCGACGCTCAATAGGCGGCGCGACTGCGCAGAATCGCTATGAGGGCCAGCGCCAGAGTGGGGGGAGCGACGCACAGCATCAAAGTCACGTAGGGTTCGTAATTGAACCACGGCTCGACGCGAAAATAGTTGTAGCGGAGATAGACGCCGAAAAACACGGCGGCGAAAACCACGAGACCGTTGATGAACGGACCCAGACCCAAATCCCGCAGCACGACATCGAGAAAATACCCGACGATGAGATAAGCGACGAGAAGCCCGAGCCAGAACGCGACCCATTCGAAGCCTTCGAGCCCAAAGACATAGTCGAGAAGCGGCGCCATTGCGAGCATAACGGACGGCCCCTCTTTCGGGCTCCCTGTTCGGCCTCGACCATTAAGATGCTTGCATTTCATTACGAAACCGTTACGTAATATTGTCCCGGGCGGTGAATCTTCACGTGCGCAAATCGATGAACCCGACTTACGAAAGTCGAAGAGCGGTCGGGGCGCGGCGGTATTGATTTTCGCGCGCGAGCCCGCCATGCTGCGACGCAACATGAGGGAGGCGCGTAACTCACGGCGCGAAGCCCTGACCCCAAACCGCCGGCGGCGAGGCCGGACGAAATCACAACGAGGAACGCCATGAGCGGAGCGAAAGCGACCCCGCCGTTAAAGGACCTTTACGAGATCGGCGAAATCCCGCCGCTTGGCCATGTCCCCGCGAATATGTACGCCTGGGCGGTGCGCAAGGACCGTCACGGTCCGCCCGACCAGTCCATGCAGGTTGAGGTGGTGCCGACCTGGCCGCTCGACAGCCATGACGTGCTGGTCTTCGTGATGGCGGCCGGCGTGAACTACAATGGCGTCTGGGCCGCGCTCGGCGAGCCGATTTCGCCCATCGACGTGCACAAGTCGCCCTATCACATCGCCGGTTCCGACGCCTCGGGCATCGTCTGGGCGGTGGGCTCGAAGGTCAAGCGCTGGAAGGTTGGCGATGAGGTCGTGGTTCACTGCAACCAGGACGACGGGGACGACGAGGAGTGCAACGGCGGCGATCCGATGTTCTCGTCGTCGCAGCGGATCTGGGGCTACGAGACCCCGGACGGCTCCTTCGCCCAGTTCTGCCGCGTGCAAGACCGCCAGTTGATGGCGCGCCCGCAACACCTGACCTGGGAGGAAAGCGCCTCCTACACGCTGACGCTGGCGACGGCCTATCGCATGCTGTTCGGCCATGAGCCGCATCGCCTGAAGCCGGGCGACAACGTGCTGGTCTGGGGCGCCTCGGGCGGCCTCGGCGTGTTCGGCATCCAGCTCTGCGCCGCCGCGGGCGCCAACGCCATCGGCGTGATTTCCGACGAATCCAAACGCGACTATGTGATGTCGCTGGGCGCCAAGGGCGTCATCAACCGCAAGGAGTTCTCCTGCTGGGGCCAGCTGCCCAAGGTGAATTCGCCCGAATATGCCGCCTATATGGCGGAGGCGCGCAAGTTCGGAAAGGCGATCTGGGACATCACCGGCCGCAAGGACATCGACACGGTGTTCGAGCATCCGGGCGAGCAGACGTTTCCGGTCTCGTGCTTCGTGGTGAAGCGCGGCGGCATGGTGGTGTTCTGCGCCGGCACGACCGGCTTCAACCTCACCTTCGACGCCCGTTTCGTCTGGATGCGGCAGAAGCGCATCCAGGGCTCGCATTTCGCCAATCTGAAACAGGCCTCGGCCGCGAACAAGTTCGTGATCGAGCGGCGGATCGACCCCTGCCTTTCCGAGGTCTTCCCCTGGAGCCAGATTCCGACGGCGCATGTGAAGATGTGGAAGAACCAGCATGCGCCGGGCAACATGGCGGTGCTGGTGAACGCGCCGCGCACCGGCTTGCGCTCGTTCGACGACGTCATCGAGGCGGCGCGGGCCTGAACCCGCGAGGGTTGCGTTTGGCGCCGCTACCCGCTACCCCCAACGCGCGTTCGAACAGGACGGGCGCGCCTTTGGCGCGCCGGGCCGGACGGAAGAGTGCGGAGCGCGAATTGGCGCGGGACAGCGATTCTTACAAGAATGCCGCAGCCTTGCGGGCGTTGGATTTTGTCGAGCCCGGCATGCGGCTGGGCCTCGGCACCGGCTCGACCGCCGCGCTGTTCGTGGACGCCCTCGGCGCCGCCGTCGCGCGCGGCCTGAAGGTGGTCGGCGTGCCGACATCGGAGGCGACCCGGCGCCAGGCCGAAGCTCTGGCCATTCCCCTGACGACGCTCGACGATTGCCCGGAGCTCGATCTGACGATCGACGGCGCCGACGAACTCGACGACGAGTTGCGGCTGATCAAGGGCGGCGGCGGGGCCCTGCTGCGCGAGAAGATCGTGGCGGCCTCCTCGACCCGCATGCTGGTGATCGCCGACGTCTCCAAGCGCGTGCGGCGTCTGGGGGCCTTTCCGCTGCCGGTCGAGGTCGTGCCCTTCGGGCTCGGCTCGACGCTGCGGCGCGTCCGGCGCGCCTGCGCGCAGCTGGGCCTGTCCGGCGACATCGCGCTGCGCCAGCGCGGCGGGCAAACTTTCGTCACCGATGGCGGACATTACATCCTCGATTGCGCATTCGGCGGCATCGACGCGCCCGAGGCGCTCGCCGCCGAACTCGCGCAGACGCCGGGCGTGGTCGACCACGGCCTCTTTCTCGGGCTTGCCCGCATCGCCATCGTCGCCGGGCCCGAGGGCGCGGCGCTGATCGAAACCTGATCCTGACTGTCTGGAGTTACGCCATGTTCCGCCTCACCGCCCTGAAACGCTCGCTTCTGGCCGGCGCCCTTGTCGGCCTCGCCGCCGCGGCCGCGCCCGCGCGGGCCGACGAGCCCTCGCCGGAAGCGCTGAAGATCGCCGCCGCGATTGTCGCCGACATCGGCCTGAAGGCGTCGGTCGACAGCATCGTGCCGGGCCTCATGGGCGAGGTGGAGCACAGCATCGGCACCATCCACCCCGAAATGCAGAGCGCGCTGCACGAAACGGTCGTGGCGGTCGCTCCGGAATTCGCCACCCGCGACGCCAGCGTGCTGGCGGATGTCTCGCATGTCCTGGCCGCGCGCATGACCGAGCAGGAGCTGCGCGACACGCAGGCGTTCTTCGAAAGCCCGACCGGAAAGAAATATCTGACCACGCAGCCCCTGTTGCTGCAGGCGGCCAATGTCTCCGTCGGCGCCTGGCGCCGGCAGGTCTCGAACGACATCGTGGCGCGGGTGCGCGAAGAGATGAAGAAGAAGGGTTTCGAATTCTGATCGGTCCTGCCTGCGGCGCCGCCTAGGGACAACATTCCGGGGACAGACCCGGATCCGGGGAAAGACTCGAAATGGCCTTCGATCTCGATCTGTTTGTCATCGGCGCGGGTTCGGGGGGCGTGCGCGCCGCGCGCATCGCCGCCAGTCATGGCGCGAAGGCGATGGTCGCAGAGGAATTCCGCATCGGCGGCACCTGCGTCATCCGCGGCTGCGTGCCCAAGAAGCTGATGGTCTTCGCCAGCCGTTTCGCCGACGCCTTCCGCGACGCGCCGGCCTTCGGCTGGACCGTGGGCCCCACCCATTTCGACTGGAGCCGGCTCGTCGCCGCCAAGGAGGCGGAGATCACCCGTCTCTCCGGCATCTATCGCCGCAATCTCGAGGCCTCCGGCGTGGAGATCGTGCAAAGCCGCGCAGCGGTCGCGGGGCCGAACCGCGTGCGGCTCGCCACGGGACAGGACATCTCAGCCCGTCACATTCTCATCGCCACGGGCGGGCGCCCGACGCTGTTGCCCGGCGTGGAGGGGATCGAGCACGCCATCACCTCCAACGAGGTGTTCGACCTCGCCACCTTCCCGCAGCGGCTTCTGGTCGTCGGCGGCGGCTATATCGCGGTGGAGTTCGCCTGTCTGTTCCGCCGGCTCGGCGCGGAGGTCACGCTCGCCCTGCGCGCCGACAACATCCTGCGCGGCTTCGACGAGGACATGCGCGTCGGCCTGCGCGATCAATTGGCGGCGGCCGGGGTGCAATTCCGTTTCGGCCAGTTGCCGCGCGCCATCGTCAGGCGCCACGACGGCCTCGACGTCGACTTCGCCGGCGGGGCGCCGGCGGCCTTCGACGCCGTGCTGATCGCCACCGGCCGCGCGCCGAATTCGGCCGGCCTCGGACTGCAGGCGGCGGGCGTCGCGCTCGACAGCCACGGCGCCGTGATCGTAAACGCCGATTCGACGTCCAGCGTCCCCTCCATCCATGCCGTGGGCGACGTCACCAACCGGATCAATCTGACCCCGGTGGCGATCCGCGAGGGGCATGTGCTGGCGGACCGGCTGTTCGGCGGCGGGACCGTTCGCGCGGACCACGAGAATGTCGCCAGCGCCGTTTTCACGACGCCCGAAATCGGCTCGGTCGGCCTGACGCAGGCGCAGGCGGTCGACCGTTACGGAACCGTGGACATCTACAAGACTGCGTTCCGTCCGATGAAGGCGACGCTGACCGGCGGCGCGGAGCGCACGATCATGAAGCTGATCGTCGATGTCGCGAGCGAGCGCGTGGTGGGGGCGCATATTCTGGGCGCGGACGCGGGCGAAATGATCCAGTTGCTCGCCATCGCCATCAAGATGGGCGCGCGCAAGTCCGACCTCGACGCCACCATGGCGGTGCATCCCACCGCCGCCGAGGAACTGGTCACCATGCGCAAGCCGACCGAGCGCGTGACCCGCCCGCCGAAGACCTGAGAGCGTCGCACAAACGCGCTGGAATGTCGGCTGCGGCGGCGAAACGGCGACGCGCCTGCGCTGCGCGCAACGATCGGCGCGCGCCCGCGGCGCGGACCTCGGACTTCAGCCGATATCGCCTTCGATGAGTTTGCGCTGCCGGACCAGTTCCGCGCCGGCGAACTCCATGAAGGCGCGCACGCGCGCCGAATGACGCAAGTCCGGATGGGTGAGCAGCCAAAGCTCGACGTCGAGTTCCGGCAGGGCGTCGCCGACGCGCGCGAGATTGGGCGTCGCGACGCCGATGAAACAGGGCAGGATCGTCGCGCCGATGCCCTGCGCGGCGAGCGAAGCGGCGCAGGGAAGCGAATTGACGCGGGCGACCTGGCGACGCGGCTCGACATGCTTCTCGTACCAGCGACGCGCGCGCAGCGGCCCCGCATTCTCGGTCAGCCCGACGAAGGGGGCGCTGGCGATGAGATGATCGGGCGATTGCCCCGCCCAGTCCGGCGGGGCGAAGAGCGCCCAGCGCAAGGTGCAGATCTTGCGGCCAACGAGCGATTCCGTCGGCCCGTTCGTCGCGCGCAGGGCGATATCCGCGTCCCGCCGCGACAGGCTGAGATCCTGGCCCGACACGATCAGTTCGGTCTGTATGCCCGGGTTGACCTCCCGAAAGCGCGCGATGATCGGCGCCAGCACGATCGAGGCCATGCCCTCGACCGCCGTCAGCCGCAGCAGCCCGCTCGGCTTCACGTCGCGCCCGGCGACGCGGCGCTCGAATTCCATGATCGCATCGCCCATGCGTGTGGCGACCTCGATCATCTCCTCGCCCGCCGCGGTCGGCTGGTAGCCCGACCGCGACCGCTCGAACAGCCGAACGCCGACGCCAGCCTCCAGCGTCGCGAGCCGACGAAACACCGTCGAGTGATTCAAGCCGAGGGATTCCGCGGCGCCGACGAGAGAATGGCTCTCCGCTATCGCCTGCACCAGGCGAAATTCATCCCAATTCAATTCATTCGCCACGTCCAACGGACCCCGAGCCGGCGTCTCTCCCATTACGGTTACACATAATTGCGACGCCCGGAGCGGCGCAATGCGCAGGAATACCTATAGCCGACACAACTTCGCGACCATTGTCCTGATAATTTTCGGCATAAGTCAACTCGCGCGTGGAGCGGCGGCGCGCTGCAACCTGTCGTTGATCGCCAACCCCAGTCCGCGCAACGGAATTGGAGCCGCCGCAATGGCGGCGGGCGCGAGCGAATCGAGCGCTCGCATATGGGCGAACAGGTTCGCCGCCGCTTCCTGCAAATCGCCGGACGGCGAGAGATCGAGTCGCGCCGCTCCCGAGGCGGCCGCCAGCGCGCCGGCAAAATCGAGCGCGGCCTCCCCCGGCCGAACCTCGTTCGCATTCATGCGAAGCGCAGCGCGCGGGGCGTAATGCGACAGCAACATGCCCGGCGCCTGCGGCGCGGCGGACCCCTCCGGCGCGTCGCCGTCCAAGAGCGGCTCGATCAGGAGCGGCTCGCCCAGCGCCGCCTCCAGTGCGTCCGGCGCGAGGGCGCCGTGGCGCAGCAACCGCGCCGGGCCGCCCAGACAGGCCACAATGGTCGATTCCAGGCCAAGCGCGGCGGGCCCGCCGTCGAGAATCCAGTCGATGCGGCCATCGAGATCCTCCGCCACATGATCGGCGCTGGTCGGACTGACGCGGCCGGAGCGATTCGCCGACGGCGCCGCGAGCGGCGCCCCCGCGGCCGCAATCAGCGCACGCGCGATCTCGTGACGCGGAACCCGCAGGGCCAGACTGTCCAGCCCGGCGCGCGCCAGCAGGCTGATGCGGCAGCCCGGGGCGGCGGGCGCGACCAGCGTCAGCGGCCCCGGCCAGAAGGCGCGGGCGAGGCGCAGGGCGCGTTCGTCGAACAGCGCCTCGCGCGCCGCGCTCTCGAGATCGGCGAAATGGGAGATCAGCGGATTGAACGCGGGGCGACCCTTGGCCGCATAGATCGCGGCGACGGCGGCGTCGGAGGTGGCGAGGCCGGCGAGCCCGTAGACCGTTTCCGTGGGCATGGCGACGAGACCGCCGGCCCGCAGCGCGCGCGCCGCCGCCGCGATCGCGGCCGAATTCGCGAGGGCGCGTTGGGTGGGGCGCGCGGGAGTTTGCATCTTCGCCATTCGTCCGTCTTGTGGGGCGCCTCGTTCCCTTATACACGCGCGGGGCGGCGCGGCCGCAAACGGCGAGGCGGCGTTACTTGGCGCCGACTTCGTTCGGGATCAAGTTCGCGTCGCCGGAACACCGCGTCGGCAAGACGCGAGCCCAGGAAGGAAGCGCAATGGCCTATCGCTCCCCCGTCGCCGATATTCTGTTTTCGCTCAACCATGTCGCCGGCCTCGGCGACGAAGTTCGCGCCGGCCTGTTCGGCGAACTCGACACGGAGACCGTGGCCTCGGTGATCGGCGAGGCCGGACGCTTCGCGACCGAGGTCATCGCGCCGCTCAACCGGCCCGGCGACGTCGAGGGATCGCGCTGCGAGAACGGCGTCGTGACGACGCCGCGCGGCTTCAAGGAGGCGTATCGGGCCTGGGCGGAGGCCGGCTGGGCCGGCGTGACGGCGAAAGCCGAGTTCGGCGGCATGGGCCTGCCGCACGCCGTCAATTTCGCCTGCGGCGAGATCTGGAACGGCGCCTCGATGGGCTTTGCGCTGTGCCCGCTGCTGACCGAAGGCGCCGTCGGCGCGCTCTCCGTCTATGCCAGTCCCGAACTGCGCCAGACCTATCTGCGACGCATGGTCGGCGGCGAATGGACCGGCACGATGAACCTCACCGAGCCGCAGGCCGGCTCGGACCTCAACGCGATCAAGAGCCGGGCCGAACGCGGCGCCGACGGAACCTACCGCATCTTCGGGCAGAAGATCTTCATCACCTACGGCGAACACGACCTGACCGAGAATATCGTCCATCTCGTGCTGGCGCGGCTGCCCGATGCGCCGCCCGGCACGCGCGGCATATCGCTGTTCCTCGTGCCGAAATATCTGCCCGACGCCGCCGGCGCGCCGGGCGAGCGCAACGACCTGCGCTGCGCCAGCATCGAGCACAAGCTCGGCATCCATGCATCGCCGACCTGCGTCATGATCTATGGCGACAAGGAGGGCGCCAAGGGCTGGCTGGTCGGCGAGGAGAACAAGGGCCTCGCCGCGATGTTCGTGATGATGAACAGCGCCCGACTGGCGGTTGGCCTGCAGGGCGTCGCCATCGGCGAACGCGCCTACCAGCACGCCCTCGCCTATGCCCGCGACCGCCGGCAGGGCCGCGCCGGCGCGGGCGGCGGCATGAGCCCCATCGTCGAACATCCCGATATCCGCCGTATGCTGATGACCATGAAATCGCTGGTCCACGCCGCCCGCGGCATCTGCCACCTGACCGGCGTCGCCATCGACCGCTCCTTCCATGCGGATGGCGCCGAGGCGCGGGCGGCGGCGGCCGAGCGGGCGGCGCTGCTGACCCCCATCGCCAAGGCGTTCTCGAGCGACATCGGCGACGAGGTCGCTTCGCTCGGGGTCCAGATCCATGGCGGCATGGGCTATATCGAGGAGACCGGCGCGGCCCAGTTCATGCGCGACGCGCGCATCGCCGCGATCTACGAGGGCACGAACGGCATTCAGGCGATCGACCTCGTGCTGCGCAAGCTGCCGCTCGCGGGCGGCGCGACCGTCGCGCGCGAAATCGAAGGCGTCCGCGCCATCGCCGCCGACGTGGCGGGCCGGGGCGGCGACGCCTTCGGCGCGACGGCGGCTCGCCTGATCGCGGCGGCGGACGCGCTCGAGGGCGCGACCGGCTTCCTGGCCCGGACCCTCGCGCAGGACTCGCAGGCCGCCCTGGCCGGCGCCTCGGCCTATCTTCGGCTTTTCGGCCTGACGCTGGGCGGCGCCTGCCTCGCCAAGGCGGCGCTGGCGGCGCAGGCGGCGCCGCCGGAAAGCGGCGGCACGTCGCCGCAGGGGCGCGTCGCGCTGGCCCGCTATTTCGCCGAGACCCTGCTGACGGCCGCGCCGGGCCTGGCGACGGCCGTGATGTCCGGCGCCGAGGCGCTTGGCGGGGCCGAAGCCGCGCTGGAGGCCGCATGAGCGACGAAATCCGCATCGCCCGCGACGGCGCCGTCCTGGAAATCGGCATCGAGCGCCCGGCCAAGAAGAACGCGCTGACCGGCGCCATGTATGACGCCATGCGCGGCGCCCTCGACGCGGCGAGCGCCGACGCGGATGTCGGCGCCGTGCTGATCCGCGGCGCCGGCGGCGCCTTCACCGCCGGCAACGACATCGGCGACTTCCTCGCCGCGGCGCAGGCCGCGCAGCGTGACGGCGGCGACTTCCCCGCCAGGCGCTTCATCCAGACTTTGGCGCGGTTCGAAAAGCCGCTGGTGGCGGCGGTCGACGGCGTCGCCGTCGGCATAGGCACGACGCTGTGCTTCCACTGCGACCTCGTCTATGTCGCGCCCGGCGCGCGATTCCGCATGCCCTTCGTCGATCTCGGCCTCGTGCCGGAGGCGGGTTCGTCGCTGCTGGCCGTGCAGCGTTTCGGCCGCGCCCGCGCCAGCGAATTGCTGATGCTGGCGGAAGGCTTCGATGGCGCGCGGGCGGTCGAACTCGGCCTCGCCAACGCGCTCGTGCCGGCCGAGGCGCTGCTCGACCATGCCCGCGACCGGGCGAGGGCGCTGGCGGCCAAGCCGAGACAGGCGCTGCTCGCGACCCGAAGGCTGATGCGCGGCGACCCCGAAGCGCTCTATCGACAGATGGATGCGGAGTTGGAGGCCTTCGGCGAGGCGCTGCGCTCGCCGGAAGCGCGCAACGCCTTTCTAGCCTTCATGGGCCGGCCCAAAACGCCCTGACAGGATTCCTTTACCCCTCGGCGTCATGCTGGCGACCCGCGGCAATGTGAGGCCGCGGCGAAGGGATGACGGCATGAGCGGCGGGGCTTTCGATTCCTCCATTTTCGACGAACCGGATTCGGCCGACGCCGCCCATCCGCCGAAGAAATTCAAGGTCGCCCCGACCTTCGTCATCGATTTCACCATCTCGCTGCTGTTCGTGCTGGCCGTGACGCCGAGCTGGAAAGCCTCCGTCGATCTCGGGCTGAAGGTCAATCTCGTCAGCTTCGTCCTCGGCGTGCTGATCGTGGGCTGCTATTTCGCCAAAATCGTCACGATCACCCATCTCGACCGGCGCGGCGGCGACGCCCGCGCCTATGTGAAATCCTCGGCGCTGGTGACGGACGGCCCCTATGGCTGGTCTCGTCACCCCACCTATGTCGTCGCCATGCTGCAGTTCCTGCTTTGGGCGGCGCTCGCGCTGTGGCTGCAAATCTTCCTGCCGTGGAATCCGCTGCTGCTCGCCGCCGCCTTCGGCCTGCCGCTGGCCTTCTATCTCGTCAACGAACTCGTCGTGATGCCGGTGGAGGAGGGCATGTTGCGCAAGCTGCACCCCGAAGATTTCGACGCCTATGCCCGCCGCACACGCCGCTGGTTCGGACGCTACCGCCAAGGCTGAGGGGCGCGCCCTACCCCCCGTAGCGCGTCGCCACTTCGCGGGCGATTTTCGCCGCCTCGTCGAGATAACGCGCCACCGTCTCGCGCGCAGCCGGCGTGCAGACGCGATAGGTCAGCTGATAATCGCCGAAACCCTTGTTGAAGGCGCCCGCCAGCAGCTCCTTGCGCTCGGGCGTCCTCGCCTCGACGTCCAGTAGCTTGCCGATCCGGTCGCGGAAGGCCGGCCCGTCGCCGTCGTGGCAGAGGTCGCGCAGGAAGGATAGCGCGCCCATGATTTCCGACAGTCGCAGCAGTTGCCCGTCATAGGGCGGCGGCGGTTCCGGCGTCGCGGG
>Ga0316217_10005835_pt1 | contig 12533 bp, 11 predicted proteins | sample 1anoAmetaG_FD_203633 | JGI IMG/M metagenome (GOLD analysis project Ga0316217, IMG submission 203633) | Freshwater microbial communities from Trout Bog Lake, Wisconsin, USA - 1anoA | ecosystem: Environmental > Aquatic > Freshwater > Lake > Hypolimnion/Profundal zone | place: USA: Wisconsin... | reverse complement strand
GCGGTGAAGGTCTCGACCTTCACCTCCGGCCAGAGGCGCGGTTGCAAATCCCGGGCGTAGGGTTTGGCGAGCAGGGTGACGTCGAATTTTTCGGCGGCGGCGCGCAGGAACGGCGTGGCGATGGCCAGGTCGCCCAGCCCCCATAATTCCACGATGAGCAGTTTGGGTTTCACGGGTCAAAGGCTAAACCGGGATTGAACCGCCAGGCCGCCAAGGCCGCAAAGCAGCGCTGAGCCTGAAACGTGAAACTTGGACCCCATACACCCCGCACCTTAAAACCTGCAACCTGAACCCTCCCCCCCTGAAATCCCCAAGCCGTTGACAAATGGCTCATAAATCAGCGCGGATAAAACGGCTGGAAGCGCGGCCGGGCCAGCGGGATGTCGCTGTTCTTGTCCACCACCCGCGCCGGGGCCGGGGCCGGGCGGCGGATGCCGCCGTTCACGCAGACGCTCAAGCCGATGAGGGCGGTAAAACTATACATGTCGCTGTAAAGCGAGCCGAAGATGATGAGAAAATGAAAAACTTTCACCAGGAAATAGGCCAGCAAAAAGGTGTTGATGATCCGGAATTCCTCATCCCCGTAACGGTAGTTGCAATACAGTGCGCGGAGGCTGGCGATGAAAAACCACAGGAGAGCGATGCAGCCCCAGACGCCAAAATAGATGACCGTTGACAATGGCCCGCTATGGTAGCTGCCGGTGATGTCCACGCCTTCCAGATTGGAAATGTAAGAAAAGCTCTTGCTGCTGGCCACATCCAGATCGTGCTTGGAAATGGCGTAGCCCTTGCCCAGCAGCAGATATTGCGGCACGGTCGGCAGCGCATCCCTCCAGATCTCGAGCCGCCAATCCCGGCTGGCGTCGGCGTCGGCGCGCGCCTCGTGACTCAAGCTCAACGGCAGGAAGGCCAGCGACCGTTGGAAGGTGAAGGGGAGTTTGCTGGCAAAGGGGATGAGCAACGTGGCCGCAATCAGCCCGGCCAGAATAAAAGCCGGAAACAATTTTGTCTGGTGCATCCGCGCCAGATAGCATTGCACCAGAAACGTGGATCCGCAGAGGATGATGTGGGCACGGAATCCGCCCAGCATGGTCAGCATGGCAAATGCCGCCAGCAAGGCCGGACGCCACAGCTTGCCCGAGAGGAAGATTTCGCGCGGCCCGAAGCGGGCCAGCATGAATAAAAAGCCGCTCATTCCCAGCACGCCCAGCCCCGCATAACGGGCTTGAAAATTGACCACTCCGGGGGTTTGTTCCATGTCGTAACCGCTCACCGGAAAAAAGGCGAAGAGGAAATACAACTGGTGCGGCACGTAGGGTGCCAGATCCCCGACGGACGCGGCAAAACCCGCCAGAAAAAACAGGCTGACATAAAGTTTCACCCGCTTCGGGGGTATCCGCTGCGCCGTCAGCGCAAAATAGCCCAGAATCCCCATCAACAGCAGGATATAATCCTGCCCCCCCGCCGTGTCGCTGCCCAGCGAATTCAACCCGATGCCGCCCCGCAGTTTGGCGGTGAACAACACCAGCGCTATAAAAAAGAGCAACGGCCAGGTGATCGATGGCGCGGACAGAAAGCGGACCTTGTCATTGATGGTCCGATGCAGCACGGACAGGCCCAGGCTCAAGGCGACCATCAGCAACCAGATGGCCGGTCGGCCGGGTAGAAAGAAAATGGTCATGCCCAGATTCCAAGTGATAATCAGCAGCATATGATGCCAGCGAAGGATGATGGGGGCCGCCAGAATCAGCGCGAAGATGCCGGCATAGCTGAAGGTGGAACGGTCGAACGGGTTGGCCAGCATGAAGCCGATCCAGATGGCCAGCGGAATGCACATCGCATAGATGATGAGCGACCTTATGATGGCGGGCGTGTTGCTGGTGTTCATGGGCTGTCGTGCACCCGCACTGTAACCCAAACCGCAATTCATCGGCAACCGGATTGTTTGGAGTGCGCAGGCATGACTGCGCCTTGCCGTTGCGAGACATGTCTCGCCGGAGAAAAAACGGCAACTTGTTGCCGCACTCCCAAAAGCGGGGTCATCCCACCGCGCTCCAAAAAAATCAGCCCCGCCGGCAAACTTTTTGCCTTGTGCGGCCGCCGCGTCCTCTTATTTTAACGCCGTGCGCCGCTTTCCAAAAAGTTCCTTGATTCTTGACGGATGCTGGACAATGGACGCGGTTGCCAACCGGAACCTGCCCCAAACCAGACTTTACCAATTTATAATCCAGCCGTGAAAGTCCTTTTTAATTGCCTCACGCCATTCTCGTTCGCGCATGGCGGCATGCAAATCCAGATTGAGCAGTCGAAGGCCGCCCTGACCCAGGCCGGTGTTGAAGTGGATTTTTTAAAATGGTGGGATGACAGCCAGCGCGCCGACCTGATTCATCATTTTGGGCCGCCGGCGGGGGCGTCCTCCGAGTTGATCCGGCCCAAGGGCATGAAACTGGTGGTGAACCAACTGCTTGGCGGACTCGGCGTCCGGCCCGCCTGGCAACGGTGGCTGCAAAAAGGCATCATCCACTCCGCCCGGCGCATGTTGCCCGCCGGCGCGTTCGCCCGCACCGGCTGGGGCGCGTGGAAAACCGCCGATGCCTACATCGCCATCACTCCATGGGAGGCGAAGCTCATGGTGGAAGTTTTTCAAGCGCCGCCGGAACGCGTGCAGGTGGTTCCCAACGGCGTCGGCGATTTCTTTTTTGCGCAGCCGCCGGAAACCCGCGGCCCGTGGCTCGTGACCACGGCTTCAATCCTGCCGGTGAAACGCCTGGTGGAAACCGCCGAAGCCGCCGTCGCCGCGCAAACCCCTTATTGGGTGATTGGCCGGCCCTTTTCCGAGGCTGACGCTTATTTTCAAAAATTTGCCGCGCTGTGCCGCCGGCATCCGAAGATTTTACGCCACGACAACGTCATGCGCACCCAGCCCCAACTGGCGCAGGTTTACCGGCAGGCGCGCGGTTTTGTGCTGTTGAGCCGCTGGGAAACCCAGAGCCTTTCCGCGCTGGAGGCGGCGGCCTGCGAATGTCCGCTGCTGTTGAGCGACCTGCCGTGGGCGCACAGCACGTTCGGTCAGACCGTGAAATTCTGCCCGGTGACCCATTCCATGGCCGCCACCGCAAACGTTTTGCGCGCCTTTTACGACGCGGCACCGGCCCTGCCGCCACCGCCCAAGCCGGCCACCTGGCTGGAAGTCGCCCGGCAGCTCAAGGCAATTTACGAGCGGGTGTTGAACGCCAAATAAATCGGGTAGGGACGTTGCGCGGCGGCGTCCGGTCATCACAGCGCGATGGCCCTGCCACAAGCGCATTAACCGTCAACTTTCATCCTTCAATTATCAACTGTTTGCCCCCAGCACCTCGCGATAGATCTCCAGATGCCGGCGTGCGATGACTTCGGGCGCGTAGCGCTGCCTCATTAGCGCCGCCGCGCCTTCGGGCCGAGGGCCGCCGCTTTTAATCCAGCCGCCGATGGCACCGGCCAACCCTGCCCAGTCGTCGCCCGCCAGCAGTTTCGCGCCGGGCATGTTCTCCGCCACGTCCACGATCCCGCCCAGCCGCGCGCCAAAAAATTTCAGGCCGCGCGCCAGCGCCTCGGCCACCACCAGGCCAAATGCCTCCTCCGACGGAAAATGCACGAACCCGCCGGCGGCATCGAACTGGCGAATGAGTTCGCCGGTGGAAAGTTCGCCCAGATGGCGCACGCAGCCGGCGGCGGCCAGCGGCTGCATCCGTTCCACAAACGCCGCGCCGTAAGGTTCGGCGGGATTCAGCCGGCCGATGAAATGAAGTTCAAACTTCAGCCCCTGCCGGTGGAGGGCCTGCGCCACGTCCAGCAACTCCAACTGCCGCTTCCGTTCCGAGATGACGCCGACGTTCAACAAAACGCAACATGAACGGTCGGGCGTGGCCGGTGCCACGTCGAAAAAATCGCGGCGCAGCGCGTTGGGCACCCGCCAGACTTTTTGGGCGCGCGGCCGCACCAGACCTTCGGTGTAGGCCGAATTGCAGAAGACGCCCGCCGTCCGCCGCAGCGCAAAATTTTCCAGCCGCGACGCGCACCAATGGAAGCCGCCGACGCGCGCCTTGAACAGCCGCGCCAGTTCCGCCATGTTGCCGTGGATGGTCACGACATTGGGAAAGCCGGAGAACACCGCACTCAGGGCGCAGTCTCGCTCCGTGCCCTGACCGTGGACGATGTCCGGCTGGAGTTCCTGCAATTTTTTACGGACCGCGCGGATGCAGCCCTGATAACCTGTGCGCAGCCAGCCGAACTTGGGAACGTGCAGGCTGTGATAGTAAATGTTCGGTGCGATTTTCTCCGGCGAGCTTACTGGTTGCTGCGTGCAGGAAACCACATGGACTTCACAGCCCGCCAGCCCCGCGAAACCTTGAATCAGGGCTTCCGGGGCCGTGCCAAAAGCCGGTTTGGCCGAGGCATAATCCCGGTTGATTTCGCGGCTGTCAGTGGAAAGCAGTGCCAAACGCATGGAATGAGTCAGTCAAAAATCGGGTCGTTGATCTGGGCCAGACCGGACACGCCAAAACGCTGTCGCCGTCGGGCCGCCCGTTCGCGGCCGAGACTCACGGGCAGTCCCGCCGCCTGCCAAAGGATTTCTCCCGTCAAACTGCCGTTGTGGACATGGTTCCCATGATAGGCCCGCACCCCGGATTGAAATGCCGTGGGTTCCAGTAATCCGTGCCGGGCCAGCGCGACCGCGCGGGCCAGCCACAAATGATAGAGCGGTTTCCGCCATTGCGACCAGAGTTCGGCCGCCGGCAGGGAAAACTGGGCCGCCCGGCTTAACGCGCACAGGGGCACCAGGCGGGTTTCCGTGCGGCGCACCGCCTCTTTGGCCGGGTTCAGGGAAAGGGATTGCGGATGCACCCGATACCGGTGCAGCGGACGCGGATCCCAAAGCAGGTCAAAGCCGCTGGCCAGATGCAGCAGCCACAAATACCAATCCTGGGCATACTGCCAGCGCGTCAAAAAATACGGTTCCACCAGCCGCGTGATCGCCGTCCGGATCAGGACCGAGGGCGTATTGACAATATTGTGCTGTGTCAGCACGGCCAGCGCCCGCCGACCTTCCAAACGGTCCGGCAATTCCAGCGCGGGACCGGGTGTCGGGATGCCTTTGCCGGCGGCATCAATAAATTTTGCCGGGCCCTGCACCATGACGGCGGATGGCGATGTGGCGAGCAACTCCACCCGCTCTTTTAAAAAAGTCGGCTCCAGCACATCATCCGCTCCGGGGTGCGCCCAGAATTCCCCCCGTATTCGGCTCAACAATGCCGACGTGGCGGCATTGACGCCGCGATTGGCTTCCCAGCGGAACAGACGGAATCGGGCATCGGCGGCAAATTCGGCCAGCGCCGCCGGAGTATGGTCACTGGAACCATCATCCAAAATCAGGACTTCAAAATTTTGATGCGTTTGCGCCTGGATGGACCGGCACAATTCCGGAAGATAAGCCGCGGCGTTGAAAGCGGGGACGATGATGCTGACCAGCGGCGGCGAGGTGTCCATAATTGGCTTGTTCCAAGATTCCGTGAAACTACTTTAGAACCACCGCTTGTCCAGAATTATTGCAGCCGGCAAACTTGGAGTGCGCGGACACGACCGTGTTTTGCTGTTGCAAGACCTGTCTCGCCGGGAAAAAGCGGCAACTTATTGCCGCAGTCCAATTCTATCGCTTCAGCCGTTTGGCGTATTCGGCTAGTAGCCGGTCACCGTAATCCTGCCAGGTGTTTTTTTCCGCGCCCTTTTTGTGCGCCGCCGCGCCCATGCGCCGGCACAGTTCAGTGTCGCGCGCCACACGGAGCATGGCGTCGGCAATGTGCTGCGGATCTCGTCCCCGCACGATGAATCCTTCCACGCCATCTTCCACCAGCGTGGTGGCCCCGCCTTCGTGGGTGCCGATCACCGGCAATCCGGCAGCCAGGGCTTCAATTTGGGCACGGGCGATGCCTTCCTCCTGCGAGGGGAATACAAAGGCGGTGCAGGTCTGCAACAGACGGGCCAGCTCCACATGCGGCAGATGTTGAATGTGGGTGAAGGCGCCCTGCCATTTGGACCATTCTTTTCGAAAATCCGTCTTCACATCGCCAGCACAGATCAATTCCGCCTCGGGCATTTCTTTTTTTACGATTTCAAAAGCGCGGAACAGATACTGGTGCCCCTTGCGCAGGCAAATCGTGCCGACGGAAATAAAGCGCGGCTTGGCCGGAACGGTTTCGCGCGGTTTGAAAATGCTGGTGTCCACACCCATCGGGTTGACCATCACTTTTTCCGCCGGGATGCCGTTCCAGATCATGGACTCCTTGCAGAACTTGGACTGGACGATGATCAGGTCGGCCCGCTCCAATTCCCGGTTCATCCGGGCGAACATCCATTGCGGTATGGGGACTTTCTCGCCGGGACACCAGAGGTCGCATTCCCGCTGCCAGAACCCGTAGTAACTCAGCGGATGGCTGTTGGGGCAGTCCGCCACCTTCAATGCTCCGGTCTGGTCCGCCCGGTCAAAGAGCTCGCTGCCGTAGCCGACAATGGCTTGGACGACATTATGCGGCGGCAGGGGCTGGCGTTTCAGCCAGGCATTCCAGATAGGGAAAAGCGCATAAAACGCCTTTTCCTGCCAGATCTGCGGCGTGAGATGGTAAAACGGTTTCATCGCCAGATGAAACGGCCAGCAGCGCCGGAATTTTTCGGCGGACAGCGTCGTTTGGTTTTTTCCACTGATCCAGAGTCCGGCCAGCGTGCCACGGGTCTCGAAGGCTTTGGCGGGGTGCGGTAGCCACCAACCACCGCAGGCGGCAAGAAGAACCTGAAGCGTATCAGGCTTCATGTCGCCCTGAAACAAGGTTTGCTTTTGTGAACAGTTGGGTGAGGCGCTGGGCGGTTCCTTCGATGCCATAAAATGCCGCAACCTTATCGGCTTTTTCCGGACGTGACAACTCTGCGTAATCATTCAATACCCGTTGAACGGCTTCCGCTAACGTGGCTGGGGTCTCCGCCTCGTAATAAATGCAGGCAGCGCCGCACACGTCGGGCACTTCGCTCGCGCGGCTGCTCAAGATGCACAGGCCGGCGGACAGATAGCTGAAAATTTTCGAGGGAAAAGTCACGGCGGAGATCGGGTCGGAAGGCCGCTGGCAATTAAGCCCGACGTGGCAACGCCCGATGAGCGCCGCATATTCAGTTGACGCCAGCGTTCCGTGAAAGGTCACCCGCCCCTGCCAGCGCGGTTCCGCCGCCAGCGAGGCGACTGCTTTTTCCAGCGGGCCGGCTCCGGTGAGGTGCAGGTGCCAGCCAGTTTCCGGCAGCAGCGGCAGCGCCGCCAGCAGGAGATCCACCCCGCGCGGCCGGTCCAGCGAACCGGAATAGAGCAGTTGCACGTCGCCTTGGATGGGCGGACGTGCTGGCGGCGGGACGGCACGCTCCACAAAGCCGGGCGCGAGCAGGGTCGGCACGCTGGGGGAAAGCCGGCGGCCCAGCGTCGGATGGGCCAGGATGGCCGCCCGAATCAGGCGCCGGCCCATTTTTTCCGCCAGCCCGCTCAACCCGGCGTGCCATGATTGGTCAATGGCGTGTTTGCCGTCCTCGTATTCCAGGATGAAATCCACCCGGCGGAACAGCCGCACCGCATACGCCGCCACCACGTAAATAAATTCATAGTTGTCCATCACCACCAGGTCGCCGGACCGGATGCGGCGCACGGCCTGCGCCGCGTAGAAAAACCAGCCCAGCGGAATCCGCAATTTCGGGACATCCCAGTTGGCGCAGAAATATTGCCGGTGGGTTGAAAACGTGGTGGCGATGGCGGGCAGCCAGCGCGGTGTGCGCCGTTCCAAGCTTTTGGGTGGTGCGGACAGCACGACGACTTTGCGGCCGGTGGCCAGCTCCAGGCAGCGGAACAGGTCGCGCCGCTTGGGAGAACTCAAGCATGGCGCAATTTTCTCCCGGCGCAATTCCACATAGTGCTGATCGAATACATTGCTCAGACAGACAACTTTGTTTTGCATGATGGCTCAAGCCGCAAGATTCGCCGACATCGCGTTTCGCAGGGTTGTGGCAGCAGCAGAACCCAGCTTACCGGTTTATGGTTGAATGTCACCCGTAAAACCCCTAGCGTGTCCGGCAACAAATTTCCAGCCGATGCCCCCAACCAACCCCGTTTTAAGACAGTTGCACCGCGCGGCCAGCGCCGTGCCGCCGTTACTCAACAGTTATCGCAAAATCCGCGACGTTTCCGTCACGGATCCGCTGGCGACTGCGCTCTATCGCAAGCTGTTTGACCGCGGCCGGCTCCGGCTGCCGGTGATTGAGGCGGAAACCCTCTCGCCGGAATCCGGTGACATCAGGTTTCCCGTGGCGTATCCGTTGCTGGCGGGCGAGGACGCACCGCTGCTGGACATGCTGTTTCTGTTGAACCTGGCCAAAGGCCGGCAGGTCAAACGGATTCTTGAAGTCGGCACCTACCGGGCGCGCACCACGGCGGCATTCCATCTGAACTGCCCGGGGGCAGAAATTGTCAGCTACGACATCCAGGTGCTGGACTCGCCCTATCGCCGGGCGCTGCAAAACCAGCCGAACATCCAGTTGCGGCACGCCTCGTTTGCGGACTCCGCCGCAGCGTTGCGCAAGGAGCCGCCGTTTGACCTGATTTTCGTGGACGGCTCCCACCGTGTGGAATATGTCGTCGCCGATTCCCGGCTGGCCTTGGAAATCATCGCCCCCGGCGGCATCATTGTCTGGCATGATTACCGGGCCAATGATTATCGCACCCGGGAATTGCGCGTGCCGGAAGGACTGGAGGTCATCCGAAAAACAGTTCCCATCTTTGCCGTCCGGCACACCACCTGCGCCGTCCACGTCAAATCAAACTGACACCAGCTTCAACGCAAATCATTTTGGAGTGCGCGGACATGTCCGTGCTTTGGTGTTGCGAGACATGTCTCGCCCGGGGAAAAGCGGTGTCGTGCCACCGCACTCCAAACACGGATGCGCTTCGCTTTGACAGTTAAGCCATCAATCCCCGGTCTGGTGGAACGCGCGTTTGAGAAAAGGCAGCAGTTTGGCGGGAGCGCGCCGCAACAGCTCGTCTTGGAAAGGGCCGGGAACGCCAAGGCGGAGCAGCAAATAAAAGCCCAGCGATCCCGCCAACAGGGCATGCAGGATCAGTTGTGTCAGGAGGGACGCCGGAGCCAGCAACCACCAGGTCAACGCTGCGGCGGGCAGGTAGAATAGCAGGACTTTGAACAGGGGCCGCTGCCAGTCCCAGGCCACCTCACGCAGGGAAAGGCTGAAGTAGCTGGCGATCCGCCAGGCACAGTAGGTGCCGCTGAAGGCCAGGTTGCAGGCCACGGAGCAGGCAATGATGGCCGCCAGCCCGCCGCGGTTCACGACCAAAAATGACAGGGCCACGAACACCAGCCCCTCCACAAAATAGACGTAACGCATGAAGCCGATTTGCTTGGTGTTCAGGACAAACGCGCTGTGGCAATGTTGCAGCGACAGCACGATGAGCCAGAGGCCCAGCAGCCCGTCATTCCCCACCGGCCAGTGAAACTTGCCGTGGGTCCAGAGCGGGATGAAGAGGCTGTTGCCGAGCGTGAAGGAAACCGCCAGAAATCCGCTGAACGAGGCCGTCAACATCGCCAGCGCCTGGTAGCGCTCACGCAGCCGCCCGCTTTCCCCCCGCGCCATCATCTCGGCCAGCGCGGGCGCGGACATGTCCGCCATGCGCCAGACCACCTGCGAAACCAGGTTGAACATCCGCAGGCCCACGAACCACAGGGCGGCCGCCTCCAGCCCCAGCAGCCGTGTGATGATGATGGTCTGGCTGGCCATCATGAGCTGCCAGCCGGCAGCCACCAGAAACAAATCCTTGCCAAAGGCAAAAATCGCCTCGAATTGCAACCAGGAGGGCCGGCTCCAGCCGGTGCGTTCCGGAAATAATTTGTATCGGACACAGGCCAAACCCTGAAAGATCACGCTTGGCAGCAGGGCGCATAGCCCGCCCCACGCGAGGCTGAGCACCCCGAACCCCAGATGGAAAAAAAACCACATCGCCGCGAAGTTTACCGCCAAGCTGAATGTCCCGATGTAGTTCATCAGTTCCATCCGCTGATGGACATAAAGCATCGTGTTGAAAATCCGCGTGGCAAAGTTCAGCGCCGTGACGGCACATTGCAAATACGCCAGATGCAGGAATTCCGACCGCAGCTCCGCCGGAATCGCCAGCAGCCGGGAAATGGCCGGCGCGCAGGCCAGCCCGATCACCAAAATGATGAGTCCCTGGGTCAGGGACACCAGCCAGCCGGTTTGAATGAGGCTGCCGTAATGTCCGCCCTCCCGGTCATCCTTGTGGTCAATGATCAACCGGCCGGCGGCCCCGGTCATGCCCGCGTCAATCAGGCTCAGGTAATTGATCAACGAACCCATCAGCGCCCAAAGGCCAAACCGCTCCTTGTCCAAGTAGTGCAGCGCCACCGGCACGGTCGCCAAAGAATAGACGGCGGTGGCCGCCAGCAGAACATAGCTGGAAGCCACTCCGTGAACAGCGCGGCGAAAGCGGGACATGACGCGCGGGATTCTGCCGGAAGAGACCGTGCCAACTCAATGTAATTGTCAATTGAGACGTATTATGGAGTGCGCAGGCATGACTGCGCTTTGAGGCTATGAGATAACTCTCGCTGGACACGGTGTCCTTAATCGGGGCATTGGGGACACTTGCAGTCATGTTTTGGACATGGTTTCAATGAACTGGCTGGATTTAGCCAGATAATTAACCTTTCCTCTCAGGGAATTAACCAAGTCCTTCATTTCTTTAACCAAATCGATGACTTCTTTAGTTAAGCCGGCCATTTCCTTTACTAAGTCCATGAATTCTTTAACCAAGTCGGTGTCTTCCTTGGTTAAGGCGATGAAGGAATTAACCAAGTCGGTCATTTCCTTCGTTTAGTCGCTGGCTTCTTTAGTCAAGTCCGTCATTTCATTAACCAAGTCGGTCGTTTCCTTGGTTAAGTCGGTGACTTCCCTACTTAATGGATTCAACCAAAAAGTTAATTAACCCGGGAAAAAGCTTAATGAAACGGCAGGGACAGCCGCTTTTAACAGTCAGTCTAATTATAATAACAAATAATTCTTGAATATATTAGAATTAGAATTGTGGCACGCGGCCTGCTGACTGTATCCCCGTCCGATCTTAGGAGCCGGTTGGTTTAACCGGCGGAGCGGGCAAACAAAGGAGACCAGAAAGACCATAGCAATGAAAAAATTCGTATTATTCAAAGTCTCCTTTGACTTCGTCATCGACGACGATGCCAATCTGGCTGACTTCGGGGGAAACGTAAGCACGTCCATGACGGGCAACAAATCGTTTCCCACTCCACCGGTTGACCCCGCGCTCCTCGGCACGCAGGTGGACACGTTTGATGCCGACATCCAGGCGGCCCTGATGGGCGGGATGCAATTGACGGCCAAGAAGGACGCCTCGCGCGCCATCGTCGTGGAATCGCTCCGGGCCAATGCCTACTATGTGCAGACCATCGCCAGCCACGATCTGGACGTGCTGCTTTCGTCGGGCTACTACGTCATCAGCACCAACCGGGCGCAAAGCCCCTTGGACAAACCGGCCATCACCAGCATTGAAAATGCGGCGGCGGCGCAACTGCTGGTGCGCGTGACGCCCATTGACAATGCGCGGGCGTATCATGTGCAGACGAGCAACGGCAGCAGTGTGTGGGCGGATGCGGGCATTCATCCGCAGGCTCGGCGCATCGTGCTCCCGGGGCTGACTTCGGGCACGTGTATAATGTGCGGGTGCGCGCCATCGGCGGCAGCACCGGCTCGAGTGACTGGAGCGATCCTCAGTCGCACATCTCGACCTGATTGTGGGGAACGGCCGGTCCCTGGCGGACGGCCACACCGGTTTTGACCGGGTCAGCGGGCGGCGGGCGATGGTCCTTTCTCCTTCCATCCTTCCATTGTCTGCCGTCCGTCATTTTTTGCATTTTGGAGTGTGCGGACATGTCCGCGCTTTGGCATGTTGTGAGTAATTTTTAGCCGGGAAAAGCGGCAATAAGTTGCCTCACCTCAAAGAATGGCGCCCTGCTTTTAATTTTCCACCCGCCCGGTGTGGCGCGGATTGCCACGGAACATCGGCCATGGGCTTTTCGCGGGCGGCAGCAATTCCCCCGGTGGGCGGAAAGCATAGAGTTTGAAGCCCGCGCAGACATATAGGATCCCGTCCTCGCTAACGGTCAGAGAGGTGGAAGCATAGACCTCCATTTCCACCTCCCAGAGCCGCCGGTCCCATAAAAATGGTTCTCCGGAAACTGCGGCCCGCACAGACCCCCATGGCACGGAAAAATAACACTGGCCGGAGACCGCCACTGCAGAAACTTCAATTGGCGCTTCCACTCCATGCTGCCACTTCAGCAACCCATCGCTCTTTATAGCCATGGTAGAATGCTGATGTCCGATAATGATGTCCCCCTCCGCTGTCACAATCGGTGATGATTCGGTGGTGC
>Ga0316217_10005834_pt1 | contig 12537 bp, 9 predicted proteins | sample 1anoAmetaG_FD_203633 | JGI IMG/M metagenome (GOLD analysis project Ga0316217, IMG submission 203633) | Freshwater microbial communities from Trout Bog Lake, Wisconsin, USA - 1anoA | ecosystem: Environmental > Aquatic > Freshwater > Lake > Hypolimnion/Profundal zone | place: USA: Wisconsin... | reverse complement strand
AAACCCCCTATGGTTGTGGGGCGGTACTCCAATACCGCCACAACCAAGGGGGCCATTTTTTACGCGCTTACGCTATGCCAACATGAACGGTTGGGTAGAATTCCCCGCCGCGCGCAGCGCTTCGTCCGCCCAGCTTTCTATTCTCCAGAGTAGATTTTCATTTTTTTACCATCCCAATATAGAACTGCATCTCCAGCGTTATTGGACGATAAAACCAGATAGTCTCCAGTTGGTTTTGGGGCTGCCGGGCTGTCCCTCAGGGGCACAGGTTCATTGATGGGCTGCCAACGCCGAAATAGTGACCATCTATCAAATACCCAGTCGTCCCAAGGAATATCAATGTAACCACAGCCTAATACAATTGGGCTTTTCTGAGAAGATAGCTTGAGCCAAATGCCCTTCTTGCCCTTATCGTTAATGACTAGAACCGCCATATCTGCTTTACCATCTCCATCGAAGTCAGCATAAATAAATGCAGGCCTAATCTCGTAACAAATATCTATATTTTTGAATGATTCAACCTGTTTAATCAAGGATCGTGGAGTAAGGTTACCTGATAAAGGTTGTGCTAATTTTGCTTGTTGTCCGATCGGGGAAAGATTACAAATAACAAATATTTTTAACATTGCTCTAAAATCCATCTCAACAGCTCCTATTTATTTTTTATGATTAACGGTGTCCAATAAACGAATAAATAAAATTATAATTTAAATATAGCCCAAAAATAATGACCTCAATAAGAGAAATTATCCAAAGGATTCTAAGTTTTGAATTTGTGTTTGGAATTGTCAATAACAGTTGACCCTTTTCACCTTTTCGCGTTGTTAGCATCAACACCGCGATACAAACTATTGATACAATGTAAAAAATAAAAACCATAGCATCTCCAATCCTAAAACCACGGAGAAGGGCTTGGAATACTTGCAAGTGATTCAATGGCAGTTGCACACTCGCGCCCTATTGATCTAGTTACCCCACCCCAAAAGGTTGCCATTTCTCCAAAGGAAGTCCCTAGAACTGAGGTTTTTGACAGCCCTGCGTGTGCCTCTCCAACAGGTTTTCCGTATCCTAGGCCCAGGGAAACAGTTTTCGAACTACCATTAAGTGAACTGTCATATCCAGCCGTTAACGAAGAACCGGCAGGTCCATTAATTGGCAATGCCGAACTAATGCCAACCGCTTTCCCTGTCCCATCTAGAGATTTGATTGATGAAATGGATGTATCCAGGGTGCCAGAAAACGACAAACTTGCTGAAGCAGATTTAGTTATATCGTTTATAGGCGTATTCCCACCGAATCCGCCCGTTGTATTTCCGAATAATCCAATACTTCCATCAGATCCGGATGCAATCCCAAATGAAACTTGAAAATTGACTCCTGGTAATGTTACGGAAAAATTTAAACCAAACTGTGCAACGCCTTGTGATGCTGGAGCTTGCCCGACCCCCGCTTCCACTGCTGCCCCTGGCACCCCCGAACTAACCCCCTGTGCTGTGGTGGCGCCATTGCTGTCTCCGGCAGTTTCCATTCCTGCATTGGTATTGCTGGCAGGCTGGCCCCCGTCAAAGACCTGGCTCGCCAACGAACTGCCCGTGGTCATCATCGTCTGCACCATAGACATGATCGGCAACCCCAGAAAGCCAACCAGAGCCTGGTGCTGCTCAGGTTCAACGTCCCCGCCTTCAGCCCTTCCATCGGGATCTGTATGCGTCACCGGGTTGTTGGTCACGTAGTTGTAGAGATTCCACGTCTCCGGATCCCCCTTGGTCTGGTCATACACCGGGTCCACCTGGGCGAACTTGCCATAGGCGGGCAGATACATCCGGGCTTGCATGTAGATGGCCGAGCCTGGCTGATCCTCGTGGTTGGTGAAGCGGCGGGCGCTTTGCACACCCCAGCTGTCGAGCCGCTCCCCGAAGGGCAGGTTCTTGGTCAGGCCCACCACCGTCCCGGTGGCGTCGGTCAGGATGTTGGGGCTGCCCACCTGGTCCCCCATGACGTAGACGGGCCCGGTACTGCTCTCCTCGCTCAGCAACTGGCCGAAGCCGTAGACCATGGCTTTCTGCCACTGGAAGGAGGCTGGAATCACCACGGTGACGGTGACGCTCTGGGACGCGGAGCCGGCGGAATTGGACACGGAAAGAGTGTACGTGGTTGTCTGGGTTGGAGCTATCACCAGCGTCGCCCCGGTGACGGTCGAACCATTGACCTGGGTCAAGGTTGCACCCGTGGCCGACCAGGTCAGGGTGGTGCTGCCCCCCTGGTTGATCTGGGTGGCGGCGGCCGTGAAGGACGTAATGACCGGTGCCCTCGTGACACTGATGGTGACGTTGGCAGTTACCGTGCCCGCCAGGTTGGTGGCGGTCAGGGTGTAGGTGGTGGTGGCTACCGGGGTCACGGTCGTGGAACCCGACGCTCCCACGGCGCCCCCCGGGCTCAGGGTCACGCTGGTGGGACCATTACCGACGGTCCAGGCGAGGGTGGTGGCACTGCCCGCATTGATGGCCCCCCACGGTCCCGGTGAAGCTGATGACCGGCACCTGGACGACGGTGACGGCGACGTTGGCGCTGACGGTCTTGGTCGTGTCGAGGGTATTCACCGCCACCAGGGTGTAGGTCGTGGTCGAGCCCAGGGCTCCCGTGGCCTGGGTGCTGCTCGCTCCCACCGTGGTGCCGTTCAAGGTCACGGTTACGGCGCCCACGGCATTGGCGACGGACCATCGCAGCGTGGTGCCGGCACCGGCGCCGAGGGTGGTGGCATCCGCCGTGAAGGCCTGGATCGTCGGCACCGTGGGCTGGGGACTGACGGAAAGCGTGGCCTGGGCCGTACGGATGACGCTCACGCCGTTGAGGGTCGCGGTGGCCGTGAGGGTGTAGGTGGTGGTACCGCTGGGACTCACGGCCCGGCTGGAGGTGCCGGTGACCGCCCCGATGCCGTTGTCCAGGGCGAGGGTGGTGGCTCCGGCCACGCTCCAGGCCAAGGTCGAACCGCTCCCCTGGTAGATGCTGGAAGGTGAAGCGTAGAACGCGCTGATGGCCGGGGGCTGCACCACCGTTACCGTCACCTGCCGCGTCACGGTGCCCCCGGCGCTGGTGGCCGACAGGGTGTAGGTGCTGGTGGCGGTGGGACTCACCACCACGCTGCCGGTTCCCGCAACGGAACCGATGCCGTTGGACAGGGTGAGGATGGTTGGCAGAAGAAGTGGGTGGCTCCACCCTGGGGATTATTGAGGATATTCAGGGGCCCGGTGACCATGTCGAAAGTGAAGGACCAAGGCCTTTATAATCCGCAGTTGTTTATAATGACTCCTCCCCGGAGCCAACCTTGTCAGATGCCCACCCCCTGATCGCCCTCCGCCACGCGACCCTGGTCCGGGGCCTCAAGCCGGTCCTGCATGATCTGGACTTCACCATCCATTCCGGCGAGCACATCGCCATCCTGGGACCCAACGGTTCGGGCAAGTCGTCCTTCATCCGGCTCGTGACCAAGCAGGACTATCCGCTGGCGATTCCCGGCGGCAATGCGCCGATGCTCATCATGGGGCAGGAGAACTGGGACGTGTTCGAGTTGCGTTCGCACCTGGGCATCGTGTCCGCGGATCTCCACCACGCCTTCACCAACGGCCAGGGCTTCGGGCGCATCACGGGGCTGGAGGCGGCGCTGTCGGGGTACTTCGCGAGCATCGGGCTCTTCAGCCACCAGCAGGTGACCGGGGCCATGCGCGACCGGGCCCTGGAGGCCCTGAGCCTGGTGGACGCCGAGCATCTGGCGGAAAAGCGCATGGACGTGATGTCCACCGGCGAGGCCCGGCGGGTGCTCATCGCCCGTGCCCTGGCGCCGGACCCCGGGGCCCTGCTCCTGGACGAGCCCACCACGGGCCTGGACCTCGCGGCCCGGCACCGCTTCCTGCAGACCCTCACGAAACTGGCGGACCTGGGCAAGACCCTGATCCTCGTCACCCACCACGTGGAGGAGATCATCCCCGCCATCGAGCGGGTGATCCTCCTGCGCAACGGCCGGGTCTTCGTGGACGGACCCAAGCATGAGGTCCTTCGCAGCGTGAACGTCTCCGGGCTCTTCGGCATGCCCATCCAGGTGCGGCGCCACGGGGAGCACTACACAGCCTTCAGTGGCCCCGAAGCCTGAAGAAATTCCTGGCCCTCGCCTGGGCTTTCCCCTGACCGGCTCCCGCCCTGGAGGCCCTCGCCGCCTGAAGGGCCCCCAGGGCCCTGGGCGAATCGGTCATCACGGCGTCCACCCCGAGGGTTTCGGCCAGGGCCAGGTCACGTTCGGTTTCCACGCCAAAGAGGACCACTACGACTCCCGGCCGGCTCCTGAGGTGGCGGATCACCGCCGAATCCCAGAGCAGGGCCATGGTCTCCGAGCGCCCTTCGCCCAGGGTGAAGGTCTCTTTCACTTCCAGCTTGCGCCGCAGCTCGAAGCCGACCCAGGCGCCCTCCGTCGGCGGCTCTCCGGGATCCCCCCCCAGGCGAACACTCACCAGCCGGGAGCGGGTGGTGTCCCGCTCCTCGAACACCTGGGCCTGGGGCCGGAGCGCCTTGATTTTCCGCAGGTGAGCCGCCTGGGTGGAATAGAGCCTTACTCGGCGCCAGGCGTTCCGGGCGTCCAGCACCCCGGTCACCGCCTGCACCAGAGGCTCGGCCGCCTCGGACTTCAAATCCAGGAGCACGGGCCTTCCGGCCGGGATCGCATCCAGGGCTTCGGCCAGGGTGGCGATGGGGACGGGACGCTCCCGGTAGGGGTACTGCCCCCCGGCATCCCGGTACTGCCAGCCGGCGTTGAGCTCGCGCAGTTCGGCCAGGGTGCGCCCGGCGACCGGCCCGGAACCCTGGGTCAGGGCCGACAAGTCGGCCGGGCGGTACAATACCGGGACGCCATCCCGGCTCACCTGGATGCTGAGCCAGATCATGTGGGCGCCATGGTCAAGGGCGGCGCGGATGGCGGGCAGGGTGTTTTCCGGCCGTTCCCCGGCGCCGCCCCGATGGGCGATGACCAGGGGCGCGGCGCACACCCAGCAGGCGGCAGCGCAGGAAAGCAGCAAGGACTTGAAAATGTTCATGATGACCCGAATGGGGAAAGCCCATCCAGTTAGTGCGGCCGTCGTGGCGTCTGTTCCCGAGCAGCGGTGAGGTATCGGATAAAGCGTGCCTTCGCCTTGGCTGGGCCCCGGTCAATGGACGAAGGCCACCGCGGGGAAGCTGACGAAGTGGTAGAGGTTCGCCGGCGCCGTCGGCCCCATGCCCAGCGCCTTCACAGGCAATTCGGGCACGTCCACGGAGCAGCCGAAGGCCTGGGGCATCCCAATTGGAGGTTTGAGGCCCAGCTCCCTTGAGGTGGTCTCCAGGAGCATCAGGCCGAAGGGGATGGAGAACCGGCCGCACCAGGGCATGCGGTAGGTGTCGGGCTGGTCCGGATCCACCATGGTCTCGAAGAAGCCCTTGGCCTTGGCGGCCGTCACCGGGCCCGCCAGCGGGCCCCGCAGCAGCGCCCGGTCCCGGTCCATGGCCTGCTGGAAAGGCCCCACGCCGCCTTCGCCGTAGGGGGTGTAGTGGAAATCGGCGCCGTAGTGGATGCCGTCGGAGGAGATGACGATGGCCACGTCCCGGCCCAGGGTCCAGCCCCGGCGCTTCATGGCCGCCGCCAGGGCCGTGCCCAGGTGCCCGGCCATGGCCTGGAGGCGGGAGAAGCTGGCGCTGGGCAGGATGACGGGGAGGATCTCCACGCCGGGGTCCTGGTGCTTGAGCCAGTAGGCGATGGCCTCCAGGGAGTGTTCGCTGTCCTGGAGGGCGGGCTCCTGGGTGACCTCGTCCTTGGGCAGGGCCGCCACCACCTCGTCCCGCAGGGCGGACACCTTGAGTTCGCCGTCCGGGGAGCGCCAGGCGCGGTAGGGGTCGAAGACCATCACGCCGCGCACGTTGTAGCGCCGGTAGCGGTGGAAGACGCCCACCAGCACCACGGTGCGGGCCTTCACCAGCGGGATGAGGTCCCGGTACACGCGGCCGGCGTAGAGGTAGTCGTCGTGCGGGCAGATGGCCCCCGCCACGCCCGCAGGGGGCTTGGGGCCCAGGCGCTCGGGGGCCGGCGGGGCGCCGGACCACTCCCACACCTTGGCCATCTGGTCGGCCCGGCTGGCGAAGCCCACCGCGTCCTGCTGGCCCCGCAGATCCCCGGCGGAGGGGATGCCCATGGCGCCGCGGGTCTCCTCGAGGGTGGGGGCCGTCATGGCCACGGGCAGCACGGGGTTGAGGGCCGCCTGGCCTGAGAGGGCCAGGGCCGCGCAGAGGGCGGCGGAACCGAGCAGGGGCTTGGGCATGGCTTCTCCGGGATGGACCTTCAGACTGCGACCGTGGGGGCGTCCTTCAGCGCGGCCTTGACCCGTTCCGGGGTCATGGGCAGCTGGAGCAGGCGCGCCCCCACGGCGTCGTGGATGGCGTTGGCCAGAAGCCCGCCCATGACGATGATCGCCGGCTCCCCGCAGCCTTGGGCAGGCAGGCCGGGGTTGGGGATGAGCACGACCTGGATCTCGGGCATGGTGGAGAACCGGGGGAGCGGATAGGCCCCGAAGCTGTCCGTGAGCACCTTCCCCTCCCGGAAGCGCACCTCCTCCATCAGGGCGTAGCCGAGGCCCATGGTCACGCAGCCTTCGATCTGCTGGCGTGCCCCGACGGGGTTCACGACGACGCCCATGTCCTGGGCCACCACCACCCGCAGGACCCGCACCATTCCGGTGGCCCCGTCCACGGCCACCTCGGCCATGGCCGCCACCATGGTGGAGCGGTGGCTGGCGCAGGCCACGCCAAAGCCACGGCCCCCGCCCCTCATACCGGGCGCCTTGGCCGGAACCCAGCCGAAGGCCTGGGCGGCAGCCTTGAGCACGGCGATGAGGCGGGGTTCGGTGAGGTGGCGCAGGCGGAACGCCAGGGGATCGGCCCCGGCCTTGACGGCCAGGGCGTCCATGTGGGCTTCCCGGGCGAAGATGTTGGTGTTGGCCGCGGGAGCCCGCCAGGCGCCGATGGGGAAGGGGTGCAGGCCGGGCGGGTTGCCGCCGAACCAGCCACCGGCGGAGGTGATCCGCTGGTGGGGGATGGCGTAGGGCGTCTCGGAACCCCCGTCCCCGGCGCCGATGACCTGGTGTTCCCAGGAGGCGATGCGCCCCTCCCCGTCCAGGCCCGCGCTCAGCTTCACCACCGCCGCGGGGCGGAAGGTGTCCAGGAAGAACTCCTCGCCCCGGTCCCAGGCCACCTGCACGGGGCAGCCCGCGGCACGGGCCAGGCGCGCGGCCTCTACGGCCTGGGGGCCCTCGGTCTTGCCGCCGAAGCCGCCGCCCAGGTAGGGGGTGATGATGCGCACGTCCTTGGGCGCCAGGCCAAGAGCCCGGGCCACCTGGGAGCGCACCATGAAGGGGGCCTGGGTGGAGGCCCACACCGTCATGCGGCCCTTCTCCCACCGGGCCGTGGCCGCGTGGGTCTCCAGGGGCGCGTGGGCCACGTAGCTGTTGAGGTAGGTCGCTTCGACCCGGTGGACGGCGGGGGCCGCCGCCGGTGAGCCGACCTTGACGACCTCCTTGGCGGGGGGCGCGGCCTTGACCAGGTGGTCGAAGATGTTCACGTCGTCCAGGGTCGAGGGGGAGGGCTTCCAGGTGGCCCGGATCCGGCCCAGGGCCTCCCGGGCCACGTCGGGGAGCGCGTGGAGCACCGCCACGGCGTCACCGTCCCGGAGCACCCGGACGCCGGGCACCTGCTCGGCCCCGGAGGTGTCCGCGGCCACGAAGGTCGCGCCGTGGGCGGGGGGACGCAGGAGGCAGGCGTGGAGCATCCCCGGCAGGATGACGTCCGCGGCGTAGACGGCGGCTCCCGTGACCTTCGCCCGCCCGTCCTTGCGGGCGGCTTCCGTGCCCACGAGGGTGAAGCCCTTGACGGGCTTGACCGGGGCGCCCTTGAGGTGGCGCTCGATGCGCCGGCCCGCCACCAGCTGGCCGTAGGTCACGCTCCGGCCGGCGTCGCCCTTCACCGTCACCACGCCGGCGTCCACCCGCAGCTGGTCCACCTTACTGCCCAGGGCCTCGGCGGCCATGGCCAGGAGCACGGCCCGGGCCTCGGCGGCGGCCTGGCGCAGCACGGGCCCGAACTGCCAGACACTGAGGGAACCGAAGGTCCCCAGGTCCCAGGGGCAGAGATCGGTGTCGCCCATGGTCATGTCCACCCGGTCCACGGGCACGTCCAGTTCCTCAGCGGCCAGCATCGCCAGGGCGGTGAGGTTGCCCTGGCCCATCTCCACCTTCCCCACGAAGCAGCCCACGCGCCCATCGGGGGCGATGCGCAGGTAGGCGTTGAAGTCCTCGGGATACCCGGCCAGGCGGTCGGGGACCTTCTCCGGCTCCTGGGGGAAGGCCGGGAAGAAGACGAACAGCCCCGCGGAACCCGCCGCGGCCAGGAAGGTGCGGCGCTTCACCGGGCACCCCCCTTCCCCGCGGCCTCCAGCAACGCGTCCAGGATCCGCCCGTGGGTGCCGCAGCGGCACAGGTTCCCCTCCATGGCCTGGGCCACCTCCGTGCGCGTGGGCCTGGGGGTCTTCAGAAGGAGGGCGCAGGCGTTGAGGAGCATCCCCGGCGTGCAGTAGCCGCACTGGAAGGCCTGGTGGGCCAGGAAGGCCTCCTGCAGGGGATGCAGGACCCCCTTGCGCTCCAGGCCCTCGATGGTGGTGACCTCCCTGCCCGCCGCCGTCGCCAGGGGGGTGGAGCAGGAGCGCACGGCCTCGCCGTCCAGGAGCACGGTGCAGGTGCCGCACTGCCCCGCCCCGCAGCCCACCTTGGTGCCGGTGAGGCCCAGGTCGCCGCGCAGAACAAAGGCCAGCATGCGGGAAGGATCGGCCTTCACCGACACCGGGGCGCCGTTGAGGGTGAAGGTGGTCACGGTGCCCATGGCTGCTCCGGGGTTTGCCAGCATTATCCACCGTTTGGCGAACCGTGTAAGGTACAGACAGCTCCCCTGGAGGACCATGGCGACCGCTACCCCCATCCTGGAGGCCCTCGGGGTCGGCAGGCGCTACGATGACCGCTGGGTGCTCCGGGACCTGGACCTGGCCGTCGCCCCCGGGGAGCGGGTGGCCCTGCTGGGCCCCTCCGGCTGCGGCAAGACCACCCTCCTGAACCTGCTGGGGGGCCTGGACCGGCCCGATGAGGGCCGGGTGGCCTTCCGGGGCGGGGATCTGGCCGCGGCCACCCCCGTCCAGAGGGCCCGGTTGCGCCGGGAGAGCATCGGCACCGTGTTCCAGTTCTTCCACCTGGTGCCCACCCTCACGGCCCGGGAGAACGTGGAGCTGCCCCTGCAGCTGCTGGGCTGGGAGCGGCCCGCCATCGAGGACCGGGTGGCCGGACTCCTGGCCGCGGTGGACCTGGGGGCGCGGGCCGACGCCTGGCCCCGGGAGCTCTCGGGCGGAGAAATGCAGCGGGTGGCCGTGGCAAGGGCCCTGGCCGCGCGGCCCGCGCTCCTGCTGGCCGACGAGCCCACCGGGAACCTGGACAGCGCCGCCGGGGAACGGGTGCTGAACCTCCTGGCCGAGCTCTCGGCCCGGGAGGGCGCGGCCCTGGTCATGGTCACCCACGCCGACGCCGCGGCCTCCATCTGCCACCGCATCGTGCGCATGAAGGACGGCCGCATCCTCGCCGGGGCCCCGTGAAGGGGCTCTACGCCCGGCTCGTGCTGCGCCCCCTGCGCCTGGAGGCGGGCCGGGCCATCCTGGCGGTGCTGACGGTGGCCCTGGGCGTGTCGGTCTTCCTGGCCATCCGCCTGGCCAACCGCGCCGCGGTGGCCAGCTTCGAGGGCTTCGCCCAGGGCATCGGCACCGGGGCGGAGTACACCGTGAGGGCCGCCCTGGGGCCCCTGGACGAGGCGGGCCTGGCCCGGCTGGAGCCCCTGCGCCGGGACCTGTGGCTCCGGCCCGTGCTCGAGGGGAGCTTCACCCGCAGGACGGGCCCGGCCCGGGCGGATTCCTGGGAGGCGGAGACCTTCCAGATCCTGGCCACGGATCTCGTGGGACTCGGCGGCGGCCAGGGCGGAGGAGGGGAGGCGCGCTTCGACACGACCTTCCTCCAGCCGGGGTCGGTGCTGGCCTCCCGGGCCCTGGGCGCGGCCACGGGTAAGCCCCTCCAGGGCTTCGTGGACGGGCGGCCCGTGACGCTCCGGGTGGCCGGGCAGATCCCCGAGGTGCCCGAGCGGCCCGCGGTGCAGCGCAACCTCCTGGTCATGGACCTCCCCGCCGCCCAGGAGCTGTTCCGGCGTCCGGGGCAGGTGGACCGGCTCGACCTGGGGCTCCTGCCGGGGCGGACGGCGGACGCGGCCCGGATCGGCGCCGCCCTCCCCGCCAGCTGGGCCCTGGAGGCCGCCGAACAGCGCGCCAGCAGCGCCAAGGCCATGAGCGGCGCCTTCCGGCTGAACCTCACGGTGCTCTCCCTCATCGCCCTGGCCGTGGGCGCCTACCTCCTCTTCCAGGCCTTCGACGCGGCCGTGAACCGCCGGCGGGAGACCTGGGCCCTCCTCCAGGCCCTGGGCTGCCCCCGGGGCCGGATCCTGGGCTTCGTCCTGGGGGAGGCCGCGCTCCTGGGCGGCCTGGGCAGCCTCCTGGGCGTGGCCCTGGGCTGGGCCCTGGCCCAGGGGGCGGTGCGCTTCGTGGCCCGGACCATGGAGGCGCTCTACGGCGCCGCCTCGGCCCGGCACGCCGCCCTGTCACCCGTTGAAGCTGCCTGGGCCCTGGTCCTGGGCACCCTCACCTGCCTCCTGGCGGCGTGGCTCCCGGCGCGGCGGGCCGCGGCCATGCCCCCGGTGCAGTTGCTGGCCCGGGGCGCCCAGGCGCGACCCATGCCCTGGCTGCCCCTGGCCCTGGCTGGCGCCATGCTGACGGGGACGGGGCTGGCCGTGGCCTTCCTCCCCCGGGTCCCTCAGGGCACGCTGTGGCCCGCCTACCTGGGCTCGGGCCTGGTGCTCTTCGGGGGCAGCCTGGCCGCCCTGGCCCTCCTGCCCGCGCTCGGCCTTCCGGGCCGGTCCGCGCGCTTCTGGGGGCTGCGCCTCAGCCTTCGCCCCCTGCTCCACCCCACCGGCCGCCACGGCTTCGCCGCGGCCGCCCTGACCGTGGCGGTGGGCATGACCGTGGGCATGGGCGTGATGGTCCGCAGCTTCGAGGCCACCGTCGAAGGGTGGATCGGGGACAGCCTCCGGGCCGATCTCTACGCCGCCCCCCTGGGCGCGGTGGGCGCGGGTTCCCGGCACCGCATCGCCCCGGAGGAGGCCCTGGCCATCGAGGCGGATCCGGCGGTGGCGGCCGTGGATCGCTACCAGGTGGTGCCCTACGCGTTCCGGGGCCGGCCCACGAGCCTGGCCACGGGGGATTTCCAGGTGCTGGGGTCCCGGGGCCACCTCGCCATGGTCAAGGGCGGCGACTGCGCCGCGGTGCTGGCCCGCGTCCACCGGGACGGCCTGGCCGACCCCGGCGCCGTGGCCAGCGAGACCTTCTCCCGGCGCTTCGACCTGCATATCGGTGACGAGCTGGACCTGGGCGGCGGGCACCGGGCGCGCCTGCGCGGCATCTACGGCGACTACGGCAACGAACGGGGCAGCCTCCTCCTGGACCGGCCGGTCTTCCTGGCCTGGCTGGGGGATGCCCGGGCCGCGAGCCTGGCCCTCTACCTCGCCCCGGGCCAGAGCGCCGCCAAAGTGGCGGAGCGGCTGGGCCAGGCGCATCCGGGCCTGCAGTTCCGGTCCAACCAGGCCCTGCGCAGGCAGGTGGAGCGCATCTTCCACCAGACCTTCGCCATCACCTACGCCCTGGAAGTCATCGGCCTGGCCGTGGCCCTGGCCGGACTCCTGCAGTCCCTGGCGGGCCTGGCCCTGGCCCGGCGCGGGGACATCTGGACGCTCCGCTCCCTGGGCGGAAGCGAGGGGGCGATCACCCTGGTCCTCCTGGGCGAGGGCCTGGGCGTGGCCCTGGCGGGCTGCCTGGGTGGCCTGGGCCTGGGCCTCCTCCTGAGCCGCATCCTGGTGCAGGTGCTCAACCCCCAGGCCTTCGGCTGGACCCTGGCCTACCGCCTGCCCTGGGGCTTCCTGGGGGCGCTATTGGGCGTTTGCGCGGTGGCCGCGGCGGCTTTGCTGCTGCCTGTGGCCCGGTGGGCCGCGAGGCTACCGGCCGATCGTCAGGCCGAGGAAGGAGCGTCATGAAGCAAGGGCCCTCAGCCAGGTTGAGAGACCTTTTCCCTCCGCGACCTCCGCGTTCTCCGCGCCTCCGCGATTGGTTTTTTCCCCGGTTGCTTCCGGGCGATTGTTACAAGCCCGCCGAAGCAACCACGAAGAAAAACAACCGCGGAGGCGCGGAGAACGCGGAGGTCGCGGAGAAAAAAAGCAGACCAGTATGGTTGCGGCCGTTTGTATGCCATCGCGCCCTCTTCGTCCTGGCCACCCTGGCCGTGACGGCCGCAGTCCCCCCCTTCCAGACCGCGAAACCAGGCTACGTCTTCCAGTTCCCAC
>Ga0316217_10005833_pt1 | contig 12538 bp, 7 predicted proteins | sample 1anoAmetaG_FD_203633 | JGI IMG/M metagenome (GOLD analysis project Ga0316217, IMG submission 203633) | Freshwater microbial communities from Trout Bog Lake, Wisconsin, USA - 1anoA | ecosystem: Environmental > Aquatic > Freshwater > Lake > Hypolimnion/Profundal zone | place: USA: Wisconsin... | reverse complement strand
TCATTACGACGCGCGCCGCAACTTCGTCGTCCCCATGGACGACAAGTTGCGGCAGGAGATCGTGATTCCGCAAGGGGCTGAGCGGCCCGCCGCTGCCGCGAGTGATGGCGCTGGCGAGCAGGGGAGCGCCGGCGCGGCGAAAGTCCGCCCGCGCCCGGCGGTGGTGCCGCGCGACCGGGTGCTCGGTGATGAGGCACGCCGGCGTCAGGCCGGCTGGGACGATCTCGAGGGCCTCGTGGTGGACGTGGAGATCACCGACTGGCCCGGCCCCACGCAGAGTCCGCGCGGACGCGTGATCGAGATCCTGGGCCGCGAAGATGATTTCGGCGTGGACGTGGAAATCATCATCCGCAAGCATCACCTGCCGCACCGCTTTCCGCCGGTGGTGATCGAAGAGGCGCAGGAGCTGCCCAAGATCATCACCGCCGACGAGCTGGCCCGGCGCCGCGATTTCCGCTCGCTGCCGATTGTCACCATCGACGGCGAGACCGCCCGCGATTTTGACGATGCCGTCTATGCCGAACGCCGCGCCGACGGAAGCTGGCAGCTGCAGGTGCACATCGCCGACGTCGCGCACTACGTGGGCGAAGACTCCAAGCTGGACGCTGAGGCGCGCCTGCGCGGCACCTCGGTTTATTTTCCGGACCGCGCCATTCCCATGCTGCCCGTCGAGCTTTCGACCGACCTCTGCTCGCTGCGTCCCCACCTGGAGCGGCTCGTGCTCTCCTGCGTGATGGAGATTGATCCGCAGGGTGATATCACGGGCTACGAGGTTTCCGAAGGCGTGATCCGCTCGGCCGAACGGATGACCTACACGGTGGTCAACGCCATCCTGGAGGGTGACGCCAGCCTGCGGCGTCGCTATGCGCCGCTGGTCGGGCACTTCGAGCAGATGCGCGATCTGGCACTCATCCTGAACCGCAAGCGCGAGCGGCGCGGGGCCATCGATTTCGATCTGCCCGAGCCCGAGATCGAGTTCGACGAGCTCGGGATGATGAAGTCGGTCACCCGCTCGGAGCGCAATGTGGCGCATCGTTTGATCGAAGAATTTATGCTCTCCGCCAACGAGTGCGTGGCGGGTTACCTGGAGGGCAGAGGCATCCCTTCGCTCTACCGCATTCACGAGAAGCCTGCGCCCAACCGGGTGATGGAATTTGAAAACGTCGCGGCGGCCTTCGGCTACTCGCTGGGTGTTGGTCCACTGCCGGTGAAGAAATTCAAGTACACGGAAGACCGCCGCCCGAAGCGGCGCGACGGCCGCAGCGACCGCGGCGGACAGCGCCGCCACGAGATTGAGATTCCGGAAGACATTCACATCACGCCCCGCATGTACCAGAAGCTGTCGCGCAAGATCCAAGGCACGCCGGAAGAGCGCATTCTCTCGTTCCTGATGTTGCGCTCGCTCAAGCAGGCGCGCTATTCCGAGATCAACGTGGGCCATTTTGCGCTGGCCGCGCCCACCTATACGCATTTCACCTCGCCCATTCGCCGCTACCCGGACCTGATCGTGCACCGCATTCTGAAGTCGGTCCTCGGCAGCGCGCCCGACCTGGTGGAGCAGGGCGCGATCCACGTGGGACGCGGCACGCCTGAGGAAAAGCCGCTGACGCCGTGGTCGAAGCGCGAGGTGCGCGCCGAGCGCCGCCAGCCGCCGAATCCGGCTGAGGGTCAGGAACCGCCCGAGGCTCCGGTGGACGAGGCCGAGTTGCGCGCCATCGCCGAGGAGTCCAGCGATGCCGAGCGCCGCGCCGACGAGGCCGAGCGCCAGTTGATGGAATGGAAGAAGGCCAAATTCATGGCCGAGCGCATCGGCGAGGAATTCGACGGCCTGATTATTTCGGTGACGAAATTCGGCTTCTTTGTCGAACTGAACGATATGTTCATCGAGGGCCTGGTGCCGCTGGCGTCGCTCGAGGACGACTGGTATCAGTATCACGACGCCACGAGGCAGATCATCGGCCAGCGCTCGCGGCGCACCTTTTCGCTCGGCGAGCCGGTGCGCGTGCTGGTGGACCGCATCGACGCCTCAGAGCACAAGGTGCAGTTCGCGGTGGTGCTGCCGCCGCCCGATCCAGCACCTAGGAGCCGCCGCCGCCCGCGCCCAGCGTGATCGGGTGCACGGCTGCTAGAATCACTTTTTCGGGAATTGCACTTAAGGAGCAGGGACGATATGCCTTACATGGTGAACTGCGTCAAACTGGGCCGCGAGGCTGAAGGACTCGACGAGCCGCCCTTCGACAGCGAACTCGGCCAGCGGATTTACGCCAACGTCAGCAAGGAAGCCTGGGAGCAGTGGAGCAATCACATGAAGATGCTGCTCAACGAGTACCGCCTGCAGCCCTGGCGCCCCGAGCACCAGCAGTTCATCGCCCAGCAGATGGAGGAGTATTTCTTCGGCGCCGGCGCCAAGCCGCCCGAGCAGTTCACGCCGGAAAGCAAGTAACGGATCGCCGGACGCAGGGAACCCTGTTTCCCTGCCCCGCTGTGGTGTAAAATACGACTTACCCCAGTGCGCCCACCCTCGGGCGTACAGATTTGACCGTCGGGACGTGGCTCAGCCTGGTAGAGCACTCGCTTGGGGTGCGAGGGGTCGGCAGTTCAAATCTGCCCGTCCCGACCATTTTCTTCAATGATTTCCGAATGCCCTTGGAAATCACCGCAAATGGTCGCAATCTCGTGTCTGGTTGGATCTCAAAGGAACTGGACTAGCCACGCTTCGCACTTTCGTGAATGATGCGGGCTAGAAGCGGTCTCATAAATAGCAACCCCCCACCAGGTTGTCATTCCGAGCGCAGCGAGGAATCTGTTTTTCGGCTGGGAGAAAGCAGATTCCTCACTCGCTTAGCTCGTTCGGAATGACAAAAGCGGGGAGAATTAATATTTATGAGACCGGTTCTAGGCCCGATTGCGTCCGAGTAACGGCATTCCAGAAGCTATCCGGCGATGCCCTCGGAATGACATTGCTGGCGCATCGAACAGGTCAGCCCGTATGCTCCGCCGCCTTCCCGAGGTCCCGTTCCCGGCGGCCGCGCGCCAATTCCGGATACCCTGCGGCCAGCAGGAAAATGCCTATCATGCCGATAATCTGCGGGATGGCGACGACAAGGAATATATCCCTGACGTTCCACTTGGCGGTGAGCATTGCTCCCACCCACAACGGTCCCACCACCGTTCCCGCCCTGCCAATTCCAAACGCCCAGCCGATACCGGTAGAGCGAATCTTGACGGGATAGAAGATGTTGGGCACCGACTGGCTGGAGAACTGCGATCCGACCCCGAAAAACCCGGCCAGAAACACCACAAAAAGCGCCAGTCCGGGGTTTCCGGTAACGTACCCGATGGCACCGATGGAAAGCGCCGCCAGCAGAAAGGTGCCGGCAATCAGGCGCACCCCCATCCGGTCGATGAGGAACGCGATCAACACGGTGCCGACGACACCCCCCAGTTGCTGAAGCACGGGCGCCAGAATTGCTTTCGAAGCCGGCATGCCGCCGCGGAAAAGAATCGCATTGATCCAGGAGGCAATCAGCGAAGAATCCAACAGCGCGCAGAACATGATGATGAACAGCAGTATCGTCCCGTAAGCGCGGCCAGCGGTGAAGAGTTCCCGGATACTGCCGGTCTTCTCCGGGGAGAGCGGTGCGGTAAGGGTTTCATCCCCGGTCAGGTTGAGGCGCGGATCCACCTTATTCAGGATGGCGGTCGCCTTGCCCAACTTCTTGCCCGTAGCCACCAGAAATTCGATCGATTCGGGCATAAGGGCCCAGACGATGGGGAACAGTATCAGGGGAAGAATCGTTCCCAGCCAGAAGCCGGCGCGCCATCCATAGACCGGAATCAGGCGCGACGCGGCCAAGCCTCCCAGTACTGCGCCGATGGCGAAACCAGCGTAGGTGAGGTTCACCAGCAGGCCGCGTTTCTTCCTGGGTGCGAACTCCGTCACGATGGCCGCTGCCGAGGGGATTACGCCCGCCAACCCCAAACTGCCCACGAAGCGGTAGATGAGCAGGTGGCTGTATTTCGGGTCGATGATAGGCGTGAACGTGAACACGATGAAGACAACCATCGAGACGAGCAGAACGCCTTTGCGGCCCCACAAATCTCCAAATGGGCTGATGATCAGGTTCCCGACCAGCAACGCCAGAAATCCGGCGCCGAACAAGGGGCCGAAGGTCGCGACATCGCGGCCCATCTCCCGAGCGAGTGCCGGGGCGGTGAAGGACAGCACGAGGATATCGTAACCGTCCAGCATGATCACGATCATCGCCAGCGCGACGACCAGCATCTGGTAGCGACCGAACGGCGCGTTATCGATGACCTCGCGCACGTTCACTACTCTGCCTTGCGCCATGACGTTCCCCCTTGTTGTCGCTGCACCGGCAAGGGTTGCGGCACATCGGTGCAGGATCAAGCATCGTGGTCCCGAGCTGACATCATCTGCTAACGAGCGGCACCAGCAGATGCGAATCATGCTTGCCGCCGCAGTGAATGAAATGCCGGCCTTGGTTCAGCAGTTCCTTGTGTTCATAGCGTATTGCGGTGTGGTCGGCCGAAAGGGCCATTAGTGCCGCCCGCGGCACCTCAGATCCCTGGATCGTTACCTGCACGCTCTCGCCCGCGCGGAACAGCGTGCTGGAGGGCAGGATTTCGATCTCCACCGGCACGATCTCGCCGGGCTTCAGCTTCAGCAGGCGTTGATGTTTGAGCCAAGGCTGATACGGAGTCGAGCGCTGCTCGTCCAACTCGCGGTGTGACACCCGCAGCCAGCCGGAGGCGACCCTTCCGTTTTCCGTGTGGTTGAAGTCCGGTAGATAGACTTCGCTGCCGCGCCGGTCGAGTTTGTGGACGCCGATGAACAGGTCCATGTCGTCGCTGGCGTCGGTGCTCACCCAGAGCTTCAACTTCATGTACCCGGTCAGTTCCGTGTCCTTGTCGAAGCGGTGGGTGAATATTGCCCGGCCTTCCCTGGACGCAGGACTCAGCGCAGCGGTGGAGTCGTAGGCCACGCTGGCGTCTTGCTTCGCGACCTCTTCGTTCATGGAGCCACTCGACGGGTCAAGGTACAGTGGCGTGTAACGAGTCCGTGCGAGCGGCCACTCGTTTTCGTAGCGTACGGTTCCCTGGTAGAAGCGGTCGCGGACTTCGAGACGCACGCGCGGGGTCTGCCGCCAATCGTTCTCGATGCCTTTCAGGAAATAATCAAAGAAGTCCTTCAACCGCTCTGATGTTTCGCGCCCGAAGTAGTATTCCCATTCCTTGCGGCCGTGAATCTCCATCCATTTGTCCCTGGAAGACGCCTGGCGGAAGCCCTCGATGGTGCCGCGGTTGTGCAGGCCCTGGGTGGACCAACTCGCCCCTACGTACATCGGCACGCGGATGTCGGCGAGATTCCCGTGCTTGGCCTGCCAGTACTCGTCGAATAGCTGGTGCTGGGCCTCCATGCAAGTCAAGTCCTCGACCGGCGAGCCGGGGGTGATGCGTGGGGGAAGGGTCTTAATCCAGCCGCGGCTAAAGTGCGTCTCCGGGATGCCGCCATGGAACGACCACTCGCGGTACAAATCGCTCACGCCTTCCCAGGGGACCATGGCCGCCAGATGGGGCGGATTCAATTGCGCTACCTTCCACTGGCACATGGCCAGATACGAGACGCCATTCATGCCGACCTTGCCATTGCTCCAGCTCTGAGTCCCGGCCCATTCGATCGCGTCGTAATAGTCCTCCGCTTCCTGCCAGGAGAGCGGCTCGACCTTGGCGAGCGATCCTGATGTGCCGCGTAAACCAACCTTCACCAACACGTATTCGTTGGGCACCCAGAAGCCGGGATCGGGTGCCTCCCAGGCGCAGAAGAGCGAGCATTCGTATCCGCCCAGCGTGCCTCCGAGGCGGTCGGCAAATACCTTGTGGATGGAATCCTTGCCGTAAACGTCGGCCGCGATCACCACCGGAAACCGCCCTTCCTTCTTTGGACGGAAGACATTGACATACAAGGTGTGCCCGTCGCGCACTTTAACCGGCACGTCCTTTTCCATGATCATCGGCTGCATCCCGTACTGGATGGAGCGAACGACGACCTCGTTGAAACCGCTCTTCACTTCACTGGGATGGGTAGGCTTTACTGGCTCAGTGTTCATGGCTCAATCTCCGTAACGCGCAAGCGCTCGTACTCTAGCCCCACAGCCTGTTTGGGAAACGTCAGGCAGCTTATCCTTTAATCGACCCCTCGTCCAGTGCCAGCGTCGTCAGGAAGCTCAGGAGACCGCATATTCCTAAAAAACAACGACGATAGCGATGCAGTACTTGAATACGGCTAACAAGTACCCTGCAAGGATCGGCGGGAGGAAAGCTCCAGTATTGCCTCCGTGATCATGACCGCCTGGGCAGCAGGATGTGCTTTTCTTTTGTCAGGCCCATGGATATGCGAAGTGGTCTTGCAAAACCGCCGACAACTGGTAATATCCACCGAATCGGAGTTCAAAGAGGAGACTCCGGGCGAGGACACGCACAATGCAACAAGCAATTTCATTCACTCTCAACGGCAAGCCGACCAAGGTGACGGTCGAAGGCGAGCGCATGTTGCTTTGGGTATTGCGTTACGACCTGGGTCTGACCGGGACGAAGTTCGGCTGTGGAGAAGGCCTGTGCGGAGCCTGCACGGTCATCGTTAACAAGGAAGCAGTTCGTTCCTGCGTAACCCCGGTAAAAGACATTGCCGGCAAGCAGGTAATGACAATCGAAGGCCTGGCCAAGGACGGGAAGCTTCACCCGGTGCAGGAAGCCTTCGTCAAGCACACAGCCCTGCAGTGCGGCTATTGCACTCCCGGCATGGTGATGACCGCCTATGCGCTGCTGCAGGAGAAGCCGCACCCGACGCGCGCGCAAGCCATTGAGTACATGGATGCCAACCTGTGCCGCTGCGGCACGCAACACCGCATCCTCGACGCCATCCAGGACGCTGGTGGCACCCTGAAAGGGGGCGTCTGATGTCTACCGATAAGGTAACAAAATCGACAAGCCTCGGCTTCGGCGAGACCAACCGCCGCGACTTCTTGAAGGTTGCGGGCACCGGCATGGGCCTGCTGCTCATTTGCTCGGCCGTCGGACCGCTGGTACGCAAAGCGTCCGCGCAGCAGGGTCCGCCGCCATTCCCCAAGGACTTTAACGCCTACATTCACGTTGAACCCAATGGCCGCATCACCTGCTACGTCGGCAAGGTCGAAATCGGCTCCGGCCGGAAGACGGCCCTGATGCAATGCTGCGCGGAAGAACTGGACGTGGCGTTGAGTTCGGTGGACATGGTGATGGGCGACACCGACCTTTGTCCCTGGGATATGGGCACCTACGGCTCACTGACCTTCAATCTCTACCATGTCTTCTTCCGGGCTGCGCTGGCGGAAGCGCGTGCCGTGTTGCTGCAGATGGCGGCGGAAAGACTGCAGGTTCCGGCCGACAAGTTGCAGGTAAAGGACGGCTGGGTAAGCGTGGCGGGCACTTCCCAGAGCATTAGCTACGCCAAGCTGGTTGAGGGCAAGCGCATCGAGCGCCACCTCGACACCAAGGTTCCGACCAAGGTGCCGGCGCAGTTCAAGGTGATGGGGACTTCGGTACCGCGGGTGGATGCGCTCGATAAAGTCACCGGCAAGGCAAAGTACGCCGCCGACCTGGGCATCCCCGGTACTATCCATGCCCGCGTGGTTCGTCCCGCGGCCTTTGGCGCGAAGCTGAAGTCGATCGACACCAGCGCGGCCGAGAAGACTGGCGCCAAGGTCGTCCGCGACGGCGATTTTGTCGCCCTGCTGCATGAGAAGCCGGACCTGGTGGACCAGGCGCTCGAACTGGTCAAGGCCGAGTGGACCCGCGAGCCGGACGGATTGGATCACCAGAACATCTTCGCCCACCTGACCAAGTTCTCCGACAAGCTGGAACGTATCGGCGAAAAAGGCAGCCTGGCAGCCGGCGAGCAACTGGTCGCGGCCGCCACGGAGAGCCAGAGCGGCGTACTGGATCGGACCTACACCACCGCCTATGCCTACCATGCCCAGATGGAACTGCACACCAATGTTGCCCGCTTCGAGAACGGCAAACTGACGCTGTGGGCGGCTACCCAGATTCCGTTCGGCGCAAAGCAAGAACTGTGCCAGAGCTTGAAGCTTGATCCCAAGAACGTGCGCGTCATTGCCAGTCACTACGTGGGTGGTGGCTTTGGCGGCAAGAGCCAGAACACGCTCGATAACGTCGAAGCGGGCAGGCTGGCCCTGCTTGTCCCCGGCAAGACCATACAGATCGTCTGGTCCCGCGCCGAGGACATCATGTACAACTCCCATCGCCCGGCGGCCCTGATGAACATTCGCTCGGGCCTCACCAAGGAAGGCAAGGTGGGGCTTTACGACTACAAAGTGTACGGCGCGGGGGACTGGGGAGCGGAGACGCATTACGATTTCCCGAACCAGCGCACCTCCTTTGTAGGAAGCTGGTGGACCGCCCAAAAGACCCCTCCGGGCATGCAGCCCTTCTATGTCGGCCCCTGGCGCGCCCCGGCGACGGTGAGCAATATCTTTGCCCACGAAGTGCACATGGACGAACTGGCCGTGCTGGCCCGCGTCGATCCGGCTGAATTCCGGCTGCGCCACCTGCAGGGCGAAAAGCGTATGCGGCAGGTGATGGAGACGGCGATGAAGCAGTTCGGCTACCAGCCGGCAGCGAAGTCACCGAGTGGCCGCGGCATTGGCATTGCTTGTGGCTGGCTCAAGAGCACCTATGCCTGCACGATTGCGCAAGTCGAGGTCAACCGGTCGAGCGGTGCGGTCAAGGTGCTGCGGATCGTCAATGTGGTCGATGCCGGCGTCATTGTCAACCCGCTGGGTGCAACCATGCAGGTAGAAGGTTGCATTCTGTTCGGCATCGGCACCGCATTGTCCGACGAGGTGCGGTTTAAGAACGGCGAGTTTGCCACCCGCAACTTCGACAGCTACGAGATTCCGCGTTTCTCCTGGTTGCCGCAGATGGAAGTGGTGCTGGTCAAATCGGAGTTGCCGCAACCGCTCGGCATCGGGGAACCGCCGATCGCCGGCGTCGCTCCCGCCATTGCGAATGCAATTTACGACGCGGTGGGAGCGCGAATGCGACACCTGCCGATGACGCCGGAACGCGTCAGGGCTGCCCTGCAAAAGGCCTGATCAAATGCTTGGGCCGATTCTCTAAGGCCGGTCCTCCACGGGTCGGCCAGGCGATTCAGAACTGAGAAAGGCGAATCCAGTGAGCACCAATGGGGCATGCACCGAGGTTGCCGTGGTCGATTACCAGATTGCCGCCCGTATTGAGCGACTCCCGGTTTCAGGCTGGCATCTGCGCATCGGTTTAATCATTGGCAGCGGTTGGTTTTTCGATGCCTTTAATGCCTTGTCCATCGCCTATGTTCTACCCGCACTCGTGGCTTTATGGCATCTGCATCATGCCGAAATTGGGCTGCTCATTTCCATCGGATATGTAGGCCAGATCATCGGCTCGCTTTTCTTCGGGTGGTGGGCGGAACGTATAGGACGCGTGCCGTGCGCGCTTTATACGCTCCTCATCTTTTCCATCATGAGCTTCTGCTGCGCCTTCGCCTGGAGCCTCCCGTCGATGATGATCATGCGGTTCATTCAGGGCATCGGATTGGGCGGCGAAATCCCCATCATGGCGACCTACATCAATGAGTTCGCCAACTCCCAGAAGCGGGGACGCTTTTCGCTGGCATACCAACTGCTGTTCCCCGTGGGCATCGTAACCGTGGGCTTCGTCGGCCGCTGGGTGGTCCCCAGCTACGGCTGGAGATGGATGTTCATCATCGGCGCGCTGCCGACGCTCCTGGCCATTCCGCTGCGTTACGTCTTGCCGGAGTCGCCGCGCTGGCTGGCCCGCATTGGCCGCGGCGAGGAAGCCGATCGCATTGTAACCAGGATCGAGAACATCATCTCCAGAAACGGCGCCAGACCATTGCCCGCAATTCCCCAACTCGCTCCTGTTCCCGTCCGCGCGAAGGCGCCCATCGGCCACCTCTTCAAGGGCATCTACAAGCGGCGCACTATCTCGGTCTGGGTGATTTGGTTCACCACCTTCCTGGTCAGCTACGGATTGCAGGTGTGGCTACCTTCCATCTACCGCACGGTGTATCACCTCTCCTTGCAGCAGTCGCTTAACTTTGCTGCCCTCATGACCATTCCCACGCTGCTTGGCACAATCCTGGTCACCCTCCTGATCGACCGCACCGGTCGCAGGCCTTGGATGACTTACGCACTCCTGCTGGCGGGAGTGCTGTTGTTGGGCTTGTCCTTCCGCCCCTATGTGGATCCATACTGGGTGCTGGTTATCGCAGCCATCGCCATTGGTGCGGACAATTCCGTCTCGCAGGCCGTGAGCACCTATACGGCAGAAATCTATCCCACCGAACTTCGCGCTATGGGCTGCGGCATGGGCAACGCCTGGTTGCGGCTGTCCGCCGTCGTCGGCCCGCTGCTGATAGGCCTCATCCTGCCCAGCGGCGGAATTCGTGCGGTATTCCTGCTGTTTGGAGTCGCAGCTGTCACTGGCGGTATCACGTGCCGTCTGTTCGGCACCGAAACCCGCGGAAAGACCCTCGAAGAGCTATCCCCGTCCTTGGCGACGGAGAAGTGAGGACCGACCTTGGCCACCCCAGCACCGCACCAGGAACTGATCGTCGTTGGCAATACTCGCGTGGGCAACGCCTATGGCTTGCCGAAGGACGCAACATTCCTCCTGGAGCGGAACGTATTTGCGACCATGCGCGACGGCGCGCGGCTTGCCACCAACGTATTTCGCCCGGTCGCACCGGGAAGATATCCGGTGCTGATGCACATGGCGCACACCGGAAAAGACCGCTACCCGGGCGACCAGGTGTACCAGCGCATTCAGGATAGTGGCGGCATCGTCGTCTCCGAATGGGCCGGTTTCGAAGCACAGGATCCCGTCTACTGGGTGCCGAACGGCTACGTGGTGGTGGTTGCGGACTGCCGCGCTACCTGGGATTCCGACGGCGACTATTTCGATTTCATGTGCCCCCAAATCGGACGCGACTACCACGATCTGATCGAATGGGCGGCCGTGCAGGAATGGTCCAACGGAAACATCGGCACCAACGGCGTTTCCTATCTCGCGATGACGCAATGGTGGGGCGCCGCTGAGCAACCACCGCATCTGAAAGCCTTTGTCCCGTGGGAAGGCTCTAACGACATCTACCGCGAATGGGCCTTCAACGGCGGCATCCCCGACACCGGCTTCTATCGCATTTACATGCGCCGTTACATGATGCGCAAAGGCCAGAAAATCAACGAGGCTGGCTGGCGCGGCGGAGAGACCGATGACATGATTGCCAAACAGTCCGAGCACCCGCTGGATGACGAGTTCTGGCGCAACAAGCATCCCGACCTGACCCGGATCAATGTCCCCGCTTACATCGCCGGCAGTTGGAGTTCGGATCTGCATATTCAAGGTGCCCTGGAGGGGTATCGGCAGATCGCATCTCAAGAGAAGTGGCTTGAAATACACGCCCGCAAGGAGTGGGAATACTATTACTCCCGCGAGGTGGTGGAGCGCCAACGCCGCTTCCTCGACTATTTCCTGAAGGGCAAGCACGACAGCGGAATCATGGAAACGCCTCGGGTTCGCTTTGAAGTGCGCGAGCGTTTCTTCGAAGGCCGGGTAAAGTTCGCCGGTGATTTCCCAATTCCAGGCACGGAATATCGCAAATTGTATCTCGATTTTCCCACCGCAACATTGATGCCCACGCCGACGGCGAAGGCATCCATCTTCCGCTACCGCGCGCTGCAAAGCGCGACGGAGTGCGACAGCGCTCAACTCTCGGTCACCTTCCGGGAGCGAACCGAACTCGTGGGCTATATGAAGCTCAGGCTCTGGGTGAGCGCCGACGGCGCCGATGACATGGATCTGCACATCGGACTCAAGAAGTTCGACAAGTACGGCAACGAAGTCACCCTGATGGACTTCGACCATTGCGAAAAGGGAATGGTCGCCAGCGGACGGTTACGGGTGTCGCATCGCGAACTGGATGAACAGAAGTCAACGCCCTACCGTCCCTGGCACAAGCACCAGCGGCTTCAGCCGCTCTCGCCGGGAGAACTCGTTCCCGTCGATATTGCAATCCTGCCCTCCGGGACCGCGTTCAACCCCGGAGAACAACTTCGACTCATTATCCAAGGCTACGACGTTCTTCGTTACCACTATCGCCATCAACACGATGAGACCGTGAACCAGGGGTATCACGCGTTGCACAGCGGTGGTGAATATGACTCGCACCTGCTGGTGCCGGTTATACCGGTGTGAAAACGAACTCAACAACTGTCGCTTAACTTCCCGGTCGCAACAGTCCCATTTCCGCTGAAGGGGACAATTGGCGCTTCGCCGCTAAACCTGCGGAGTCTTCAATCCGTATCGGCCATCCGGGAACCGCTCGAGAGCGCCCTCGGCCCGAACCGCATCGAGTGCGGCTAACACTTCCCGGCCGTCGCGGCTGCCGGTGGCTTCA
>Ga0316217_10005832_pt1 | contig 12539 bp, 12 predicted proteins | sample 1anoAmetaG_FD_203633 | JGI IMG/M metagenome (GOLD analysis project Ga0316217, IMG submission 203633) | Freshwater microbial communities from Trout Bog Lake, Wisconsin, USA - 1anoA | ecosystem: Environmental > Aquatic > Freshwater > Lake > Hypolimnion/Profundal zone | place: USA: Wisconsin... | reverse complement strand
GGTTCATCCGGGATCCGGGTGGTAGAAGGCAGCCCGGATCTTCAGGAAGAAATAAGCATCATCCCTGAACCCATAGGCCATTCGCTTTATGACCTTTATCTTGTTGTTCACCCCTTCGATGATGCTCGTGTGGATCGGGTAGCGGCTGTGGGCCAGGATTCCGTCCCTCCACAGGACCAGGTTCTTGGCGAAGCGCACGAGTGGTGGAATGCGCGAGCGAACCGCCCGCTGGTGCCATTGTCGCCACTGCAGGGCAGCAGCATCCTCGTTGCGGAAGGACCATAGCTGCTTCAGGTCGTCTTTCATGATATACGCCTTTGCCAGGCTACGGTTGGCCGCCAGGAGCTCCTGGAGCCTGACGCGGTCTTCAGGTCGGGCAATGTTCTCCTGGTTTCGCAGGAGAAGCCAGCGCGCCCCTTTCACCAGTTTCCGGCCTGCCCGGTCATCCTTCAGCCTGTTTGCTTCATCCACCCTGACCCGGTCGATCACCTCACGGCCATAGCGTGCCACGATGTGGAAAAGATCATAGACAATCTGGGCATTGGGGCAATGCTTCTGGATCTCAAGGGCGTAGGTTGCATTGCAGTCGATAGCCACTGCCCTGACCCGCTCGCATGCCTTCTCGCCGAGCATCTCGAAGAAGGGCCGGATATCCTCACGGGAGCGCCCGCGGCCCACCCAGAGCACCGCGCCGCATTCGACATCGATCACTACGCTCGCGTAGCGGTGCCCTCGCTGGATCGCGAACTCGTCCATCGCGAGAATGCGCGCCTTTCGCGGGTCAAAACCGGCAAGGTGGCGCTCAAGGGCTTCCTTGTCGGCGTTCTTTACGGTATCCCAGTCAATCCCGAAGAACTCGGCCACATGCTTGATCGCCATATGCCGACAAAGTCCTGCGACCGCGGAACTCAGCCTACGGGTGATCCGTGCCCGGGCTCCGAGCCATGGCAACTCCTCGGTGAACACCCCGCGGCACGGGCAGCGCAAGCGCCGGCGTTCGACCTGGAGAAAGACTCCCTGTCCAAATACCGGCAGATCCCTGACTTCACGCCAGCGATAGTCATGGACGTGCCCGGTCGCATGACCACAGCGCGGGCAGCGCCCGGGATATCCCCGGCGGCTCCTGAGCCTGATCACGAGCCCACGAGGCTCGGATTCCACATCGATTGCCTGATAGCCTTCCCAGTCGACGAGATCGGTAATATCATTGATTTGCACGGTAGGTACCCCGCCAAGGTTCAGGTTTGGTCACTTAAACCTTTGGGGATCTGCCGTGCTTATTTCAATCCCTTCTACCTTAACCCCCCGGAAGCCTGAAGAACCTTTTTTTATGGCCCTGGGAGAGTCGAACTCCAAGCGAGCGCCGAGCGGAGCGAGGGAAGCGCGCCATGGATGGCGCGCGCCAGCGAGCGAGGCGGTCGAAGCGTCGAGACAGGAAGTCGAGACCCTTCGACTCGGCTCTCCTAGGGGCCTATTAAAAAATGGCCAGCCGCGAGGCTGGCTCGTGCATCTTTAAATTTGGGGCGAAACTGACGACGGTCCGCTGAGGCGTCTATTGAAGCATCAGACTTCGAGCGCTCGGCGCAGTCGGCGCCGCGGCGAGTGAAGTAGACGCGGTAGCCGGGGCCACAGTCAATGCAGCAGCGACAGATGTCGCGGCCACGGCCAGGCTTGCGCATATGATCGCTGCGGTTATGGCTGCTCTCTTCTTTCTTCATGCTAGCCGGCATTTCCTCGCCGCCAATGGTCTCGCGCGATTCCATCAGGATAGCACTCGGCGTTCATGAGGCTTTCACACTGTGGGTATATGATTTCATCCAGAAAAGCGAGTGCGAGCGAGGGAGAGGCAAAATGGGTATCAAGCAGACGACATTGTTCGTGCAAGGGATGGCCAGTTGACCGCCTTGGCCGGCGCGCAGTCCATGTTCATCTTCTCGGCAGGCACGGCCTCCCGAGCCTGCCCTCCCTCTCCAGCGCTGTCGCTCGCGGCGCCGTCACCGGAAACCGGAGGTGCCGCTCAAGTGGACCATCCGCGTCACCGCCGACGATCTCAAAGGCTGCAACAACCCCGTCACCGTTCCCGCCTCTGGGATTCAGAAGGTCCTCATCCCCGGTGACAATCTCATAGGGTTGGTTCCAAGGAAAGGGGGCGTGATCGACTATTGCCTATAGGGCCGCCTCCGCCGGTGGCGGCGGGTGCTGCGGCCGCTAGACAGGTGCACAGAGGAGAATGCCGAGCCTCGCAGTGGTCGGGACTCCGAGAAATATTTTCCACAGGAGTGTCTATGAAGCGAAGTTTCTTGATCGTCGGAGCTGGGCTGGTCGCCCTCTCCCTCGCTGGCTGCGGGAGCACCGATGTCGTCGCCAAAATGGCCAACAGCTCGTTCAAGGCGGTGGCCCAAGCGTCGAAGGACAGGATTTCCTACTCTGAGACAGACGGCTCCTGGGTCCTCGCCTCGGAGGCTGGAGACCAGGTCTTCCTGGCGACCGATTTCTCCAAGACCCCGGACGTCAAGTTCTCCTTCGATGCGGCGCCGCTCATCGCCGCCGGCCTGGACAGCTCCAGGCTTATCGGCCCGGAGGGCGTCAGCTACGCCCTTGAAGGCGGCCGCCTCGTCGTCCGTTTCGAGCTCGGAGCTGACCAGTTTCCCGCCGAGGCCAAGAAGTCCCTGGAGTCCACCTTCGCCGAGATCGTGAAGACCCAGAGACAGCGAATCGGCTATCACGAGAAGCTCGACCACTACGGCATCAAGCTTGGCGGCGGCAACATGTTCGAGTGGGCCAAAGACCTGTCGAAGAATGACAAGGACATCGTCTGGGCGCTCAATCCCGCTCCCTTCATCGCGGCAGGCCTCGATCCGGCGAAGGTCCAGGGATGGCTCTTCGCGAAGGTGGAATCCAAGGATGCGAAGGGAAAGACCGTGGTTGAGGACAAGCTTTTGAAGCCTTTCAACCTGCTATAGCGGCCCGCAGTGCGGCGAAAGGCAGAGATGGTGTCAACCTGATACTTGCGAAGTCTGCCTTTCGCCCTCATAGGGCTTTTTACGCCCGACTATCGGCAAAATTGGTCTCCCCCAACATGCCGAATAGCTTAACCATGGGAAAAGCTCTCATCATGGGAATGGCTCTCGCCGTAAAGAAGCTTGGATATGTCATGGTTCTTGCCCATAATTCCCGCAGCGTCAGCCCGGCAGTGTTTGCAGTGCCTGAACACATCGAGATAGTCACCAGCCAGCTTCCTCGCGGCCTCCACCTGGGCGCAATCCGGCGCAGGCCTGCCGGACATCCCCATCTGGGGAATGAGGGGCAGCACATTCATTACCCTTGCGCCCAGGCTGGCCGCGCGCTCAGCTATCTCGGCTATTTCCCCGTCGTTCAAGCCCGGAATCAGGACCGAGTTTATCTTTATCACCGCGCTGGTCCGTGCCGCGGCCGCCGCGATGCCCCTTTGCTGTGCTTCGATAAGGGCCTCCGCAGCCTCGCGCCCGAGCAGGATCCTGCCTCCCAGAACCACGCGCGAGTTGATCCGCTCAAGGGTCTCCGGGCGAAAGGAATTGATGGTGACGGTTATCGAATCCACGGGCACGCGGGCGATGCGATCCACTTTGTCGGCGAGCAGCAGGCCGTTGGTGCTGAGGCAGGCCAGGAGATGGGGAAAGCGCGATTTGGCGAGTTCGAGCGTCTCGAGGGCTCGATCGGTGACGAGGCTGTCTCCTGGCCCCGCCACGCCGACAACCGAAATCTCTGGACATATGGCCATGGCCTTCTCGAGTATGGCGAGCGCCTCCGCCGGCGAAAGCACCCTCGTCGCGACGCCGGGCACATTGTCGCGCTCGTCGCCATCGGGGCGGATGCCTCGGGCGCAGAAGAGGCAGCCTATATTGCAGGCCGGGCTCACCGGGAGATGTATTCTCCCGAATTTCAGGTGAGCCTCGCCGGAGAAGCAGGGGTGCCGTTCCAGGAACCTCGACTTCTCGCCCCCGCGCTGCGCGCCTCTTTCGACAATCCGGATACCCTCTTGCATCGCACCCCCAGATATCCCCATCAGAATATTCCCTTGCTGAAATAGCGGTCTCCCCTGTCGGGAAGCACGACAGCCATCCTGCCCCTTTCCGCTTTCGCCGCAAGCTTGAGCGCTCCCATGACCGCAGCGCCGGAAGAGGATCCGACGATGAGGCCTTCATGCCTCGCGAGAAGCCTGACGCCCTCCAGTGCCTCGCCGTCGCCAACCTTCACGACCTCGTCGACGAGGGACATGTCCATGGTCGATGGGATGAAGGAATTGCCAATGCCCTCGATCGCGTATCGTCCGCATTCGCCCCCACCTATGGTCGAGCCTATGGGATCGACGAGAATGCCCTTGATCCCCGGCAGTCGCTCCCTCAGGAATCTCATCGCGCCTGAATAGGTCCCGCCCGATCCCGCGCCCGCGACGAGGTAGTCAAGCTTGCCCTCAGAGTCCTCGAAAATCTCGGGCCCGGTAGTCTCGTAGTGGATTCCCGGATTCGCTGGATTCTCGAACTGGTCGAGGGAGACCGCGCCCTCGATATCCGCGAGGAGCTCATGGGCCTTGCGCCGCGCGCCCTCCATGCCCTCAGCCTCGGGGGTGCGGATAATCTCGGCGCCGAGAGCGCGCATCAGGGTCACCTTCTCCACCGAGAATTTCTCGGGCACCGTGAACAGCACCCGGTAGCCTCTATTGATGGCAGCCATGGCTATGCCTATGCCGGTATTTCCGGCTGTAGCCTCGATGATGGTGCCCCCGGCCCTGAGCGAGCCTGAGCGCTCGGCCGCGTCGATCATCGAGATGCCAATGCGGTCCTTCACGCTTCCGCCGGGGTTGAAGAGCTCGAGCTTGGCCAGCAGCTCCACCTCACGGGGGAGGCCGAGGTTGTTGAGCCTGAGCATGGGCGTCCGGCCGACAAGCTCCCTGATCCCGTTCGCCCAGCTCAACTGGGTCCGCCTGAGCCTGCCGTCGCAAAGGAGGACAGCCTGGCGGCAGCCGCTGAAGCGGCCTTGGCGAGGTCAAATGCCCCTTCGAGGTCACGCAGGATGTCCGATGCTTCCTCGATGCCTACCGAGAGCCTGAAGAGTCTCTCCGTTATCCCGACCGAGATGCGGATCTCCTCGGGTATCGAGGCGTGGGTCATGGTCGAGGGGTGGGTCAGTATGGATTCGACGCCGCCGAGGCTCTCGCCGAAGACGATCATCTTGACTCCCCGGCTGAAAGCGAGGGCGTCATAGCCCTCGGCCAGCTCGAAGGCGATGATCGCGCCCCCGGAACGGGCCTGGCGCATGTTGATGTCGCGGCCCTTGAAGCCGGGCAGGCCGGGATAGTAGACGCGGCTCGCGCCCGGATGCCCGGAAAGGCTCGTCGCGATGAATTCGGCGTTGGCGACATGCCTGTCCATCCGCACCGCGAGGGTCTTGATGCCCCTGATGAGGAGCCAGGAGTCGAAGGGCTGAAGTATGCCGCCCGAGGCGTTCTGGATGAACTTGAGCCTTTCGGCCAGCCCGTCATCCGCGGTGACGGCGAGTCCTGCGATCAGATCGGAGTGCCCCCCGAGGTACTTCGTCGCGCTGTGCACGACGATGTCGGCGCCGAGGTCGAGGGGCCTCTGCAGATAGGGCGTCATGAAGGTGTTGTCGACCATCGTCAGGACGCCCCTGGACTTGGCGATCGCGGCGGCGGCCGCGATGTCGGTCACTTCGAGGAGGGGATTCGTGGGGCTCTCGAGGATCAGTCCCCGGACATCCGGCGAGATGCTGCGCTCGAGCAAGCCGGGCTTCGAGGCGTCCACAAGGTCGAAGGCTATGCCGAGCCCCTTGAAGACCTTGTCCAGGAGCCTGAAGGTGCCCCCATAGGCGTTGTGCGACAGGAGTATCCTGTCGCCAGTCTTGAAGAGGAACAGGACGGCCGTGAGAGCGGCCAGGCCCGAGGCGAAGGCGAACCCGGCCTTCCCGCCCTCGAGCTCGGCTATCAGCCTTTCCAGGGCCTCCCTCGTGGGGTTGCCCGAACGCGAGTACTCATAGCCCGCCCGCATGCCGCCGATGCCGTCCTGCCTGTAGGTCGAGGTCTGGTAGATCGGCACGCTCACCGCCCCCGTCCTATCGTCACCGTCTATTCCGCCGTGGACGAGGACGCTCCGCATCGCATCCTCCGTGTCCTCGCGGAGCCCTTCCTTCTGGCTTCCTTCCTTCCTTCCGATCATTTGCTCCCCTCTAGGTTGTTCTCTGGCCATGGTCTCCTGGCTCCAGGAGTCCCTCGGTCCTCACCTTTTCCAACACGTCCTCAATCGCGAAATAGGGCGATTCGAAGACCCTCATGCCCTCCTGGTTGAGGTAGGCGGCGGCCCCGTATCCGATGACGCTGACGAAGATGGCCTCGCAGTCGCGCAATAGGCTCAGGGTCCTGTCGAAAGCCGATTCATCATGCCCTTTCCCCGTGCAGGAGCTGCATGTCCTGCGAGTCTCGACGAAGGAGCTGCCCTCCGCGCCCAGCTCATAGATGTCGAAGCGCTCGGCGTGGCCGAAATGCGTGTCGATGAGTCTTCCGCCCGAGCTGGCGAGCGCGATCCTGTGCGCCATATCATTCCTCCCGATGAAAGAAAGGGCGGCCGCCGCAGATGCTGGGATCTTGCCGGCGGCCTTTTTTTACATTCCTCCTTGGACGTCAACGCCAGCAGTCCTTAAAAAGCGGGAATCACGGCGCCCTTGTACTTGTCGAGGATGAACTTCCGCACATCCTCGCTGCGCAGGGCCTTCACCAGGGCCTGGATGGCGGGATCGTTCACCCGCGCAGTCTTGGTCACAATGATGTTGGCATAGGGTGAGTCCTTGCCCTCGCGGAAGAAGGCGGTGCTCGCGTCGATGCCCGCCTCGAGCACCCGGTTGGTGTTGATGACCGCGCCGTCGAAGTCGGGCAGGTCCCGCACCAACTGGCCGGCGTCGATCTCGACGAGCTTGACGGGCTTCAGGTACTTGTCCACGTCCTTGAGCGAGGCCTGCCCCACTTTCCCGCCGGCCTTGAGCTTGATGTAGCCGGCCGTCTCGAGGATCCTTAGCGCTCGGTACTCGTTTGTGGCGTCGTTCGGTATCTCGAAGGTCGCCTTCGCGGGAATAGCGTTCAGGCTCTTCCACTTGCTCGAGTAGAAGCCAATCGGCTCGACATGGATGCCCCCGGCGCTCGCGATGTCGTAGCCCTTCTCGGTCTTGACCGAGTCGAGGTAGGGCACGTGCTCGAAGTAGTTGGCGTCGTACTCCCCGTTGTTGACAGCCTCGTTGCCGTCGCGTGAGAAGTCCGAGATGGTGATCTCGAGGTTGACCCCTATGGCTGCCAGTTTCGGCTTCACGAAATTCAGGAGCTCGGCATGGGGGACGACGTCGGAGAGGATCTTGATCGTCACCGGCTTCGAGGGGGAGAAAGCGGCAGTGTCGGCGAGCACGGGCAGAGCCATCATGATCAGACATGCCAGGACGGCCAATGTGATTCTCGTTGTCTTGCGCATACGGTACCTCCGCAGAAAAAAAATGCTTCTCGCCGGGGCCTGGCAGGGTCGACGACCCTCCGCCGTGGCTATGCCGTGGCGCGACCCCTGGCGTTGGTGACTAGGCTTCCATCTACACCAGATATCTCTTCCTCGCGATCCCACGGGCCACGGCGCCGCCCAGGGCCTGGATCGCCTGCACCATCACGACGAGGACGAAGACCGTCGGTATCAGCACATCCGTCCGGAACCTGTTGTAGCCGAAGCGGACGGCGACATCGCCGAGCCCGCCTGCCCCAAATGAGCCGGCAAGGGCGGTCGTGCCCAGGATGGCTATCACCGTGACGGTGAAGGAACGGACGAGGGAGGGAAGGGCCTCGGGGAGCAAGACCTTGAAGACGATGTTCCGGTTGGTCGTCCCCATCGCCTTCGCAGCCTCAAGCTTGCCCTTCGCCACCTCGTGGATGCTCGACTCGACGAGCCTCCCGAGCATGGGGAAGCAGGAGCCCACGAGGGCGAGGATGCAGGCATTGGCGCCGTAGGTCCTGTGCAGGATGAGGCGGGACAGCGGGAGGAGAAGGATGATGAGAATCATCGAGGGGAAGGAACGCAGCACGTTCACGACGGCGCCGAGGACGGCGTTGAAGGCCGGCAGGGGCCTGATCCCGTCCTTGTCGGTGACGACGAGGACTATCCCGAGGCCAAGGCCGAGGATGAAGGTGAAGACAGTCGTGACGGCCAGCATGTAGAGGGTGCTGCCGATGGCGGGCCAGACGAAGGACCATACCTCGTCCCCGACCGAGGATGCGAGCACTTGGCCGAGCGAGCTCGTGTTGAGGTTCATATGCTCTCCCCTCCCTGGACCGCGAATTCACGCAGGAACTCCTCGCCGATCCTGATGAACTGCCTGGCCGTCGCGCTCTTTGGGTTCGAGAAGACGCTGTGGACCTCGCCCCGCTCCACAATGCGGCCGTCCTCGATTACGGCCAGGTGCTTGCAGGCGCAGCGCACCACGTCCAGCTCGTGCGTGACGAGGATGATCGTGATTCCCAGCCTTTGGTTTATTCCCTTGAGGAGCTGGAGTATGGAATAGGTGGTCTGCGGGTCGAGGGCAGAGGTGGCCTCGTCGCTCAGCAAGAGCTCCGGCTCGTTCGCAAGGGCGCGGGCTATCCCGACACGCTGCTTTTGCCCCCCCGACAGCTGCGCCGGGTGGCAGCGGCTCTTGTCGCCAAGCTCGACGAGGTCGAGAATCTCGCCCACACGCTGCTCGATCCGCCTCTTAGGCAAGCCAGCGACCACGAGGGGGAAGGCGACATTCCCGAAGACGGTTTCCGAGTCGAAGAGGTTGAACTGCTGGAAGATGATCCCAATCTTCCTGCGCTCCTCGTTCAGGCGTCGCTTGTCCAGGCTCGAGAACTCGACGCCATTGACGCTCACCAGCCCGGAGTCGGGGCTCTCGAGCCTGTTGAGGCAGCGCAGGAGCGTCGACTTCCCCGCCCCGCTGAAACCGATCACGCCGAAGATGTCGCCCCTCTCCACGTCCAGATCGATCCCCTTGAGCACCTCGACGTCCCCGTCCCTCGTCCTGAAAGTCTTTGTGAGCCCGCGGATCCTGACAAATGGCGCAGCTTCCATTTCCATTTCCTTACGAATAGGTGGCGAGGACTCGATCGTAGATGTCCTCGACAAGACGCAGGCCCCCGCGATAGCCCAGGTAGCCAGTTGTCAGCACCAGGCGCAGCGGCGACGGGTTCGCTGCCGAGAGATAGTCCATGCCCTTCTCGCGGGCCAGGGCCTTTTCCCAGCCCGAGCCGATGAGGAGTCCGCGGCCGCTGTATGAAGACGCGCGAATCGTCTCCTGAGCCTTCCCGGCGTCCGGCTCAAAGCACAGCGAGAAGCTCTTCTTGTCCGAGGTCGCGTCCAGGAGGGCGCGGATCTCCCCCTGGTGCCGCTCGGGCACCCCGTCCGTGATGAAGAGCTCCTTGGGCACGATGCCGACCTCGCCGAGCAGGAACTTCGACAAGCCTAGGACATAGGAGGAGTCGTGGAGTATCTGCGTCCAGGCGGGCAGGCCGTACCGGAATTCAAGGAGGAAGCTGGCGAGGCTCTGGATCTCGAGATAAAAGGCTTCCTCCTCGCGGGCTATGAAGGCCTCGGCCTTGGCTAGATCGAGCTTGGCTCGCGAACTCTCGTTGGCGAAGGCGGCCAGCTCGCGAAGGAAGCGGGTCGTCTCGTTTCCGCCGATTGGGATATAAGGGAAGCGGTAAAAGGGCTGGCCGTACTTCTCCTTCAGGTGCTCGACTATCTCCAGGCCGTACCAGGGAGAGACGAGGACATTGAAGCTGGCCCTCGGAATGGACTTCCACTCCGCTGCGCCGCCCGACTCCTGGCCGAACAGGATGTTGACCTTGAGCCCGATGCCCTCGAGGAGGCGCTTGAGCTCGCTCAGGTTGCCTTTCCAGAACGGATCCTGGTAAGGCACGGTGGCGAAGACATTGACCAATTTCTCGACCTTGTCGACCCCTTCCGCGGAGGGTCCGACGAACTGGTCGACGATCGCGTTCACGACCACGGAGTGTGAGACGTAATTGCTCGACTTGAAGCCAGCGGTCTCGGCATGTACGATGGGCCTGCCCGAATCACGGAACTCGCGGACGATGCGCGCCGTGTCGTCCCCGACTATGTCGGCCGTGCAGCCGGTCAGGACGACCTGCAGGTCGGAGTCGAGGACGCTGTAGCTCCCCTCTATCACTTCCTTGAGCCGCTTCTCCCCGCCAAAGACCACCTCGGCCTCGCTGAAGTTGGTGCAGGGCGCGGTGCTCCCGCCGGCGTAGCCGGTGGCCCGCTCGAAGAAGCCCGCGACCATCGTGCCGCAGCCTGGGCCTGAGTGGAGTATCGGGAGGGCCCGCGGTATGGCGACCACAGTCTGCATGGCCCCGATGGCGCAGGTGTAGCGGGCTTGCTCGATCATGCCGCTCATTCGTCTGCCCTCTTCATGAAGCTGTCGGGCGCCTGCTCGAACCACCAGGACGTATAGGGGTTGATGGCGTGGCGGGCCAGGTTCTTCACGAACTCGTCGTTCTCCATCGTGTCGAGGATCTTCTCGCCGTAGTTCACGAGCCCCTTGTAGCCCATCCCGAAATGCTCATCGCCGATCAGCAGCGAGGGAATGCCGAGCTTGCCACCCCAGAGAGTCATCCCGCCGTGCCTGGCGAGCAGGATGTCAGGCCTCTCCCTGTTGAGGACGTTGACAAGCTCGTATTCCTGCTTGTTGCACACCGAATAGCGCGGCACCTCGCCATAGTCCTGGATCGTGTTCTGCAAGGCATCGGCGCTTATCGCCGCGTTGTCGTAGAGAGGATCGTGGTGGAAGATCGAGGCGCCTTTGACCTCCAGACCGAGCTCGCGCAGGATCGCGATGAGGGCGTGGCCATGGGAGGCTCCCGCAGTGACATGGGCCTTCTTGCCCTTAAGCTTTTCCCGCAGCTCGGCGATGCGCGGAAGGTGGCGCTCACGCTCCTCGGCGAGGAGGACCTCGACCTCCGCCTCCTTGCCAGTCATCCGCCCAAGCTCGCGGAACCACCGGTCGGTCTGTGCTATCCCGTAGGGGGCCGAGACCTTGATCTCGGGCACGCCGTACATCTGCTCGAGGGCCGCGCCATAATAGGAACCCAGGGTCGCGCAGATCTGGATAGTCGCCACAGCCTCGGATGAGTGGGCTATCTGGTCGACCGTCGAGTAGGGGGTGAGGTAGTTGGGCCGGAGTCCCAGGCGGCCGAAGAGCTCCGTGAAGATGTCGGCGCCCCAGAAGTTGACGATGTTGACGAGGTCGCTCTGCTTGTTGACCGGCGGCTTGACCAGCTTGCGCGCGATGCCGTGGTAGCCGGCGTCGAAGCCGGAGGTCCATATCTTGGACCTGAAGCCCTCGCAGAAGATCGGCACGATAGGCACGCCAAGCTCGGCCTCGGCCTCGTCGGCGACCCCGGAGACATCGTCGCCGATTATTCCCGATGCGCAGGTCGTGACGATGAAGATGGCCTTCGCCTTGGTCCGCGCATGCACCTCGCGTATGGAGTCGGCCAGGATCTGGTTGCCGCCATAGACGGTCTCTCGCTCGCCGAGGTTGGTGCTGAAGATCCGCCTCTGTGTCGGCGCGTCCAGTCCCCGGTTCCCGCCGCTCACGAGGTACGTGAAGGCGAACTCGTGGAAGCAGCTCGAGCATCCGACCGGCCCATGGCTGATGACGGCCCCGTCCTGGATGAGAATGACGGTGCACGCGGCATTGGCCGTCGAGCAGCCGAGGCACTGCGTAAAGGAGCGCCCCCTGTCGCCCAGCTTCCCTTTCCGCGCGCATCCCACCAGCTCCGAGGCCTTGCCCGAGAAGCCGGTGATGGAGCCGAGCCTGACCTCGCGGATCTGGACTTCATGTGCCTTCAGGTTGATCGTGCTCATCATGACCTCCTTATATGCTGGCGCGGACGCCGCGCACTTCGCCCGACTCTTGAGCAATGAGCTGGTCCGCCCAGGATGAGGCCCAGGCGCGCAGGTCGGCGGGCTCGAGAGGGGCGGGGACATGGGATGCCTCATGCGCATCGATCCGCTGCGCCAGCTGGCGGTAAACGGCCGCCTGCTCGGAAGCCGGAGCCGCCTCGATGGTCGTCTTTCCCTTGAGCTCGCTCTGCGTGACGGTAAGGGACCGGGGGATCACCTGGATCACCTTCGTGTTCGTCCTTTCCACGAAGTCCTGGACCACCTTTTCCTGGAAGCTGTTGTTGATCGAGTTGGCGATCACTCCCCCAAGGAGGGCCCCACCCGAGTTCGAGTATTTCTGGATACCCTTGAACAGGTTGTTGGCGGCATAGATGGCCATGAAATCCGAGGAGGAGACCGTGAAGACATGCTCGGCTATGCCCTCGCGTATCGGCACGGCAAAGCCTCCGCAGACCACGTCGCCGAGCACGTCGTAGATGACGTAGTCGAGCTCGAGCTCCTCGAAGATCCGCTGCTGCTTCAGCAGTTGCACGGCGGTCGTGATGCCGCGGCCGGCGCAGC
>Ga0316217_10005830_pt1 | contig 12541 bp, 10 predicted proteins | sample 1anoAmetaG_FD_203633 | JGI IMG/M metagenome (GOLD analysis project Ga0316217, IMG submission 203633) | Freshwater microbial communities from Trout Bog Lake, Wisconsin, USA - 1anoA | ecosystem: Environmental > Aquatic > Freshwater > Lake > Hypolimnion/Profundal zone | place: USA: Wisconsin... | reverse complement strand
CCCCCAATCCGAGGTCCGAAGAGCCCTCAATCCGGGGTCTGAAGAACCCTCAATCCGGGGTCTGAAGAACCCTTAATCCGAGGTCTGAGGAGCCCCCAATCCGAGGTCTGAGGAGCCCTCAATCCGAGGTCCGAAGAACCCTCAATCCGAGGTCTGAAGAACCCTCAATCCGAGGTCCGAAGAACCCTCAATCGTGGGGGCAAAAGGCCACACAGGCGAAACCATTGCCTATGCAAACATTACAAATAAACGTCTTGTAATAGTTCAGGTTCAATGCACTGAGGCCGAAGGCCACAATCTCATCCAAGCTTTTCGAATGCTACTTCTCACATTATTTTTGTCTCCCTTTGAAGCGCGGGTTGAGGCTTCGGTTGACGTCTGTTCTTCCACTCTCTTTTGATTAGTGTTTCGACATTACGAAATTCGCAATTTTGTCTTGCGTACACAAGCTCTTCGAAGCTACATTAGATGGGTAGATGGGAAACATCCCATCCGTCAGGCAGATCTTTTGGTCTCCCTCGACGAGCTGGCGAATGTTCGCTTGGCGTGAAAGGTCTCAATATGAAAACGACGTTGAGTTTGGATGCTAGGAAACGGGTCACGCTTCCTTCTGAGGTTGGTGCAAAACCTGGCGATCTCATGGACCTGGAAGTTATGGATGACGGGCGCATTGTTTTGACCCCCATCGTAAAGATTCCCAAACATCAGATGTGGGCTTGGACAGAGCGGTTTGACCGCAAGCTGGCCGAAGCGACCTTGAACCAGTCTCACAAGGTTCGCCTGTCGGATCCTGGCGTGATGGATGATCTTGCCAAAGCTCTTAATATCAATATTTAAAAAATATTGGGCCATTACCCATTTGCCCCCTTGCATACCATCCTGTAAACCGGATAGACTGGTCGTATGGAAGGAATGCCATGGGTAAATCAAAATTTATAGACGTAAAATTTGACATCGTTGCCATCAAGAATGACCTGGTTGCTTCAGACCAAGACGTTCGGGCTGCGTTTTACGAGTCATTAAAAAAAATTCACGCCATGGAGAGCATGGCTGAACTCCCTAAGAGCGGCCTCCGTTGGGAAAAGCTCGAAGGCAGGTTTCTCCCGGGGTCCAAAAAGGCCATCTACAGCTATCGGATCACCAAGAATTGGAGAGCCATCTGTATTCTGCATTCTGGTCCGGTCATTGAAATTCTCTGGGTGGCCGACCACGACGACGCCTATTGACTTGGCCCCTGTTTCTACTGGGGGGGGGGCAACCCCACTAAATGCGACACCAGCCGCCATTGGGCTGGAACTCTTGTCACCGCGGCTCATGGAAGCCTCGCACCGCCACCGGGGTGCCCCCAACAAGGGGCCCCTGTTCCTGGCTGAGGACCGAAGCGATGACGGTTAGCTCAGCCACTACTACGTCCGCAAGGTCCTGGGCCACGCCACCGAGCGCCCCACCTGGCGCTACACCGATCATCTGGGACTGGCGGAGCTACGCGCCAGCCTGCCCCATCACCGGGGCTAAGTTCCTCAACGGCCTCAAGCCAGCGCGGCAGACGCCAGCTCCCCGGTGACGCTCTTGGAACGCCATGACGGGCGGTCCAACCTGGTCCCAGGCGCCGGCTCTCCCGGTGACGCTCTTGGAACGCCTTGGCGATCCGGCGCCACTTGGCCGCCGGCCGACGCCGGCTGGATAGCAAGGGACTGGCGGAGCCGCGCGCCAGCCTGTCCCATCACCGGGGCCAAGTTCCTCAACGGCCTCAAGCCAGCGCGGCAGACGCCGGCTCCCCGGTGACGCTCTTGGAACGCCATGACGGGCGGTCCAACCTGGTCCCAGGCGCCGGCTCTCCCGGTGACGCTCTTGGAACGCCTTGGCGATCCGGCGCCACTTGGCCGCCGGCCGACGCCGGCTGGATAGCAAAGGACCGCGGCTCCTGGCCGAGGAGCGCGGCGACAACAGCCGGCTCAGTCACGACGGCATGAGTGGAGAAAGGGTAGCAACCACACAACGAGACCCAAACGCTTGTATTAACACAAGTTGGGGGTACCCCAACATTCGTGCAACCAGGGATCAAAGTTAATAGTTCATGCAACCAGCGGCAAACGGGTCTCCATATCCAGGTCGAAATGCCCGTAGCGGTTGATGTGCGATGTCAGTAGGGGGCACAATGCCGCCAGGTCCCGCGGCGTCATGCGTTCGGACCACTCCGGGCTGGCCAGCACCTCCTGGATCATCAAGGTGTTGATGTAGACCATGGAGGCCTGCAGGAGGTGCAGGGCCAGCAGTCCCATCTCCTGGTCCTCCTGCCGGTTGGTGGCCAACTCGCCCTCGTTGCCGTAGAAGATGAAAGTGTTGGTGTTGTTCCAGCTTTCCACGACATTGAGGCCTTCGTGGACTTCCCGGCGGATCTCTTCCGAGGCAAGGTAGCGGCACAGGAAAATGGTCTTGATGGCCTTGCCCAGTTCCACAAAGGCCTTGTAGACCGGGTGCTGGGCATTGAGCCGTGTAAAGCGCCGGAGCAGGCTATCCGCATCCGTCATCCGCAACTTCAACGCCACCACGTGTTTGACCATGGAATCAAACATCTCCTCGATCAGGTCCCAGTTGATCGGCCTGGGCGCCATCACCGTGGCCAGGTTCGGGAAATTCTGTCCAGGCTCGGCCCGGTGGAGTTTCTGCCGGTTGATGTCCTTGAATCTCGGCATCAGCTCGAAGCCCAGCATACGGCAGAAGACGAAGGCCACGGTGCTCTGGCCGTGGGTGTCGACGTACTGCTTGTCCACCTCCATCTCCGTGCAGTGCCGAACGACGCCGTTGATCATCGCACCGGCTTCCGACGAGGAAACCCGCTTGAACTGGCTGTAGATGCAGAGGGCCTTCTTCTCTACGTGCCAGTAGACCATCACCCCGCGCCCGCCGTAGCGCATGTGCCATTCGGTGAGGAGGTTCTGGTCCCAGGCCGCGAACTGTTTGGAATCCGAGGCACAGGCGGTCGTGGCCTCGCCCCAGACCTGGGGCATGCGCACGTCCAACGTGGCGTTCACCACCTGGATGATGCCTTGGCGCAGGCCTTCGATGGACAGGAAGCGCCGCCGTACGTATAGCAGTTCCTTGTAGTCGTCGGCTGGCCTCGATTCCATGCACTTGATGCCGGTATTGGTCCCCATCCCGAAGAGGCAGAGCAGGAGCCGCCGCTGGAGGGTGTCCTTCTCCATGTGGCTGCGCTCGGTGGGGCTTTGAAAATGCTGCGTGAAAGCGACCCGCAGGTCCGTCTCCTTGAGCATGTCCAGGAGGTTGGTTCCCCACCATCGCTGCTGGACCTCACGTTTCAGGAGGGCCAGATTCTCGGGATCCGGCTTAGCCTGGTAGGGCGAAAGGCAAAAATAGTAATCGCCCTTCTTGTCCACGATCTTCACGTGGGGATTGGTGGGCAGGGAGGCATTGAAGCCCTCCAGAGCTCGGGTCAATTCCTCGCGCACGCCCTGGACATAGGCCTTGGCGTCCATCGGAATCTCTAGCTGCTCGTAGTAGTCGGCTTTCCGCTCCTCGAAATCCGCCGGGAGGTCCTCCTCGGGATTCCGGTAGCGCCGGCTACCCGAAACCCAGATCTCTCGGCAGCGGAGCTTGTCCCTGAGCGCCTTCAGGACGCAGACCTCGTAGGCGGTCCGGATCACCTTGGCGGAATCGTCTTCGCCCACGACCACATGGGGCATCCAATCCGCAGGGACAATGCCCTGCAGGGGGGCGCAGACGCCCTTGGGGTAGGTGGTCCCCTTGCGGTCCAGGTGTGTCTTCACGATGTCCAGGGCCTCCAGCACCGTCTGGTTCGGGGTGGTGGTGCGGAAGTCGAGGCTGTTGAGCAACCCCGGAAGCATTTGCCGGTAGTGGGAGCGGTAGACGCTGTGCAGGGTGGCCTTCACCTTGCCTTTGCAGGTGCCGTCGCTTTCCACCTCCTGGATCAGGGTCTGCAGCCACTTCTCGGAAACCGCCGGGAAGATCACATCCTCCACCACCCCCTTGGGCGCGGCCACGGAGGCTTTGGCCATCCGGTACAGCTTCACCATCTTGGCCGGGGCCTTCTGGAGGGCTGCGCCCAGGCTCTCGTCGATCTGGCGATCGGCCTTCTTAGTCATCTTATGTACGGTCTCGATGAGAAGATCCACCAGGTGGTCCATCAGGTCTTCGCTCCGGAGATGCAGGAACGAGGCCTGGAGGGTCGCCTTCAACGGCCCCGCATGCCGGCGCAATTCGAAGGGCTCCTCCACTGCGGCCTGCTTCGCGAAGCGCTCCACCAGTTTGAACGGGATGTCCGTGAAGATCCCTGGCGGGAGCATGATCCCGCGTAAAAGGGCCAACCGGGCTGCGGCCTCCTTGACGCTAGCCACGCCTGCTTTGCCAGGCTCACCCTTGAGGTTTTGCCAGGGTGTCCATTCCGTTCCGCCCTCCGCCGGGTTGGGCTGGACCAAGGCATCCATGCGAACCACGGTAGCAGCATCCAGGCGCTGGAGGATCCGGTCACAGAACCGCGTGTCGTGGTCCTGCAGGGCAGAAAGGATGACCCGCTGCCCGTGCTCCGCCGCGGGAGGCTCGATCTGGAGCGCCCGACAGCGTTGAAGCAAGGCCTCGTGCAGTCCCTCCACGCGGGGTTCCATGGGAATGATCTCTTCCACCAGCCATCGTTTCAGTGCCTCTAGGTCGGCAAGCGTGACCTCACGAAATCCGCACCAGTCGCGGATCTCGGCACGGTGACGTTTGATTGTCGCCCCCTCCCACGGGTAGACATCCAGGTCCTGCGGCCTTCCCCCCGTCTGGTTGGCCACGAAGGGGACAACCACTCTGGGTATTTCCTTGGAAGAAGTCGGGAATCGCCCTTCGAGTTGAAAGAACTTCAGCAACAGTGCAAATCCCAGGCGCGTGGTCCCATGCTTGAAATCCAGAAGATCCCTTTCCGTAGAAGATAGGCTCCATTGATCGGAAAGCTCGCGCTCGGTCCAGTTGCGTTTCATATTCCTCTCCGTGATAATTGGATTACAGGCATAATGGCACAAAGAATCACCCACGCCACCACTGCGTTTCCGGCCTCCAAAATCCGAGGAGTTCAACTGATACAGAAAGTCGCCATCTACTGCCGGGTCTCCACGGTGGACCAATCCTGCGAACGCCAGGAACGGGATCTCATCGCCTTTGCCCAGCGGGCAGGCTTCCAGGTGGTCGGGATATGGAAGGAAGTTGCCTCTGGCGCCAAGAACCAACGCCCCGAGCGCAGAAGAGTCATGGACCTAGCCCAGGACCGGCGCATCGACGCGGTCCTCGTCACAGAACTGACCCGATGGGGGAGGAGCACCATGGACCTGGTGCAGACCCTCCAATATCTCCAGACCTGGAAGGTCTCGCTGATCGCGCAGGCCGGCCTGCAATTCGACTTGAGCACGCCCCATGGAAAACTCATCGCATCATTGATGGCCTCTCTTGCCGAATTCGAGCGGGATCTTCTTCGGGAACGGATACGGTCCGGTTTCGAATCCGCGAAAGCTCGGGGGAAGACCTTTGGCCGAAGGCAAGGAGAACGCCCAAAGTCCGACCGAAAAGCTCCCCTGGTGATCCAGCTCCATCAGGAGGGCAAGTCGTACCGGGGCATTGCGAAGGAAGTCGACCTCAGCGTCACTACCGTCATGGGCATCGTGCACCGACATCGAGAGGGAGGTCCAGTTTGATCCCCGACCTGTTGGCCTCCGAAGGCCTTATGAGCTTCTAGTTTTGACCCCTGGTTGCACCAATGTTGGGGTACCCCCAAATTTCCCACCAGGGAATCCGATTGGCAAAAGAGGGCGTAGCCCATCAAATCCTAGTTGACACCGAGGATGTGTTTCGGTTCTCAAAAACGGTGGTTTCCGAGAGCCCATCACAAATGGCCCCCCATTGTGCGGATGTTGGGTTATCTTTATTTTATTGAAACAAATCTTTTATTGTAATCCAGATCATTGATCGGTTCTATGGTTGCATTTGGATATAGCATTAGTAGATATCGAATAAGATAAAAATCTTCCTGCTTAAGCACAATTGGCAAGAGTGAATTAACTGAGCCATCCTGGATTCCTTGTTCAATGCTTTGCCAAGAGTCATATCCATACCAATGGATCTTTAGGAAATCTTTGAAATTATCATTGGTGATATAACTAGATTTTGTTTTAAAAATTGCCCCTGAGTAGCCTGTGTTTCTTTGATCATTGGAATGGTACAGGTTAACGTATGATGGAGGTTCATGATGGTCATGTGGATCATGAGCCTCCTCCTGTGCGAGTATGTTTCCAGCAATAATTCCAAAAATAGTCATACCAATAATACATGTTTTATTAGACATGACGGACTCCGCGTAATAGAGAACAACTGCTATCTTGTATTATAAAGCCACCAAATCCAGGTTGTCACCTCTCCTGATTGGGTTTGGGGGATTTTCTCACCGGGGTAACAGTTTCCAAGAACTATATCCCCGAGGAGAAAAAACCACTTTAATTTGGGAATACTCACCATCCGGGTAGGTAGCCACAGCTTTGTCATTAACTAGAATGATACATGTTCCTGGCCCCGTCTTATCTGGATATATTATTATATCTCCTCTGCCATTTTCTGGCCAAGTAATATTGTCATTACAACTGCCAAAATACATAGCGCCAACTTGGCGATAAGGGTCGAATGGCCCCAGTAAATTGACAATATCTTGCCTGGACATACCCATCTTGATAACATTGCTGGCTTTAATATTTGCTTTGTTGATATTGGCAACAATGTAATCAAGCTCATTCTGCATAGATGTTTTCTTGGTTTGCTCTTCCTGTATTTTCCCGCGCAAGGAATTTAGTTGGGAAGTAAGACTCTCAATACTTTGTTTGAGTCCGACTTCATACAACTGCTGGCTCGTGATCTGATCCTGCATTGACCTGAATTTGGCGATTGTCTCATTGAGCTTGGAGTCCTTGGAGGCAACAAGGGAGTTCAGTCGGGCCACCTCTTCTTGAGCGATCTTGCCCTTGAGGGCTAGTATGATGCCCTCCCGGATCGCGTCCGGGTCCAGGAAGATCTCGGCCTTCACGTAGAACTCTTTGCCGTCCCATCTCTCTTCCAGCACCTTCATCTCGGTTACGCCCGCTGTGAGTTCGGTGATCTGTTCCCTTACTGTGTCTTTGTAACTATCCCCCGAGGGAGATACCACAACGCTCTTGTCCTGTGTGAACTCGGACTGAAGGTACACCCCAACTTCAGCCAAGAGTTCCTTGCGAACCATATCACAGGCCTTCTCCCGTGCCGAGATCTTGGAGTCAGAGTCCCCAGAGGAGTACGTGGCCTCCCGGACGAATCCCTTCTTGTTTAGGCTGCCCTGAGCCTCTTTAACCTTCTCGATCTGCTTGATTGAGGAATAGAGAACCTCTACCGATGGATTCTGCACAGTCGGATCGGCGCAGAGCGCGGAAAGGGCGATCAAGGGTATAAGTAATTTTCTCATGGGGTGCTTTATACCTATGGTGCAATCAATGATGGATATGGCGAATATTCATTTTCATCTACTCTTGGGTCAATCCATTCTACATAATTTTTTTTATGGGTTTCTATTCCCCACTGTCTTGAATCGTCACTGTTTACCTGAGTGGCTGATACTTGATGAAAGATGAGACTAAAACTTTGTTTAAAGTCATCTGGTCCAAATGACTCTCTGGATGAAATAAATATAGGGGAATCAATTTTTAAAATGGCAACTTCTGATTGAGAAAACCAAATAAGGGCATAGGTAAGAACAGGGTTGAATGTATAAACCCTTGCGGCTTTATTGAGTTCTCTCCCTGTCTCGAACTCAACCTCTACAATTCTAGACCAAGATCCAGAGGTTACCTTACAGAGTCTTCTTACCTCAGCTCTAGCGGGAATCGATAACAGTATCAGCAGAGCAATGGATCGGGTAAGCATCTGGGTTACTCCGGTTCCTTGTGGGTGGATCCAGGGTAGCACTAGTCGCTGATCGGGGGTGTAAGCGCAAACCGCCGAAAATTCCGCCAGTGGTCAACTTTCCGGTTTTCGATGGTTGGCGCCCCCCGCAGAAGGGGTGGAGCATCGCAGCAAGCCTCAACCGCCCCCCAGCACTTTCCCTTTATCAGCCAGAATCCGGAAAGTTTTGTCGAGAAAGGGGTCACGGCACCGAAGGGGAAGTTACGTACGCTAAGCAATATTTATAAATCAGAACCTATCCTGGCTTGATTTGGCCATATTTAATGAATTCTTTCTCGGCTAAGATGGGTGCACCCAATTTGGCCAAGGCTAGAACGGGTAGCCAGGAGGCTCAATCCCGATTGATCCCGATCTAAATCGACCTCTGAATTCTTGGCCATCCATCTTGGCCCCTCCAAAGGTCGGGTAGGGGCACAACACCAAACGGGAGTTTGTGCGTGTTAAGAATTGTTCATTAGGCGACTGCGATGCATCGCGTGCTTTCGAGAGAGAATGCCATCCAATGGTGGGAAGACGTAGCTGTCCTGGATGACCGTCTGGCAGCCCTAGAGCGTGAGGTGACGCCAGTCCCATTGCAGGAATTGAAAGGGCTGTTGTCCGAAGCGTCGAGGCTATCCTGTTCGGCATTAGGATTGCCTTATGACCAGCAGGTAGGAGCCTGGGGCAGGTTCGTTCCAATCTCGGTGAGGGTTTCGGAAATTTTACAGATCTTTGGGCACAGTGGGCATTGAGGGTACCCACCCCGACCTCCCAGAATACAGACGGAATTCGATGAATATTTCTTAACGTACATAAATTCCCCTTCGGTGCGGTGACCCCAGGAACGGGACCTCACCGCCTTCGCCCAGCGGGCAGGCTTCGAGGTGGTCGGGATATGGAAGGAAGTTGCCTCTGGCGCCAAGGACCAACGCCCCGAGCGCAGAAGGGTCATGGATCTAGCCCAGGACCGGCGCATCGACGCCATCCTCGTCACAGAACTGACCCGATGGGGGAGGAGCACCATGGACCTGGTGCAGACCCTCCAAGATCTCCAGGCCTGGAAGGTTTCGCTGATCGCGCAGGCCGGCCTGCAATTCGACTTGAGCACGCCCCATGGAAAGCTCATCGCATCGTTGATGGCCTCTCTTGCCGAATTCGAGCGGGATCTTCTTCGGGAACGGATACGGTCCGGGTTCGCATCCGCGAAAGCTCGGGGGAAGACCTTTGGTCGAAGGCAGGGAGAACGTCCAAAGTCCGACCGAAAAGCTTCCCAGGTGATTCGCCTCCATCAGGAAGGCAAGTCGTACCGGGGCATTGCGAAGGAAGTCGACCTCAGCGTCACCACCGTCATGGGCATCGTGCACCGACATCGAGAGGGAGATCCGGTTTGACCCCCGGACTGTTGGCCTCCGAAGGCATTATGAACTTCTAACTTTGATCCCTGGTTGCACGAATGTTGGGGTACCCCCAAGTTGGCACACACCCACGCACCCACGCACACACCCACGCACCCACGCACCCACCAACGCACAGCTGGACCAGGGGTTGAACCGAGAAGGGGAGGCGGCGGCAATAGACGATCTGCCAGGCGTTCCTGCCCCTCAGCCCGAAGCGGTCGGCCATTTCGGATCATGTTTTCGGGCTTGCTGTCGTTTCCCGAGGCCAAGGGGCAGGTTTTCGACCTGGACTAGGCATCCGAACTGGTTTTTCAAGCACGAAACAGCTAAAATTGATCCCCTGATGGCAACAGACCTCATCAAATTTCAAGACTATTTCCAATTTCGTCACCAACGACTCTTTGGACAACCAAATCTGCTTTCCTATGTCTTTTGGAATAAGATTGTTGGTCATTTTTCAGTTCTCCCTATTGACAAGCATGCTTTGACCCACTACACTAACGCCCAAAGGGCGTTAGTGTAGTGGGTTATATGTCAAAAATAGTTAGCGCGGAACACGACCAAATCCAACCGAACAATACAAAACAATACAAAACAATGGAAATCCATCTTGACAATCACTCTAGATACATTACACTAACGTCCAAAGGACGTTAGTGTAATGATACAAGGACATTCCAAAAGAAAGTCCCTCCTCCAGGCGCTCGTCGAGAGCCTGGTCGCCGACCGTCGCCGGATTGCCGCCGATTGGCGCATCCTCCTACTCCAGCGGCGGGCAACGCGGGAGATCCCGGAAGATCAGCGCCGTTGGAAGAAGGTCTGGGAGACGCCGTGGGATGCCCGGTGTTGGCTCGTAAGCAATGGTGATTGGGAGATGCTGAAACCCCTGGACGAGTGCGACTCCTTGTTCGTTCTCGGCAAAGGTGTGGCCCTTCAGGACCCCACGCCCCCCTCCGCCATCGATGTCCTGATCGAGGCCAACCCCGCTGCCACCCTCTCCCACATCACCGCCCTGCATTTTCATGGCCTGACCGAAGACATGCCCGGGCCGATCCATTTGTCTGCACCCAACGCCAAGGGGCCGATCGCCCCACGGGGCCTCTCCGAGGAGGATCTGGCCGAGCTTGGCCCGAACGGGATCACCTGCCGGCGGCTCAAGTCCGTCTTCAACACCGAGGTCATCTGGCATCGGCTCCAAAGCAACCGTATGGTCGGGGTGAAGGACTACTTCAGGGCCGGGTCCCACATCCGGGCGATGACGCCGGAACGCGCCCTCCTGGAGGGGCTCATGTCCCCGGAATCGTGTGGCGGCCTGTCGGGTGTCTTCAAGGCCTGGGCCGGGGCCATGGATACCCTCGACCTGGCGCACGTGATTGAGTGCGTGGAAGCCATCGATTCGGCAGTCCTGCGCCAACGTGTGGGATATCTGTTGGAGCGTTGCGGCATCCACGACCCGGCGTTCGAACTTTGGGCCGCCGGCGCGAAGCCGGGAGGCAGCGCCAAGCTGGACCCTAACGCGCCGTTCGGGTCCATCACCCAGGTCGATCCGCGGTGGAAGCTCTCGATCAACACGGACCTCCTCCTTGAAGGGAACCAGTGATAACGACCTACCCCAAAAAAATCAGCGAGATCGATCCCTATGCCAGAAAGGAGGGGATCGACCAAAGCGTCGCCCGGCAACGGTTCGCCCAATATGCCCTTCTGATGGCGTTTTCCTACTCGCGGGAACTCAGCGCCGCCTTGGTGCTGAAGGGTGGCAACGCGCTGAACGCATTCTGGACCCCGAACCGGTCCACCAAGGATCTGGACTTTTCGATGCAGAAGGCCATGTCCATCAATGATTTCGAGGCGCGGCTGAACGGCACGTTCCGCCGCGTTCAGGATGATCTCGGGATCAGGTTCAGGATCCAAACGGGCACCCAGAGCAACGATGACAACCCTCCCGGCGGGCCCGCCTTTCAGTTCATCCAGATGCGGGTAGCCTTCGCCCTGAGCGGCGAGTACGGCCTGGAGAGCCGGCTGGAAGCAGGCCTCGACTTGCCCAACGATCCGGCCAATTTCGTTCCCATCGAAATCGCGTTTGGCGAGTGCGTCTGCGAGACCATCCCCATCGCGATCGAAGGCCAGTTCAGCCTTCGCGTGTGTACGCTCGAGGACATCATGGCCGAGAAACTCCGTTCGCTGCTCCAGCAGGTGACGAGGAGGACCACGCGCAAACAGGACGTGTTGGATCTCGCCGTGATCCTGCAATCCAGAATGGCCTTCGACGTTCAAAAGGTCTCCGAGTTCCTTAGGATGAAGGCCCCGGTGAGAAACGTCCGCGCGACCAAGTCCGCACTGAAGCACCCCGACGTCAAGGAACGGGCCAAGGTTGGTTATGATTCGCTTAAGCAGATGGCGAAGATGTTCATCCCGTTTGAGGAGGCCTTCGCCATGGTGATGGGCCTGGTCGATTCCCTCTCCATTCCGGATCAGGAACCGCAAGCCGTCGGTGGAAATTACGCCCCTATCGCCTGAGGCCGGTGGTACCAGACACCTTCGTCGGTTTCGAGCTTGGCCAGCACCCGCAGATCCGTCAGAAGATCCAGGTGGGCGTGAATGCTTTCCCGGTAACGGCCACGGGATTTGAAGGCTCCCGCCACCTCTTCCAGCCCCCAAAGCCGGTCCGAGGCGAGCAGAAGCGCGCGGAGCTCGGCGAGCTGGTCCTTGAGATCCTTGGGCCACGCCAAGGCAGAGACCTTCCGGGTTGCCACTGTGGGTTTCCTGGTTTCCTCTGGCACGAAAAGGATGGGAACAGGAATAGGCTGACCTGCGGCCGGAGCCTGGTACTCGGGTCGCAGCCAGCGGATCAGGCCCTGGGTTTCCTCCCGGGCCCTGGTCTGGTTCAGTTCGGCCAAATGCTCCAGAATTTCCGGCGCGCCGAGCCCTGCCGGGAGCCCGTAGGCGGCCATTACGGCACTGTCCAGGTCCTCGTGCAGCCGGTGTAGGATCTCGGTCTGCGCCGCTTCGTGCTGGACCAAGTCCTTGTCTGAAAACACGTCCCCGACCCGCAGCTTTGATAATAGGTTGTACATCTGCGTCAGGGTCACCCCTCTGGCCTGTGAAACCTTCCGGTGACGGTCCAGGCGCTCGGCGATTTCTCGGATGCCACGTTTCTGCGCCTCGGAAGCACCAGG
>Ga0316217_10005829_pt1 | contig 12541 bp, 10 predicted proteins | sample 1anoAmetaG_FD_203633 | JGI IMG/M metagenome (GOLD analysis project Ga0316217, IMG submission 203633) | Freshwater microbial communities from Trout Bog Lake, Wisconsin, USA - 1anoA | ecosystem: Environmental > Aquatic > Freshwater > Lake > Hypolimnion/Profundal zone | place: USA: Wisconsin... | reverse complement strand
ACATCAACAGTTCCTTATCCCTCTCGCTGGTGGATCACCGCGCATTTAAAACGGATGAATATCTCCTGGCGGGCTACCCGGTTTCGAAGGCTGTGAAACAAGGTGCAAAATGGAGCGTGGAAATGACGGTGACTGTCGCCAAAAAACCGGCCGCCGGTGGCGGCTGATTCTTCTGCCAGCCCATGGGTTTTATGTTTCCGATCCACCTCGCCTGGCCGGTGGCGTTCCTGATGCGGATGAATTGCCGGCTGCTTCTGTTCGCCGGCCTGTTCGGGCTTCCCGCGCACGCCGCGCCACTGGCGGTGGGTGACGCCCTCCCGCCGATCGCCGCGAAGGACCAGTTGGGAAAAGATTTTACGCTCACCACCAATGTCCAGTTCCTGTTGGTCGCCACGGAAATGGCCTGCGCCAAAACCGCCAACCACCAACTCGCGGAACTGGGATCGGGATTTTTGGAGAAACATCAGGCGGCTTATCTGATGGACATTCATACGATTCCGGCCGTGGCCCGCTGGTTTGCGTTTCCCAAGCTGCGGAAATATCCGCAGCGCATTGTGCTCGTGGATGCGGCGGAAACTTTGGCGGCGATTCCGACGCAACCCAACTGTGTGACGGTGCTGGCCATCACCGCGGCGGGGCGAATACGAAATATCAGCTACTGGGATCCTGCCAGCAAACCGGTGGCAGAGTTTTTGCCATAGCGGGCGACAGCGTCGCGCGGTTAATGGCAGCCGGAACGGCCCAAGGGAACCAACCTTCCGTTTTTCGCCGGCCGGACGCTTTCATTGTGACTTTCACTTGACGCGCACCGCATGGTCTCTACGCTAAATAAATGACAAAATTTCATTTTTACCTGGCAATCTTATGCCTGTGTCTGGCCCATGCCCTCGGGGCCGCCGATTCCGGCGGCGACCTGGTGGGCTGCTGGCGGTTTGACGGTTGCGATGGAAAAACGGTCAAAGACCGCTCGCCGCGAAACAATTCCGGGGTGGTCGAGGGTGGCGTCCTGCGCCAGGAGAAAAACGCCACGTCATTGGAATTGGATGGCTGGGGCGGCCATGTTTTGATCCGCGAAACCACGCCTTTTGGTTTTGCCAACAAGCTCACCGCCACCCTCTGGATAAAAACCGCTGAACTGCGAAACAACACCCCGTTCTTTGGGCAACCTCACACCAATGACGGTTGGACCACTCCCATGTTCGGCATGTATGCCTCCGACGGACGAGTGGTTTTTGGGCTGTGGGGCGATAAAGGCAGCAGCAAGGCATTGGTGGAGAGCGCCAGGGAATTGCCGCTTGATACCTGGATTTTTCTGGCCGGAACTTATGATGGGGCCGCCGCCCGGTTGTTTGTCAACGGCGTGCTCAACAGCGAACAACCGCACACCGGTCGCGTCGTCAACAATGGCCAGCCACTGATTTTGGGCAAGGGCCTGGGCGATGCCAAACCCCCGTTCAAAGGCCGCATCGGGGAATTGCGGCTCTACGCCCGCAGCTTCACCGCCGAGGAAGTGCGCGCCCTCTATGAACAAACCAAAACGGCTTATGATCTTTCCAGTCCGCCAGCCCCGGCGTCGGCGCGGTTCAAGGACGGAACAGTGCTGGTGGAGACGCACGGCAACAGTCCTGATTCCAGCAAACCGTGGAGAGCTTATCCCACGAGATTGCTGGAGTTGCTGGACGGCTACCAGCCGGCGGGGGCAACTGTGAAGACTGATATTTATGGCGGCCGCGCCGACCGGCCCCGGGAGAAAGCCACCGGTTATTTTTATACAACCAAAATTGACGGACGGCGCTGGCTGATTGACCCCGATGGCTGCCGTTATTTCAACGTGGCCATCAACACCGTGGGCGTGCCCAAAAACGTCACCGCTCATTTCGGTTCTGCGGAGCATTGGGCGGAAGTCGTCACCGACCAACTCCGCACCAACGGATTCAATGGGCTGGGCAACGGGGCTCGATCGCAGCTTCAAGCGGTAAAATCCCCGCTCGTCTGGGTGCTGCGCAAGGATTTCATGTTCGCGTTCGCCCGGGAGAAAAAACTCACCCAGCCCGCCTCTGGCACGCAAGGCTTCATCGGCCTGTGCATGCCGGTATTTCATCCCGACTTTGAGCCGTTCTGCGACCGGTTCGGCAAGGATTTGGCAAAGACGGCAAATGATCCTTACCTGTTGGGTATCATGACGGATAATGAGATTCAATGCAGCCCGCATCTTTTGGATCGTTACTTGGCCCTTGATGTCTCGAATCCCGACCTAAAACCCAATCACGACGCTGCGGCGGCGTGGCTGATGGCACGGCGCGGTTCCGCAAATCCCGAACTGGCAACCTTGCGCGATCGTTACGAGTTCATCGCGTATTCGTTTGAGCGGTATTACCGGATTGTGGCGCAGGCAATCCGAAAATACGATCCGCACCATCTCTATCTCGGCTCCCGGCTCAACATGCACGAAGGTGAATTTGACAATCCCTGGCTCTGGAAAGCCATGGCCCCGTATCATGACGCGGTCTCGGTCAACTATTACGGATATTGGGGACCCCAAGCGAAACAGCTCGCCGAGTGGGAAGCTTGGGCCGGCAAGCCGGTCATTTTCACGGAATGGTATGCCAAGGCCATGGACATTCCGGGTCTGGCCAACACCCAAGGCGCCGGCTGGCTGGTGCGGACCCAGGAAGACCGCGCCCGTTATTATCAACAGTTTGCCCTCAATGCGTTTGAGCTGAAGAATGTGGTGGGTTTTCACTTTTTCAAATACTTGGATGACCCCAAAGAATCCGTGGCTCTGGATTCCGCCGGTGGCGCGAACAAGGGGATGTTCGATCTGGAAGGCCGGCCGCACCTGCCCTTGCTGAACCGTGCCCGGGCGGTCAACCAGGAGGCTTATTCGCTCATCGAATTCTTTGATGCCAGAAACCGGTAAGCCATCATCGGGAAAAGACTCTCCGAAAAGATCTTTGTGGATATTCAATTTTACACCAGTATGGTGTCCCGAACCGCCCGCCGGGATTTTTCGTTTTTTTTCAGGCTAGAACAGAAGTTGGAACCGGGGCATTTTTTACTTCACTAATACCGTATCATCCCCTACTGTGTTCACCCGGTTGCGCATATGGTGGAATTGGCAGACACGCTACTTTGAGGTGGTAGTGCCGTAAGGCGTGCAGGTTCAAGTCCTGCTATGCGCACCACTTCTTTTTTGGGATTCGACATGATGGTTTTCTTGACTCGCACGCGGATTCCGCACATTTTTTGGCAAGCCCTGAAATCAAAAGTTTGCGAACTATCCTTCGCCACCGCCAGCCATGCGCGGCCGGCGCCGTGCTGGTGAGTGACAGATTCGGCGCCGGATCAAAATAAATTTCAGTGATTTAAAATTATGAAAATAAAAGCAAACAAAATCATAACCGCCACCCTCATTGCCACCTTGGGCATGCTGGCCACCCTGACCGTCACGCTGCCGGTGCGCAGCCACGCTGGCGAAGCCGTCGAGACCAAGGAACAACGCGACGCCCGCATGGCCTGGTGGCGTGACGCCAAGTTCGGCCTGTTCATCCACTGGGGCGTTTACTCCGTGCCCGCCGGGTTTTACCACGACCAGCCGGTCAAGGGCATCGGCGAATGGATCATGAACCGCGGCAAAATCCCGATGGCGGAATACCAGCAGTTTGCCAAGCAGTTCAATCCGGTGAAATTCAACGCCGATGACTGGGTCAAGGCCGCGAAGGACGCCGGCATGAAATACATCGTCATCACCTCCAAGCACCACGACGGCTTTGCGATGTTTGACACCCAGGCCAGCCCGTGGAACATCGTGCAGGCGACGCCCTACGGCAAGGACCCGTTGAAGGATCTGGCCGCCGCGTGCCGCAAATATGGCGTTAAACTCGGCTTTTATTATTCACAGGCGCAGGACTGGAACAACGGCGGTTCCGCCGCCGGCGGCAAGTGGGACAAGGCGCAGGAGCACGACATGGACGATTACATTGACAAGATCGCCGTGCCGCAGGTGAAGGAAATCCTGTCGAACTACGGCGAATTTCCCGTCGTGCTCTGGTGGGACACGCCCACCGGCATGAACACCAACCGCGCCCAGAAACTTTATGACGCGGTGCATCAGCTCCGCCCCAATATCATCATGAACAACCGTCTCGGCGGCGGTTTTAAGGGCGACACCGAAACCCCGGAACAAAAGATTCCGGCCAGGGGTTTTCCCGGTCGCGACTGGGAAACCTGCATGACGATGAACAACACTTGGGGCTTCAAGCGCGATGACAACAACTGGAAACCCACCGAGACGATCATCCGCAACCTCTGCGACATCGCCAGCAAGGGCGGGAATTATCTGCTCAATGTCGGCCCGACCAGTGAAGGCCTCATTCCGCAGCCAAGCCTCGACCGGCTGGCCGAGGTCGGCCAATGGATGAAGGTCAATGGCGAGGCGGTTTACGGCACCTCCGCCACGTGCTTCGGCAACGAGCTCGGCGAAGCGGTGAAAGCCAAGGACGGTTACGGCCACGACACGATGATTTCCTCCGCCAACAACTGGCGCTGCACCACCAAGCCCGGAAAATCATTTTTGGGCATCCGCACCCAGCCGGGGAAGATTTACCTGATGATTTTCAACTGGCCGGCAAGCCAGAAATTTGAACTCGCCGGATTGCTGAGCAAGGTCAACCAAGCCTATCTGCTCGCCGACCACAAAGCCCTGAAGGTTCAACAAACCGAAGCCGGCGTCACGCTTTCGCTGCCGGCACAGGCGCCGGACAAAATCGCCTCCGTCGTCTGCCTGGAAATCGCCGATCAGGCCGCCAAGGTGGCAAACTCGAAGTGAACGGCGCAATGCTGAAAAAACTTCTCCCGCGCCCGGCGAACCGGGGGCGGGAGAAACGGCGGCAATTTTTTGAAGGCCGCTGACGGCTCAAGGTTCGTTCACCACCGGTGCCGGACGAACCCAGATGTTGCGGAACGAAACGGCATTTCTGTGGTATTGCAAGGCCAGCGGCAATTCGGCGGCGTGCGGCGCATATTTGCCGGGAACGCGCCAGTTGGTCGCGCCGCGGAAGGCTTGATGATTTTGCAGCAGCACGCCATTCAGCAGCACGGTCACATAGGCGGGTGAAAGCACTTCGCCCGCCGCGTTGAAGCGCGGCGCGGTGAAGACCATGTCATAAGTCTGCCATTCGCCGGGCGGACGGCAGGCGTTGGCGAGCGCCGGATGCTGGCCGTAAAGTCCGCCCGTCGCGCCGTCCGCGTAGGTCTGGTTCTGGTAGCAGTCGAGAACCTGGATCTCGTAAAGCCCCATGAAAAAGACCCCGCTGTTGCCACGGCCCTGGCCGTCGCCTTTCGGCGGCGTCGGCTCGCAGAATTCCAAATGCAGTTGGATGTCGCCAAACTTGTTCGTCGTCACGATGTCGCCGCCGGCGGAAACCATCACGCCCTTTTCAATCTTCCATTGCGGGTCGCCGCCGGTCTTTTTGTCGCGCCAGCAGGACAGGCCGGTGCCGTCGAACAACACCGTCGCATCCGCCGGCGGTTTGGCGTTCTCGCTGAACGACGCTCCCGGCGTCACGATGGGCGGCTGGGGCCGCGCCGGATCATGCACGTGCCATTTGCCATCCGGTTCCAACGGCGTGTCCTGAAAGCCGAGGACGCCGTTAATCTCGATTTCTTTGGGCTTGTTTTGCGCCGGCGCCACGTTGGCGGCGATGGCCGCCAGCGCGGCCATGACGATCAGCTTGTTCATTTGATTTAGAGCTTTGGAAGCTTCGTCCACTTGCCGTTGGCGGCGGCGGATTTCACCGTGGTTTCAATGAAGGCGATGCCGGTCCAGCCGTCCTGGATGTTGGCGTATTTGCTGCCGTCGCAATTGAATTTCTCGCCGGCCTTCCATTTGCGCACGTCCGCCTCGAAGCAGCGATGCAGCCGCGCGAAGGCGTCATGAAACGCTTCCGGGTGTCCGGCGGGAATCGTCGGCTCGGCCATCAAGTCGGCGGGCAAATCTTTTGGCAGGAATCCGTCGCCGCCCGCGACCGCGCCGCGCCAGTAGACGCGGTCCGGCTGGTTGGGCAGGCAAATGGTGATGCTTTCCGGTTCTTCCTGACGCCAGCGCAGCGTGCCTTTGGTGCCGGCGACGACGATGCCGAGATCGTTTTTGGAACCGATGCAGATTTGCGACGCGCGCACGAGCGCCTTGCCGCCGTTGCTTAATTTGCAATAGATGGTGAAATGGTCGTCAAGCTGCCGGCCTTCGACGAATGATTCCATCTGCGCGGAAACGTCCGTGACATTCAGGCCGGTGACGTAGCGCAGTTGCATGAGCGCGTGCGTGCCGATGTCGCCGCCGCAGCCGGAACCGCCGGCGCGCTTCGGGTCCACGCGCCACGACGCCTGCTGCTGGCCGGTGGCTTCGAGCTTCGTCGCCAGCCAGCCCTGGATGTAATAGCTGTCCACCCAGCGCACGTCGCCGAGCAGACCGCTCTGCACGATGTAGCGGCTGAACCGGCTGGTCCAATGGCCGAGATACGTATGCGCCACGCCGAACGGAATGTTCAGCTTGCGCGCCGTCTTGACGAGTTCATTCGCCTCCTTGAGATTCAGGCACAGTGGCTTCTCGCAAAACACGGGAATGCCGGCCTTCATCGCCTTCATCGCCGGGTCGAAGTGGACGAAATTTGGCGTGACGATGAGGATGTAATCCAGTTTTTGATCTTCCGGCAATGTTTTGTTCGCCGCGATCATCTCGTCGTAGGAGCCGTAGCCCTTGATCGGGTAAGGCCACTTGGCGGCTTCTTCCAGCGCGATTTTGGGATCGGGAAACAACGCGCCCGCGACGACGCGGCGCGTGCCGTCAAAGTGAATGGCTTTCTGGTGGGGATTGACGATGAAAGCGCCTTTGCCGCCACCGACAAGGCCGACATTGAGGGGTCTGTTTGACATAAATGTTTTGGCGTGGAGTTCTAAATGGTTATTTCTTGGTGGCAAACGCCGCGTCAAACGCCGCTTGGTTTGGCGTGAAATCAAGTTTGCGGACGAAGGCGCAGCTTTCGGTCGCGCCGTGGATGCGGTCCATGCGGCCGTCCTCCCATTCCACCGAGAGCGGGCCGCGATAACCGACATCGTTCAGCGCCACGATGATTTCCTCGAAGTTGATGTCGCCGTGGCCCAGCGAGCGGAAATCCCAGAACCGCCGCGCGTCCGTGAAATCCGTGTGGCCGCCGAACACGCCGACGCTGCCGTCGCCGTGGCCCCACCACACGTCTTTCATGTGCGCGTGGAAAATGCGGCCGCCGAATTCGCGGATGAACTTCACGTAGTTCACGCCCTGATAGCCGAGGTGCGAGGGGTCGTAATTGAACCCGAAGCGCGGATGATTTTTGACGGCTTCGAGCGCGCGCTTGGCGGAAACGATGTCGAAGGCGATTTCCGTCGGATGCACTTCGAGCGCGAAGTTGACGTTTTCCTTTTCAAACACGTCGAGAATGGGCAGGAAGCGTTTGGCGAAGTCGGCGTAGCCTTTGTTCCAGAAATCCTGGTTGGTCGGCGGGAAGCCGTAAATTGAGTGCCAGATGGAAGATCCGGTGAAACCGTTGACCACGGCGGTTTCGCCTTTTTTCGCGCCGGGCTTGGCGTCAAAAAACTTCCGGGCGGCCCGCGCGGAATCTTTGATGCGTTCAGCGGCCCGTTGGCGGACGCTCTCGGGCTTGCCGTCGCCCCAGACTTCGGCGGGGAGGATGCATTGGTGGCGTTCGTCAATCAGATCGCACACCGCCTGGCCGACCAGGTGCGCGGAAACGGCCCGGCAGGTGAGGCCGTGCTTGGCGAGCAGCGCCCATTTCTTTTTGCAGTAATCGGGTTCGGCCAGCGCGCGGTCCACTTCAAAGTGGTCGCCCCAGCAGGCGAGTTCCACGCCGTCGTAGCCCATTTTTTTGACGAGCGGCAGGAGTTCGGCGAGTGAGAGATCGGCCCATTGGCCGGTGAAGAGTGTGATGGTTCGTGACATAAGATAAGTGAGATTTAAGCAACCATGTTGCCAAGAGTCATGGCGAGGTCAAGCCTTTCGCCAACGCTGCGGCCGCCAAAAGCAAAGAAAAAAATTGTAACCTTGAAGGCCTAAAGTTAATCTTAATCTTCACGAATTTCCCCGGCCTCCCAACCGGTGACAGCGCGGTCCAGTAACGCCGCGCGGCAATTATTGAATTATGAAAAATCAATCAGCCGACCACGAAGCGCAAAGCCTGAACCGTCGGCGTTTTCTGAAGCTCACGGGGGCGGCGGCGGTTTTGCCGCTGATTCTCCCGGGATGCGCCACCGGCCTGGCGCGCCGCGTCCGGCCTTCCAACCGCATCAACATCGGCGTGGTCGGTTGCGGCTGGCAGGGCATGGCCAACACCAAGGATTTTCTGCTGCTGGACGGCTGCCAGGTGGTGGCGGCGTGCGACCTCGACCAGGAACATTTGCAGGAAGGCGTCAACACCATCAATACCCATTACAACAACACGGACTGCAAGGCGTATCACGACTACCGCGAGCTGATGGCGAGCGACGAGATTGACGCCGTCATGATTGCCGTGCCGGACCACTGGCACAGGCTTGTCGCCATCGAGGCCGCGCGCAACCGAAAGGACATTTACGGCGAAAAGCCGCTGGCCAAAACCATTGCGGAACAGCAGGCCATCGTCCGTGCCGTCCGGAAACACAACCTCATCTGGCAGACCGGCTCGTGGCAGCGCTCGCAAGCCCATTTCCGCAAGGGGGCGGAAATTGTCCGCAACGGATTGATCGGGAAAATCACGCGCGTCGAAGTCGGCCTGCCTGCCGGCCACAAAGACTTCGCCAGAAATGCGCCGGAGCTGCTCGCGCGGATCAAGGCGGCGTTGCCGGACAGTCCCATCAGCAGCCTGGCCGAGGTGGTTCCCGGAACCGCCGCGTGGGACATCGCCGTGACCGCGCCGCCGGCCGGATTTGATTTTGAAACGTGGATTGGGCCGTCGAAGCTGGAGCCGTATGTCAAGCAGCGGATCCACAAGAACTGGCGCTGGAATTACAACACCGGCGGCGGCCAGCTGCTCGACTGGGTCGGGCACCATGTGGACATCGCGCACTGGGGGCTGGGCTTTGACAACGCCGGCCCGTTGGAGATTGAAGGCCACGGCGATTTTCCGGCGGCCAACGCCCTGTGGAACACCTGCACGAAATACCGCATCGAACTGAAATATCCCGGCGACATCACCATGGTCATCGCCGGCGGTTACGACGACATCAAGCTGGGCACCAAATGGATTGGCACCGACGGCTGGGTTAAAGTTTCCCGCAGTGAAGGCGAAGAGGCGGAATTTAATCCGGGAGGCTTTTCCAGCTCCAACCCGGATTGGAAAAAGGGCAAGAACCTGGCCGAAGATTTGCGCAAGGTAAAACTCTACGAAACCAAAAACCACTGGCAGAATTTTCTCGATTGCGTCAAGTCGCGCCGGCCCACCATCGCGCCGGTGGAAACCGCGCATCACTCCGCTATTCCCGGCCACCTCGGCCTGATCGCCATGTTCACCGGCCGCAAAATCCGCTGGGACAACACGACGGAAACCATCATCGGCGACCCCGAAGCCAGCCGGTTGCTGTCCCGCGAATACCGCGCGCCCTGGAAGCCATCCTGAACAAAATTTAATTTGAAATTCAATTAGCTACTGATTTACAATCCCCCTTCATGAACACCCCGAACGAAAATCAAAAAACCGGCGGCAGCGAGGCTTCCGCCGGTTGTTGCTGTAATTGCGATTACTCGCTCGCCTTCCTCGTCCTGCGCGGCTGGCTGGCGGTGCGCGCCATTGTCACCGGCATCGAAAAATTCGGCGCCTACAAAAGCGTCCAAAAACCGCTCCTGGACGCCACTGGCCAGCCGGACGCCAGCGGGGCGATGGTGGACGTGAAGGTGAAATTTTATGCGATGGCGAATTACTCCGGCATTCCCGCCGGCCTGAAGGGCAAGTTTGCCAACGAGGCGATGCTGCCGCCGTTTGCGCTGACGGCGTTCGACAAGATGCTCGGCCCGGCGCTGCTCGCCACGGGGCTGATGCTGCTGCTCGGCCTGGGCACGCGGATATCGCTGTTCGTGCAGGGCTTGATTTACATCGCGCTGACAGTCGGCCTGATTTTGATTCATCAGGATGACGGCATTTCCTGGCTGGGCATCCACGTCGCGCTCGTCGCGCTGGCGCTGATGCTGGCCAAGCACAACAAACTTACGCTGCTCAAAAAATGGTAAAGCAACCCATCACCCGCCGCGAATTCATCGGCGCCTCGGCGGTCGCCGGTGCGGGCTTGCTGCTGACCTCCTGCAGCCCCGGCCAGAATTCAGCCACTAAAAAAACCTCGGCGTTGAACAAACTCAACATCGCGCTCATCGGTTGCGGCGCGGAAGGCCAGGTGCTGCTGGAATCGCTGATGGTCATCGAGCGCATCAAGATTGTCGCCGTCGTGGACGTCTGGGATTACAACCGCAACTCCAACGTGAACCGTCTTAAAAAAGAAGGTTTCATGGTCAAGGGCTACGAAAATTACGAAGACCTGCTCGCGAGCGAAAAGGATTTGCAGGCCGTCATCGTGGCCACGCCGGATTTCTGGCACGCGCCCATCACCAACGCCTGCCTGAAGGCCGGCCTGCACGTTTATTGCGAGAAGATGATGAGCAACACCATCGAGGGCGCCCGCTCCATGGTGAAGACGATGCGCGAGACGGGAAAACTGCTGCAGATCGGACACCAGCGCCGCAGCAATCCCCGCTATATTTTTGCGCTGAACAAGCTCATCCGCGACGCCAAGATTTGCGGCCGGATCACCGCCGCGCAGGCGCAATGGAACCGCGCCAAGACGGATGATTTTGGCTGGCCGAAACATTCGCAACTCACGGCCGAAAAACTCGCCAAATACGGCTACAAGGACATGCACCAGTTCCGCAACTGGCGCTGGTTCAAAGGCCTCGGCGGCGGCCCGCTGTCCGACCTCGGCGCGCATCAGATTGATATTTTCAACTGGTGGCTGGGCATGACGCCGAAATCCGTCATGGCCAGCGGCGGCGTTGACTATTACAAAAACCACGAGTGGTATGATAACGCCATGGTGGTTTATGAATTTCCGCTGCCGACCGGCGTCGCCCGCGCGTTTTACCAGGTGCAGACTACGACCAGCTCCGGCGGCGGCTACTTCGAGATGTTCATGGGCGACGAGGGCACGATCAAGATGTCCGAAAACCCCACCCTGACCAAGCTCTACCGCGAGGACCGCGCCCAATCGTGGGACAATCTGGTCGCCCAGAATTATCTCCGCGCCAGCGCCGCCGCTCCCGCCGCGGAAGCCGACAAGGTGGACGTGCGCGAAACCGCGCCGCTGCTGCAATACGACATCCCGGTCACGTTTGGAAAAAAAATTCATCAGACCCATCTGGAGAATTTTTTCAACGCCGTCCGCGGCACGGCAAAATTGAACTGTCCGGCGGACGAGGCGTTCCGCAGCGAATACGTCATCCACAAGGCGAACGAAGCCATCACCGCGCAAAAAACCCTGCCCATCACCACGGAAGAAGTCGAAGCTTGACCAAAAAACATTTATGAACACCCCGTCTTTTCTCAAATATGCCAGCCTGATTCTGCTCACCGCCACCGTTGCGTTCGCGGAAGACAAGGTGGTGTTGGAAACCAAAATGCCGAACCCGCTGCTGGTCGGCACGCCCGTGCCGGTCAACCTCCCCAACTTGGAGCCGAAGCTCACCGGCAAGCGGCCTGACTTCCTGGTGCCCGTCGGCACGGTGAACCTGGCCAAGGGCAAAAAAGTCACCGCCAGCGACAGCGAGCCGGTGGTCGGCACGCTTGATCTCATCACCGACGGCGACAAGGAGGGCGACGAAGGTTCCTGGGTGGAACTCGCCCCCGGCAAACAATGGGTGCAGCTTGACCTCGGAAAAGCCGCCGACATTTATGCTGTCATCGTCTGGCATTTCCATTCGCAGGAACGCGCCTATCGCGACGTGGTGGTGCAAGTTTCCGACGACCCGGCGTTTGCCAAGGGCGTGACGACGATTTATGACAATTCCGCCGCCGGCAAGGACCGTCCTTACATCGAAAACTACCAGGGCAAGCTGATTGATGCCAAGGGCGTCAAGGGCCGCTACGTCCGGCTTTTCAGCAACGGCAACACCACGAACAAGATGAACCACTACATCGAAGTGGAAGTCTGGGGCAAGCCGGCCGCCTAAAGGTTTTGCCTTGATCTCCTCCGCGCACCGACAATTTTGAACAAGTTGATTGTCCAATTCGCTGGCTTGGTTTTACTGTCCGCCAGCATGGTGCTCACGGAGGGTTGCAATCCGTCCCAACCGATTCCGGCAGAAGCCCCGGTTCCACCCAAAGCAGATTCGCCCAAACCGTCTGCCGTCACGGTTGCGCCGGCGAAGGACATGGTGGTGCTGGAAACCAAACTGCCGAACCCGCTGCTGGTCGGCACGCCCGTGCCGGTCAACCTCCCCAACTTGGAGCCGAAGCTCACCGGCAAGCGG
>Ga0316217_10005828_pt1 | contig 12544 bp, 9 predicted proteins | sample 1anoAmetaG_FD_203633 | JGI IMG/M metagenome (GOLD analysis project Ga0316217, IMG submission 203633) | Freshwater microbial communities from Trout Bog Lake, Wisconsin, USA - 1anoA | ecosystem: Environmental > Aquatic > Freshwater > Lake > Hypolimnion/Profundal zone | place: USA: Wisconsin... | reverse complement strand
ACCTTCCGGAAGTATAGCCCAACGGATTCGGCAACTTCCGCGTTTATCGCCGCATCAGGGTGGAGTCAGAGGCCGGAATGACTTTGAATCTGCACGGAAGACTTGAGCGGCGCAGGGGTCCTTCACTTCGTTCAGGATGACACATTAAAAACAAGAGCAACGCCAAGAGCCAAAGCCCCGTTTGCCAACCGCCCTCCCTTGGCACTACGATTTCTCACGCTTTGTGCAGCTAGGCGCGTGAGGCACTGGATGGCATCCGAACTCGAACAAGTGGGGCGCGTGTATACTCCGCTGCGGGCGGCGCGGGGGATGGAGATCTCGTGCAAGGGGTGGGCGCAGGAGGCGGCGCTGCGCATGCTGATGAACAACCTCGATCCGGAGGTGGCCGAGCGTCCGCGCGATCTGGTGGTATATGGCGGCACCGGCAAGGCGGCGCGCAACTGGGAGTGCTTCGACGCCATCGTCCGCTCTCTGCGCGCACTGGAGAACGACGAGACGCTGCTGGTGCAGAGCGGCAAGCCGGTGGGCATCTTCCGCACGCATAGCTACGCGCCGCGCGTGCTGCTGTGCAACTCCAATCTGGTGGGGCACTGGAACAACTGGGAAAAGTTCAACGAGCTGGAGCGCGCGGGGCTGATGGCCTACGGGCAGATGACCGCGGGTTCGTGGATCTACATCGGCTCGCAGGGAATTGTGCAGGGGACGTACGAGACGTTTGCGGCTGCGGGCGAGCGGCATTTCCATGCGGGAGATCCGGACGGCGACCTCGCGGGCAAGCTGATCGTCTCCGGCGGCATGGGCGGGATGGGCGGCGCGCAGCCCTTGGCGGCGACGATGGCGGGCGCGTGCTTCCTGGGCGTCGAGGTCGATCCGGAGCGCATCAAGCGGCGGCTGAAGAGCGGCTATTGCGACTTCATGGTGAACTCGCTGGACGAGGCGCTGCGGATTTTGAAGAACGCGCTGCGCAAAAAGGAGAACGTCTCCGTCGGGCTGGTGGGCAACTGCGCGGACGTGATTCCGGAGCTGGCCGAGCGCGGCGTGGTGCCCGATATTCTCACCGATCAGACCTCGGCGCACGATCCGCTGAACGGATACGTGCCCAACGGGATGACTTTGGCCGAGGCGCTGGCGCTGCGCGGGCGCGATCCGCAGACGTATGAGCAACGCTCGATGGAATCGATCGCGCGCCACGTCGAAGGCATGCTGCGGCTGCAGAAGATGGGCTCGGTGACCTTCGATTACGGCAACAACATCCGCACGTTTGCCTTTCAACAGGGAGTGAAGGACGCCTACGATTTTCCGGGCTTTGTGCCGGAGTACATACGGCCGCTGTTTTGCGAGGGACGCGGGCCGTTTCGCTGGGTTGCGCTTTCCGGTCAGGCGCGAGACATTGCCGTGACCGACGATCTGGTGCTGGAGCTGTTCCCTGAGAATCGCCGGCTGCGGCGCTGGATCGAGCTGGCACGCACCCGCATTCGCTCTCAGGGATTGCCTGCGCGCATCTGCTGGCTGGGCTATGGCGAGCGGGCGGAGTTCGGGCTGGCGATCAATCGTTTGGTGCAACAAGGAAAAATTCAGGCGCCAGTGGTGATGGGGCGCGACCACCTGGATTGCGGCTCGGTGGCATCGCCCTATCGCGAGACCGAGCGGATGAAGGACGGAAGCGACGCGGTGGCCGACTGGCCTTTGCTGAATGCGCTGCTGAATACGGCTTCGGGCGCGTCGTGGGTGTCCATCCACAACGGCGGCGGCGTGGGCATTGGATACTCACAGCACGCCGGGCAGGTGACGGTGGCCGATGGCACCGACGAGATGGCGCGGCGCATCGAACGCGTGCTCACCAACGATCCGGGTACGGGTGTCATCCGGCACGTGGACGCGGGCTACGACGAGGCAAAGCGCTTTGCCGAACGCGCAGGCGTGAAGATTCCGATGGATGGCAAGTAGGCGATGGCCAAGAGCACAAGAGACACGAGCGCGAAGGCGGCAGCGCACGGCCCGGCGGTGCTGCTGCATCGTATCTCGCAACTGGCGACGTTGCGAGGCGAACCGGGGCCGCGGCGCGGTCGGCAGATGCGCGAGATCGGTGTGCTGAAGGATGCGGCGGTGCTGATCGCCGAAGGACGGATTGTTGCCGTGGGCAGCGGACCGCAGGTGCTGCGCAATGCCTGGCTCAGGCAGCATCGCGCGGAGGTGATTGAGCTGGATTGCCGCGGCAAGGTGGTGCTGCCCGGCTTTGTCGATTCGCATACGCATCCGGCGTTTGTGGGGCCGCGGCTGCTTGATTTTGAACGATGCGTGGCGGGCGCAAGCTATGAGGAGATCGCGGCTGCGGACGGGGGAATCCGCGCCAGCTTGGCGGAGGTGCGCGCGGCCAGCGAGGCGAAGCTGGCCGATCATGTAGGCGCGGCGCTGCGGCAGGCGCAGTCGCAGGGGACAACCACGCTGGAGGCGAAGTCGGGCTATGGGCTGGACGCCGCTTCGGAGATCAAGAGCCTGCGCGCGATTCGACGCGCGGCCCGGCAGTGGACGGGGTCCGTGGTGGCGACGTTTCTGGGAGCGCACGCGGTGCCGCCGGAGTTCGAGAAGAGCCCGCAACGTTATGTGGAACTGCTATGCGCCGAGCTTATGCCCAGCATTGCGCGGCAAAAGCTGGCGCAGTATGTGGATGTTTACTGCGAGCGCGGGGCGTTTACGTCGGCGCAGACGGAGCGCATCGTGAGCGCGGCGGCGCGGCTTGGACTGCGCTCGCGGCTGCACGTGGGACAGCTGACCCACACGCCGCTGGCCTCGCTGCTCAAGCTGCGTCCGGTTTCGGTGGATCATCTGGATTGCCTGGACGAGGCGGATGTGGCGGCGCTGGCGGCCAGCGATGCCGTGGCCACGCTGCTGCCCGGGGCCAATTACTTTCTGGCCACCAAGCAATATCCGCCGGCACGCAGTCTGATCGACGCGGGCGCGGCGGTGGCGCTGGCAACGGACTACAATCCTGGGACCTCGCCGACCATCAGCATGCCGATGGTGCTCTCGCTGGCCTGCACGCAGATGCGCATGAGCGTGGAAGAGGCGCTGACGGCGGCCTGCATCCACGGCGCCTGCGCGCTGGAACTGGGCGAGCGCAAGGGAAGCGTGGAAGCAGGCAAGGATGCCGACCTGGCTTTCTTCGAGCTGGACGACTATCGCGAGCTGCCCTACTGGTTCGGCGGCAACCATTGTGCGGCGGTGATGATGGCGGGGCGCTTCGCGGATCTCTCCTGAGCCGGAATTGCGCACACTTTTTTGGATGCCGGCCGCGGAATCAGGCAGCGATCGCATTATCCACAGCGGAGCTTTGCCAACCGTGGGCAGGCTGCTATAATCAAAGACGTTCCAGGCGGATTTGCGCCTCCGGAGCCCCTTCCGTAAGCACCCGTTCCGGTGCATTCAGAATGGCCAGGTAGCTCAGCTGGTAGAGCAGCGGACTGAAAATCCGCGTGTCGGGGGTTCAACTCCCTCCCTGGCCACCATTTAAATCTTTTAAGTTGTACTCGACCGCGGGGTACACTCGTGAGCCAACCCGCTCGCCAGTGGCACACTTCGGCCGATCGTCAGCGGCGAAAGCGGATTCCCGTTGACGGGCGAATGTGCCCCCGGTACGCTCTTGCTAACCACTTGACCTCTTGGGATCTAAGGAAACACAACTCAGCTGGCAGTCAGGGCAGACGCGGCGGGGTGGGATTCGCTTCCAAAAGCACTGGAAAGTGAGAAACCTATGAGAACACGCATGTTTCTTCAGGTCGGCGTCTTCTTGGCCGTTGGCGTTTTACCTCTCCAGAACGCGGTCGCTCAAGGAGGAGACATCCAAAGCGGGTTTAACTATTTGCGTCAGAACTACGGGACCACCTGTCAGCAGAGCGGTGGTTATGCGCCGGGCTGCGGCAACGCTCCAGCCGCCCCCGCTGCCTCTGCCGCTCCAGCCGCTCCTGCTGCTCCCGCTCTGAATCCGGCGCTGGCGAACGCGGCCCAAAGCATCGGATACTCCCTGGGTCAGCAGCTCGGGAAGGCGCTGTTTGGAGATCCCGCCGCTCAGGCCGCTGCCGCAGCCGCCGCCCAGCAGAACGCCTTCGCCGCCCAACAGCGCGATCTTGCCGCCAAGCAGCTCAACAACAGCGGCATTTACCTTTTTAGACAAAGGGATTACAGCGGCGCAATCCATGAATTCCAGAAGGCCCTGGCCATTACTCCCAATGACGCGAGCATCCTTCACAATCTCGCGGTGGCACAGCAACAAATCAAAGACACGGCGGTGGCCGCGCAAACCAGCGGCGCGTTAGGCAAGTTCTTGGACGATGCTCCAGCCAACGCAGGAACGACCGGCTCCAACCAACTTCCCACGGCAAACCCCAATGCCTCCGCCCTGAGTTTAGTGAACCTTGACTCCAACGTGGTGGACTTCCGCGGGCTATCCGGAAACACGGCTGCCCCTGAAACCATCCCCAATTCCGATCCGAACGCGGTGAACCTGAGCGGCACCACAAGCACCTCTCCGGCGTCGCTGAAAAGCCAGATCGATGCGGTCTTCGGAAATCCGGCTCCGGTTTCCGCGCCACCTGCCGCGCAGGTGACTCCGGCCGATGTGTCGGCCATTTTTGATAAGCCCGTGCCCGACCCGAACGCCACAATAAAAGCAATCTTCGATTTGAACAACAAGTCGAAATGATCCGATGGCGGGAGACGCGGCAGCACAAGTCATCACCACACCCCACGCAATGGATTAAATACAGGCAATCTATGAAAAAACTGTCGCTGTCGTTCGCTCTCGGCCTTGTCCTTGCCATGATTTCTCTCTCGCCGCTCCATGCGCAACCGGCGTCCAACACCCCTGCGAAGACCCCCTCGGCCGCCCAGGCGCCCGACGAGGTGACCGGCAAAATCACCGACCTGGTTCACGCCGGGAAATACGCCGAAGCGCAACAGTTGACGATTGGTTTATTGGCGGCCTATCCCGACGACCAGCGGCTTATCAAAGCGAAGCAGCTTTTAGATCGGTTGCTATCGCCTGGCGGGGCAACCGCAACTCCCGGCACGAACTCGGCCGCCGAAGCAGCCCCGAATCCCAATGTCATCAATCTCACCGGCATGGACAAGGTAGATTACGAGGCTCTGATCGAACTGGCCAAGCAGGCCCAACAGACGACAGATTTGGAACAACAAAAAACGCTCCTCAATCGGTTCATGGCTGAGAGCGTCGTCTTTTTACAGAAGCATCCTGCGGCAATGCTGCTCTGGCAACTTCGCGCAGCGTCGGCAATCAGTCTGAATGAGCCGACGCAAGGATACGAAGCAGGACAGAAGCTTGTAGCCATGGGTGCCGCGGATGATAACGATCCGAATGTGCGACTCCTGTTAACGCATCTCAAAAACAAAGGCTGGCTCGACAAGCAGGACGTGGAGGTCCAGCAGAGTCGAGAAGATCTGAAGAGAAAATTCGCGTGGATTTTGGGCACCTGGAAAGTCTCCTGGCGTTGGAACATCACCCGAGCCTACGAAGATGATCACGTGCGAGGCGGGGAAGTGTTTGTGTTGTCCGGATCAACGGTCGAAGGATATGAAATATCCGACGCAGGATTGAGAGCATCCATCCCCGACTTGCGGGCTGATATTTCCGGACTCGGCCCAACCTCCAACTTGGAATCGGTAAAGTGGGAGTGTTATTTACCGACTGCCGATCCGGGCGACATTTTCATCTTTCGCCACCATTTCCCACTGGGGACCAACGCTTTCTATTCAATCGGCCACAGATTTGAGGGATGGGAACAGAGACGGCCTTATTACCCGTTTGGATGGCAGCCGGTAATTTCGGCGGAAATCGGCGGCGGCAAAAGTGCGATGACGATCACCATTCCATCGCAAAACCTGCATGAAAATAGTGACGAACATCTGAAAAAACCAGTGGTCCTGACGTTCACAAAGATCAGCGATTCGCCGAATCAGCCAGCCTCGGAGCAACCCTGAAATCATTCCGATTGGTTCGGCGCCCATCCCACTCGATGCGGGGCGCAGCTGTTCCATGGAACGAATGGCGAGCTCTTACTTCGTACCGCTGAACTGGAATATCTGGACTCGATGGGCGTCGGCAATGTACACGCGGCCGGAGGAATCAGCCCACATTCCCGCAAGCCCATTGAATTCGCCCAATTCGTTGCCGGGCTCTCCGAATGTGTTCAACAGCTGTCCGTCATGGCTGTACTGTCGGACCATTCCATGGCCCGGATCGCTGACGAAGATGTGGTTCTCCGCGTCCATGAACAGGCCAGGCACCGGTCCTGTGTGCCAGTCGGCGCTGTACGTAATCTTGAACTCATTCAGAAATTTTCCCTGCAGGGTCAGGATGTGGATGCGCGTGGCATCGAGTACGACCACTTCGTCGTTGTGAATCAGAACCGATTGAGGATATTGGAATCCTCCAGGCTGAGTGCTTCCATCCCTTGTGCTGAAACCGCCGTCCTTGGTTTCAACCCTCGCCAGCAGATATCCCTTCAGGTCAAAGATGAATAGCGTCTGAAGGGGGGGATCGACAACGTACAAGTGACCCGCTTTGCCATCGATCGCGATACCGGAGGGATGATCGAGCAATCCTTCTTCGCCGTAGCTTCCTATGGTGCGTACAAATTCGCCCGCGGAGTCATAGACCAGGATCACGTTGCGTTTGGAGTCGGAGACATAGATATTGTCTTCGCCATCCACCGCGACGCCTCTTGGTGACTGGAGGCGCCGGCCCGGCCCACCTATGATCTGAAACGAATGTTTCGCGCTATGGGCCAGCACGTGCACTGCGCTGGCGCCGGCATCGGTGACGATGACGCGATTCTGCGAGTCGGTCGTCACCGACTGGAGGGAGACCAGAACCGGCTTCGCGCCATAGGCAAACGACACTACGGAATCGCGAAGCTCCCCGAGGACAGAGTGTCCTTTGTCGATCTGTACTGCATGCTCCGGTGGCTGAAAATCTTCGACCGGTTGCTCCTGCTTATGAAGTTCGATGCTCGGTGGCACCTGCTGCCGGATGGCGTCCTGTTTCGCCTGTTCGAGGTCCGCCCGTGCCTTGGTCTCCTCCGGCGTAAGGGGAGTCTGGTCGGACACCGGCGCCGCAGTCTTGGAATCGAGGTATATGCCGTACTTGGATCTGAACTTACCATCGGGTGAAACTGCTCCGACGTACTTCAGTTCGAGGCCTGCCCCAAGAGAGACTCGCGGGTAGGCTCGCTTGGTCGCCGCGGACTGCTGTCCTGCTGGATTGGTTCCATCCGACGACTGCCAGGCATGCGCCAACCCGGTCGTATCTTGCAGGGCAAGGCTCAGCAAGGCGACGGCGATGACCCGGTGGGAGGCAAAGCGGACAGGCGGTACCCTCGATTTGTCTGAGATCTTGTTTTTCACGCTCATCGCAGCAACTTACCCTAAGAGTCGCAAAACCTGGGTCACGTCCCTGGAATGCGTTCCAGATTCACAACTCCGTCCTGTGGTTGTACTCTGTTGGTCTTCTCGCCTTGAGATTCTTACGGGAATCACGGTGATTATTCAAGCACTTTTAGCTTGGGATGGAGCCGATTGAGCAGAGCTGGAGTGTGGTTTGCCGCCATGTAATTCCACGTGCTGCGCTACAATCTGCCAGGTGAGGGGTGAAACCAGTGTTGCTGGCTGACGCTCAGATCGTGCGGCGTGGGTGCAGGCGATCCTTCCGGCTGCTGGCCGCGCTATGGTTTCTCCTGCTCGGGTTGGCGGTACCAGCCGCGGCGCAGGCGGGTGAGCGGCTGATCCTGAAGGATGGCTCCTGGCAGGAGGTTATGAAGTATGAGGTGGCCGGAGATCGCACGCGGTACCTGAGTACTCTGCGACGGGTGTGGGAAGAGGTGCCAAGCGACCTCGTCGACTGGAAGGCTACGGAGAAGTGGAACGCGCAGCCGTTCCAAACGCCTCCGGACGAGGAGACAGGGCCGACCGAAATCGATGCTACCGACCCATTGACGGTAGCTCCTGGATTGCAACTCCCATCTTCGGGCGGCGTATTTGTGCTGGACACGTTTTCCGGCCAGCCTTCGCTGGTCGAATTGATCCAGGTGCCGGGTGTGCTCAATCGCGGCGCCTCCGGCATTTTTCATTCCGCCATCGTTCCGGGAGCAGCCCCCAAACAGCGCCTAGAAATGAAAGGACTTCATGCGCGCACGCAGGCCCATGTTTTGCTGCCGCATCTCTTCGTCAAGATTGCCGAGTCCGGTCAAGCGCAGCAAGTTGCGGTTTCCGACCGTTTTCGTATCTTGAGGCTGCAGCCGAAGAAAGACTTTCGCATTCTCGTCGACGTCCATTTTGTGCCTGCGCGCATAGAAAGCTTCAACGAGGGCTGGTTGAAGGTCGTTCCGCTGGCAGATCTCGAGCCCGGTGAATATGCGCTCGTGGAGATGCTCGATCGCAGTCAATTCAATTCCTACGCATGGGATTTTGGCGTCGATCTCCATGCTCCCGGCAATCTCAACGCAAGGCAAGCGGACTGGGCTCCGGCCGATGGGACAGACTCCTTTTCACCCGAGCTGAAGCCGCGGGGAAAGTAAGCCTCCAGTGCGGGGAATGACGCGGGTTCACATTCGTGGCCGGTAATAGGCGGTTTTGTCCCAGCTGATCCGGGCATAGGCGTCGCTTAATCCATAGGTCGTCTCCGCCGCGCCGAGCAGGAGATACCCGTCCGGCTTCATGGCCGTGATGAGACGGTGGAGGATCTCGCGTTTTTTCTCAACCTGAAAATAGATGAGGACGTTGCGGAAGAAGACCACGTCGGACTTGGGCAGATTGCTCCATGGCTCGGTAAGGTTGAACTCGCGGAACTCCACCATGCGCCGAATATCGGGCGAGAGAATCCAGTCGCTGCCGTCGCGGGTGAAGTACCGGGTCAGGTACTTTGCGGGCAGGCCGCGGTTGATTTCCAGCTGGCTGTAGCGGCCGGAGCGGGCTCGCTCCAGGATGGCGGAGGACAGGTCGGTTCCAAGGATCGAGATGGTCCAGCCGGGCAGCCCGCCGAACTCCTCCGCGATGGTCATGGCGATGCTATAGGCTTCCTGGCCGCTGGATGCGGCAGCGCTCCAGATGGTAAGCCGCCGGGTGGAAGCCCGTTCGGCGATGAGTTCCGGGAGGATGACCCGGCGTAGCGCCTCGAAGGGCAGATGATCGCGGAAGAACCAGGTCTCGTTGTTCATCATTGCGTCGAGAACCTTGCGATGCAGACCTCCGAACGCGGTCTTGCGAATGCTCGCCAGTAAATCCTGCGCCGAATCCATGCCTTCCCGGTAGGCCAATGGCGTAAGACGCGATTCGGCAAGGTAGCCCTTGCTCTCGTCCAGCAGGATGGCGGAGTGCTCCGCCAGAAAGTGCCGCAGATATTCGAATTCCGCCGTCTCAAGCCCCATGATAGCCGCCTTGTGCAAGGCGCTGGACTGCCTGCGTCGCTCTGCCGTCCGGCGATGCGCCGGGCAAGGTGTGGCGTCCGCGGTTGACCCGGCGAACGATTTCGTCGGCAAGGTCGCCGAGAGGGAGAACACGGCTGGCCAGGCCGGCCTTGGCCACAAAGCCGGGCATGCCCCACACCACCGAGGTAGCTTCATCCTGAACGATGATTTGGCCGCTCGCTTCTTGGATATACTCGCAGCCGCGAAGCCCGTCCTGTCCCATGCCGGTCATGACCACGGCGAGTGCATTCTGCCGGAATACCTCCGCTACGGAGCGGAACAGGACATCGACGGACGGACGGCAGGAATTTTCCGGCGGTGCCTGGAAGACACCCAGGCGGACGCCGGATTCTGTGCGGTAGAGATTCATGTGGAAGTCTCCGGGGGCAATCCAGGCGTGCCCTGGCTCGAGCACGGCGGCGGGAATTGCCTCTCTCACGACCAGCGAAGAAGAAGCGGTGAGGCGCTCAGCCAGGAAGCGGGTGAAGGTGGGCGGCATATGCTGAACAATCACAATGGGCACGGGAAAGTCCGCCGGAAGATGCGGCAGCACTTCGGCGAGCGCATTCGGGCCTCCGGTGGAAGTGCCGATGGCGACAATGTCGATTCTCTGCTCCGCTGCCGGCGCGTGCGAAGCAACGGCCGTGGGAGCGGAGGCAGTTCGAGCGGGAACGCCGGCGGGTCGGATGGCTCCGGGAATCGGGGGCGGCGGCTGAGGCGCGACCGGCGAATGGCATCCTCTGTTTTTCCAGCAGAGCGCTTTGATTTTGGGAATGACTTCCAGGCTGATGCGCGACATGCTTTCCTGGACGTTGCCTACGTTCGAAGGTTTGCCGACATAGTCGTCGGCGCCCGCGGCCAGGGCGTCGAGAGTAGCCAGAGCTCCGCGTTCCGTCAGCGTGCTGAACATGATGACCGGGGTGCGGATGCCGCGGGCCCGCAGCGCGCGCAGGGTCTGCAATCCGTCCATCTCGGGCATTTCGATATCGAGCGTGATGGCGTCGAGCGTGTTCTGCTCAACCATGGCGAGGGCGATGTTTCCATTGGCCGCAACGCCCACGACTTCGATCTCAGGGTCGCTCTCCAGCGATTGCCGGACGATTCGCCGCATGACGACCGAGTCGTCCACCACCAGCACGCGATATTTCATTGGATGAATCCGATAATCTGCAGCTTGTTGAGAATCGTGTCCCGGGTAAAGGGCTTCATGACGTATTCGTCGGCGCCCTCGCGCAGCGCCCGCTCCACTTCGGATTGCTCGCTCTCGGTGGTCACCATCATGATCTTCATGGACTGATGGCTGGGGTCGGAACGAACCTTACCCAGCAGTTCAATGCCGGTCATCTCCGGCATGTTCCAGTCGAAGAGTGCAAGGTCGGCGGGCTGTTGCTTCAAGCTGGCGAGCGCGTCAGCTCCGCACTTTGCCTCGCTCACCTCGAAGCCAGCTCCGGTCAAAATAGATTTGAGGACTTTTCTCATGGTGGAGGAATCATCGACAATCAGGGCCTGCATACTGTCTCCTTTCGGCCTGCAACGGAGCACAACCGGAGTAAAAAGCAACTTCTCCGGCTGTGCCCGCAGGGTTTCAGTTAGAAGCGGAACTGCGAGATGAGGGTCCGCAGGTCGTTGGCCATCTTCTCCAGCGACTGCGCGGATTTCGACGTCTCGGTTGCGCCCACGGTGGTGGCGTGGGCAGCTTCGGCTACCCCGCCAATATTTTTGCTGATATCGGTGCTGCCCTTGGCGGCTTCCGCCAGGGTGCGGCCGATTTCGTTGGTGGTTGCGCTTTGCTCTTCGATGGCGCTGGCGATGGTCGTCTGGATATCGCTGATCTGGCCGATGACCTGGCTGATCTGGCTGATGGCCGAGACGGCCCCGTTGGTGTCACCTTGAATCGCCTCGATCTTGCGGCTGATGTCCTCGGTTGCCTTGGCGGTCTCCTTGGCAAGTTCCTTGACTTCGTTGGCAACTACGGCGAAACCTTTTCCGGCTTCTCCGGCGCGCGCCGCTTCGATGGTGGCGTTGAGCGCCAGCAGATTGGTCTGCTGCGCGATGGAGGTGATGACCTTGATGACCTGGCCGATCTCGGTGCTGCTCTGTCCGAGCTTGGAGATGGTCTCGTTGGTCGTCTCGGCGGTGCGCACCGCTGAGGAGGCAACGCGGGTGGCTTCGGCTGTGTTCTTGGCGATCTCCTTGATGCTGGCGCTCATTTCGTCGGCGCCGGTGGCCACGGTCTGTACATTGTTGCTGACCTGTTCGGCCGCGGCGGAGACGACGCTTGCCTGGGTTGCGGTTTCATCGGCACTGGAGCCCATCGACTGGCTGACCTTGTTCAGCTCTTCGGCCGAACTGGAAAGCGATGCAACGTTGTGGCCAATCTGTTCGAGGGCCGAGCGGACCGATTGCGAGACCGTGTTGACGGCGCCCGCCAGCAGGTCGTAATCTCCCGCATACTTGGTCGTCACCATCGCGGTAAAATCTCCGCCGGCGAGTTTGCTGAGAATACCGCTGACGTCGTGCATCGGTCCTACCGCGGCGTCGAGCGTGGCGTTGATGCCCTCTACGATCTTGCGGAAGTCGCCGTGGTGCCGGTTGGCATCGGCACGGGTGGACAGCTTACCCTCCAGAGCGGCCTTGGCCAGCATGTCGGTGTCTAGCGTCAGGCTCTGCAGGACCAGGGCCAAGGTGTTGACGGCCTGCTTCATCTTTTCGTGGTCGCCCTTGTAGGTTTGCGCGACCAGTTCATCGATCTTGCCGTTGGAAATCTGCGCCAGGATGCGGTTGCCTTCGCCGATGGGCAGGAGGATGGCGTCGAGCATCTGGTTGACGCCGCCGACCACTTCTGCGTAAGCACCCTTGAACTGCTCCGGCTTGCCCCGTTCGGAGAGCATGCCATCTCGCGATGCGTCGGTTAAGCGGGCCAATTCCTTCTGCAAACCCTGCAGGACCACGGCCACATTGTTGACGGCCTGCTTCATTTTCTCGTGATCGCCTTTGTAGGTTTGCGCGATCAACTCATCGATCTTGCCGTCGGAAATCTGCGCCAGGATGCGGTTGCCTTCGCCAAT